>Ga0070664_100004083_pt1 | contig 11732 bp, 8 predicted proteins | sample KBSC73metaG_FD_65863 | JGI IMG/M metagenome (GOLD analysis project Ga0070664, IMG submission 65863) | Corn rhizosphere microbial communities from Kellogg Biological Station, Michigan, USA - KBS C7-3 metaG | ecosystem: Host-associated > Plants > Roots > Rhizosphere > Soil ... | reverse complement strand
TGGTCACATCCTCACCTAGAACCAATACCGCGTCGCATGCTTCTATCTCGCGCAACGTCGGTGTCCGCAAGGAGCTTCGCCGGAGAATATCGATCATGAGCGCAACCAGCATCGCTTCGCGGTCCGCCATCCCGGAATAGAAACGGTCCGCGCCCACAAAGGTGCGCAAGGCAAAGTTGGATTCCAGTGAGGCCCGCGGTGAGCCGATTCCTATGGCTTTTCCGGAGGCCAGCCTTTCATGGAGCTGCGAACGAGCCGTTTCAGCGCTGACCACCTTCCCCTTCAGCAGTGGCTCGCGAATGCGATGGTGACTATTGACGAACTCATAACCGAACCGTCCTCGGTCACAGAGGAAATAACCGTTCACATCGCCATTGTAACGGTTGACGACGCGCCGCACCGTGCCAGCATGCTCTCCGACATCCGTGTTGCACCCGAGCCCGCAATGCACGCAGATCGAGGGAGCAAACTGCTGATCCCATTTGCGGGTGTAGTGGCGCTTCAGTGTTTTATCCGTGAACACGCCGGTCGGACAGATTTCGACCAGATTCCCACTGAACTCATTTTCCAGCACGCCATCTGCCTGGCGTCCGAAGAAGACAATATCCCGTGAGGCAAACGCGTTTAGATCTCGCCCACCCGCGTAGTCGCGATAGTAGCGGACGCAACGGTAGCACTGGATGCATCGATTCATCTCATGATTCACCAATGGACCGAGATCCTGGTTGCGGAACGTACGCTTCTCGAAGTCATAGCGGCGATAATTGTGACCCGTCATGACCGTCATATCCTGCAGGTGACACTCCCCCCCTTCATCACACACCGGGCAATCGTGCGGATGATTTAGCATCAACCCCTCAATAATGGCGGCACGGAAGGCCACGGCCTCCGGATCGTGAATGGCGATGCGTGTGCCCTCAGCGGCGGGCGACATACAGGCCATCACAATCTTTCCGTGTGTGTCGTGCTCGTCCTTGAACTGCTTGACGGCGCATTGGCGACAGGCGCCGACGGATCCGAGCGCGGGATGCCAGCAGAAATAGGGCAGATTGAGCCCCACCGAGAGGCAGCCATGCAACAGATTCTCTTCCGCGTTCATCCGGTACGATTGTCCGTCGACATGAACCGTCGCCACAGCTATCTCCATGGACATCGTTTCTCGCGAATGTGCCGTTCGAAGTCATCACGGAAGCATGTCAATGCACTTTGCAACGGCTCTGCGGCGCCGGGTGCCAGTGCGCAAAATGTGGCTCCCGGTCCCCACATCTTGGCTTGATGCGTCAATTTGTCGAGATCGCCCGGCTGCCCTTGGCCGGCTTCCATGGCCTTCAAAATTCGCTCTGCCCATCCCAATCCGCTCCAGCATGGTGTGCACCACCCGCAGGACTCCTGCGCAAAAAAATGCATTAAATTCCACGTCATGCCCACCGGACAGGTCTGGTCATCCAGGACAATCATGGTGCCAGTGCCCATGCGACTGCCGATTTTCGACATCGCGGTGAAATCCATGGGCGTGTCGAGATGCTCTTCTGTGACAAAATCCGTTGATGCGCCTCCAGGTAATAATCCACGAAATGTCACCTCCTCACGCATCCCGCCGGCATGTTCTTCAAGAATCTCGCGCATCGTCGTTCCCATCGGCAGCTCCCACAATCCGGGTCGCTTCACTTTTCCGCTCGCCCCGAACAACTTGGTGCCGGCGTCGTGTGTGCGGCCCAACGCACAAAACCAAGTCGCGCCATGGTTGATGATGTGCGGTACACAGCACAGCGTCTCCACATTATTGATAACCGTGGGCTTGCCGAAGAGACCGACCACGGGTGGAAATGGCGGCTTCGATCTCGGGTTGGCGCGCTTGCCTTCTAGCGCATTGAGCAACCCGGTTTCTTCACCGCACATGTAGCGTCCGCCACTCAAATGCAAATACAGTTCTAGGCTGTACTCAGAACCTAGAATATTTTTGCCGAGATAATGCGCCGCATACGCTTCCGCGATCGCCCGTGAAAGACGCTCGGACGCCAACACATACTCGCCGCGCAGAAAGATGTAGGCGACATCAGCCTCAATCGCGAATCCCGAGATGATCATGCCTTCGATGAGTTGGTGTGGGTCCTGCTCCATCAGCAGGCGGTCTTTAAAAGTGCCCGGCTCCATCTCATCGGCATTGCAGATCAGATAGGTCGGATTAGGCGCGTCTTTTCCCCGGGGAACAAACGACCATTTCTGCCCCGTGGGAAAACCGGCGCCGCCCCGGCCCCGCAGCTTCGCCTCTTTCACCATATCGATGACGGCCTGCGGAGTCATGCCACCGAGTAAGACCTTGCGGAGCGCTTCGTAACCACCGGCCTGCAGGTAGGCCCTTACGTCCATGGCCGACCCATCCGGTCGCATGTTTTTGGTCAGCGGTTTCTCGGTGGCGGCAGCTGTCATGGATAGCGCTCCAGCACGCGGTCGATCTTCTCCGGATTCAGATCGCTGTGCAGGGTGTCGTCCACCATCATGGCTGGAGCATGATCGCAACATCCCAGACACACAATCGGCAGCAGGGTAAACCGGTTGTCTTTGGTGGTTTCGCCGAGGCTGATTCCGAGCCGCTTGCCGACGTACTCACGCATGCGGTCGTAGCCCATAATCCAGCAGCTCACGCTATCGCAGATCATGATCACATGACGGCCCACAGGTCTGCGAAAGATCAGGTTGTAAAAGGTCGCGACACTATCTAAGTCCGTGACCGACATGCCGAGATGTGCGGCGATATCGCGAAGGCTTTCGTCAGAGACCCAGCCTCGGTGCCGCTGCACGATTCTCATCGCATCGATACAGACGGCTTGACGGGTTGGATAGCGCGCAGATTCTGTCTCGATTTCATTGATCTCCTCAGCGCTCAACATCTGCAACCTCCTCATCGATCAATATCCGCGAGCACAAAATCCATCGCTCCCAAGATGGCGATGAGGTCAGGCACCATCAACCCCCGGCAAATCAGCGGGAGCATTTGCATGTGAGGAAACGACGGCGTACGAATGCGGGTGCGGTAGGACACAGTGCTGCCGTCACTCACCAAGTAGTACCCGTTGTTTCCTTTGCTGGCCTCAATTGCACCAAGAACCTCTCCGGGCGGCATCACAGGGCCCCAACTGACACTTAAGAAATGGGTGATGAGCGTTTCGATGTCGTGCATCGTTCGGGCTTTAACCGGTGGGGTGGCTAAGGGATGGTCCGAGGTGTACGGGCCTTCGGGCATGTTCTTGACGCACTGCTCGATGATGCGCAGACTCTGACGCATCTCCTCCACTCGCACGAATGCTCGGCCGTAGCAATCGCCGGTTTGCGCCGTGGGGATGTCGAATTCGAATTGATCGTAGCCCGAATAGGGTTGTCGCTTGCGGAAGTCCCAATCGAACCCGCACGCGCGAAGATTCGGCCCAGTTACTCCCCACTCGATGGCCTCGTTAACGGTGTAGCTGCCGATCCCTTGCGTCCGCCCTTTGAAGATGCGGTTCTGCATCACCGTCCGATCGTACTCAATCAGTCGGGGTGGAAGGTACGTGAGGAAATCCCAAAACATTCTCTCCCAGCCTTTCGGCAGATCCGCAGCCACGCCCCCGATTCGAAACCACCCCGGATGCATACGGGCGCCACAGATCGCTTCGACGATCTCGAACCCTCGCTCACGATCGTTAAACGTATAGAACACGGGCGACATTTGGCCCAGATCTTGGGCTAAGGTGCCGTACCACACGAGATGGCTGATGATGCGAAACAATTCGGCCAGCATCACGCGAATGACTTGAGCTCGGGGCGGCACCTGTATACCAGCCAGCTTCTCCACGGCCGTCAGATAGGCGAGGTTGTTCATCACGCCAGCCAGATAGTCGATGCGATCCGTATACGGGATATAGGTGTGCCAGGATTGGCGCTCTCCCATCTTTTCGGCGCCCCGGTGGTGAAAACCGATGTCAGCCACGGCATCGACGATCTCTTCACCATCAAGCTGTAAGGCGACGCGCAGCACACCGTGCGTGCCCGGGTGCTGGGGCCCCACATTGAGAAAGACGAAATCGGCGTCATCGCGCGCTCTATTCATCCCCCAGTCTTCGGGGCGAAATCGCATCGCCTCCTGCTCGGCTCGTTCCTTCTCTGGTGGCAATTGGTAGGGGTCCATCTCCGTCGCGCGGGCGGGATGGTCTTTGCGCAACGGATGCCCCACCCAGCTCTTCGGCATCAATATGCGTGTGAGGTGCGGATGACCATCAAAGACGATCCCGAACATATCCCACACTTCACGCTCGTACCAATTGGCTGTCGGCCAAATGTCTGTCACGGTTGGCAACGACAGTTGACTTTCATCGAGCGCGACCTTGATACGCAGATACTCATTGCGATCGAATGAGAGGAGGTGATAGACGACGGTAAAATCGCTGGGAGGTTGGCCATCGCGATGCGTACGCATCCGCTCGTCGATGGCGCTGAGGTCGTAGAGCATCTTGTACGGCTGGTCTATCTCCTCTTTCAGATGGCGCAGCAGCCCATGCACGTGATTTCTTTTTACCCACAAAGTGGGAATGTGATCATGGGTTTCTTGGAGCGCAGCCTCCGATCCGAGCCGTTGGAGGATTGTGTTCTCGATACCCGGTGTCGTGGTCATACTTCGTCCGGCTCCCGCAACACGGTCAGTTCCTGCCGAGCCGGCCGCATTAAGTCGCGCATTGACGGAAGCGGCGGGCGCGTGGTGTCCTGTTGCCCCACTACCCAGCTCAGCGGCCGCCGTTCTACTTCCACGGCTTTCTGCAACAGGAGCAGGCCCTCGAGAAAGGCTTCAGGGCGCGGCGGACAACCCGGTACATACACATCCACCGGGAGAAACTTGTCTACGCCCTGCACGACGCTATAGATGTCATACATGCCGCCGGAATTGGCGCACGAGCCCATGGAAATGACCCAACGGGGCTCCATCATCTGCTCATACAAGCGCTGAACAATTGGCGCCATCTTGATGAACACAGTCCCGGCGATCACCATGAGATCGGCCTCGCGTGGACTGCCGCGGATCACTTCCGCTCCGAAGCGCGAGATATCAAACTTGCTGGTAATACTGGTGGCCATTTCCACGTAGCAGCAAGAAAGCCCGAAATTGAAAGGCCACAATGAATTCTTACGACTCCACGCGACCAAATCCTCCAACCGCGAGAGGATGATGCTGCCACGAACGGCTTGTTCGAATGGCTCGTGAGCCGGTTGAGCCACCAATCCCGTAATGTCAGGTTTCGTCAACGACCATTGCATGTGATGCCTCGTCGAAGGTGGCGCTCGGAGGCCCAATCGAAGGCACCGCCCCCCCAGAGATACATCAATGCCACCAGGAGGACCCCGATAAAAATCACAACTTCCCAATAACCAGCCCAGCCAGCTTCGCGGGCCGCTACAGCCCAGGCGAATAGAAACACCGCTTCCAGATCGAAGACCACGAAGAACATGGCAATGAGATAGAACTGGGCGGAGAAGCGCACGCGCGCCGAGCCCTCTGAGACAATGCCGGACTCATATGCTGTGCCGACACCCAGCCCCCGATGTCGTTGTCCCAGGACATAGGATCCAAGCATTGTGGCGGTCACGAAAACCACCAGCCCGAAATATACAATCAAAGGCCAAAGCATCGTGTTACATCTTGGAGATAGGCTGCTTGTCGAAGACAAGCAGGTTGAACGTGGCGTTCAAACTGGTCTGTGAGTTGGCGATTGACTCTTCCTCTACCCGGAATTTCCAGCATCCAGCTGAAATGAAATTGGTGTAAGCGTGTTGAATGCGATATTCGAATTCCTGATGAAGGCGGAGTTTCCTGACGCCCTATCAGGCAGCATTACCTTGAACCATTCTGAGCTTTACGCAGTTCGGTCATAGCTCGGGGATTCCCTGGTTCGTCATTCCTCTCTCGCTCAAGAGGAGCATCCGACCCGGCCGTTCAGAGATCGTTCTTACGCCCCGCAATCTGAGCATGATGGTCATCCGTTCTCCCTTGCTCACCCTTGCTCTTGTCACTGCAAGATCGGCTTGGGAGAGAGACTTATTCCTTTCGTTTCCCCGCAGCCCCATAAGGGTCCAGATGAAACTTGGAGCTGCTTTCTCCTTTCGCATACAATAAAGTGTGTGAACTCTTCTAAGGTTGAAACGCATTCTGTGAATTCGTGGGTCATGCCCCTCGGGCAGACACCGGACTACCTCGATCCACAAAGTCAGGAGGCCCTCTATGAAGTTGATGTCAGTGGGATGGAGCTCCTCTTCCCTACCGGCGAGGCTCAGAAAGGTCAACTATTGGGAGCTTTAGTTGAAGGACGTGATTCGGCGCTGTGAGGAACAGAGCGAAGAGTCGACCATGATACGGACCAAACGAGTGTATCGCGAACCGAGTCGTCACGATGGATTGAGAATCCTCGTGGACCGGGTGTGGCCTCGGGGGATCAGCAAAGATCGCGCGCACATCGTGGAATGGCGAAAAGATTTGGCACCGACAACGTCACTCCGAAGATGGTTCGGTCACGAACCATCCAGATGGATCGAATTCCGCAGGCGTTACCGAACGGAGTTGTCTCGGTCAGGAATGAAGCAAGAGCTCAAGAAGCTTGCGCGCCTCTCTCGCAAAAGGACGATCACCTTGGTGTATAGCGCGGCGGATGAGGAGCATAATCAGGCGGTGGTCTTGATGGAGTTGTTGAGGGGGATTGCTCTCAAAGGGAAGTCACGACGGCGCGCAAACGGAACCTAATCCAGGGACGTGTAGCCTATCTTCTGTTGCGGCGGAACTCACGGCCGCGCTTCCATCGGAGGCTTGGAGGATTCATGAAGAGCGCTCGTACCAATCAGCCGTCATGTGATCCGTTTGAGATGAGCCTCAGGAGTGCGGACGATCGCCTCCGTTTGAGCAGGTGGCTGCCTCCGCGCGAAGGCATCGTGCCCCACATCCGTATCGGGAGGAGATGGATCAATATCTTGTGGGTCATGCCGCTTGCGTTTGTTGTTCTGATTGTTGGGGTCGCCGTCGCGCAAGAGTTGCGTGCCATTCCCGCTGTGCAGGAATTTCTTGCGCGTTACCCAGGCGTCCCTGCCTCTGCGACTGCAGTGCATTCGGGCTTTCCACTGTGGCTTCGATTGGAGCACTTTTTCAATCTGTTCTTCATGATTTTCATCATCCGTTCGGGCATTCAGATTCTCGCGGATCACCCGCGGCTGTATTGGGGTCGTGATTGCACGCCGGGCACGGAATGGTTTCGTTTTCAAGATGAGGTTCCGAAGGACCGGATTTGGACATCCAAAGACGACGCGGTGACGATCCCAAAGTGGCTGGGCATTCCGGGCATCCGCCACTCGATCGGACTCGCGCGCTGGTGGCATTTTTCCTTCGATCTTTTATGGTTGATCAACGGGGCGCTCTTCTATGTCTTGCTGTTCACGACCGACCAGTGGCGGAGGCTGGTGCCCACCGCATGGTCGGTGTTCCCTCACGCACTGTCAACGGCGATCCAGTATGGGTCCCTGCAGTTTCCGGTCGAAGCCACCTGGACTCAGTACAATGGTCTCCAGCAACTGACATATTTCGTCACAGTGTTCGTTGCCGCTCCTCTGGCGGTCATCACGGGCTTGATGCAGGGTCCGGCGATCGCCAACAAGCTGGGGTGGTTTGCAAAACTTCTGAACCGGCAGGCGGCACGAACGATCCATTTTTTCGTGCTGTGCTGGTTTCTGCTGTTCATCTTTGCCCATGTGACGCTGGTGTTCATCACCGGAATGCGACAAAACCTGAACTTCATGTTCGCCGGCAGGAATGATCATTCCTGGGAAGGGGTGTTGATGTTCTGCGTAGCCATGATGGTGGTGGTCGTGGCCTGGGGTCTCGCGTCACCCCTCACGATCAAGCATGCCCGTCTGGTTCAGAAAGTCGGGCAAACAATAATCGGCCCCATCAAGGGCTTGGCCGAATGGTGGGATCCGACCACCCAGTACACCGAACGGGACATCTCGCCACATTTCTGGATCAATGGCACCATGCCGCAGTCCGATGCCTTCAATCTGCTAGCGAAAGACGGTTTCACGAACTACAGATTACGGGTGTACGGGCTGGTCGATCATCCAAAAGAGTTCTCCTACGCGGAGCTCAAGGCGATCCCGAAGCAGGAACAGATTACCGCACACTTTTGCATTCAGGGGTGGTCTGGCGTCGCAAAGTGGGGTGGTGTTCCGATACGTCATATTCTCGACATCGTCAAACCGGCGCCCGACGCGCGCTATGCGGTTTTTTACTCGTTCGCCGAGGGCGCCGAAGGCGGCCGTTACTACGATGCCCACAAGATTCAGAACATGAAGCACGAGATGACCCTGCTCGCCTATGAGATGAACGGAGCGCCGGTCAGCGTCCTGCACGGAGCGCCGCTTCGACTGCGCTGCGAGAACGAGCTGGGCTTCAAGATGGTCAAATGGATCGAAGCCATAGAGTTCGTGCATGATTTCGCTCACTTGGGCTCCGGCCAGGGCGGGTATAACGAAGATCATGAATTCTATGGGTATCGTATGCCGATTTGACGCTTGGCTTTGCCAGTTGAGAGTCTTCTGGATACATCAGCTGTCACTCGCACGAGTACAAGTCTCAGATGATCGACGAGGACATGGCTGGGACGCTCAAAGATTTTGGCTGAGACAATCTCGAGGAGACGTCATGAGCAAAGACAGACCTGTCATCAAATCGATCAACAGTCTGTTACCTTGGGACATTGAGGGGTTCAATGCCTTGGCCGAACTGGCCCTGGATCTGCGTTCGTCCTGGAATCATGCCACGGACCACGTGTGGCGGCAGTTGGACCCTGTGCTTTGGGAGCTCACGCATAACCCCTGGGTGGTGCTGCAGACGGTCTCGCGCGACCAGATCGAACGCGTGTTGGTCGATCCTGTTTTCCACAAACACGTTGATGATCTGGTGCAAACCAGGCGCGATGCTGCGAAAGCCCCTGCGTGGTTTCAGCACACCTATCCAGACTCTCTGCTGACCTGTGTGGCATATTTCAGCATGGAATTTATGCTGAGCGAAGCGTTGCCCATCTATTCGGGCGGGCTGGGTAATGTCGCCGGCGATCAGCTCAAGGCCGCCAACGATCTAGGCGTGCCAGTTGTGGGCGTGGGACTGCTGTACCAACAAGGCTATTTCCGCCAGGTGATCGATCAGGACGGAGCGCAACAGGCTCTGTACCCGTATAACAATCCTGGACAGTTGCCGATCACCCCGTTGCGGAGACCGGACGGAGAATGGTTACGGTTGGAAATTGAGCTGCCCGGTTATCCGGTGTGGTTGCACGCCTGGCAGGCCCAGGTCGGCAGGGTCAAACTCTACCTGCTGGACAGCAATCTTGCAGCAAACTTCCCGGCCCATCGAGGGATTACCAGCGAACTGTATGGAGGGGGGCCGGACTTGCGACTCAAGCAAGAACTCCTCCTTGGGATCGGCGGGTGGCGCCTGCTCACGGCGCTGGGTCTTCAGCCGGAAGTCTGCCATCTGAACGAAGGGCATGCGGCCTTTGCCGTATTGGAACGCGCCCGCAGTTTTATGCAAGCGACCGCGCAGCCCTTCGACGTTGCGCTGGCCGTCACGCGAGCGGGAAACCTCTTCACCACCCATACGGCAGTGGCTGCCGGCTTTGACCGGTTTCCTCCGGATCTCATTGAGCACTACCTCGGTGGCTATGCCGAGAAGACACTCGACCTCTCGCGCCACGATTTATTGGCGCTGGGCCGCAAGAATCCGAACGATTCGTCGGAACCGTTCAACATGGCCTATTTGGCCATCCGTGGGAGCGGCGCGGTCAATGGCGTGAGCCGCTTGCACGGCCAGGTGAGCCGACACCTCTTTCAGCCACTCTTTACTCGTTGGCCGGCGAACGAAGTGCCTATAGGCCATGTGACCAACGGCGTGCATATGCCGACCTGGGATTCGGCAGCAGCCGATGATTTGTGGACGGAAGCCTGTGGAAAGGCCCGCTGGCCGGGAACGGCGGAAGCCTTGGAGCAGGGCATTCGCCGTATCTCCTTCGCCAGGCTCTGGCAATCTCGCATTGATGCCTGCAAGGATCTGGTTAAATACGCTCGCGCGCAATTGTCCCGGCAACTGGCCGCCGCTGGCGCGCCGCCCCAAGCGGTGGAAGACGCGGCGCATCTCTTTAACCCCCACACCTTGACGCTCGGATTTGCGCGGCGGTTCGCCACCTACAAAAGGCCGAACCTGTTGCTGCATGATCCGGAACGACTGATTCGCCTGTTAACCCATCCTGAGCGCCCGGTACAGCTCATCATGGCGGGCAAAGCCCACCCTGCAGATCTGGCAGGACAGGCACTGATTCAGGAGTGGATGCATTTCATCCGCCGGCCCGAGGCACGCCTGCATGTGATCTTCCTGAGTGACTACGACATGCAGTTGACCGAGCACCTGGTGCAGGGGGTGGATGTCTGGCTCAACACGCCACGACGACCCTGGGAAGCCTGTGGCACGAGCGGCATGAAAGTGCTCGTCAACGGCGGAATTAATGTATCGGAATTGGACGGTTGGTGGGCGGAAGCCTATACGCCTGACGTAGGCTGGGCATTGGGGGACGGCAAAGAACATGGCGACGATCCCGCCTGGGACGCGATCGAAGCCGAGGCGCTCTACGACCTGCTCGAGCGCGAAGTGATCCCGGAGTTTTATGCCCGAGACGAGCAGGGTATTCCCACCGCATGGGTCAAGCGGATGCGAGAGAGCATGGCGCGGTTGACCCCGCGCTTCGCCGCCAGCCGCGCGGTGCGTGAATATACCGAGCAACACTACCTCCCAGCTGCAGCTGCCTTCCGTGAGCGGGCTGCCGAAAAAGGCGCAGTGGGCGCACAGGTGGTTAAGTGGCGGCACACTCTGGAACGACAATGGGCTGCCATCCGCGTCGGCGAAATGCAGGTTGAGACGAACGAGAAGCAGCACGTCTTCGACGTCCAGGTGTATCTCGATGACCTCGATCCGAATGCCGTACGGGTGGAACTCTATGCCGAGGGAGTGAATGGCGACGATCCGGTGCGCCAGGAGATGCGGCGCCTTCACCCACTGGCGGGCACGTCGAGAAGCTCCGTTTACAGCGCGGCTGTGTCCGCCGCCCGCCCATCAGTGGACTATACGACGCGCATCATACCGCACTGCCCGGGCGTTGCGGTGCCCCTGGAAATCGATCTCATTCTCTGGCAGCGGTGAATCAACCTCGAACGTGACAAGGAACACCTCCCTCTATGAAGTCGTTCGAAGCTCGCGTGAGCCCAGCGCTCTACAGCGATTTAGCTAGCTCGGCGATGCCGACTTCGCCGGCAAATTCCTATCCGCCATGCGGTACGATTTCGATGGGCACGCGCAGAGGGAAGCTGGACAGAAGGGAATGTGATTATGGCCACCGAAAGGCCTGACGCACTTGTCGTCTTCGGGGTGACCGGCGATCTCGCATATAAGAAGATCTTTCCAGCCCTGCATGCTCTAGCCCGCCGTGGTCATCTCACGGTGCCGGTCATTGGTGTTGCCAAGAGAGAGCGGACCTCGGAACAAATAAGAGCCACCGTACGCGAGAGTCTTGAGCACCACGGTGGTATTGATCCTCAGGCCTTGGCCAGCCTGCTTGGATTGCTTCAGTATGTCAGCGGCGACTACCGGGACCCGACTACCTTTGAACGCCTGCGCAACG
>Ga0070664_100004082_pt1 | contig 11734 bp, 9 predicted proteins | sample KBSC73metaG_FD_65863 | JGI IMG/M metagenome (GOLD analysis project Ga0070664, IMG submission 65863) | Corn rhizosphere microbial communities from Kellogg Biological Station, Michigan, USA - KBS C7-3 metaG | ecosystem: Host-associated > Plants > Roots > Rhizosphere > Soil ... | reverse complement strand
GCTGGCATCTTCGCGACCAGATCCCGCTGCGCGAGATCGCCAGACGCCTGGGCATCTCCAGGAACACGGTCAGGCGCTATCTGCGCGCTGACACCACGGCACCGGCCTATCCTGCACGGCAGAGTCCGAGCAAGCTCGACGGCCATGCCGCCAAGCTCTCCGCTTGGCTCAAGACCGAGGCCAACAAGCCACGCAAGCAACGGCGCACACTCAAGCAGATCCACACTGATCTGTGTGCCTTGGGCTTCACCGGCTCCTACGATCGCGTTGCCGCATTCGCTCGCCGCTGGCGCCAGGAGCAACAGGAGCAAGCCCGCACGTCGGGGCGAGGCACCTTTATCCCACTGCGCTTCGCAGAGGGTGAGGCCTTCCAGTTCGACTGGAGCGAGGACTGGGCGGTCATCGCCGGCGAGCGCACCAAGCTGCAAGTGGCTCAGTTCAAGCTCAGCCACAGCCGCGCATTCTTCCTGCGCGCGTATCTGCTGCAGACCCACGAGATGCTGTTCGATGCCCATCACCACGCCTTTGTGGCCTGGGGCGGTATCCCGCGTCGCGGCATCTACGACAACATGAAGACCGCCGTGGATCGCGTGCGCCTGGGCAAGTTGCGTGACGTCAACTTGCGCTTCAGCACCATGGTCAGCCACTACCTGTTCGACGCCGAGTTCTGTAACCCGGCCTCGGGCTGGGAGAAGGGGCAGATAGAGAAGAACGTGCAGGACAGCCGTCACCGCATCTGGCAACGCATCCCTGCATTCGGCTCTCTGGCGGCACTTAATGACTGGCTGGCCGACCAGTGCGTACGGCTGTGGCAGCAGACCCGCCATCCTGAGCTGGACATGACCCTCTGGGAGGCCTGGTCGCTGGAGCGGCCACACCTGATGCCCGTGGGGCAGCCGTTCGATGGCTTTGTGGAGCACACCAAGCGCGTCTCACCAACCTGCCTGGTGACCTTCGAGCGCAACCGCTACAGCGTACCGGCGTCGTTTGCCAACCGGCCCATCAGTCTGCGCGTCTATGCCAATCGGCTCGTGTTCGTGGCCGAAGGCCAGGTGATTGCCGAGCACGTGCGGCACATCGACCGTAGCCATCTTCCGGGGCGCACAATCTATGACTGGCACCACTACCTCGCGGTGCTGCAGCGTAAGCCCGGTGCGCTGCGTAACGGCGCACCGTTCGCCGAACTGCCAGAGGGCTTCCGACGCCTGCAATCCACACTGCTCAAACGCCCTGGTGGCGATCGCGAGATGGTCGAGATCCTGGCGCTGGTGCTGTTGCACGACGAACAGGCCGTGCTCACTGCGGTGGAGCTCGCACTGGAGGCGGGTGCCCCGTCCAAGCAAACCATCCTGAACATCCTCAGCCGCCTCCTGGAAGGCGAGCCCGTGGCACCGATCACCTCACCACAGGCACTGGCGCTGCACGTCGAACCGCAGGCCAACGTCGGCCGCTACGACAGCTTGCGAGATCGGGAGGTGCATCATGCAGCATGAAGTCATGTTGGAGATGCTCAAGTCGTTGAAGCTGCACGGCATGGCACAAGCGCTGGGCGACCTGGCGGCGCAGGACTCGCCGGCCTACCAGTCGGCCGTGGCCATCCTGTCGCGTCTGCTCAAGGCCGAGCTCACCGAGCGCGAGGTGCGCTCGCTGGCCTATCAGATGAAGGTGGCGCGCTTCCCAGCCTACCGAGACCTGACCGGCTTCGACTTCAGTTGCAGCGAGGCCAACGAGGCGCTGGTGCGGCAGCTTCACCGCTGCGAGTTCCTCGAGTCGGCGCACAACATCGTGTTGGTCGGCGGCCCAGGTACGGGCAAGACCCATCTCGGCACCGCCATCGGCGTGCAGGCCGTGGAGCACCATCACCGTCGAGTGCGCTTCTTCTCGACCGTGGAACTGGTCAACACGTTGGAGTTGGAGAAGGTCTCGGGCAAGCCGGGACACCTGGCCACGCGACTCATGTATGCAGATCTGGTGATCCTCGATGAGCTGGGCTATCTGCCGTTCAGCCAGACCGGCGGCGCATTGCTATTCCACCTGATCAGCAAGCTCTACGAGCGCACCAGCCTCGTCATCACCACCAACCTGAGCTTCGGCGAATGGTCCAACGTCTTCGGGGACGCCAAGATGACCACCGCGCTACTGGACCGCCTAACGCACCACTGCCACATTGTTGAAACAGGCAACGATAGCTATCGTTTCAAGCACAGCACCACCCAGCCCAAGAAGGAGAAACGCACCGCCAAACAACCCGCACAAAGCGACACCTAACAGCCTTTGGGGTGGGTCAGTTTTCGATGCAAATCCTGGGTCAGGATTCGGTGCAAATCAACAACTGGTTGCATCAAGCGCGCGAGCGAGCAGTCTGTTTGTCTGTTCTGCCTGCTCGTAATCTGAAATATCCTGCTGCACCGAGACAAAATTGGTGACCAACCCGCTGTCGTCGCGAACTGGCGAAATGCTCCAGCGGACGGTGTAGCTAGAGCCGTCCTTTCGATAGTTCGTTGCGATGCCCTCGAAGAGTCGAGCCTCTTTCAAGCAGACGCGAAGTTCATCAATTAATGCCGGATCGGTGTCAGGGCCTTGAAGAATCCTAAGGGAGTGCCCGCGTAGCTCGTCCAGAGAATAGCCCGTCATGGCTGTGAACGCTGGGTTGGCAAACTGCACTCGGCAACCGACAGAGATGTCGGCATCGGTGATCACGATGGCATTCCATGCCTGCGTGATGGCCGCCTCGAATAGTTTTAGCAGTGGTGTGCTCATAAGTTACCGGGCTCGGTTGTCCAATCGAACGAGGTTGATGTGAATCAGCCGTCCGCCAGCGACGGCGGATAGGCCCGAAGCTGGATAACCGGTGTGCCCGCCAGCCGGTCCGGCTAAAGTCCGTGTGACAATCAGCGAGCGTTTGATACCGTTGGCATTGCTCTGAACGCAGGCTTAGCGAACAGATAGCCTTGCATGAGCGTGATACCTGCGGCAGCGAGGAAGTCGCGCTCCTCCGCCGTTTCAACGCCTTCGGCAATGACGCGGATCCCGAGGTCGTTACAGATGCTGAGCACGCCGCAAACAATGCGTTGACGCACCAGATCTGAATCGATACCTCGGATAAGTGCCATATCCAACTTGATCAGGTCCGGCTGGAAATCGGCGAGTAGGGTGAGCCCGGAGTGGCCGGCGCCGAAATCATCAATCGCTGTTTGGAAGCCGAACGACTGATAGGCGCGGAAGATCTCCAGCAGGTGGGGGCGGTTGATGATGTCTTCGCCCTCGATGGTTTCGAAGATGATCCGATTGATTGGAAAGCCGTACTTTTCGGCCGCTTCAAAGGTTGTACGGATACATGCGGCTGGCTGATACACAGCGTTCGGCATGAAGTTGATGGATAGGAAGGTGTCCATCCCTATCTCAGCCGCCTGCTCAATTGCGGTGGTGCGGCATCGTTGGTCAAACCGGTAACGGTTGGCTTCGTCCACTTGCGTGAGCACCGATGCCGCAGGCTCTCCGTTGGGCCCGCGTACGAGCGCTTCGTGTGCGTAGGCGTCGCCCGTGCGCAGATCAACGATCGGCTGAAATGCGAAGGCCATCTCGATTGAGGTGCCATCATCGGAGTTGCATCCGGAGCAGTGCTTGTTGGATGCCGATGGTCGGCTTGCGCTATGGATCTGAATCATCTTGGCAAAACGAGTAAAGGATTTTGGGCAACCGCTTCACGCTTGGTCGGGGCGTGGGCGTTGAGCACTGCACACTCCTGCCAAGCGGGCTTGTGCGACGTTGACTTCACTCGAAGTGCAGTACAGCGCCACTAGGGGATCGACGCGAGCAAACTGCGCTCACGTGAGGGGGAAGGGGGAATTGGATGATAGATCAATTGCCCATTCCGCGCAGTGCACCTTAGGCAGCGGAGAGGCGAAGACCGCAAAAGGCCTTAGCGCCGCATTTTGACTTGAGGGGGTGTTGGCGCGCAGCTAAATTTGACCCCCGGTGGGTGAATTCTGCTCGCGCGTTAACACAGATGGCACAAACGGCGGTCTGCAATCGCCACCACTCGATCGACCAGCAGTTGTGTCGTTGGCTGCTGCTGAGCCTGGACCGCCTGCCGTCCAACGAGCTGCGCATGACGCAGGAACTGATCGCCAACATGCTGGGTGTGCGCAGATCCGGTGTCACCGAGGCGGCGCTGAAGCTGCAGACCGCCTGATTGATCCGCTATAGCCACGGCAATATCGAAGTGCTGGATCGGCCAGGCCTCGAAGGCCGCGTCTGTGAATGCTACGCCGTGGTCAAGCGGGAGTTTGATCGTCTCCTCCCTGACCTTCAGGCGATCTGACTGCTGCACATCTGGAATCATCGATATCCCACCCCGCCTGGGCTGGTCCGCCGCAAAGTCCGTTTGAACGGTAGCGTACGGACGACACGCGAGAGACATCCCATCCTGCGCCTGTGGGCGAAGCATTGGCCCGCGCACAGGACAGCGAGGCGATGCTGCCTTCTGCACGTCCCGTGCAACTGACCTAGTGGCGTCAAATTGAAGACGAATTTCATGACGCTTTGATTTACTGTAAAGGCAGGACTTCCGCGCGCGGCGCGAGCAGGGCCTTACCGCGCACTTCAATCCTGGGCACGACAGCCTGAAATTGAGGGCGGCCCTTTTGATCGTTCGCCGGCCCAGGCTCCGGCGCGGTCACTCCAGCCTCCAGTATTGCTACATACAAGACGCGGGGGTACCGATGAAGATTGCGCAGATTGCACCACTTGCGGAGCGTTGCCCGCCCAGCCTGTATGGCGGCACGGAGCGCATCGTCTCCTACCTGACCGAAGAACTGGTGCGGCAGGGCCACGAAGTCACGTTGTTCGCAAGCGGGGATTCGGCCACACTTGCTGAACTGGTACCGTGCTGCGACGTGGCGCTACGTCTTGATACGCACGTGCGCGATCCGTTGCCGTATTACGTGATGATGCTGGACAGAGTCATGGCGCGTGCCAGCAGCTTTGATGTGCTGCATTTTCATATCGACATGATGCAGTACCCGCTGCTGCGGTGCATGCCGGTGCGGGCCGTGACCACCTTGCATGGCCGCCTGGACCTGCCGGATCTGCTGCCGTTCTACGCGCGCTTCCCGCATTTCCCGCTAGTTTCGGTTTCCACCGCCCAGCGCGCGCCTATGCCCCCGGTGAACTGGGCCGGCACCGTGCACCATGGCCTGCCGACGAACCTACTGACCTGCTGTGCAAATCCACGCGGCGACTACCTGGCGTTTCTCGGCCGGATTTCGCCGGAGAAGCGCCCCGACCATGCCATCGCGATTGCGGCACGCGCCGGGCTACCGCTGAAGATCGCCGCCAAGATTGACGAGGTCGACCGCGCCTACTGGGAGAGCACCATCCGCCCACTTGTGGCGGCGCACCCGAATGTCGAATACCTCGGCGAGATCGACGAGCATGAAAAATCCGCCTTCCTCGGCAATGCGCTCGCGCTGCTATTCCCCATCGACTGGCCAGAACCGTTCGGGCTGGTGATGATCGAGGCGATGGCGTGTGGCACTCCTGTGGTCGCGTTTGCATGCGGCTCGGTGCCTGAAGTGATTGAGGCCGGCGTCAATGGATATATCGTGCGCAACGTCGATGAAGCGGTGGCGGCCGTGCATAGCGTGAGCACCCTCCCGCGCGCTGCCGTGCGTGCAGCCTTCGAGGCGCGCTTTACCGTCGATCGGATGACGCGCGAATACGTGCGGATCTACCGAAGCCTGACCGAACCTGGCGCCGCAGACGCGCCGGAACGCGATTCCGGCGAACTGGTGCTCGCGTGAGTAGAGGGACTTTATCCATGCATTTCGAGCCGTCGAACGAACTGCCGGGCAGCGCAACACCGGCCGCCGCGGCAGCCCATGTTGCGCAGTTCTATATCCCGGCAGCGGCCTCGCTGCAGGAGCGCCGGCCTCGCACGCTCAAACACGGAGACACCTTCGCGCTGTTCGACCATAACGGCGATGCCCTCGGTGTGCTAGGCAGTCCGGAAGGGCTGTTTCATTTCGATACCAGGCACCTCTCCTATCTACGCCTGACCATCGATGGGGCGCTGCCTATGCTGCTGTCCTCCACATTGCGCGACGACAACGCCTCGTTGACCTGCGACCTGACCAATCCTGACCTGTTCGACGAGAACGGTCGCCTGTGGCTGGAGCACGATCTGATCCACCTGCGCAGGTCGCGCTTCCTTTGGAACGGCGCCTGCTATGAGCGGCTGAGCGTGCGCAACTATGACGACGTGTCACGAAGCGTGCGCGTGGATATTGCCTTCGATGCCGACTTTGCCGACCTTTTCGAAGTGCGTGGTACGCGGCGGCTGCGGCGCGGCACGGTGCATACGCCGGATGTCGCGGGTGCGACGGTCACACTGAGCTATGCCGGTCTGGACGAGGTGCGGCGCGAGACCCGGCTCGCCTTTGATCCGGCGCCGGCCGAGCTGGGCGGTGGCAGCGCGAGTTTCAACCTGACGCTCGAGCCGTCGTGCTCGCAGGTACTTCGCATGGAGATCCGCTGCGAAGCGATGCAGCCCGAGCCCGTGGAGCCCCAATCCTTCCTCAGCGCACTGCTGCAGTCGCGGCGCGAGTTGCGGCGTGCGACCCGCCGCGCGGCATCCATCACGACCTCCAATGAACTCTTCAATGAAATGGCCCGGCGCAGCGTATCGGACCTGTACATGTTGCTGACCAACACCGAATACGGACCGTATCCGTATGCCGGCATTCCATGGTTCAGCACGGTGTTCGGGCGCGATGCCCTGATTACCGCGCTGCAGACGCTTTGGCTCGACCCGGAAATTGCCCGCGGCGTGCTGCAATTCCTTGCCGCGATGCAGGCGAAAACGGTTGACCCACAGGCCGATGCCGAGCCGGGCAAGATCCTGCATGAAATGCGCCATGGCGAAATGGCGAGGCTGAGGGAAGTGCCGTTCGGACTCTACTACGGCAGCGTGGATGCCACGCCGTTGTTCGTGCTGCTAGCCGGTGCCTACCTGCGGCGCACCGGCGATGTCGAAACCATGCGCGCTCTGTGGCCGCACATCCGGGCTGCGCTGGACTGGATCAACGACTATGGCGACCGCGATGGCGACCTGTTTGTCGAATATGGCCGACAGTCGCCGGAAGGCCTCATCAACCAGGGCTGGAAAGACAGCCGCGATTCGGTCTTTCATGAAGACGGGCAGCTCGCCCCGGGCCCGATTGCGTTGGCCGAGGTGCAGGCCTACACCTATGGTGCTTGGCGGGCAGCAGCGTCGATCAGTGCGGCGCTGGGCGATCACGAGAGCGCAGCGGTCTATGCGGCCAGGGCGGACATGCTGCGTGAGGCTTTCGACGCGCGTTTCTACGACGCCGCACTGGGCACCTACGTGCTGGCGCTGGACGGCGAGAAGCGCCCATGCCGTGTACGTGCATCCAATGCCGGCCACGCCTTGTTTACTGGCATCGCGCTGCCCGAGCGCGCGCCTTCGGTGGTGGCTGCGCTGATGGACAGCAACGCATTCTGCGGCTGGGGCGTCCGTACCGTATGTACCGATGCAGCACGCTTCAATCCGATGAGCTACCACAACGGCTCGGTTTGGCCGCACGACAACGCTCTGATCGCCGCGGGCATGGCACGCTACGGCTACCATCCCGAAGCCAGCCGCATCTTTGAGGGCCTGTTCGCGGCCGCCAGCTACATTGAGCTGCGCCGGCTGCCCGAGCTGTTCTGCGGCTTTTCACGCCAGCGTAGCCAAGGCCCGACGTTCTATCCGGTGGCGTGCTCACCGCAGGCCTGGGCGGCGGCCGCTCCGCTGCTGCTTTTGCAGGCCTGCCTGGGGCTCGACTTCGACACGCTCGAGCCGGCAATCACCTTCGAGTCTCCGTCGCTGCCGCCCTTCCTTGACGAAGTGGTCTTCCGCAACCTAGCAGTCGGTGAAGGCAGTGCGGATGTGGCGTTGCGTCGCTCCGGCGAGCGCGTGGTGGTCGATGTGCTGAACCGGCAGGGGCCAATCAGAACAATCACTCGAAGCTAGCCGAGGGGTGACGGTCATTCGCGAATGACGGACCCCGAGCTTCTTTCTTTGGACCGATGTTTCGGCCGACTTGGCTCGCGACGAGTGTGCGTAAAGCGGTGTGGCCTGCGGTGCTTGCCATGCAGGTGACGAGCATGGAGCTCATCCTCCGTCACGCCGCAACTGCCCGCGCTCCTTTTCTCCATGGCGGTCGGGCTGCGTGCACGGCGTGAATGGCGTGCGTTGCGCTGTCGGACTCAAGCTTCCAATCGATGTCATCGCGCTTGGTATGGATCTGCTTTGTCGCTGTAGGCAGAAATGCGAGAGGAACTGTGAAAGTGCCCGGGCAGTGACAGACGTGCGGATCACGTGGCCCGACACTCCGCTGTCTTCCCGCATAGCGGCGACGGCGTAACAGCATTGACCTAGGACACTATTTGACCTGCTTCCATACGGTACTCATCTGACAGAGCCCTACCCGAAGACTATTCTGGAATCCCAAATAACAGTGAACCGGCACAGTCCGGCATACCGAGGGCACCGCAGCGAGCATCTCTATGATCAATTCGCTTGACTTGCCAAACGGAACGCTTGAAATACGCACAAAACAACGCAGCGATCGACGATGGTTTTCCGAATATCGTTTCACGCCCAATGATGGACATGCCACAGCATGGGCAGAGGCCACCATCCCAGAAGGCTTCATTTCTTCTGGCCTCGCATTCAGCGCCGGGATACTGCTGGGGCAACAGTGCGCCGAGCTTGCACGCTGAAGCAGGCAGTGCCTTTAGGAGAGGCACGTCGTGGCCCCTTTGCGACAGGCTTGGGGCGACGTGCACCTGGCTGAAGGGTTGCGCACATGATGTTCGCAATTCGACGGCGAGAATGGTCGATCCCATTCACCCTGCAAAGGACTTGGCAAGGCATTCCACGACCAGGTCACGCAGAGTGTTCGCGGTAAGCTCTCGCAGATCAAAGGTTATTTCGGAGGTGGACGCCATACCGTTATGGTTGGAAACGACCATGTGCACGTGAATCTTCTGGTCCAGTGCGTCGCCGATCAGGGTGATCTTGGGGTATTGGGCGGCGCGCTCCGAGAGAGATGCCGGCTGTTCTTTGGCGTCGGGAAACACATGGAGCGTCGCGCTGAGGGCGGTCATCTCGACCTTGAAGCCGTGGCCGCGCTTTTGCAGGTGTGCGCCGATATCCTCAAACACAGGATGCACTGTCTTCGTCCGGAACGCTGCAAACTCGGCCCGGAAAGTTTCCGCAGCACTTTGCTTGTCTGCAGCCTCTTCCTCCTCCTCCGCCTTGCGCTTTTCGAACGCATTCAGTGCGGCATCAAGCTTGTCGTAAGCGCCCATGTTGTCTCTCGATAGAGAAGCGGTGGCGTCCAGAATGCGCGCCCGTTCCTGGTAAAGAATAGTGGGAATAGATGCGCGTTCCAAGCACCATATCGCAGAAAATGTTGGAAGCAAGACGACAGTCCAGCGATGCTGCGCATCACCCCCGCTTGTCTGGGGAAACCCCCATACGCTGATACACGAGCAAGACGCGAGCCGCTCTAAGATCCGGTACTAGAACATCGCGTCGATCAACTCCAGCCCAGCGCTGGTAGACGAGGAAGCCAAACATGGACTGCAGCGGAGAGGCCCGGCCCAATCTGTATCGCGTTCTGCGCGCGCGCTTGAATGCGCATCCGTTGTCGCATGTCGGGCCCGGGCTGATCACGGGCGTCGCCGACGACGACCCGAGCGGGATCGCGACCTATTCGCAGGCTGGGGCGCAGTTTGGCCTGGAGATGCTGTGGACCATGCCACTTACGTTTCCGTTGATGGCGGCCATGCAGTCCATGTGCGCAAACATGGGACGCGTCACGGGCAAGGGACTTGCGGCCAACATCAAGGACGTCTTCCCGCCGATTGTGTTGCGTACCGTCGTGTTGCTGTTGCTGATCGCAAATACGTTGAATATTGCCGCTGACGTTGCGGCGATGGGCGAGGTCGCGGAACTCGTTTCCGGCATCGACCGGCATGTCATGACGGCGTTGGTGGTGTTCGGTACCCTGGCACTGCAGATATTCGTTCCTTACCACCGATACGTTTTCTTTCTGAAGTGGCTGACGGCGTCTCTGCTGGCGTATGCCGCAGTCTTGTTTACCGTACACGTGCCGTGGAGCCGCGTGGCGCTGCACACGGTGTGGCCCAGCGTCAGGCTTGATGCCAGTGCCGCATCCATGGTGGTTGCCGTGTTCGGTACCACCATCAGCCCCTACCTGTTCTTTTGGCAGGCTTCCGAAGAGGTGGAAGACATGCGGGCGCACCCGTCGTTGAAAGCCGATGGAGCCAAGGCCCGCACCGAGCTCCGGCGCATTCGATGGGACACCTGGAGCGGCATGTTGTACTCCAACGTGACCGCTTATTTCATCATCCTCGCCACGGGGGTGACCTTGCACGTTTCTGGAGTGACCGACATCACGACCGCGGCGCAGGCGGCCAGTGCTTTGCGACCGCTTGCGGGAGACTTTGCGTACGTGCTGTTCACCGTCGGGATCCTGGGGGTGGGGCTGATCGGCGTGCCTGTGCTGGCCGGATCAGGCGCCTACGCGCTGTCCGAAGCGATGGGCTGGAAAGAAGGGCTGGAGCGGAAAGTGAGCGACGCCCGCGGGTTCTACAGCATCATCGCCTTGAGCGTACTCGCAGGGCTGGCGATCCAGTACTCACCGATCCGACCGATGAAAGCACTTTTCTGGAGCGCAGTCATCAATGGTGTGGTGGCGGTCCCGCTGATGGCGGTCATCATCCTGCTCGTGTCGAAGCCCGCGGTGATGGGCCCCTATACCGCAAGCCGGCCATTGATCGTCTTGGGTTGGTCTGCCACGGCAATCATGGGGGCTGCTGCCCTGGCGATGTTTCTGCTGTAGGCATCGGCACGCAAGCAGGTTGCCCGCATGCCGATGTTGACCTCATGCAACGTGTTGGTGGCGTAGCCCCCTCGGGTGGCGCCGCCTCTTCCCCCTCACCCGGTGAGTTCCGCGCATTGTTGCCCCAGAAGTATCCCGGCGCTGAATGCCAATCCGGAGGAAACGAACCCCTCTGGGATTGCAGCTGCTTCCCAGCCGGTGCCGCTTCCATCACTGTGCGTGAAGCGATATTCGGAGAACCATCGCCGGTCACTACGCTGCAGCGTGCGGATTTCAAGCGTTCCGTTTGGGAGGTCGAGCGAATTGATCATAGATGTCCTTGGTGCGGTTACCTCGGTATGTCGGAAAGTGCCGTTTCACTGTTATTTGAGACTGCAGCGTAAGGCCGGGGCGAAACGTCGTCGGCTCGGTACCGTACAGAACCCGGTCCGTATTGACGGTGAATCACGCAGTCGGTCCGCCGCTTGCCCTCAACGGTTGCACACCTGGGCAGGTGACGACTGCGTCTGCCACCGTACCGACACACTTCACGCGAGCGAGGATCCTCTTTGTCGGGACGTCCGCGCGACACTCACGCTCACGTGCTGACGCAGGGATGCCCCGATGGGCTGTACGCCGCTTGTGGTCCGTACAGAAAATTCAAGTCCTGGTTTTGCGTTCTCCGCAACAACATGCGGTGGCTTGGGATCGAGGCGGAGGTGCACAACATGCGTAGCAATCGGATAGCACAACTGTGCGGCGCGATGCTGGTGATCGTGACGCTCGCGGGCGGGTGTGCCGGGATGTCCCGGCGAGGT
>Ga0070664_100004079_pt1 | contig 11738 bp, 9 predicted proteins | sample KBSC73metaG_FD_65863 | JGI IMG/M metagenome (GOLD analysis project Ga0070664, IMG submission 65863) | Corn rhizosphere microbial communities from Kellogg Biological Station, Michigan, USA - KBS C7-3 metaG | ecosystem: Host-associated > Plants > Roots > Rhizosphere > Soil ... | reverse complement strand
AGGAGCCGACGCTGGAGCTTCTCGCGACGCACTTCGGGCCGATCCCCGCGTCCGATCATCCGATCCCGCAGGTCTACACGGCGGAGCCGCCGCAGGAGGGGGAGCGCCGCTTCGTCGTGCGCCGCGCCGGCCAGATCGCCTGGTGCGCGATGTCGTGGCGGACCGTCCAGGCGCGCCACGCCGACACGGCGCCGCTGGCGGTTTTGGGCAACGTGCTCGGCGGCGGCATCACGTCGCGCCTGCACCAGGCGCTCGTCGAGAAGACGCTCGCGCTCTCCGTCACCGTCGTGCCATGGCAGCTCCGGGATCCCGCGCTCTTCTCCGTCTTCGCGCCGGTGCGGCCCGGCGTCGAGCCCGCCGAGATCGAGTCCGTGATCCGTCGCGAGATCGCGCGCATCGCGTCCGACGGGATCACCGAGGCGGAGTGCGAGAAGGCGCGGACGCAGATCGAGGCCGAGGTCGTCTTCGACCGCGACTCCACGGACCAGATCGCCGCGTCGCTCTCCGAGGCGATCGCCGTCGCCGACTGGGAGTGGTACGCCGACTATCCGGCCACGATCCGGTCCGTCACGCCGGAGGACGTGCGCCGCGTGGTGCTCGCGTACCTCCACGACGACGCGCTGACGGCGGGGCTCTTCCTGCCGAAGGCTCCGTCGGGAGAGGCGGCCGCCGAGGGCGGCCAGGACGGCGACGACGCGGAGGACGGGGAATGAGCACCGTCGCGGCGGCGCGGCGGCGGGTTCCGTTTGCGGAGGCCGTGCGGCACCGGCACCTGGCGAACGGTGCGCGGCTGTACGTCCTCGAGAACCACTTCAACCCGACGCTCGCGCTCTCCGGCACGCTGCAGGCCGGGCGCATCTACGCCCCCGCCGAGCGGCGGCTGATCGCGTCGCTGACCGCGGCCGAGCTCATGAAGGGGACGGCACGCCGCACGAAGCTCCAGCTCGCGGAGGACCTCGAGAGTCGCGCCGCAAGCCTGTCGTTCGCATCGGACGCGTCCGACCCGGTCGGCGTCGACATCTCGGGAGCTTCTCTCTCGCGCGACGCGGACCTCCTGTTCGACGCTCTCGTCGAGGTCCTGCGCACGCCGGTGTTTCCGGAGGACGAGCTCGAGCGCGAGAAGAAGCGCCTGGTCGGATCGATCCGGCAGCAGCAGGACCAGACGTCCGTCCGCGCCTTCGAGGAGGCGATGCGCAGGATCTACCCGCCCGCGCATCCGCTCCACCGCAACACCGGACCCGAGAGGATCGCGCGCGTCGAGTCGTTGCGCCGCTCCGACCTGGAGGGCTTCTACCGCGACCGCTACGGCGCGGCGTCGCTGATCCTCGTCGTCGTCGGCGACGTCGACGCCGAGCGCGTCCTCGACGCTTTCGAGAAGGGGTTCGGAGACTGGCAGCCCGGGCCGGATCCCGCCATTCCCGCCGCGGATCCGCCGCCCGTATCGCCCGGCGAGGCGACGGTTCGCATGCCCGACAAGGCGAGCGCCGACGTCGTGCTCGCGATGCCCTCGAACCTGCGGCGCACCGACCCCGACTACCTCGCCGCCTCGCTCGCCAACTCCGCGCTCGGGCAGTCGTCGTTGACCTCCCGCCTCGGCGTTCGCGTGCGAGACACCGAGGGCCTCACGTACGGCATCCACTCGAGCTTCGGCGCGACGCAGGTCCCGGGACCCTTCCTGATCAGCGTCACGGTGAAGCCGGAGATGCGCGACGCCGCGGTCGAGTCGACTCTCGACGAGGCCGCGAAGTTCCTGCGCGAGGGCATGACCGCGCGGGAGCTCGCGGAGGAGAAGAGCTCGCGCTCCGGACGGTTCCAGGTCGACCTCGGCTCGAACGCCGGCATCGCGCAGGCGCTCGACGCGGCCGTCGGCTACGGCTTCGGCGTCTCGTACCTCGACGAGTTCCCGGACAAGGTCGCGGCGATCACGAAGGAGAAGGCGGACGCGGCGTTCCGCCGCCGGGTGCGGGTGGAGGACCTGACGGTCGTCAGCGCGGGGACGTTCGAATGAGCCCTCGGAAACCTCTTTTGGAAATGGCGGCTCGGTCGTGAAAGAATCTCTCCACTCATGAGACGCCCCCAGCATCGCCGCCCGATGCGCCGCCGGCCCGGAGAGGCTCCGCCGACGCATCGCGTGTGGCTGTCCCCGGAGGCGCCCTTCCGAGAGGGTCCGGCCAACGACGGTCGCTCGTACTACCGCGTGCGGCTCGACGGCGAGCCCTCGCCGGAGTGGATGCGCGCCTACCGCGCGGGCCTGCTCGGCCTGCTGCCGGAGGATCGCGAGATCGTGCTGCGTTTCGAGTTCCAGGGCGACTCGGTGCGGTTCTCGGCGGCCGACGCGGAGGTCGCGCGCGTGCGCCGCGTTCTCGAGCAGCGCGTCCACGCCGTCAACACGATCCTCTCGGGCGGTCGGGCCGTCGACCAGTAACCGGGCGACGAAGCCCTCGAGCGCGGTCTCGTGAACCGCCGATTCCTGGTCCAGCACGTCCTCCGGCCGTATCGCTGGCCGCTCGCGTTCGCGTTCCTGGCCATGCTGTTCGAGACGCTCGCCGATCTGGCCGAGCCGTGGCCTCTGAAGATCGTCCTCGACTCCGTCATCGGCCACCACCCGCTGCCGCACCTCCTCGCCGGGCTGCACGACGCGCTCGGCCGCCACCGCGGCGGCACGATCGCGATCGCGGCGATCGCGACGGTCGCCATCGCGCTCGTCGGATCCGTCGCCTCCTACTTCGACTCCTACCTGACGACGAGCGTCGGACAGTTCATCGCGCACGACCTCCGCCGGAAGGTCTACCACCACCTGCAGCTGCTCTCGCTGTCGTACTACGACCACCACAAGATTGGAGACATCCTCTCCACGATCACCGACGACATCGACAACGTGCAGTCGTTCTTCTCGGCGTCGCTGCTCTCGATCGCGATCGACGTCGCGACGATCATCGGCATGTTCGCGGTGATGCTGTACCTCGACTGGAAGTTCACGCTCATCGCCATGGCGGTCACGCCGTTCCTGTTCCTCTTCGTTCAGCGGTTCACGCGGCTCGTCAAGCAGTCGACGAAGGCCGTGCGAGCCAAGGAGAGCGAGATCGTCTCGACCGTCGAGGAGTCTCTCGGCGCGATCCGCGTCATCAAGGCGTTCGCCCAGGGCCGGCTGGAGGAAGAGAAGCTCGCGAAGCGCAGCGAGGAGTCCGTCGAGGCGGCGTTGCAGGCGAGGCGCATCAAGGCGTTCCTGTCGCCCGTCATGGACCTCGTCGCCGCCATCGGCACGGCTCTCGTCCTCTGGTACGGCGCGAGCCTCGTCCTCTCCAACCAGATGACGGCGGGGTCGCTCGTCGTCTTCCTCCTCTACCTCGGCAAGATGTTCAAGCCGATGGAGGACCTCGCGAAGATGACGAACTCCGCGTCCAAGGCGGCCGTCGGCATGGACCGCATCCAGGAGATCCTCGACAGCGACTCGCTCTTGTCGGAGGGACCGGACGCCGAGGAGGCGCCGAAGCTGACCGGCCACATCGCCTTCGAGCACGTCGCGTTCGGTTACGAGCCCGACAAGCTCATCCTCACCGACGTGCACTTCGACATCCCGGCCGGCAAGATGGGCGCGATCGTCGGTCCGACCGGCGAGGGCAAGTCGACGCTCATCAACCTCGTCCCGCGCCTGTACGATCCCGCGGGAGGCGCGGTGAAGATCGACGGCAAGGACCTGCGCACGTTCACGGTCAAGTCCCTGCGGGACCAGATCAGCTACGTCCAGCAGGAGACGATCCTGTTCGACGAGTCGATCGCGAAGAACATCGCCTACGGCAAGCCGGAGGCTTCGCTCGACGAGATCGTCCAGGCCGCGAAGCTCGCCAACGCGGACGACTTCATCCGCCAGCTGCCGAGGGGCTACGACACCGTCGTGGGCGAGCGCGGCTCGCAGCTCTCCGGCGGCCAGCGGCAGCGGATCGGCATCGCGCGCGCGATCATCCGCAACTCGCCGATCCTGATCCTCGACGAGGCGACGTCCGGGCTGGACGCCCAGTCGGAGTCGCTCATCGTCGAGGCGCTCGACCGGCTGATGCGCGGGAAGACCTCGCTCGTGATCGCGCACCGGCTGGGCACGATCCGGCAGGCGGACCGGATCGTCGTGCTCAAGGGCGGGCGGGTCGCCGAGCAGGGAACGCACGACGAGCTCCTCGGCCGCGGCGGCGAGTACGCGTCGCTCTACCAGCTGCAGTTCGGCGGAGAGCCGCGGGCCGGCGCCAGGGCGGGGGACGCGTGAGCGCCGCCCGGGGCCGGCGCGGTCAGACGCTCGTCGTGCTGCCCGACGACGGGATGACGCCGCTGCTCGAGGCGATCCGCGGCGCGAAGGAGTCGATCCTCGTCAAGATGTTCCTGTTCACGGAGCCGCGTCTCATCCGGGCGCTCGCCGCGGCGCGGCGGCGCGGCGTCAAGGTCCGCGTCATGCTCAACCCGGCGCGCCGCTCCGGCGAGTCCGACAACGACGACGCCAAGCGGCGGCTTCGCGCGGAGAAGATCGCGGTCCGGGACACGCACCCGGCCTTCGACGTCTCGCACGAGAAGTCGATGGTCGTGGACGGCTCGTTCGCGTTCGTCGAGTCCCACAACTGGGCGCCGAAGAACTTCGGCCAGACCCGCGACTATGCCGTGATCACGCACGACCCGCGCGAGGTCGAGGAGGTCCGCGCGGGCTTCGAGGCGGACTGGAACCGCTCCGACTTCGACTCGGGCGAGCGCCGGCTGATCTGGTGCCGCGGCAACGGCCGCGAGCGCATCGCCCGCTTCATCGACGGCGCGCGGGACTACCTGTTCCTCCAGAACGAGCGGTACCAGGACCCCACCATCATCGAGCGGCTCGTCGCGGCGCATGCGCGCGGCGTGAAGGTCCACATCATGTCGCTGCCGCCGCATGCCCTGAAGGAGAAGAAGCTTCTCGAGGGCGTGGCCGGCCTTCGCGTCATGGGCGACACGGGGATCAAGGTCCACAAGCTGAAGGGCCTCCACCTGCACGCCAAGATGCTGCTGGCGGACGGCAAGCGCGCCATCGTCGGCTCGATGAACATCGCTCCCGGCAGCTTCGACTCGCGCCGCGAGCTGGCGATCGAGACCGAGGACCGTGGCGTCGTGCGGCGGCTGGAGCGGACCTTCCGCAAGGACTGGAAGAACTCGCACCGGATCGACCTGACGGACGAGGGCATCCGCGCCGACCTCGAAAAGCACGGTATCCAGGCGGAGTCGAGCGTCAGCGTGATCGCGCCCAAGAAGCGCGAAACGAAGAGGGTCACAAAAGTCACGAAGCGCGCGAAGTGACCTCTGCCGCGCCGGACGCGTATCGCGGAGCGATACGCAATGCGGCCCGGCTTAGGACGCGGCGAATTCCAATCGGGTCATTGCCCCGCCACACTCGAGCCGCGGCCTAAGCCGTTGGAAGACGTCTCCCAACGCTGTCCGGCGCGACCGCCGCGCGTCCACCGCCTTTAAGCGGCGCGGACCCCGCGACGAACAACATTCTGCGCAACCATGAGCGCCGCTTCAAAGCGGCAAAGCCGCACCGCCCCGTATCCGCGACTACCCCTTCTGCACCGGTATCCCCTCATCCCACGTCAACCGTTTGTAATCGAAACTCTTGGTGTCGCGAGCATTGAACTTGACGATCTCGAAGTACGGACTCAGGTCGAAGTCCCGCGGGACGCAGAGTGTCGGATGCCTCGCCCGCAACAGACCGCTGTAGGCGCGCCGGGTGGGCCGGCCGAGGATCTGCTGGCGGAGTCGCTCCTTCGCGTTGCGCGGCTTGGCCCGGACCGGCAGCGGGACGATCGGAAAGTGCACCTTGCCGAACGCCTCGGCGAGAAGCGACGAGCAGATCGTCTCGGTGTCGCGCCCGCTCCCGAAGTGAAGCGCGTCCTCGCGCAGCTCGCTCGGAATCATGCGGAAGGGGAGCAGGTAACGCGTCAGGTCCCAGAAGTTGCGGCGGTCGTACTTCCATCCGATGCGCGAGATGACGTGGTCCAGCACGACCTGGAGGTCCGCCTCCTTCAGCCCGATGGGCCGGCAGATCCGTATGTTGTGGTCGATGTACTTGATGAGCGGCGACACGATGACGCCCTTCTCGACGAGCGCCTCGACGACGAGGTGCCGCGCCTCGCGTCCGAAGCGCCGCTGGACGTCCGCCCGGGTCGCGGCGTCGCGGTGCAGGAGCGCGTCGCCGACGTAGATCGCGCTGTGCGACCACGTGGACATCGTGAGGTACTTGATCGCGACGGAGATGCGCTGGTCGCCGTCCACGAGGAGCACGTCGCCCGGCCGGATCGTCGCCTTCAGCCGCTCCGGCTCGTTGTAGACGAATCTGAGGTAGCGGCGGCGGCGCGCGGTCAGCCGCTTCAGGAACCAGTCGGCGAGCACCCGTCTGGGAGAGCGCACGAGACTATTGTGCGCTCCCCGGGGATGAACCGGACGTGAAGCGCCGCCTCGTCCTATTCGTCCGGCAGCTCCGGCTCCTCCTGGACCTCGCGCTTGGTTCCCGGCGCGAGGAGGTCCATGAGGAGGTCCGGCAATCCCTCGGAGAACTGGCTGCGGGGGAGGACGCGCGTGACGCCGGCGGCCTCCGCGTCCCGGGCGAGCTGCTTGTCGACGTGCGAGAGGAAGCCGATGACGGGCAGCTCACTCGTCGCGCGCGCGCCGCGGAGCTCGCGCATCGCCCCGAGGCAGTCACCGTTGGAGGAGAGCTCGAGCAGGACGGCCGCCGTCTCGGGCGCGGACGAGACGTGGGCCAGCTCCTTGGGAGAGACGAATTTCACGGGCACGTTCAGATGCCGGGCGGTCGCCTCGATCTTCGAGCGGAAGAAGAGATCCTCCACGCACGCGACCACGTTCTTGTTCATGGGCGACTCGATTGTATAGCCGCCGACCTCAGAACATCTTGACCAGGTCGACCAGGTACCGGTGAACCCAATAAGTCGTGTCCAGGCGGCGCTGGATGGTGAATGCGCCCTGCAGGTAGACGTTGGGGAGGAACGTCCATGCGACGGCCACGCGGTGGCCCTCGTACCAGGTGTGGTACCACCAGTCGTCGCTGTTGTACGCCCCGACCATGGCGTCCCGCTGGATGTACTGGTAGCCGTAGGAGGCGCGAAACTGTCCCGGCGTTCCCAGCGCCCCGGCCGTCACGGAGCCGTCGAAGGCGTTGCGGCGGCCCTCCGCGGCGGCGAAGTTGCGGACGCCGTCGAGCGAGACGGCCACGGGCACGGAACCGAGCGGGAACCGGAGCCGCACGAGCAGGTCCGCGACGTGGAAGTCCGACGCGTAGTGCGGCGCGCCGGGCTCGAGGGAGAGCGTGTTCTGGCGGAAATACGCGACGTCGATATCGCGCATCTGGTAGCCCCAGTAGGAAGCGCTGCCTTCCAGCTCGAGGCCGCCCTCGAAGGCGAAGTGTCCCGCGATCTGGCCCACGCCGATGCGTGACGTGTCGCCGAAGTGCTGCGGGCCGTAGAAGAAGGCCCCCGCGAACGTGAGCGCTCCCCCCGCGACGCTCATGGGCGTCCAGGAGACGGCGCCGCCGGGCGTCTGGAGATCCCGGTCCCACATCATCTCGGTCGCCATCAGGGGCATTCCGAACTTGCCGCCGCGGATCGTGAACTCCCCGGGGCGCCAGACGAAGTAGAGGCGGTCGAGGTTGGCGCCGCGGTTGATGAAGTTGTCGTAGAACGGGTCCTCGTGGTCCTCGGTGCCGTAGTCGAAGACGGCGCGCACGCCGAGGCGCAGGTTGGGGAGCGGGTCCGCGTCGATCTCGGGCCGGAGCTCGAACCGGCCGCGATCCATCGGCTCGTAGTACGGCCAGTGGTCGACGCGGTCGTAGCGCGCGAGGAAGTCCCAGCGCCAGGAGAAGAGGGGCTTGTGGTCGGGCTCCTGGAAGTACTGAGGCTCCTGGGCGCTCGCCGGAAGGGCCGACAGGAGCAGGACCGCGAGGGCCGTGAGCCGCAAGCCGTGAGCCGTGAGCCGTTGCCAAGCGCGGCGCGTCTCGCGTCTCACGCTTTTTATTGTCGCACGCGGGCTGTCTCGCACGCGCGGCGCCTTCCGGCGCGCGCTATGCCGCCTGGGCCGTCACGCGCGCGAGCGCCTCGTACAGGTCGTTGACCGACTGGAAGCGGTCCTTCGGATCCTTCTGGACGCACTTGAGCACGATCTGCGAGATCTTCGGGTCGATGCGCGGGTTGCGCGCCTGGGGAGAGGGCGGCGGCTCCTGGATGTGCTTGAGGACCACGGCGAGCGGCGAGTCGCCGTCGAACGGCAGCGTGCCCGTGAAGACCTCGTAGAGCACGACGCCGGTCGAGTAGATGTCGGAGCGGAAGTCGAGCGTCTGGCCGCGCGCCTGCTCCGGCGACATGTAGTCGGGCGTTCCGACGACGGTGCCCTCCGCCGTCATGCCGCGCTCCTCCTTCAGGCGCGCGATGCCGAAGTCCATGATCTTCAACCCGCCGGTGGCCTCGATGATGATGTTCTGGGGCTTGATGTCGCGATGGATCACGCCGACCTCGTGCGCGGCGGCCAGGCCGGCGCAGATCTGCTTCGCGATGCGCAGCCCGACGGGCGTCGGCAGGATCTCGCCGGCCTCGACGAGCTGCTTGAGGGTCAAACCTTTCACGAACTCCATCGAGAGGTACCGCAGGCCGAGCGATTCGCCGAGGTCGTGCGTCCGGAGGATGTTGGGATGCGTGATGCGGCGGGCGAGCCGGATCTCCTGCTTGAACCGGTCGAGGAGGCTCGGGTCCGCGGACAGCGCCTCGCCGCGCAGCGTCTTGATGGCGACGACGTCGTCGAGGTCGCGGTCGTGCGCGCGGTACACGACGCCCATGCCGCCCTGCCCGAGCACGCCCTGGATCTCGTAGCGTCCCGCGAAGAGCTGTCCGATGCGGGGCTCGGCGCCGCCCGTCGAGGAGCTCGGCTTGGCGATCATCGTCGGCGCCGTCTCGGGATTCATGTTCATCGTCAACGACGCGACGTACTGCTCGAGCGCGGCCTTCTCCCGCAGCTCCTCGAGCATCGCCCGGAAGGACCTCGCGAGGATCCCGATCTCGTCCTTCGACTCGACCGGCAGGTCGGGAGCGTCGAGGTTGCCGACGCGGACCTCCTCGGTCGCGCGGAGGAGCCGTTCGACCGGCCCCGTGATCCGGCGCGCGAGGATGAAGGAGAGGATGAACGCCACGACGAGCGCGCCGAGCCCGACCAGGATGAGCGTGCTCTGGATCTCGTGGAACGCGGCGAGCTCGCGCTCGCGGCTCCGGAGCGCGACGGCGGCGCCGACGAGCTGGTCGGTCGACGAGCGCAGCGGAAGCAGGTACGCGAGGTAGGTCTCGCCCGAGACCTCGAGCGGCAGCGGCCCGATCGGCTTGCCCTCGCGCATGACCTTCTGGACGAGCCCGGGCGTCCGCTCGATGGCGCTCACCGCGCCGGCGCTGACGGCGCCCATCGTCGACGCTTCGAGCGCGGGCTTCGCCGGCTCGTTCGGCTTCGCGGCGTCGGCCAGGAAGACGACCTGCGTGTTCAGGAGCTGCTCGAGGCTGCGCGCGACCTCGTCGTTGATCTGGAAGGCCGCGGCGATGACGCCGACGAGCCGCGTGCCGCCCTCGAGGACCGGCGCGGCGACCACGTGGTACAGCTTGCCGCTCGACAGCCAGATTCCCTCCGTCTGACCGCCCTCGATCGCTCCGGAGATCGTCGGCACGCGCGAGAGGTCGGCCGTGTAGGGCAGGGGCCGGTCGGTGCGCGCGAGGGCCCGGCCCGACCGCGTCGTCGCGAGCAGGAAGTCGGCGCGGGCGCTCGACGCCTGCTCGCGCTTGAGGGTGTCGAAGACGGTCGCGGGGTCGGGCTCGCCGGTCTCGGGCACCAAGGTCGACATCATCGAGATCGTGCCGGCGTTGTTGACGACCACCGACAGCGCCCGGTGCAGGTCCTCGTAGCGGTTCTGCTGGAACGACTCCCAGCCCGGCCCCGCCTTCTTGAGGTCCTCGGCGATCTTCGCGTCCGCGACCTGGCGCGCGCGATACGCGCCGACGGCGACCGCGCCGCCGACCGCGATCAGGATCAGCAGCGCGGCGGCCGCGAAGATCTTCAGCGTGAGCGAGAAGCGGGGCGGCTCCGGGGGCGGCAGCTTGAGGCCGCGAAGCCGCAGCTCTCCCATCGTGGCGCCGGGGACCGGCGGCGCCTCAGTAGCGCTCATCTTCGGATTCGGAGCCGGGCGGCTTGTAGTCCTTTCCGTACTTGTTCTTGTGCGGCTCGGCCTTGAACCCCGTCACGTCGATCGGAACCGAGACCGGCGTGTCGCCGGAGGCGTGCACCGTGACCGGGACCTTCGCCTCGGGGCCCTCCTCGTGCCACGCGTGGACCACGTACGAGCCGGGCGGGACGCCGTCGAAGCGGAACGCGCCGTCGGGTCCCGTCACCGCGGAGCGGTCGGAGTCGACCACCATCACGAAGCCGACCATCTGCGGGTGGATGTTGCAGTAGACGCGGACGAGCCCGGGCTCCTCGAACGTCTTCTCCTTGGAGGCGCCGCTTTTGTAGAGGCCGAGATCGAACCGGTTCCCGCCGGAGACCGAGAAGACGTTGTGGTAGATCGGATCCACGTTCGGAAACTCGACGGTGCCGTGCAGCGGCACCGCGATCACGCGGGGCGTGAAGCGCTTCGAGGAGCTCTTCATCTCGCCCTTCGGCTCGGTCTTGCGGGCGGGAGCGCCGCCGTGGATGCCCTCCACCCACACGACGACGTTCGACGCGTCGGTCCGATCCTTTCCCGATGCCTGCAGGAGAACCCGGCCCGAGATCGTGCCGGCAGGGGAGTGCGAGGCGGGGAGGAGGAGAGTCAGCAGGACCGCGGCGGAGAGCGTCCTCATACCTCGAAAAAATCATACATCGGGCCTCGCGCGCGGACGGTTATCATTCGCTGCGCGAGACCGGGGAGACGCGATGAACGAAAAGGCCGTCGAAATCTTCGGAAAGGACACCTGACCGCACACGACGCGAGCCCGTGAGGACTTCGCTCGCCGGAAATACTCGGTTCGCTACGTGAACGTCAAACAGGACGAGGACGAGCTTTCCCGGATGATCCGCCTCTCGGGCGGACGGGAGGTGCCCGTCATCGTCGAGGACGGGAAGGTGACCGTCGGATTCGGCGGAACGTGAAGCGTGTGACGGCCCCCGTGAGGGGTCGCATGAAAACCTCGCCAACCGCCTTCACACTCTTATAATCCGCGCGCGAAAGCTCGACCGCCCATCTCAGAGGGAGGCCGCATGGCGCACCAAGGCTCGTCCGGGTCGGAGTTCCGCCCCTACGTCTCGCCGGACGAGAGTCCGGCCGAGTTCACGCTCAAGGCGATCCTGCTCGGGGCGTTTTTCGGGATCTTCTTCGGCGCGGCGACGGTGTACCTCGCGCTCCGCGCCGGACTGACGGTCTCGGCGTCGGTGCCGATCGCGGTGCTCGCCATCGCGGTCTTCAAGAAGATCGGCAACTCGACGATCCTCGAGAACAACATCGTCCAGACGATCGGGTCGGCGGGCGAGTCGGTCGCGGCCGGCGTCGTCTTCACGATCCCGGCGCTGCTCTTCCTCGCCAACGGCAAGGAGTACTTCACCTACCTGACGGTCTTCGGCCTGGCGGTCATCGGCGGCACCCTCGGCGTGCTGTTCATGATCCCGCTTCGCCGCGCCCTCATCGTCAAGGAGCACGGCAACCTCAAGTATCCGGA
>Ga0070664_100004077_pt1 | contig 11741 bp, 10 predicted proteins | sample KBSC73metaG_FD_65863 | JGI IMG/M metagenome (GOLD analysis project Ga0070664, IMG submission 65863) | Corn rhizosphere microbial communities from Kellogg Biological Station, Michigan, USA - KBS C7-3 metaG | ecosystem: Host-associated > Plants > Roots > Rhizosphere > Soil ... | reverse complement strand
GGACAAACAAAAAAACATTTACCACATTGCGAACATAATGAAGGATCCCAAACAGGAACAGTATCAGCAATGGCTCTCTTTTCATACTTTGTTGTTGCAGATGGATACGTACCATCTGTAGGGAATGCACTGACCGGAAGTTCATCTCCCTCCCCTGCAATGATTTTTGATAGGACACCTTGCACAAACCCCGAAGCTTTATCATAATTCAAAGTTTCCGCTTCTTTATTGCCGACAGTGTATTGAGAATAATCTATTTCAAAAAGATTTTGCAGCGTTTGATCCACTGCATCAAAATTCTTCTGAACAATAGCTTCACCCTTTCTTCCATAGGATTTACGAATGCCTTTCTTAATATAGGCGATCGCTTCTTCTTTCGGGATCACATTGGAAATAGCAAAGAAGCAAGTTTGTAAAATGGAGTTGATTCTCGAGCCCATTCCGGTTTCCTTTGCCACCTTACTGGCGTTGATCACAAATAATTTCAATTCCTTGCTGATAATTTCTTCCTGTATTTTTTGCGGCAATTGATTCCATACATCCGCTGTTGAAAAAGGAGCATTCAACAAAAACGTTGCACCTTTTTCTGCGTCTTTTAGTATATCATATTTCTGAAGGTAGTTGAAGTGGTGACAGGCAATGAAGTTGGCTGAATTGATCAGGTAAGTGGAATCAATGGGTTCTTCACTGAATCGTAAATGAGAGGTAGTTAATGATCCTGATTTTTTGGAATCGTATACAAAATATCCCTGCACATGGTAATCTGTTACTTCGCCAATGATCTTGATCGTGTTTTTATTTGCACTCACCGTTCCATCTGCTCCAAGACCAAAGAATAATCCACGAAAAAGATGTTGGTTCTCCAGTGAAAAGCTTTTGTCGTAGGTCAAGCTTGTAAAAGTTACATCGTCTTCAATTCCTATAGTAAAATGTTTCTTGGGATATTTTTTTGTGAGTTCTTCAAAAATGGCTTTCACCATTGCAGGATTGAATTCTTTTGAAGCCAATCCATACCGACCTCCAATAATATTTGGCATTTCGAGTGCCCATGAAGCATGCAATGCAGTTACAACATCCATGTACAATGGCTCGCCGATAGCCCCCGTTTCTTTACAACGATCCAGAACTGCAATTTGCTTTACGGTTTTGGGAAGCGCATTGATGAAATGACGAACAGAAAATGGACGGAAGAGATGTACATGAAGGCAACCTACTTTCTCGCCCAGGTTATTTAAGTAATCAACTGTTTCTCTAACAGCACCAGAGCCCGAACCCATGATAATGATCACTCTTTCTGCATCGGCATCGCCGTAGTATTCAAATAATTTATAGGCACGGCCAGTGAGTGATTTGAATTTATTCATAGTTTCTTCCAGGATGTCAGGAACAGCCCAATGAAATTGGTTGGCTGCCTCACGACTTTGAAAGAACACATCGGGGTTTTGCGCCGTACCACGTACAAAAGGATTAGCTGGATTTAAGGAGCGATTGCGGTGTCGCATTACATCATCTTCATTGATCATTTGCCTGATGGTTTCGTCGCTAATGATCTCTACTTCATTTAACTCATGCGATGTACGGAAACCATCAAAAATATTGAGGAAAGGAATGCTTGATCGTAAAGAAGCAGCAGTCGCAATGAGTGCCATATCGTGTGCCTGTTGTGGACTGGCACCAAACAACATGGCAAAACCAGTTTGTCGAACTGCCATCACATCGCTGTGGTCACCAAAAATAGAAAGTGCATGTGTTGCCAATGATCTTGCAGCAATATGAAATACCGTTGGCGTTAGTTCCCCGGCAATTTTGTACATGTTAGGGATCATCAACAACAGCCCTTGAGAGCAAGTAAATGTTGATGCAAGAGCGCCTCCCTGCAGTGCTCCATGAATGGCGCCGGCTGCACCAGCCTCACTTTGCATTTCAATGACCTTGGGCACCTCCCCAAAAATATTTTTAATGCCATCGCTGCTCCATTCATCAGCAAATTCGCCCATGTTGGATGATGGCGTAATTGGATAGATGGCACACACCTCGCTGGTTTTATATGCAATGTGAACAGCAGCCTGGTTGCCGTCCATCACTTCAATTACCTTATTCTCTTCTTTTGTTTGCGGTTTCGAAGGAGTCGTTAGAAGTTCCATTGGAGCATTATTTTGGTGAGAAAAACTGGGCTCAAAGTAGAACTACTGATTTTGGATGCAGATGATGAAAGTCAATTGTAAAGATGATTTTCGGCCCTGCTTGTCTTATTTACTAACAAACGACATGACCAAAATCAGTTGCCGAAACGAATCGTAAGTGGCCGTTCATTCTAATTTTGCCGACAATGACTACGCTGTATCATTTCTCGGTTTGGCTGCACGTTATTGGTGTAAGCTTTTGGATTGGCGGGATGTTGTTTCTTCCCATGGTATTATTACCGGCAATTAAAGACCATCCCGATCGAAGGAATTTATTGATGACAACCGGGCTAAAGTTTCGTTTCGCAGGTTATATCGTACTCACTCTTTTGCTGATCACTGGAATCTTGAATATGTATTTAAGAGGTATTGATCTTTCCTGGAAATTTTTGGTCATCAGCAGGTATGGTAAACTGGTCATCACAAAACTGTTTCTCTTTCTTTTAATTATTGCGGTTAGTCTTTTGCATGATGTGCAGGCGAGAAAAAATTTGTTGAGCGAAAAAGAAAAAATGAGATTTAAAACTATTGCAAAGTGGAGCGGAAGGATATTGTTAATTATTTCTTTGGCAATGGCTTTTATCGGAGTCGTGTTGTCTAGGGGGGTGTAATTGTGTAGGCAGTCCCGCCTAGCGGACAACTATCAGTCTGATAGCTGTCGCTGTCAGGATGGTTGTTTCTCCGCATGTTGCGGGACAGCTTCGACCCGCAATTTGCTCTCTGCATCGTTTTTGACGTTGGCGATGATTGACAATTTTATGTCACTGGATCTTTTCAGATGGCTTAGTGTGAGGCTTGTGAGGAGACACAGGATTTTTTAATGCAGACTATCTTTAACTCATGTCAGCACATATTAAACAACAGGCCACAAATGGCAGTACTTATTTCATGCCTTTTGCCAAACCCCGGGCGGACGGCGATTTACCTTCAGCTACGCAGTAACAGAACCCACAATACGGCAAGTAATGGCCCGAGAAGTCCGACAACAATTCCTACAAGTCTGAAATCCCGCTGATCGAGCAAGCCGGTACTATATACAATTACGTTGGGAGGAATTGATATAGGAAGCAAGACCGTTGTAGTTACAGACAGACCAACTGAAATAGCAACTTCGACCTTATAGGCCGGCAGCAGGGCCATTCCGAGCGGAACCAACAACATGATGCAGGCCAAACCGCTTGAAACATTGGCAAACAGCATAGCAACATAAGACAGGATGAACAGAAAAAATACAGGATGAATTTGCATAGTTGCCAGGTAGCTGGCATAATGATCCAGGAGGCCGGTGCTTTGCAACGCTTGACCCAGCGATAAGCCACCTGTTACCAAAAAAAGTGTGTCCCAGGGCAAAGTTCTGATATCACCTGCTGAAAGTATCCTCGTTGCTGTGAGTGCAACAATGGGTATGGCGGCAATTGTTGCAACAGGAATACCATGCACGGAACCTGTGAGCCAAAACAATATGGTTACAGCACCCACAACTAATACAATTATGCGCTGGCCACTTTCTTTGATTTCAGTTGCCGCAGGCTCAACTTTTAAAAACTCCAGCGAAACAGGTCCCGCATTTTTAATCAATGCCCTGTTCAATACATAAAAAGAAATAGCTGTCAGTACAAAGCTGACAGGTATGCCATAGAGCATCCAGCTTAAAAAACTGATTCTGACCTCTTCTTTTTCCAACAGACCTACAACTGTGGCATTGGTTACATTGGCAATGATAGTGCCCATACCTCCAATGGCGGCTGCTGTAGCCACCCCTAATAACAACGCTTTACTGATTCCTGATCGCCCAAGGGAAGTTAATAGAGGCGTCATCGCAGCTACCACCATTGATGTAGTGGCAGAATCGGACATGAACATGGCGGCCACCCAGGTGGTGAACATTAAGGCCTTTAGAATATTTTGAGGTTTGGGGCCGGAAATATTTAAGGTAAGCCGTAGAAGCTCTTTGTCGAGCCCTACTTTTCGCATAGCTGCCGCCAAAAAAAATCCACCTAACAAAAGCCAGGTAACACTGCTGGAAAATGTGTTTACATAACGGTCTATCTTTTCCGGCGCAGAATTAAGACTGTGATTACCTAGTGTATACACCAGGTAAGCAAGAATAAGGAGGCTGACAGCAAACGCCGGGATAGCTTCGGTTATCCATAAAGAAATAGCAAAGAATAATAGAAACAGCACATAGACCTGCGAATCTGTGAAAGATGATTCCTTCAGTAAAAATGTTAAGGACGATGCTACCATCATCGACACAAAAAAATAATAGATTGATCTCGTCCGACTTTTTTTAAAATTTGGGTCAGAACTTAACTTATCCATTTGGTGGTATTGAATGGAACAGTGGCCGGCTTAGTTTCTTTCGACTAGTAAGTTATTCAATTATTGATGAAGAGCAAAAGCGAACTGAAAGTTTGCATGGCAAGATTCGGCCGCTATCTTTTTCGGTGTCAAAATCTGATGTTGACCGTTTGTAAATACATACTTAGTCAATCGGCTCATCATAATAAAGTAACAGTGTGTGCAAGGGCGATGGAAATTAAGAAACAATACGAAATGTATAACGTCGTGGATTGTACTAATAACAATTTAAAATGTATAACGCTAAACAACTGTTTCCAATCGTCATGAAAATTCGACGATGATACCTTATAACGTATATTTATGTGCTAGTTGCAATCAATACATTGATCCTGACTTATAATTGTGTTATGAATATAATTTCATAACACTGACTGTTTTATTTTCTTTCATTTTATTATCCTGTACCTCTTTTGGCGATAACGTAAAAGGTAATATAGACAAGTTTATTCAAGTGGGTCTTGAAAATTCACAGCCTGTTGACATAAATAATCAGGTTTCGGAAAGAGTATCATGTTTGGCTCCGATCAAATCTCCTGGCAAGATGCTATTCCTCTTGCCATTCATAACGTTGAGACTGCACCATTTTTAACCGAAGAACAAAAACAGTACATATTTTATAACAACGCTGCGAGATTCTATGATATAAGATAGCAATTTGTTCAGGCACATGATCTTCTCAGCCTGCGTAAATTGCATTAACCGTTTGAACATTATCCAATCATAATTTTTTGTTTGTTCAACATTATAGTCACATTTATAATTTCTGATAGCCTGGTTTTTATTAAATCAGTGGCCAGCTATTGAAGATAAGATCAATTATATTCAACTTAATCCTATAAGAGGCAGTGAAGTTTAGAATACCTCTGCATTGATCTCCGTACAAGTTCTATGAAAATGGAATTACCTACTTTGATTTCTTATATGACTACAAAGATGGATTGAATAGAAGATGCGGCATGTGGGACAAGCCTTCGCTACAAACGGTGCCCAACACTTTTGATGCGAGCAAGTCCTAAAATAATAGTTTGCTAAAACACAGGCAAACGAACATGATTTGAACACAGAAAACCCATTTAACTTTACAATATAGGCTGTGCTGACGTGGTGTAAACTCCCCTGCTTTGGCAAGCCTTGACATCAGAATCAACGCGGGGTCTCCTATGAAGTTTTACTTTTCATGAAGTAGAATCCAGTTCAATTGCATGAATATGATCAACAACACTTATGACTTCCAGGTTGCTCATCCGGATATCATTAAGCAGCTTGCTGTAAAAGATATACTTTTTGCGTTTTATCAATGCCCGCAGATTGAAAAACAGATAAACCTATATGTTCACTACAATGTGATCATCTTTACTATAAGAGGTACAAAAACGTTTCACCACAAAGAAAAATCATGGACGCTTACGGACAACAACTGTGTTTTCTTTAGAAAAGCAGCATATACTCAAGAGAGGGCTGATCTTGTGGGATGGGAAGTATTGGCCTTTTACTTCGGGGACGATTTCCTGAAAAAACTTTTTAAGGAGTACAGGCAGCATCTACCTCTAAAAAACCTGCCGCCACCACCTACTGATATGCTCATCAACATACATGTGAACGATACAACCAGTGCTTTCTTTTATAGTATGCTGCCCTACTTTACGCAAACAATACCGCCCTCAGAGAGCCTTCTTGAATTAAAATTTAAAGAACTTCTTTTTAATCTACTATCAAACCCCGCGAATATTCATTTGCTCTCCTACATTAATAGCATGGAAGACGAGAACAGGAGTTCCCTGGCGGAAATTATGGAAGCCAATTATACTTACAATCTATCCATTGCTCAATTTGCCCGTATGACAGGTAGAAGCGTCTCCTCCTTTAAAAGAGAGTTTCAACACTTCTATCATACTTCGCCAGGCAAATGGTTAATACATAAACGGCTTGAATATGCTAAGCACTTATTAGAGACAAGCAAAAAAAACGTAAGTGAAATAGCAGATGCCAGCGGCTTTGAAAACCCAGCTCATTTTAGCCGCGTGTTTAAAGAAAAAACCGGGATGGCTCCCCAGCAGTTTCGAAAAAACGGTCAATAGCAGTTTTCCTAAATATTCAATTTGGACCAAACAGTAAAGTTTTTGGACCGAAAAGTATACTACCCCTGTGGTGTCGAATATAGCTTTGTCCTATTGATTTTTTTCATCAAGCAGTTGTATGAAACGATTATTTCAGCCAGTTGAGTGTGTTTGTTTTGTGTCTGGCAAATACATAAACCAGAACGACCAAAACGTTTATCTATTCGCGTCTAAAATACCCACATCAAAACGAACGGTGTTTTACCAATTATTCTCCCAACTACATTTTTGCACTCCGGGAGTTGATCCCATAACTGTGGCAAGACTAATAGTTCAGGTTACCTGGTATAATACTGTTGTTTTGCGGGCTGATGTGATGAGCAACATTTTATGGACGTTTAGCAAGCCTTATTCTGCATTACGTAAAAAAACGGAGGTGAATATCGGTGAAAAAACTGTCCATTGAAAAGCATGGATTATCCATTTTAAACGCTTTTCAAGGATTTCATTTTTGTACCGTAATTAAATTAAACAAAAGGAGAAACATGAATACAACAAATTTTAAAACGCTACGGCTGGATGATATTGAAATCTTTTACCCCGAGGGGCAAAATTTGATCAGCACGTTAATGTAGCGAAGCTGATGAAGGCTTTCGTTTCCGGACATTGGAAATAACCAGGCTGCCGTTTTGTGAAAATGTATTTATCAGGCAAAAAATTCTACCTCAATCTCAGTTCATTAAAAACAAAAAAATATGCAGACAACAACAACGTTTCAAGTCAACACCTTTGAATTGGAACAGAAAGTAAAAAACATGTACCGCGACGTGGCTCTTCGTCCGCAGGAAAAATATCATTTTGAAATGGGAAGAGCCTTAGCCGAAAAACTTGGATATGATCCCAAAGAATTAGATCAAATTCCACAAGAAGCCATTGAATCTTTTGCCGGTGTCGGGTTCTTTTTTAATTATGCCCAAATCAAAAAGGGCGATAAAGTTTTAGACCTGGGGAGTGGTTCTGGAATGGACGCTTTTTTAGCCGCTTTGAAAGTAGGGAAATCAGGGTCGGTAACCGGTGTAGATATGACCGAAGAACAGTTAAAAAAAGCACATCGCCTGAGTAAGCAAAACGGTTTTACTAATGTAACCTTTCATAAAAGCCACATTGAAGATCTTCCTTTTAAAGACAACAGCTTTGATGTTATTATCAGCAACGGTGTCATAAACCTTTGTCCTGATAAAGGAAAAGTATTTCAAGAGATATCCAGGGTCTTAAAACCCCGCGGCCGCATGGCAATTGCAGATATTGTTTCCGAAAAACCCTTAGCTACACATATTGTTTGCAATGCTACACTTTGGGCTTCGTGTATTGGAGGAGCTGCGCAACAAGACGAATACCGGGATGCAATCGAAAAATCAGGATTACAGGTAGTAACGATGAGCAATAATAATCAGTATGCTTTTATTTCCAATTCAGCACGAGGCGCTTCTAAACAATTCGATGTAAAAAGTGTATCCTTACTGGCGAGAAAAAGTAAAAGCTTTACCAATCTTCTAAAAGTTTTTCTGTAATTTTTCCAGCAAAGCGCTTTGCACGGTTTGTCACCGGTCTTAATACCATACCGGGTACGAGTATTTGTAAATTTTGGATACAGTGATTATAGGATAACCAACATGCCCAGATAAAAATGACAATTTTTGGCCGTTAGTAACAATTAACCATCATTACATTTACCTCCAGCGTTTACTTCAGAACACCGTTGAAATTTTTGGCGTATCCTGAACGGATAAGGCCAAAAAGGTCAACATGCAGGCAGATTAAATACATAAAGCCCTCGTTTGAAAATGTGTATCCATTGGGCCGGCCAATGGCAATGCCTCGTTTAATAAGTTCCTTACTCTGAAGTTCACTTAGGTCATTCAGTTGCTGCAAATACAGAAAAACATTATTGCCAAGTAGTTGTGTATTGTATTCAGTAATATCATCTTCACCTTCAGCCTGGACGAGCAAACAATCAGGTTTAACTCCAATCAGTTTCCCTCGGTTGGTACTGCAGCCAATATAGAAGTGGATGTATTTATCTATTCGTTTCAGATCTACTAAAAATACCTCCATTTCCTAACATTACGTTAGCGTTAATTACTCTGAAGCCGATTTTTGTTGCGCTGCTAATATTCACTTTCAATAATAGCGGCGTAGTTGTTGTAACTTGTCATTCTTAAACAAATGCTATGACACAACTAACTGCGTTATTTCTATTTGCCATTCCTATAGGTTGCAATCATATTGAGAGGCTAAACAAATAATCATTAAACTTTTAAAATGAAGGGCAGAGACTTTCCACCGTTATTCATAGACCTTTTTACCAAAACTATAGGTATGGATGAGGAGGAGTTTGAATTATTCTGCAGTCATTTTATGGAAACGACACTTAGAAAAAAAGATTATTACCTAAAAGAAGGAACTATATCAAATGCAAAGGCTTATGTAAAAAAAGGATGCAGCCGAACCTTTGTTATTGATGAAAATGGAAAGGAACATATTCTCTTCTTTGCCTTCGAAGACTGGTGGCTTGCAGATTTTGAAAGCTATCATTCAGGAACGCCTGGCAAACAATATGTACAGGCATTAGAAGATATGGAACTGCTTGTAATTTCAAAGCAGGATTTTACAAAAATGGAAAGCGAAATATCAAAGATGAGACTCTGGTATGAAATAAAACAAAGGAAAATGAACATAGCCATGATAAACCGGTTATCAGAAGTAAAATCCGGCACTTGCGAAGAACGCTATTTTAAACTTTTAGACAAACACCCGGAAATCTTTCAGCGAGTTCCCCTCCAGCATATTGCCTCTTATCTTGATATTGAACCGCAATCATTAAGCAGGTTGCGAAATAGAATTACCCACAAATAAGCCGGTCAAATTTCTTAACCAGGGTTAAATGCAGTTTTTAACTTAGGTTAAGTGTTTTGCTTTTTAATTGTTGTTGGTTTGTGTCAACAAAAAAATAAATTAACCATGGAAGTAACAACAATGAATGCAAATCGTGCCATGCAAGGATATGCATTGGCGAACAACGAAGGAGAGGCGTTTTGGCTTCTCGGCATGCTTCAGACAATTAAGATCGGGACTGCAGACACAAATGGCGGGTTTGGACTCATAGAGGTTCTCGTTCCCCCAGGACTTGGCTCTCCGTTGCATGTGCATCCTGAAGAGGATGAATGGTTTTACGTGCTGGAAGGAAATCTCACAGTCTATGTTGCCGACACACGACTGGATATAACCGAGGGTGGGTTTGCTTTTGGTCCAAAAGGCATACCGCATACGTTCATTGGTGCAGGCCCCAACCCTACACGTATGCTGGTGGGTTTTTCACCAATGCAGTTTGAGGGATTCGTGCGGGAAGTGGGACAGCCTGCACCGCTGCACATACTTCCGCCGCCTCCTGAAGGTCCGCCCCCAGCCATAGAGAAAATCGCTCCAATTGCAAAACGCAATGGGTTCATCATTCTTGGTCCTCCAGGGCCTCCACGGGATACAAACGCAGGATGGCCCATTCATTCTTAGTCTTAGAAAAATATTTTACTTTCCTCAAGGTCCCCGCAATGAAACCACAACAAAAAACCATTTAGCGGGGACCTTTGCGAAGCATCTATCTTTCATACTTCCTTCTAAATGTAACAGCTTTCATAGTCCTTAACTTTACAGCCACAGCTTGTGTGTCTTCAAGCCGCTTCACTATTACGAGGCCATAGTTTATATTAGGACATGCTCCAAGAGAAAATTATTTTTATACAGCTACAATTCATCATAGCAGGCAACTGATTTGATTAAAAACCAATCAGTCCATTGCAGCAGTAGCTTGCAATTTGTAATTTTTTTCAAATAAAATTGATATGAAAAAGGGAGCTTTGATATTTCTTTTACTCATTCCATTTGTTCTGATGTCACAATCAAATAAACAAATTACCGAAGATTTTCTCCAGTCTTTTGTTGATGCATTCAATGCTCATGATATTAAGGCTATAATGTCTCACATGACGGATGATTGCATGTTTGAAGCATCCGCAGGCCCGGACGCGGATGGAGAAAAATTCACAGGGCAGGATCATGTAAAGAAAGCGTTTGAAAATGTATTTGCAACTTTCCCTAATGCCCATTGGGGCAGTCCCCAACACTTCATTTCAGGAGACAGGGGCTTTACTGAATGGGTTTTCACAGGCATAAAGACAGACGGTACCAAAGTAGAAGTAACAGGTTGCGATTTATTTACTTTCAGAGATGGCAAAATCAGGATCAAAAATTCCTATAGAAAGAATCGCACACAAACAAAATGATAAGAAAAAACCAGCTACAACACTGTTTGCCAACGCGTAGTTCAATTGCGGTTGTTAAGTAGTAGCATGATATTCACAACAAAGCAAAAATCAGGAAGGTCTGATTTTGTTTCAAAGTCTTAGCCAATATTTTGGACCTTAGTGAATACAAAAGCATTCCAGAGCTTTAAGCAAACTTCAACCAAAACAAACATGAATGAAGCCGCCATACCTACGCCGCACTGGTCACCATTGAAAAAACTGGCTTTTCGTTTTCTCTTTCTTTATTTCCTGCTGTATTGTTTTCCTTTTCCACTCGATGCCATTGAATGGACTAACTCGATTGTTCAACCTTATTTCAACTTCCTGAATTTTATTATAAAAAAAATTGGTACGCACCTGTTACACGTGCCCGTTCGTGTTGCTTTTCCGGGCTTTGATAAAGTGGACGACAGCTATTATGGACTAACCTTTTTGTTTATCACACTTATATTATCCGTAACCGGAACACTGATCTGGAGTATTTTAGATCGGGAAAGGAAAAATTACATCCTGCTAAATAAATGGTTCCAATTTTATTTGCGTTATTTTCTTGCCAGCTACCTGCTTGGGTATGGTTTTGTAAAATTCTTTCCATCGCAGTTTGAGGAGGTAACGGCATCAAGGCTGGTGATGCAGGTTGGTGAACAAACACCGATGCTGATGGCATGGAACTTCATGGGTTATTCAGTTGCATTTAGCCGGATCAGCGGTACTATTGAAATTATTGCCGGTTTGTTGCTCTTTTTTCGGCGAACAACTACAATGGGAGCAATGCT
>Ga0070664_100004075_pt1 | contig 11742 bp, 10 predicted proteins | sample KBSC73metaG_FD_65863 | JGI IMG/M metagenome (GOLD analysis project Ga0070664, IMG submission 65863) | Corn rhizosphere microbial communities from Kellogg Biological Station, Michigan, USA - KBS C7-3 metaG | ecosystem: Host-associated > Plants > Roots > Rhizosphere > Soil ... | reverse complement strand
CTGACCGCGGCGGACCGGATCGGGCCCGACGGCGATCCCGAGACCGCGCTCGCCCGCGCGGTGGCGATGGTGCTCGACGACGCCGACCAGCGCTGACGACAGCGTGACGGGCGACGACGCGAGTGTGGAGACACCGCCGCGTGTCGATCACACGGTGGCGATCACCGCCACGCCCGCCGTCGTGTGGCGCGCGCTGACCGAACCCGCCCTCATGCGCCAGTGGATGGGTGAGCCGGAGATGCAGATCGAGATCGACACCGACTGGACCGTAGGCGGTCCACTCGTCGTACGGGGCTTCCATCACGTGCACTTCGAGAACCGCGGTACCGTGCGGACGTTCGAGCCCGGGCGGGCGCTCGCGTACACGCAACTGAGCTCGCTCTCACGGTTGCCCAACGTACCGGAGAACCATTCCGTAATCCGGTTCACGCTGGCGCCGCACAATGACGGCACGTCGCTGACCTTGACGCTCAGCGAGATCCCGACGCATACGATACACAAGCACCTCGACTTCTACTGGCGGACGACGCTCGAGATCCTGAAGCAGTTCGTCGAGCGGACGGTCGACTCGTCCCGACCTCTCACCAGCGACTGAGACATGTATCGCACACCGAAGCTCGCCCACGCATTCACGGCGTTGCTGCTCGCGGGAGGCGTTGCACCGGCGGCGGCCCAAAGCGCCGCGAAGCCCATCGTGCTGTTCGACGGCAAGAGCATCGACCCGTGGAAACCGGTCGGTGATCCACAGATGCTCCTCCTCCCCGACGGCACGCTCGGCAACCAGCGCGGCAAGGGGCTGCTGTACTTCGCGGCGCGTCCCTTCGGCGACTTCACACTGGAGCTCGAGTACCTCCCCGAGACGGCCGACGCGGCCGCCGGCGTCTTCCTCCGCCTGCCCAACGCACCCGCCAGCCTCGACTCGGCCGAGCGGAGCGCGTACGAGGTGAAGCTCGGCGAGGATCCGAAGCCCGTCGCCTTCCGTGAACCGACGCACTACACGCGCTCGATGTTCGTCACCGGCGCGATCAACCTCGCGGGTGCCGACTCGGTGCACCACCGCGACCAGATGTCGCCGACGCACGTCGTCTCCCACGCGCCGGGCGAATGGAACACGCTGCGCGTCGACGCCATCGGGCAGCGCTACACCGTCTGGGTGAACGGAGAGAAGGTGAACGACTTCTTCGGCCGCAAGGCGACGGAAGGGTACATCGGTCTCGTGGAGCGCACGCCGGACTTCGCGGTGCGCTTCCGCAACATCCGCGTCACGCCGCGCACGGTGACGCATCCAGTGAACAGCGTCGCCGAGTTCGTCGCGACGCCGGGCCAGCGCGCGCCGATCAAGGTGCTGATGGTGACGGCGACGCACGGCTTCCGGCACACCTACGGTATCGAGGGCGCCGTGGCGCTGATGCGCGAGCTGGAGAAGACGACCGAGCTGCGCGTCGACACGACGGAGAACCTCGCCAGCCTCAACGCGGCCAACCTGGCGAAGTACGACCTGCTCTTCTTCGCCAACTCCACGCTGCGCGTGAACCCGAAGGACACGACGCAGGCCGCCCTGCGTGCCGTGCGGCTCCGCGCCCCCATCCCGAACGCGGTGACGCCGGAGCAGCAGAAGGCGGTGATCGACTTCGTACGTGGGGGGAAGGGTGTCGTCGTCGCGCACGCGGGGCTCGACGCGAATTACGGCTGGGACGAGTACCGCGAGATGGTCGGTGGCGGCCTGTTCGAGGCGCACCCGTGGGTGAAGCACGTGCGCGTGCTCAACGAGGCGAAGCAGCATCCGGCGACGAAGCAGTACGGCCCCAACTTCTGGCTCCGCGAGGAGTTCTACATCCTCGACAAGAGCCCGCGCGCCACGAGCAAGGTGCTGCTCTCGCTGGACAACTCCACGCTCGGCGCGCCGAACATGGGCAAGCTGCCGGCGCCGGAGAACAGCGACCATCCGGTCTCGTGGTACCGCACGTACGGCGACGGGCGCGTGTTCGCGACGATCATGGGCCACTTCCGCGACACCTGGCAGCGGCCGGAGTTCGCGCAGCACCTGCTCACCGGAATGCGGATGGCGGCCGGCCGGCTGTCGCCCGATGGACTCGCACGCAAATGAGGATTGCCATGCACCGCACGTTCGCCACGATGATGACCCTCGCCCTCGGCTTCCTGCTCACGACCGCGCCCTCGCTCGGCGCCCAGGCCGCGACGTCGCCGGAGACGGTGCGCCACATCGTCGTGTTCAAGTACAAGCCGGGCGCCACCGAGGCGCAGATCAAGGAGGTGACGGACGCCTTCGTCGCGCTGAAGACGAAGATCCCGAACATCGTCTCGATCGAGCACGGCGTGAACGACAGCCCGGAGAAGCGCAATCAGGGGTTCACGCACGTCTATCAGGTGACGTTCACCAACGCGGCGGCGCGCGACGCGTACCTGCCGCACCCGGCGCACAAGGCGTTCGGCGCGCTGCTCGGCAAGCTCGGCGTGCTGGAGGACGTGTTCGTCGTCGACTACACTCCCGCGCGCGACTGACGAAACTCAACGTGAGCGAAGCGACGAGGGCGGCCCGTCAATCGGCCGCCCTCGTTCGTTACATCCGTCATCCCGAACGAGCGAAGCGAGTCGAGGGATCTGCACCTGGGTTTGGTCACGGAGAGCGCAGGGAGCACAGAGCACCGCGCTGGTCTGGCCACTCGCGCCGGTGATTCCACGCGGAGCACGCGGAGGAGCACGGAGCCACGCGGAGAATGGCTCGCCGGGTCGAGCCGCTCGCACCAGCGCTGCCTCCCTCTTCCTCCACGACCCCAAAGTGTCAATGGTGTGGCAGAGAGATCTCACCGCCAGGCTCCGCGCCTCCGCGGGCCCAGGCGCGAGTGGCCTATATGGCGCCCCACTCCGCGCCTCCGCGTGAAAATCCCTTGCGGGACGATGCCAGAGCGCCGAACGGCCCCGCGCGCCGAAGCGTCCCGAGGCCACGTCGTTCCCCACTCCCCCATTCCCTCATTCCCTCGCCTTCACATGCTCGTTCAGGTAGCGCGTCAGCAGGTTGAAGAGATGCACCGTCGTCCCTTCCCCTTCGCAGATGCAGTGCGTGCGGCCGGGATAGTCCATCATCGTGAACGGCTTCCCCGCCGCGACGAGCGTGTCGATGAGCGCCTCGCTGTTCTGGAAGTGCACGTTGTCGTCGCCGGAGCCGTGCACGAGCAGCAGGTTGCCGCGCAGGTTCCGCGCGAATGAGATCGGGGAGCCGCGGCGATAGCCGTCGGCGTTCTGCTGCGGGAGCCCCATGTAGCGCTCCTCGTAGATCGTGTCGTAGTAGCGCTCGTTGGACACCGGTGCCACGGACATCCCCGTGCGATACAGCTCCGGCGAGCGGAAGAGCAGGTTGAGCGTCATCGAGCCGCCGCCGCTCCAGCCCCACACGGCGAACCGCGTCGAGTCCACGTACGGACGCCGCGCGACGCCGCGGGCGGCGGTGGCCTGCTCGCGCGACGCGAGCTCGCCGACGGCGCCGTAGATCCGCTTGCGCCAGAACTTGCCCCGCGGCGACGCCGCCCCGCTGTTCTCGATGCTCGCCACGATGTAGCCCTGCTGCGCGAGCATGAGATGCCAGAGATACGTCTCGCCGTCCCACGCGTCGCGCACGGTCTGGTCGCTCGGCTCGCCGTACACGTAGAAGAGCACGGGATACTTGCGCGTCGAGTCGAAGCCGGGCGGCTTGATCATCCAGCCGTCGAGCGGATACCCGCTCCCGCCGTCGACGCGGAAGAACTCCGCCGGACCGCGGGCGATGCCGGCGAGCTTCGCGCGCAACGGAGCGTTGTCGATCAGCGTGCGGACGGTTGCATGGCTGGGCAGGCGCACGACGTCCGTCACGGGCGGGACGCCGAACGCCGACGCCGTGTGCAGCGCGAACCGCCCGCTGGGCGCGATGACGTAGCCGTGCGTGCCCGTCGCCGACGCCGGCGTGATGCGCTGCACCGTGCCGCTGCCGTCGAGGTGCGCGGCGTAGAGGAACAGCTGCGTCGGATTGTCCGGCGACGCGGTGAAGTACACGACCCCCGCGCGCTCGTCCACGCCGAGCAGCTCGGGCTCGCCGAACAGGCTGGCGGGGTTCTGGAGGTCGAAGGTGCCGGGCGTCACGAGGCGCACCGACTTCCCGTCGCGCGAGACGACGTACAGATGCCGCCAGCCATCGCGCTCGCTCACCCACGTGAACGACCTGCCGCCATCGAGCCAGCGCAGGTCGTTGACGACGTCGACCCACGCGCTGTCCCGCTCGACGAGGATGGGGCGTACCGCGCCGGTGCGTGCGTCGCCGAGCATGAGGGTGAGCGTGTGCTGCAGCCGGTCGAGGTGCTGGAGCACGATCTCGTCCGAGCTCGCCGCCCACTCCATGCGCGCGATGTAGTTGTTGCGCGGGTCGCCCGGCGTGGCGAACCAGCGGGTCGGTCCGCCGGCGGCGCTCACCACGCCGACGCGCACCGCGGAGTTGGTCGTCCCCGCCTTCGGGTACTGCACCGGGACGACGTACGAATAGAGCGAATCGGTGTCGTCGATCAGGTCGAAGTCGCGCACGCCGGACGCGTCGAGCTGCCAGTACGCGATCCGCCGGCCGTCCGGACTCCAGCGGAAGCCGTTGCGCAGCGCGAACTCCTCCTCGTTCACCCAGTCGAAGGTGCCGTTGATCGTCGTGCGCGAGCCGTCGCGCGTGAGCGCCGTGATGCGCCCCGTCGCGAGCTCCTCGACGTACAGGTTGTTCTCGCGGACGTAGGCGACGCGCCCGCCATCGGGCGAGAAGGTCGCGAACATGAGCGTGGACGGCTTCGCCGCGCGGCCGCCGAGCTTGCGCGGCGCTCCGCTGGCGAGATCGATGAGCCAGTAGTCGCCGCGCGTGTTCTGGCGCCACACCTTCCGCGAGTTCGTGAACAGCAGCAGGCGCTTGCCGTCGGGCGACCAGTCGTACGCCTCCACCTCGATCGGCTCGGCCGCCCCCGACGGGATGAGCCGCGACGCCGGCAGGAGCACCTCGCGACGGCCGGATTCGGCGTCGTACTGCACGAGCGCGGGCGCGGACGACCCCGGCGCCTGCTCGAGCCGGGTGTAGGCGCCGGCGCCAGGGCGCCACCGTGCGCCCTCCAGGAACTGCGTCGCCAGCTCGCCCGTGCCGAAGATGCGCTCGACGGTGAGCATCGAGTCCGGCCGCTGCGCCGCGAGGCGTGGTGCGAACAAGACGCTGGTGACGGCGATCAACGTGCGCAGGTGCCGCGCTGCAGAGCGCTGGAACATGGGATCCCGCCGAGGGCGAGGAGTGAAGAACTGCCGCCTGCACAAGTATGGCCCGGTGTGGGAGGCACTGTCATCCCGAGCGAGCGCAGATCCCGAGCGAGCGGAGCGAGTCGAGGGATCTCCCGCTAGCCTCGAGGGATCTGCACTCGCTGGGCGGCGCGCGGCGTCAGCCGCGCGGCAAGCTGAGCGTGAAGCTGGAGCCGACACCCGCCGTGCTCGTGGCCGTGAGATCGCCCCCCATGTGTCGCGCGAGGTCGCGGCTGATCGCGAGCCCGAGCCCCGTTCCTTCCTGTCGCGACGTCAGCCCGCGATCGATCTGCACGAAAGGCTCGAAGATCGCGTCGAGCCGGTCGGGCGGGATGCCGACCCCGCTGTCGGAGACGGTGATGTGCACCTGATCTCCTTCTTCGGCGCACGCGACGCGCACCTCGCCTCCCGGGGCGGTGAACTTGGTGGCGTTGGAGAGGAGGTTGATCAGCACCTGACGCGCCTTCTCCTCGTCGGCGTGGACGGCGATGTTGCCGCAATCGCCGGCGTCGACGTAACGCAGCCCCTTCGCGTGCAGCTGGGGGAGCACGAGCGCCTCGACGCCGAGCAGCAGCTCGTGCATCGGCACGCGCGTGATGAAGAACTGTACGCGCCCCGCCTCGAGCTTCGCGAAGTTGAGCACGTCGTTGATCAGCCCGAGCAGATGCCGCTGGCTGCGCTCGATGCGCTCGAGGTCCTCGCGCTGCTCCGGCGTGATCGGGCCGCGCAGCCCCATCTCCATGAGCTGCGCGTACCCGCCGATCGCGTTGAGCGGCGTGCGGAGCTCGTGGCTCATCATCGCGAGGAACGCGCTCTTCGCGTGGTTCGCCTCTTCCGCCTGATGCCGCGCGGTGCGCTCCCGCTCCAGCAGCTGCTTGCGCTCGACGAGATGATCGCGCACGTCGTACTGGCGCCGCCGCGCGCGGAGCGCGGAGCGCATCACGGTCACGATCGTCGCGACCCGGACGGGACGCTCGAGCAGGGTGACGTTCGCGTTCTTGGCCAGCTCCTCGAGCGCGCGCGGGATGGCGCGCGACAGCTCCCCCTCGGCGGTGAGCACGACGATCGGCACGTCGGACCAGGGCGCCTGCTCCCCGAGCACGTCGAGCAGCATGCGCGCGGCGCGAGGGCCGAGCGCTTCCTCCGCGACGAGCACCGCGCCGAGGCCGGCGCCGTCGCCGACGAGGCTGCACAGCGCGGGCATGTCGGGGCAGGCGACCGCCGCGAGTCCCGCGTCGGCGAGCACGCGCATCGCCACCGCGCCATCACGTCCGGTTGGCGTGAGCAACGCGATCAACTCGGACCCGGCGTCGCGCGGCGCGACGCCGTCCGCCGGAGCGGTCACGTGGAGCGCGGCACGTGCATGAGCGGGCCGGTCTCGCCGACGTAGCGCGGCACCCCAGTGAGCACCCCCTGGAACTCGTGCAACGGCTGACCGACGTGCAGTCCGCCATGGCCGACGCGGCACTCCCGAATGGTGCGCTCGTGGTTGCCGCTCCGCTTCTTCACCACGGACACCGCCTGGCGCACCGTACCGCTCACCTCGAAGTACCGGAGCAGGACGACGTTGTCGGCCAGGTAGCTCACGTCTGCCGCCTCCTCCACCGGGTTGCCGAAGATGCCGCGCTGCACGAGGGTGAGGATGCTGGTCACGGCACGCGACGCGAGATAGCTCAACAGCTCGTGCACCTGCGTCGGCAGCAGCCGCTCCTCCGGCATCGATTGCAGATAGCCGTTGATCGAGTCGATGACGACCATCTTCACGCCGTCGTCCTCCACCGCGCGCACGACCTCGTGGGCGAACTCGCCCGGCGAGAGCTCGGTCGGCTCGATCTGCCGGATGGCGAGCCGTCCGTCGTCGATCATCTCGCGCAGCTCCATCCCGAGCCCTTCGGCGCGCAGGGTGAAGGTGCTGAGGCGCTCGTCGAACAGGAGGAAGAGCACCTTTTCGCCGCGTGAGGCGGCGGCGCACGCGTACTGCGTGGCGAGGACGGACTTCCCCGTGCCGGCTGGTCCGGTGATGAGCAGGCTCGTCCCACTCGGGAGCCCGCCGCCAAGCAGCGTATCGAGCTCGGACGAGCCGCTCGGCAGCAGACGCCCGATGTTCGTGCCCGTCGACTCGGGATGCCGGATGCGCGGATAGACGGCGAGGCCGCCCGTGCAGATGCGGAAGTCGTGATAGCCGCCCTGGAAGCGGCGCCCGCGCAGCTTCAGCACCTGCACCCGCCGCCGCTCGGCGCCGTATTCGAGCGCGAGGTGCTCGAGCTGGATGACGCCATGCGCGAGGCTGTGCAGCTGGAGATCGCCTTCCGGCGCCGTCTTGTCGTCGAGCAGCAGCACGGTACATCCGCGCGCCGAGAAGAACTGCTTGAGCGCGAGGATCTGGCGGCGGAAGCGGAGCGGATCGCGCGCGAGGAGCCGCATCTCGGAGAGCGAGTCGAGCACGACGAGCTTCGCGGCGCTCTGTTCCACCAGGGCGAACATGCGGTCGATCACGACCTGGAGCTCGACCTCCGCGGGGTGAAAGATCGTGTACGACTCGCGGTCGGCCTCCGTGTCCTCCGTCGGGAGCTCGACGACGTCGATCCCGTCGAGCGACCAGCCATGCGACGTCGCGACCTGGTCGAGCTCCTCCTCGCTCTCCGAGAGCGTGACGTAGAGTCCCCGCTCGCCACGCAGGGTGCCGGCGAGGAGGAATTGCAGCGCGAGGGTCGTCTTGCCGGTGCCGGGCGCGCCGTCCACCAGGTAGAGGCGCCGCGCCGGCAGGCCGCCGGCGAGGATGTCGTCGAGACCGGCGACGCCTGTGCTCAGGAGCGTGAGGCTTGGAGAAGAGGTAGACCGCTCCGACGAACCAGGCACCGTGTTTGCCAGCCTCCGCGGATGGGAATGCGCAGCGCCCACAGAAAGCTGCGGGCGCAGGGACCACCCTCCAATGGCAGGAATCGCGCCGCGTTGCGCCCGGCTGCGTACGGGGGTATCTGTTCGAGGCACACACGCTCGACACGTCCTCTCCTCATCACGCACGAGAGCCTCATGACGGACGGTATCGCCGAGCGGCGCGCCGACACTCCGACGGACGACATCCGTGGGAGCTTCATCACCTCGCACCGCGCGGCCAATGCGTGCGCGCGCGAGCTGGCGCGACTCCATGGCGCGATCGCCGACGGACTCGCGGCGTGGGGGGCAGGCACCCCGGCCGGCGGCGCCGAGCCGGGTCTCGCCGATGCACCGGTGGTGCGCCGCACGCCGGGTCGCTGCCTCGTTCAGGTCGGACCCGTCGCCCTGACGATCGCCTGGCTGCAGCGCGCCCAGGGGACCGTGGCCGACGGCGAGCTGCTGGTCGTGGTGTGGCGTGGTTCGGTCGCCGTGCAGACGATGCGCGGCTTCGAGCGCACGGCGGACCGCGTCGGCGCCAGTTCGGCGGTCCCGGTGTGGGAGCGCGTGTTCGTCGCGAGCGCCGACAGCGAGGCAGCATGGGCGTGGGTGCCGGCCGGCACGGCCGACGTCACGCTGTCGTCGACGGCGCTCGCCGATCAGTGCATCGAACGTCTGCGCGCTGCACACGCCGAGTGTGCGCGTGCACGCTGAGCCGAAGGACGCGGCGAAGACCACCCGCCCGCGCGGCCCCGCATCCGCGGACTGGCGCGCCGCCGTCGCGCCGTACGTCGGCCCGAACGCCACCCGCGCGATCGCGCAGCTCGTCTCCACCCTCGGGCTGCTCGTGCTCTCGCTCGGATTCGAATACTGGCTGCTCGACCATTCGATCTGGCTTTCGTTGGCGCTCGCACCACTCTCGGGTGGATTGCTCGTGCGCACCTTCATCCTCATGCACGACTGCGCGCACGGCTCGTTTCTGCCGTGGCGACGCGCCAGCGAGATCGTGGGGTACGTCACCGGGGTGCTCACGTTGACGCCGTTCGGGCAGTGGCGGCGCGATCACGCCCTGCACCACGCGTCGTCCGGAGACCTCGAGCGGCGCGGGCACGGCGACGTCCCGACCCTCACGGTACGCGAGTATCTCGCGCGCTCACCGCGCGGGCGCCTCGTGTATCGCACGATCCGTCATCCGGCGAGCCTGCTCCTCGGCGGGCCGATCCATCTGATGTTCAGTCAGCGATTCCGACCGCGCAGCAAGGCGACCGGCGCACCACAGGTCGCGAGCGTGTGGGCCACCAACGCCGGGATCCTCGCGCTGGGCACCGCGCTCGTCCTGCTCCTCGGCTGGGAGATGGTGGCGCTCGTCTACCTGCCGGCGTACTACCTGGCGGCGATGGCGGGCGTGTGGCTGTTCTACGTGCAGCATCAGTTCGAGGATGCGTACTGGGAATCCGGCGCAGAGTGGGACTACGCGACGGCAGCGCTCCATGGCAGCTCGCACCTCGTGCTCCCGCCGCTGTTGCAGTGGTTCACGGGGAGCATCGGGCTGCACCACGTCCACCATCTCGCACCGCGCATCCCCAACCACCGGCTGCAGCGCTGTCACGACGCGACGCCGCTGCTGCAGACCGCGCCCGTGCTCACGCTGCGCAGCGGGGCCGCTGCACTCAAGCTGTCCCTCTGGGACGAGGAGCGGCGGCGCATGGTGCGGTTCGACGAGGTGACGGACCCCACCGCGTAGACCGCCGCAAGCGGGCGCGCTCGCGCCCTGTCGATCCTGCACGCTGCCGTTCGTACAGAAGGTGAGCGCGGACATGCCGTCCGCATCGACCTTCGGGAGGCACGAATGCGCAAAGTGATGGTGCTCGAGAACCTGACGCTCGACGGCGTCATGCAGGGCCCCGGCCGTCCCGACGAGGACACGCGGGACGGCTTCACCCACGGCGGGTGGGCCGCGCCCTACAACGACGCGGTGAAGGGGCAGGCGATGGGCGAAGGGATGTCCAAGGGCGCCGATCTGCTCTTCGGCCGGCGCACGTACGAGGACTTCTTCGCGGTCTGGCCCAAGCGCACCGACAACCCGTTCACCCCGGTGCTCGACGCAGCGCGGAAGTACGTCGCGTCGCGCACGCTGACGGAGCCGCTCCCCTGGCAGAACTCCGTGCTGCTCCACGGTGACGCCGCGGATGCCGTCGCGCGACTCAAAGAGGAGGACGGCCTCGACCTGCTCCTGATGGGCAGCGGCGTGCTCGCCGAGTCGCTGCGTCGTCGCGGATTGGTGGACGAGTACATTCTGATGATCCATCCCCTCGTGCTGGGCACCGGCCGCCGCCTCTTCGCCGACGGCGGCATGTCGTCGCTCACCCTCGTGAAGAGCGTGCCGACGACGACGGGGGTGATCATCGCCACCTACCGCGCGCAGACATGAAGCAATACCTGATCAGCTTCTATCAGCCCGACGGGCCGCCGCCGCCACCGGAATTCCTTGCGCCGATCATGCGTGAGATGGGCGTCATCCAGAGCGAGCTGGAAGCCGCGGGGTGCTGGGTGTTCGCCGGCGGACTGCATCCGCCGAGCACGGCGACCCTTCTCCGTGCCAGAGGCACGGAGGTGATCATCACGGACGGACCCTTCGTCGAGGGAAAGGAAGTCCTCGGCGGCTTCACGATCATCAAGGCGCCGGATCTCGACGTCGCGCTCGAGTGGGGGCGGCGCTACGCACGCTCGGCCCCGGGGCTCACGGTCGAGGTGCGTCCCTTCCAGGGTGAGGTGGACGACTGAGCGACGACGCGTCGCCCCTGCTCGCGACACCGGCGATCGAGCGGGCGTTCCGCGAGGCGTACGGCCGCGCGGTGGCGGTGCTCGTGCGCGTGTGCGGCGACATCGACACGGCGGAGGAGCTGGTGCAGGACGCCTTCGTCGAAGCGCTCGAACGCTGGCCGACGACGGGCGTGCCGCCGAGCCCCGCGGGATGGATCGTCACCACGGCGCGCAACCGCGCCGTGGATCGCTGGCGCCGCGAGTCGGTGCGCGACGAACGACACGCCGAAGCAGAGCGGCGCCTCGCGCGCGACGAGCGAATCGAGGAGGTGGAAGAAGGACCGATGCGCGACGACCAACTGCGGCTGATCTTCACCTGCTGTCATCCCGCGCTCGCGACGAGCGCGCAGGTTGCGCTCACGCTGCGCCTGCTCGGCGGGCTGACGACGGCCGAGATCGCGCGCGCCTTCCTCGTCCCCGAGGCGACGATGGCGCAGCGCCTCGTCCGCGCGAAGGGGAAGATCCGCGACGCGCGCATCCCGTACCGCGTCCCCGAGCCGAAGGAGCTGCCGGCGCGCCTCGGCGCGGTGATGGCGGTGATCTATCTCGTCTTCAACGAGGGCTACACCGCCAGCAGTGGCGATCGGCTCGTGCGCGAGGATCTCTGTCGCGAGGCGATCCGACTCGGCCGCCTGCTCGTGGAGCTCGTGCCCGAGGAGCCCGAAGCGGCCGGGCTGCTCGCGCTGATGCTGCTCATCGACGCGCGCCGCGCGGCGCGCACGACGCCCGACGGTGCGC
>Ga0070664_100004073_pt1 | contig 11745 bp, 11 predicted proteins | sample KBSC73metaG_FD_65863 | JGI IMG/M metagenome (GOLD analysis project Ga0070664, IMG submission 65863) | Corn rhizosphere microbial communities from Kellogg Biological Station, Michigan, USA - KBS C7-3 metaG | ecosystem: Host-associated > Plants > Roots > Rhizosphere > Soil ... | reverse complement strand
TACGTCGAGAATCTCTTCCACAACGCCATCACCGGCGGCTGCGGCGGTGGACAGTACTGCCCGGGCAACGCCGTCACGCGCGGCCAGATGGCGGTGTTCCTGCTGAAGGCCGAGCACGGCGCGACGTACGTCCCGCCGGCGTGCGCGGGAGTCTTTCCCGACGTCCCGTGTCCGTCGGCGTTCGCCGACTGGATCGAGCAGCTCGCCGCGGAGCAGATCACGGGAGGCTGCGGCGGCGGCAACTACTGCCCCGACGACGCCGTCACGCGCGCGCAGATGGCGGTCTTCCTGCTGAAGGCCGAGCACGGCGCGGACTACACGCCGCCGGACTGTGCCGGGATCTTCGGCGACGTGGCATGCCCCAGCCTCTTCGCCGACTGGATCGAGCGGCTCGCCGACGAGGAGATCACCGGCGGCTGCGGCGGCGGCAACTACTGCCCGACGAACCCGAACACGCGCGGCCAGATGGCCGTCTTCCTGGTCAAGACCTTCGAGCTGGAGCTCTACGGACCGTAGCCGCCGGGGTCAACCGTGCATTCCTGTATTCGAGGACGGCAAAGTCAGGAACGCACGGTTGACCCCATGGAAAGCCCTGCCAGCGTTGTCGATTCGTCGGACCGAAACTCAGGAGCGCACGGTTGACCCCTCGGGCTAGCGGCGGTACGCCTCGGGGCGGCGGTCCGCCAGCGCGGGGAACTTCGCGCGGGCGTCGCGCACCGCCGCGGGGTCCACGTCGCCGACGAGCACCGTCTCTCCCGGTCCCGCCTCCGCGAGGACCTCGCCCCACGGCGAGATGAGGGCGGAGTCGCCGGCGTAACGCAGCCCGCCTCCCTCGCCGGCGCGGTTGACGCCGGCGACGAAGCAGAGGTTCTCGATCGCGCGCGCGCGCAGCAGCGTCCGCCACGCGTCTCGGCGGGCGTCGGGCCAGTTCGCGACCACGGCGAAGAGGTCCGTCTCGGGCGCCGCGAGGCGGAACGGCTCCGGGAAGCGCAGGTCGTAGCAGACGAACGGCGTCACCGCGACGTCGCCGACGCGCGCGGTCAGCACGCGGTCGCCGCCCTCGTAGACCCGGTGCTCGCCGCCGAAGGTGAACGGGTGGATCTTCGCGTAGCGCGAGACCGATCCGTCCGGCGCCGCCAGCAGCGCCATGTTGCGCGGGCGCGGCTCCCCCGCCTCCGGCACGCTCGCGAGGATCCACATCGAGAGCTCGCGCGCAACGCCTCGCAGGAACGCGTCGGACGGCCCTCCGGGCGGCTGCGCGATGCGCGCGGAGTCCATCGAGAAACCCGTCGAGAACATCTCGGGCAGCAGCGCGAAGCCCGCCCCCCGGCCCTTCGCCTCCTCGAGCCGGCGCCGCGCGCGGCGGTGGTTCTCCTCGACGTCCTCCCAGGCCAGGTCGAGCTGGATCAGCGCAATCTTCATTTTTCAGACCAGCAGAGCCGTGAGACGGCGAGGGTCGCCTCGTCGTTCGGCACGCCTTCCTTTACTGCACTCCGTCCCACGGCTCACGGCTCACGGCTCTCCCGAAGCCGCCACAATCTCTCGACAGCCTTCTCCAGCGTTTCCATCTTCTTGCAGAACGCGAAGCGGACCCACGGCCGGCGGCGATCGGGATCCGCGTAGAAGACGCTCGGCGGAATCGCCGCGACGCCGACCTGCTCGATGAGGTGCCGCACGAAGGCTCGGTCGTCGTCGAACCCGAACGCGCGGAAGTCGGCGGCGGCGAAGTACGCGCCCGCCGGCGGCCGCACGAAGAAGCCGATCCGCGACAGCTCGCCGCAGAGATAGTCGCGGCGCTCGCGGTATGCGGCGAGCAGTTCGTCGTAGTACTCGTCGCCGGCCTGCGCGAGCGCGGCGGCCGCGCCGTGCTGGAGCGGCGTCGCGGTCGCGAACGTGATGAACTGGTGCGCCGCGCGCACGGCCGCCGTCAGCTCCGGGCACGCCGCGGCCCAGCCCACCTTCCAGCCGGTCAGCGAGAACGTCTTGCCGAAGGAGGAGATCGCGATCGTGCGCTCGCGCATCCCCGGCAGCGCGGCCATGGACACGTGCTCGCCGTCGTAGACCAGGTGCTCGTACACCTCGTCCGTGATGCAGACGGCATCCGCCTCCCGACAGAGGGCGGCGATCGCCTCGAGCTCGGACCGCGAGAACACCTTGCCGGTCGGGTTGTGCGGAGTGTTGAGCAGCACCGCCCGCGTGCGCGCCGAGAAGGCGCGGCGCAGCGCCCCGGAGTCGTACGACCAGTCCGGCGGCTCGAGCTCGACGGCGCGCGGCACGGCGCCGGCCATCCGGACGGACGCCGCGTAGGAGTCGTAGAACGGCTCGAAGAGCACGACCTCGTCGCCGGGCTCGCAGATCGCCTGGATCGACGCGAAGATCGCCTCCGTCGCGCCGGACGTCACGGTGATCTCCTCGTCCGGGGCGTACTCGAGGCCGCGGTCGCGGCGCAGCTTCTCGGACAGCGCGCGGTTCAGCTCGGGGATCCCGGTCATCCGCGCGTACTGGCCGTGCCCCGCCCGGATCGCGGCGACGGCCGCCTCCCGAGCGAACTCGGGGCCGTCGAAGTCGGGGAACCCCTGCGAGAGGTTGATCGCGCCGTGGCGGATCGCCAGCCGCGTCATCTCCGTGAAGATCGTCGTGCCGAACCCGGAGAGTCGGGAGGCGAGGGCGGGGCGCATCGGGGCGATGATAGCGGCCGCGCTGGTATCTTCGGGTTTCTGGCTACTGGCGACTGGTTTCTGGTTGGGGGCGCGTCGGAGGGAAGCCAGTAACCAGAAACCAGAAACCAGAAACCTCTCTATTTCCAGGGACAACAGGAGAGTTTCGCGAGAATGGCACCGCTCAAGCACCACTACCGCATCGCGATCATCGGGTCGGGTCCCGCCGGCTGGACGGCCGCGCTCTACGCCTCGCGCGCGGAGCTCGCCCCGGTCGTCTTCGAAGGCCCCCAGCCCGGCGGCCAGCTGACCATCACGACCGAGGTCGAGAACTACCCCGGCTTCCGCGACGGCATCCAGGGCCCGGAGCTCATGGAGATCTTCCGCGAGCAGGCGCGGCGCTTCGGCACGGAGGTCGTGCTCGACACGATCTCGAAGGTCGACTTTTCCGGCCACCCGTTCCGGCTCACGCTCGACGGCGGCGGGTCCGTCACGGCCGACGCCGTGATCGTCTCCTCGGGCGCGTCGGCGAAGCTTCTCGGGCTCGAGGCCGAGAAGCGGATGATGGGGCGGGGAGTGTCCGCGTGCGCGACGTGCGACGGCTTCTTCTTCAAGGGCAAGGAGGTCGTCGTCGTCGGAGGCGGAGACACCGCGATGGAGGAGGCGACCTTCCTGACCAAGTTCGCCTCCAGGGTCACGATCATCCACCGGCGCGAGGAGTTCCGCGCGTCGCGGATCATGCTCGACCGGGCGCGCCACAACCCGAAGATCGCGTGGAAGCTCAACGCGACGATCGCCGACATCCAGGGCGGAGACGCCGGCGTCACGGGCGTGACGATCGAGGATACGCGCACGGGCGCGCACGAGCCGTTCGCGACGCAGGGCGTCTTCATCGCGATCGGGCACTCGCCGAACACCGAGATCTTCAAGGGCCAGCTCGACCTCAACGACGTCGGCTACGTGCGCGTGCGGCACCCGTCGACCTACACCTCGGTCGAGGGCGTGTTCGCCGCCGGAGACGTCGCGGACCCGACCTACCGCCAGGCGGTCTCCGCCGCCGGCGAGGGCTGCAAAGCGGCGATCGACGCAGAGCGCTGGCTCGCTTCCCGAGGCATTCATGGATGATGCGATCGACGCCGAGCGGTGGCTCGCTTCCCGGGGCATCCATGGATGAGCCTCCGGACGACGACCCGCGAAGCACGCCCTTCCTCGCGATCCTCCTCTACGTCCTCGGGTTCATGCTCGCGCTCGCGGTGCTGGCGCTCGCGGCGGGCTGGCTCCTGAAGCGCCTCGCATAACCCGGACGGCCGGCGTACCGTAACAACGTCGAGTCCCTCGAGGAAGACCTGCGCCCGTGCTGAAACATTGGAAGAATCTGCGCCACCTGCCGCGCCCCATCTGGACGGTGTGCGCGACGACCCTCGTCAACCGCGCGGGCTCCATGGTGCTGTCCTTCCTGGTCCTGTTCCTGACGAGCGAGCGAGGGTTCTCGCCGGAGAGCGCGGGATTCGTGATGTTCCTCTACGGGCTCGGCGCGATCTGCGCGGCGCCGCTCGCGGGCAGGCTGGCGGACCGCCTCGGGTCCGTTCCCCTGATGCGGACCTCGCTCTTCGCCTCGGGAGCCGGCCTCCTGCTCTACCCGCTCGCGCGCTCGCACGCGGCGATCTTCGCCGCGACCTTCGTCCTGGCGATGCTGACGGAGTCGTTTCGTCCAGCCGCCATGTCCTTCTTCGGCGAGGCGGTCCCGGCGGCGCAGCGCAAGTCCGCCTTCGCGGTCTACCGGCTCGCGATCAACCTCGGCATGGCGATCGGCCCGGCGGTCGGCGGGTTCCTGGCGACGATCTCCTTCCGCTGGCTCTTCGTGGCGGACGGCGCGACGTCGCTGGCCGCGGGCGTCGTGCTGGCGATGTCGGGCCTGGTGCTCCCCGGCCCGCGCCGGATCGTCCCGTCGAACGCGACGACCGCGACCCGAATCCGGCTGTCCACGGCGGCGCACGCGGACCCCCGCTTCCTCTTCTTCCTGGCGAGCGTGCTGCCCGTGACGATCGTGTTCTTCCAGCACATCTCCTCGATGCCGCTCTTCGTCGTCCGCGACCTCGGCCTGTCGGCGGCGAATTTCGGCCTGCTCTTCTCCCTCAACTGCCTGCTGATCGTCGTGCTCGAGGTGCCGCTCAACGCGGTCACGGCGCACTGGTCGCACCGGCGCACGCTCGCGCTCGGCGCGGTCCTGTCCGGAGCGGGCTTCGGCGCGATGGCGTTCGCGCGCGGGTTTGCGAGCCTCGCGGTGACCGTCGTGATCTGGACCTTCGGCGAGATGCTGTTCTTCCCGGCGTCGGCGGCATATGCGACGGACGTCGCGCCGGAGAACCGCCGCGGCGAGTACAGCGGCCTCTACACGATGGTGTTCTCGATCGCGTTCGCCGTCGGGCCGTGGGCCGGGACCGTGGCGCTCGAGCGGTTCGGGGCGCGCGTCCTGTGGGGCCTGACGTTCCTCCTGGGCGTGATCGCCGCGGTGATGTTCCTGCGGATGCCCGAGCCGACGGCGCACCACGCGGCCCCGGAGCAGACGCTGCCGGACGCGGCGGGCCCGGCCGAGATCTAGCCGCCGGCCGAGAGCCGCACGGGCGCCAGGCGCGCCAGCTTCTCCGAGAGGGCCCGATACCGCGGCTCCGCGACGAGCGGGTCGAAGTACGGCAGGTAGATGCGGAACCACATGAGCGCGTTCCGTTCCTCGTAGGCGCGCTCGAGCTGCCGCAGCGCGTCCTCCCTCTGCCCCATCGCGGAGAGCAGCAGCGCGCGGTCGAGCGGCGGCACGTACTCGTTCGCCGAGCGCGCCTCGAGCTCCGCCAGCGTCGCGCGGGCCTCCTCGACCCGCCCGGCCGCGTGGAGCGCCGCGCCGTGGAGGGCCATCTCGAAGAAGTGCGCGCGATCGGTCACCTGGACCACCCGGGCGAGCGTCTGCACCGCGTCCTCGAAGCGTCCGACCTGATGCTGCGCGTAGCCGAGGCTCCAGAGCGGAAAGACCGCGGTCGGCGACTTCTCGACGGCCTTCTCGAAGTCCGGCAGCGCGTCCGCGAAGCGCCGGCGCGCGGCGGGCACCCAGCCGAGCGCCGCGAGCGCGTTGCCGGAGTGGGGCTCCAGCGCCACGCTCTGGCGTGCCGCGGCGAGCGCGTCCTCCTCCTTGCCGCTGCAGAGGCAGAGGCACAGCGTCAGCCAGAAGTGGGCGTCCGCGTCGCGCGGGTTTCCCTCCACGGCCAGACGCAGCTCGCGCTCCTCGCGGGCGACGTCCCAGCCGTAGTAGTGCTCGATGACCCCGAGCGAGCGGTGGACCTCCGGGGTGTCGGGCGTCAGCTCCTTCGCCTTCTCGGCGGCGGCGCGCGCGCGGGCATACGCCTCCCACGTCGGGATGCCGCCGTAGAACCCCCACACGCTGTAGGAGTCGGCGATCCCGAGGTACGCGGCCGCGTAGCGCGGATCGCGCGCGATCGCGGACTCGAACTGCTCGATCGCCGCCTTCGGCCGGCGGACGTTCCAGAGGAATCGCCCCTTCAGGTAGAGGTCGTACGCCGCGACGTCCGTGGTCGGCGCCTCGATGAGCGGCTCCTGCTCCGTCCCGAGCAGCTTCGGCGAGAGCTTCTGGACGATGGTGCGCGCGATCTCGTCCTGCACCTCGAAGACGTCCTGCATCTCCCGGTCGTAGCGCTCGGACCAGAGGTGGTACCCGTTGGCCACGTCCACGAGCTGCGCGGTGATGCGAATGCGCTGTCCCGCCTGCCGGACGCTGCCCTCGAGCACGGTCCGCACGCCGAGCTCGCGCCCGATCTGACGGATGTCCGCGTCGCGCCCGCGAAACGCGAACGAAGACGTGCGCGCCGCCACGCGGAGCGCCGCGACGCTCGAGAGCGCGTTGATGATCTCCTCGGTGATCCCGTCGGAGAAGTACGCCGCCGTCGGGTCCGCGCTCATGTTGCGGAACGGCAGGACGGCGATCGACCCTCCCTCCGCCGACCCGAACGCTCCCGATGGGGTCCCGCGCTGCGCCGAGTCGACGTCGCGCTCGACGACCTGGAGCGCGAAGATCAGGTCGCGCGCCGACTGGAACCGATCCTCCGGGTTCTTCTCGAGGCAGTGCGCGAGGACGGGGGCGAGAGCCTGCGGCACGGAGCGGCCCGAGCCTCCCATGCCCGGCTCGTCCTGCAGCACGGCCATCATCGTCTCGACGGGACTCTCCTTCCAGAACGCGCGTCGGCCGGTGAGCATCTCGAAGAGGATGGCGCCGAGCGAGAAGAGGTCGCTCCGGGCGTCGACGTCCTTGCCGCGGATCTGCTCCGGCGACATGTAGCCCGGCGTGCCGACGACCGTTCCGGTCTCGGTCACGCCGGCGCGCGAGATCGCGCTCTCGGTCGACGAAGCCGACGGGGTCGGGGTCGCGAGGCCGAAGTCGAGGATCTTCACGAGCCCGTCGCGCGTGAGGAACACGTTCTCCGGCTTCAGGTCGCGATGGACGATCCCGCGGTCGTGCGCCGCGGCGAGCCCGCGCGCGATCTGCTGCGCGTACTCGACGGCCTTGCGCGCCGGCACCGCCGAATCCGCGAGCCGGTCGCGCAGGGTCTCGCCCTGCAGCAGCTCCATGACCGCGTAGGACACGCTCCCCTCGCGACCGTAGTCGTGGATGGCGAGGATGTTGGGATGGGACAACGCCGCGACCGCGCGGGCCTCCCGTTCGAAGCGGACGAGCGCGTCGGCCGCGGTCGCGAGGTGCGTGGGCAGGACCTTGACCGCGACCTCGCGGCCGAGGCGGGAGTCGCGAGCGCGGTAGACCTCGCCCATGCCGCCCGCGCCGAGCGGCTCGACGATCTCGTAAGGTCCGAGTCTCTGTCCCGCCGAAACCGGCATGCCTGAAAACCTAGTCCGCCAGGAAGGCCACCTTCCCGGTCTTCACGTCGTACATCGCGCCGACCAGCCCCGTCTTGCCGGAGTCGATGAGCTCCTTCATGACCGGGCTCTTCTCCCGGAGCTCGCGCATCGAGAGACGCACGTTCGCCTCGGCGATCTTGTCCACGTAGGCCGCGTCCTTCGAGGTTCCGGGAGCGCCCGCCGAAGCCGCGGCCTGCCGGATCTTGGAGAGGAGCTCCGTGAGGTTGCCGAGCTTCACGTCGTCGATCGCGCCCTTCACGGCGCCGCACTCCGTGTGCCCCATGACCACGATCAGGCGCACGCCGACGGCCTTGGTGGCGTACTCGAGACTGCCGAGGTCGTCGGTGTCGATGACGTTGCCCGCGACGCGCACGCTGAAGACGTCGCCGATGCCCTGCTGGAAGACGAGCTCGGGCGGCACGCGCGAGTCCATGCAGGAGAGGATCGCGACCCACGGCGACTGCCCGCCGGCCGTCGCCTTGACCTGCGAGAGGAGGTTCTGGGTCCGCGCGCTTCCCGCGAGAAACTCCGAGTTGCCCTTCTTCAGGCGCGCGAGCGCCTCGTTCGGAGCCACCGAAGACTGAGCGTGCTCTTCAGCGAGGAGCGGAAACGCGATGAGGGCGATCGACAGAGCGGCGACCCGCGAGGTGTTCTTCATAGTGAGCGCAGGATATGACACGAGAGCGCTCGCCGGTCCGCTTTCCGCGGAACCGACGGGTCGGCTGCGCGCAGAAAGCTCAGCCGCCCTGGATCTTCTTCGTCAGCGCCGGCACGCGACCGAGCAGGCGGGCGCACATCGCGAGCTGGCCCCGGTGGTACTCCTCGTGCGAGATCCCGTGGTTGAGCCACGCGAGGCGCGTGCCGAGCTTGCCGTCGAAGCGGCGGATGTTCTGGAGCATGTGCAGCTCGCCCGCGCGGCGGAAGCGCTTGTCTCCCTCGGCGTGCGTCGCGCGGAGCCTCTCGAGCAGCGCGCCGCGCGAGCGCAGGGCGCCGACTCCGCGCGCGTACTCGTGGAGGAATCCCTCGTAGGACTTCCGCTGGAAATCGCCGTCGGAGCGGGCGAGCTCGCCGGCCATCATCAGGCCGGACGCGATGACGTGCTGCGCGAGCTCGGAGATGGACCGGCTCTGCGGACTCGGCTTGAAGTCGAGCTCGGCCTCGGGAATTCCCCGGAGCTCGTCTGCGAATCCGGCTCGCGTGTACGCCCACGCCTCCAGGGTCTCCTCCAGGAGAGTCGAGAAGTCCGACATTCGCACCTCCACCCGATGTCTGGTCCGGACTCGGCTCGGAAAGGATATACGGGCCGGCTGGTATATCGTGCGACCCACCATCATGAGTAAAAATCCGGGCCTCCTCCTGGCGGCGGCGTCTCTGGCGGTCGGGCTCGCGTGCGCCGGCAAGCCCATCGTGAACTTCGCCTACGACCATTCCGCGTCCTTCGGCGGCGTGAAGACGTACGCGTGGTTCGACGACCCGAATTTCCAGATGCCCGGCGGCAATTCGATCGTGGACGGGCAATTCGTCGACCGGCGGGTCCGGGCCGCCGTCGAGCAGGAGATGCAGAAGAAGGGCTACGCGAAGGCGGAGGGCGAGGCGGACATCTACGTGTCCTACTCCACCAACCCCGCCGGCGTCGTCAGCCAGGACCGCTGGGGCGCCTACAGCTGGTGGTCGCCGGCTTACTTCGGCGGGACCAAGTATCAGAAGGAAGGCTCGCTCGTGCTCGACATCCGCGACCGCCAGCACAGGCTCGTCTGGCGCGGATTCAAGCAGGCGATCGTCGGCACGAACCCGGAGGCGCTCGGACGCGACATCGACGACGCCGTCGACGACCTCCTCGAGAAGTTCCCGCCCAAGGAGAGCGCGTCCTGATCCGCCGGCCCCGGTCGCTCGCCGCCGCCGGCGCGGCGGTGCTCGGTCTCTCCCTCGCGTGCGCGGGAACCCATCCCGCGCCGCGCGTCGCGTGGGACCCGAACGCGGATCTCGCGCCGCCGCGCACGTACGCGTGGGACGACCGCGCGACCCTGCGGCCGCCGCACGGCGATTCGATCGTCGACGGCGCGTTCCTCGACCGGCGCATCCGCGCGGCGGCCGAGCGCGAGCTCGCCGCGCACGGGTATACGCCCGCGCCGGCGGGCACGCCTCCCGACCTGCTCGTCTCGTACATCACGGGCCAGGAGGGCGTGGCCTCGTCGGACGAGTGGGGCGTCTACGCCTGGTGGGCGTTCCCCGTCTACGTGTACGAGGGCAGCGAGTACGAGAAGGAGCGCGTGCTCACCCTCGAGCTGCGCGACGCGGGACACAAGCTCGTGTGGCGCGGCCAGGTCGTGCGCCTCGAGGGCACGAATCCGGACGCCGTCGGCCGCGAGATCGACCGGCAGGTCGCCGAGCTGCTGTCGCGCCTCCCCGCGCCCGGCCGGTAGGACGCATTAGCCGCGGCTAATACGTTGCGCCGCGCGGTGCACAGCGGAGCTCAAGCGGTCCGGAGCCGGTCCTCCTCCGTGCTGGCGGCGGTCTTCGCGACCATGTGGATCTCGGTGCCGCCGCGTTCGAAACGGACCTCGTCCATGAGCTGGTTGATCAGGTAGATGCCGCGGCCGCCCGTCGAGAAGAGGTTGAGCCCGTTGACGGGACTCGGGATCTGCGCGGGATCGAAACCGGGTCCGGGGTCGCGGACGACGATCAGCATGCCGCGAGTGTGATCGCAGGCCACGCAGCACTGGATCTCCTTCGAGGGATCGTGGCCGCTGCCGTGCTCGATTGCGTTGGCCAGGGCCTCGCGCAGGGCGAGCTCGATCTCGAACTCCTTGCCGGCGGCGCAGCCCATCGCCGTGACGACCTGCATGACCTTCTCGACGACCGGTGAGATGGCGTTGACGTCTCCGGGCAGCGTGAGGTCCAGCTTGACGAGCAGATCGGCGCTGTCGAAGTCGCAGCGGGTCAACGGCTGGTCGGGCATCGCGTCCTCCATGAGACCGACATTCCGGGTCGCATCGAGCCCATATCATCCCCCGATTCGCGGGAGAGAATGACTCGAATAGAGGAGGCACCATGTCGTCGCCCCTGACCCGCCGCGCCCTCGGAAGGATTCTCGGCGCCACCGCCGGAGCGGCGCTCCTGGAGTCGCGCTTCCCGACGGCCCTCTCCGGCGAGACTCCCCCGCCCGCGCCGGCGTCCGGGCCGATCCGGCTGAGCGCGAACGAGAACCCGTACGGGCCCTGCGCGGCGAGCCTGGACGCCCTGAGGTCGTCGGCAGGCGAGGCCGCCCGCTATCCCGGCGCCATCGAGCGCGCCATGCGCGAGGCCATCGCGAAGCACCACGGGGTTTCCAAGGAGTGCATCGTCCTCGGCAGCGGTTCGAGCGAGGTTCTGCGCATGGCGGACGCCGCCTTCGTGCCGCCGGGGAAAACGCTGGTGGCGGCGGAGCCCACCTTCGAGGCCGTCCTCAACTACTGCAAGGCCACGCGCGGCGAGGCCATCAAGGTGCCGCTGACCGCGGACCATCGGCACGACCTCGCGAAGATGGCGTCGGTCTGCGACGCGAAGACGGGAATGGTCTACGTCTGCAATCCCAACAACCCGACCGGCACGATCGTCGGCGGCGACGAGCTTGCCGCGTTTGTCGACCGCGTTCCGAAATCGTGCGTCGTCCTGGTCGACGAGGCGTATCACCACTTCGTCGACAGCCGGAGCTACAGGAGCGCGCTCGAGCTCGCGGCCCGGCACGACAACGTGGTCATCGCGCGCACGTTCTCGAAGATCTACGGCATGGCCGGAATGCGGCTCGGGTACGGCGTGGCCTCCCCCGCCAACGCGGCGCTCATGGAGACCCACACCGCGTGGGACAACACCAGCCAGTCCGCGCTGGCCATGGGGCTCGCGGCGCTGGCCGACCCCAGCGTCGTCGCCGATCACCGGAGGCGGTTGAACGACTCGCGGCGCTGGCTCTGCGCCGAGCTCGAGCGCGACCGGCGGCGTTACATCCCTTCCGAGACCAACTTCGTGATGATCGACGTCGGGGGCGACGTCACGCCGGTGATCCAGGCGTTCGCCGCGCGCGGGATCCAGGTCGGCCGCAGGTTCCCGTCGATGGCCACCTGGCTGCGCGTCTCGATCGCGAAGCCGGAAGACATGCGGGCGTTCGTCGCCGCGCTGCGGGAGGTCGTGCCCG
>Ga0070664_100004072_pt1 | contig 11745 bp, 10 predicted proteins | sample KBSC73metaG_FD_65863 | JGI IMG/M metagenome (GOLD analysis project Ga0070664, IMG submission 65863) | Corn rhizosphere microbial communities from Kellogg Biological Station, Michigan, USA - KBS C7-3 metaG | ecosystem: Host-associated > Plants > Roots > Rhizosphere > Soil ... | reverse complement strand
AGCTCCTTCTTGTCGGCGCGGCCGTCGCCGTTGGTGTCGGTGTACTTGTAGACGTCGTTGCTGTTCGACTCCATCGTGAGGATCGCATCGGCGCCGTACGGCGTGGCGAAGCGCGGGAAGACGAGGCTGTCGACGAAGACGGTGTGGGTCTCGTAGACGCCGTCGTTGTTGCGGTCCTCCCAGCGTGAGATGCGGCTCACCGGCGCGAGCTGGTCGCGCGCATCGGCGTCGAGCATGTAGGTGCGCAGCTCGAGGACGAACATGCGCCCGTTCCCGTCGAAGGAGATCGTCGCGGGCTGCTGGATGGCCGGCTCGGTGAGCACGGGCGTCATGTGATAGCCGGGCTGGAGCAGGAAGTGCTTCTGCTCGTCGCTCGGCGAGAGGGGCAGCACCGGCGGCTTGGGCGACATGTCGGCCCCCTCGAACGCGCGGAGGCGCAGCCGGGCCAGCGCGGAGTCGCTCTGTGCGACGGTGCGTGCGCCATCGGGACGCGCGGGCGCCGGCGCCGGTGTGCTCGCCACCGGCGTCGCGGGCGGCGGGGTCGGGCGAGCCGGAACACAGGACGCGCCGGCGAGGAGAGCGATGCTGGCGAGCGTGCGCCGAGTGCGGCGGGTCGCGACGAGTGAGCTCAGTTCGGTATGCACCATGGCTATACGGTGACTCCATGCTCAGCGCTGCACAACCATGGAACGGCGTCCGGAAGGGCGTTCCGGAAAGGGATTTCGCGCGGAGGGCCGCGGAGGCGCGGAGCAGTGCTTTCCGGGTCGAGTAGGATGCGCCGGCGCATCCGTCATCTCCATCCACGACCCCAACAATGTTTTTGATGGACGGGCGGCGAGGTCTCTCCGCCAGTCATGCAGTCAGCTGGTGTCGTTGCAGTGGCTCTCGCATCCGCTTCATCCGCTTCATCCGCGTTAGTCCCTCCGTTTTTGAACTCTGCGCCGAGACTATCAACGCCTCACCGACCAGCCCACGCCGTCGAGCCAGCGAGCACAGCGCATCCGTCATCGTCTTCTCATCGTCTCTTCATCATCTCCTCATCTCGCGCCCTTTGCGCCGCCGGCGCGGCGACGCCATTGTGGCGCCCATGCGTGAAAGCGCGGACGTCGACTTCATCGCGGTCCAGGAGGCACTCGCCGGCGAGTACTCGCTGGAGCGTGAGCTCGGCCGCGGCGGGATGGGGATCGTCTACCTCGCGCGCGAGGCGCGGCTGGCGCGGCCGGTCGCGATCAAGGTGCTGCCGCCGGCGCTTGCCGCGCGCGGCGATCTGCGCGAGGCGTTCCTGCGCGAGTCGCAGATGGTCGCGCAGCTCAGCCACCCGAACATCGTCCCGGTCTACACCGCGGGGGAGCGGCGCGGGTTCGTCTACATCGTCATGGCGTACGTCGACGGGATCACGCTCGGCGAGCGCGTGCGCACGCGCGGGCCGCTGCTCCCCGGGCAGGCGGCGCGCATGCTGCGCGAGGTCGCGTGGGCGCTCGCCTATGCGCACAGCGCGGGGATCGTGCATCGCGACGTCTCGGCCGAGAACATCGTACTGGAGAGGGGCACCGACCGCGCCATCGTGATGGACTTCGGCATCGCCACGGCGATGATGACCGCCGCGCTGACGGAGGACGGGCGCGTGATGGGCAATGCGCACTACATCAGCCCGGAGCAGGCCGTCGGCGAGCCGCTCGACGCGCGCAGCGATCTGTACTCGCTGGGCGTGTGCGGCTTCCTCGCCCTCACCGGGCGTCTGCCGTTCGATGCGGACACGCCCGAGGAGATCGTCGCGCAGCATCTCACCAGGCCGGCGCCCTCCGTCGCGCGCGTGACGCGCTCCGTGCCGGCGCGGCTCGCCGCGGCGATCGACCGGTGCCTGGCGAAGGATCCCGCGCAGCGCTATCGCAGCGCCGAGTCGTTCGCCGAAGCGATCGACCTCGCCTTCGAGCACGCGAAGGAGATCCCGATGCCGCTCGCCGTGTGGATCTCCCAGGGGGAGAAGGAGACCGGCCCGCGCGCGATGCTCGTCACGTGGGGGCTCGTGGCGGGCTCGCTCGGCTCCGTCGTCGTGCACAATCCATGGTTCGTTCCGTTTGGCGTCGCGACGACGGCGGCGATCAGCGGCGTGCCGATCATCACGCGGTTGCGTCGCGTGCTGAAGCAGGGATTCACCGTGGACGACCTGCACGATGCGCTGCGCGAGCGCGAGCTCGTGCGCACGGAGGAGCTGCGCTACGAGCGGCAGTTCTCGTCGGTGCCGTTGAGCCCTGCGCTGCGCGTCATCCTGCTCGTGTCGTCGAGCTCGTGGGTGGCGCAGTCGTGGGTCGCGCAGCACGCCGCCGCGAGCGGGCTGTCGCCGAGGTTTCTGAGCGTGGCGCTCGTGCTGTCGGCGGGCTTCGCCGTGATCTCGACGATGGGGCTCGCCGGCCAGTTCGTCCTCCAGCGCATGGCCAGCCCGCTCGCCGAGGCGAAGATCCGGTTCTGGAAGAGCGCGTGGGGCGAGCGTCTGGCGAAGGTCGCCGGCATCGGGCTCGCGCGCGCGAACCGTCCCGCGCTCGTCGCGCGCATGCTCACCGAGACGGCGCTGGGCCGCGCGACGGACCACCTGTACGACGCGCTCCCCAAGGCGATGCGGAAGGAGCTCGCGGCGCTGCCGGACACGGTGCGGCGTCTCGAGCGCAACGCGACGACGCTGCGGGCGAGCATCGATTCGTGCGACGAGCATCTCGCCGTGTTCGAGCGCAGCGGGCGACGCGACGCCGACGTGGAGCGCGAGCTGCGCGAGGCGCGCGATCTCGCGGCGGATCGGCTGGCGCAGACGATCGCCGCGCTGGAGAGCATCCGGCTCGATCTGCTGCGACTGCAGATGGGGCGGGTCGGTGTCGAGTCGGTGACCGCTTCGCTCGCGGCGGCGCAGCGGGTGAGCACGCAGATCGCGTTCGTCGCCGAGGCGCAGGACGAGGTGGAGCGGCTGCTGCAGCCGGATGAGAAGGCCGTCATCCCGAGCGAAGTCGAGGGATCTGCACTTGCAGCGCCCGCTCGGGACGACGAGGCGGCGGAGGACGACGACGCCGATACGCCGATCGATGGCGTACCCGCAACGACCGGCTAGCGTCGCCTACGACTTCGGTGGCGCACCACGGCTGACTCGGACCTCGTTCCCGATCTCGATCACCATGAGATCCTCTCCGACTGCGAGCGGTCCGTCGTACGTCGTGCGTGTGCGCGAGACCAGCTCGGATACGTCGGGCGCGGGGAATGCCGGGTCGGTGCGCAGCAAGACCACATGCGTATACACGGCCAGCCGGGGCCGCACGCGTGCGAAGATGCGTCCGGCGTCCTCTGGAAGCGTATGAAGTCCGACGATGCGTCGCGCGGTCTCCGATCTTTCGAGGAGCGCAGTCGGCGCGGCGATGACCTCGTGCACGATGACATCGGCGTGCGTTGCCGCGCTCACCAGGCTCTCGCTGGGACGCGTGTCGCCTGAAATGACGACGGAGCGCGGGCCATAATCCACGCGATAGCCGTACGCCGGCTCCGTCAGCCCGCCGTGGTCCACGAGGAACGCCGTCACCCGTACACCGCCCCGTTCGAACACGGTGCCTGGCGACACTTCGTGCGCTTCGAGCGCAGCGCCCGCGGCCGGAATCCCCTCTCCCCGGCTGCGGCGATCGACGTCCCATGCGTATGCTTGCCTGAGACCGTCCGTCATCCCCCGCGTGCCCGGCGGGCCCCAGACGCCGAGCGCTGTGGTGCGGCGTCCGTACGGCGTCGGAAGCCATCCCGTGAGCCACAGGTCTGGCAGTCCGACCGTGTGGTCCGAGTGCAGGTGGGTGAGAAGGACGGCACCGACCCGCGACAGCGGGATGCCGAGTTGCCAGAGCCGCTGCGCGGCGCCCCGCCCACAGTCGAACAGCAATGTCTCGTCGCCCGCCTGGACGAGCGTTGCTGGTCCGAACCGGTCGAGCACCGGATCAGGGCGCCCGGTTCCGAGGAGCGTCACCCGAATCGCCGCGGAGGCACTCGGCGAGGGTGAAACGCTTCCCTGCTGCGCCTGCAGAACCGGCACGAACGCGAGTGTCAACAACGGCAACGCGACGGCGCGTCGCCAGCACGTATTCGAGATCATCGCCACTCCTGGGTGGTCACCGGACGCCCAAGCTAACTGCGAGCGAGTCAATTGACAGCGATCAGTGCGCGATCAATGGATCGCTCCACGCTTCACCGCTGCGGTCGTAGGAGCAGACGCACGTGTGCTTCGCGACTTCGGGCTGCACGAGCGCCCAGTCGGTGGAGAAATCGCCGGCGCCGGCGGAGAGGACGACGGTGGGCGCGGGCGTTCGGTGCCAGGCACGGGTGCCAGGCACCCGTGCCTGGCACCGACGGGCGGAAACGCTGCGACCCGTAGCGTTTTTCAAGGAATCTGACCCTCTTGAGCGTTCGACGAGTCTGACCCCTCGATCGTGGCGCTACTGGGCCGGTGCGCCACGGACGAAACGGGCGAGGTTGCCCGACGCGCCGATGAGCGTGAGCGTGTCGCCGGCCAGCGCGTAGCGCTCCGTGGCGCCCAGCGCGGCGAGCAAGGCGTGCTCCTGCGCGGCAACCTGGTCGTCCATGCACGCCATCTGCGTCGTCGCGAGTGGCGGGAAGTGCAGCGCGGTCCCGTCGTGTCGGAACGTCCCGGAGAGCCGATTGCACCCCGTCCCTCCCGAGACGAGCGCGCTGTCGCGCACGAATCGGAGATGGGCCTGGTCGCTGCCGCCGGTGGTGAGCGCCGGCTTGCCGTTCAACTCGGTGAGCCAGTAGGTGCCATCGAGGGGCAGGGTCGCGGACGTTCGGCTGGTCGCGCAAGCGACGAGCACGGCGAGCGACACGAGCGTCCGCTGAATCCGCGAGGACCGCATAGGGAGCACCTCCGTATGCGGCCAGCGCCTGCAAGCCGTGGGCTAGCCGCCGAGTCCTGCCCCCCGGGGCGACGCGCCGTCAGCGCGCCAGCACGGGCCGGCTCATCGTCGCGTAGAAGTCGGCGAGGATCGCGTCGCGATCGAAGTTCTCCCACACCGTGATCATGCGCGGGTTGTCCGGACGCTCGACCCACTTCGAGTCGACGAGCTGCGGCGCACCGATGCGGCGCGGGTGCGCCCACGCCGGGTTCTTCACGATCGCGACGGCGGCCATGTCGTACAGCGCACGCGACGGCGGCGTGCCGTTCATCTGGATGTGATCGAACAGGTCGACGGAGTAGTCGCCGAAGCTCTGGAACCGGCCGCCGTTGCGCCCTTCGACCGGCGTCCGGACGTGCGGGCCCTTCCCCGGCATGCGCGCGTGGATCTCCTCGCGACTGACGCGGACGTGGTCCGTCCCCGACGGCTTGCCGTAGCGGACGACCGCCATCTCGAACGGCACGCTCGTCGAATCGAGGATGTACTGCAGTGCGCCCTCGTCGTTCTCCTGGTTGTACTCGCCGGGATCCGGATAGTTGGATCCCAGCCAGACGACGCGAACCCGGCTCGCGAGCGACGGGTCTTTCTTCAGCGCGAGCGCGATGTTCGTCAGCTTGCCGACGGGGACGAGGACGAGCGGCCGCGCGCGCGACTTGCGCGACTGCGCGAGGATCATGTCGACCGCCGCATGGCCATCGAAGTCGCGCTCCCCGACGTGCGGCGCGATCTCGGCGAAGCTCCCGTTTGCCCCACGATAGACGGGGAAGACGCTCGACAACCCGGCGAGCTGCACGACGCGCTCCGCTTCCTTCGCCTGCATCTCGACGTCGCCCCCGCCGCGCGTGCGGTTCACGCTGATCCCCTGCACGTCGAACGCGTCGCCGCTGAACAGCATGTAGGCGATCGCGTGCTGATCATCGAGCTCGTTGTTGGCGTCGGTGTCGAGGAGCACGGGAATGCGAGGCGTCGCCGACTGCGCCCGAAGGCGCGCGGCGGGGAGCGTCGCGCAGACGACGAGCGCGAGGAGGCCGAGGGAGAGGCGAGTCATGCGTCCCAACCTACGCCGCGTGCCGGAACAGCGCGACGCGTGGCCGACGATCGCAGGTGTCCGACCCCAGAGCCTCGGTGCCAGGCACGCGTGCCTGGCACCGACGGACGGAAACGCTGCGACCCGTAGCGTTTTTCAAGGAATCTGACCCTCTTGAACGCCTGCGGTGTCTGACCCCAAACTCTGACCACGACCGCCAAGGGGTCAGGCCCCAATGTCTGACCCCACTCGACACCCCGAGCTGATCGGTACGCTCCGTGCGTTGGGCCGACCCATGGGTCACACGTTCGCCGACCTGCTGAGCAGCTACGGATACGTCATCGTCGCGCTGTTCATGATCGCGGAGGGATGTGGCATCCCCTTCCCCGCCGAGACGATGCTCGTCACCGCGGCGGCCGTGGCGAGCCGCGGCACGCTGTCGATCTGGGGGGTCGCCGTCGCGGGGGTGATCGGGGGCATCATCGGCGGCTCGGCGGGATACGTCATCGGCGCGCAGGGCGGGCTGCGACTGCTGCGGCGGTACGGCAAGAAGGTGCACATCGACGAATCGCGACTCACGCGGTCGCGACGATTCTTCGAGCGACGCGGACTCTGGGCCGTGTTCATCTGCCGCTTCATCGGATGGGTGCGGATCATCGTGCCGATGCTCGCCGGGATCTCGCACATGCCGTTCGGGCGCTTCTCCGCCGCGAACGCCGCCGGCTCGGTTGCCTCGGCGGCGGCCTACGCCACGCTCGGATATCTCTTCGGGCGCGACCTGCCGGCGCTCGAGCATCACCTCACCGAAGCGACGATCGTCGGCGTCGTGCTGGTCGTGCTCTGGCTCGTGTACACGCGCCTGCGCGGGGGACGGACGGCGGAAGCGCGCTAAGGTTCCGCAAATATTCGGGCGACGGTCGCTCGAGCCGTCGACATCGGCGGCTCGACCTCTCAGATTCGACCCGCTCACCCAGAGCGGGAGCGTGCCTCACCGTTGCCACTCCTCGCCGACCCCATGCTCACTGCGCCATTGCGCATCGCTCGGGTTTCCATCGCATTCGCCGCCGTTCCGCTCGCACTGCTCGCCACGGCGGCGCCGCGGCTGCGCGCACAGGACGCGGAAGGGCGGCAGGTGCAGATCCCTCGACTCGCTACGCTCGCTCGGGATGACGGACTGCGGTGCCAGGCACCGAGACGCCCTAACCGCCAAGGGGTCAGACACCTGCGGTATCTGACCCCAGCAGCTGCGCTCGCGGCCCCCGACTCGAGCCAGTGCGACCCGATCGACCCCGACCGGCCCGGCATCGCCGACGGGAGCCATGTCGTCGGCACCGGACGGCTCCAGCTCGAGACGGGCTACGCACAGGAGCGGCACGTCGCCGAGGGCACGCAGAGCCGCGTCTCGCTCGTCCCGGCGCTGCTGCGCATCGGAATGACCTCGCGCGTCGAAGCGCGCCTCGAGAGCAACACGTTCACGCGCGAGCGCGTGACGTCGCCGCCGAGTGACGTCTCGACCAGCACGGGGCTCGCGTCGCTCTTCCTCGGCGCGAAGGTGGTGCTGTTCGAATCACCGGGCGACAGCGCACTTTCCGTGGCGACGATCGTGCGCGTCGCGCCGCCGTCGGGGACGGACGAGTTCCGGACGCATCACACGACGGACGACGCCCGCATCGTTGCCGATTGGCAATTCACGCCGACGCTCTCGCTGAACCCGAACGTCGGCTGGGCAGAGTACGAGGGCGACGACGGCGCACGCTACGCCACCGCGCTCGGCTTCCTCACCCTCTCCTGGCAGCCGACGCAGCGCTGGAACCCGTTCGTCGACGTCGCCTATCAGTCTCGCGAGGAGCGCGGAGGCACCTGGGCGATGCTCGTCGACGCCGGCTTTTCCTACCTGGTCGGGTGCGACCTCGCGCTCGACCTCAGCGCCGGACAGAACGTGCACGGCTTCACCGCGCCGAAGCCCTTCGTCGCCGCCGGCGTCAGCGTGCGCGCCGACCTGCTCCACCGATCCACCCACCCACTCGACCATCCCCATGGAGATCGATCCGCTCGACCCAGCCGGCTCTGACGACGCGCCCTCCACCGCCGACGCGCGCGCGGGGCGGCTGAACGCGTGGGTCGCCGTCACCGTCGCGCTGCTCGCCACGTTCATGGGGATCTGCAAGGTGAAGGACGACAACATCGTCCAGGCGATGCAGCAGGCGCAGGCGGACAAGCTCGATCACTGGTCGTTCTACCAGGCGCGCAACATCCGGCAGGAAGTCGCGCAGGGCGCGCTCGATCAGCTCCTCGCCATCCAGGCGACGAAGCCCGCCGCGGACCGTCCGGCGCTCGACTCCGTCGTCGCGCGCTATCGAGCGCTCGTCGCCGACCAGAAGGCGAAGAAAGATTCGGTTCGTACGCAGGCGGCCGAGGATCAGCGCACGTACGACGCGCTCAACTACCGCGACGACCAGTTCGATCTCTCCGATGCGCTCACGGCGATCGCGATCTCGCTGCTCGCGCTCACCTCGCTCACCCAGAAGCGGTGGCTCTTCGCCGTGGCCATGATCCCGACGGCGCTCGGCGTCTTCATGGGGGTGGCCGGCCTGCTGGGATGGCACGTGCATCCCGCCGCGATCACGCAGATGCTCTCCTAGTGGCCAGAGATTGGGGTCAGAGTAAGCGGGGTCAGAGTCAGTGGGGTCAGAGTCAGTGGGGTCAGAGTCAGTGGGGTCAGAGTAAGCCCAACTCTGGCACTTCTTACTCTGACCCCAATGGGTCAGAGTTGGAGCGCCAAGGGTCCGACCCCAGCGTCTGACCCCAGCGTCGACTGGAGTCGCTAGAGAAGAGACGCGAGCGCGTCGAGCACGGCGTCGATCTGGGCGGTGGTGTGGTGCGCGTTCACGATGAACCGCAGCCGGCTCTGGCCTGGCGCGATCGCGGGAAAGGTGATCGCGTCGACGTGGAAGCCGGCCTCGCGCAGCCCGACGGCGATGCGCACGCACTCGCGATCGTCGCCGACGTGCACGGGGAGGATCGGCGTCTCGAGCGAGAGGGGCGCGATCCCGTGCGCGGCCATCCGCTCGATGAAGTAGCGCTGGTTCGCCCACAGCCACGCGCGACGCCCGGGCTCGTCGGTCACCATGTCGATCGCCTCGAGCACGGCGGCCGCCTGATCCGGCGGCAGCGTCGACGTGAAGCCGAACGCCGAGCAGGCGAAGCGGAGGATGTGCGCGACGTGCGCTTCCGTCGCGACGAACCCGCCGATGCACCCGTACGCCTTGCTCAACGTCCCCATCTGGATGAGCCGCGAGCTCGTCACGCCGAAGTGCTCGCTCGTGCCCGCACCGGTCGGGCCGAGCACGCCGGTGCCGTGTGCGTCGTCGACGTACACGACGGCGTCGTGCCGCTCGGCCACGTCGAGCAGGTCGGGGAGCGGGACGATGTCGCCGTGCTGACTGAACACGCCGTCGGTAACGATGATGCGGATGCGCGCGCTCGACGCGGCGAGCTTGCGCTCCAGGTCCTCCATGTCGAGATGCCGATAGGCGAACGACGGCGCCCCCGACGCGCGGATCCCCTCGCGGATGCTGAGGTGATTGAACTCGTCGGTGAAGAAGGCGTGCGTCCACGACGTCGCGGGCGCGTATCCAAAGGCGCGCGCCAGCTTCGATGCCTTCACGAGGGTCGGGAGCACGCCGAGGTTGGTCAGGTAGCCGGTCGCGAACAGCAGTGCCGCCGGCTTGTGCTTGATCCCGGCGAGCCGCGCCTCGAGCTGGTCGTACAACGGGAGGTTGCCGCCGAGCAGCCGCGACTCGCAGTTGCCGACGCCGTAGCGGTCGAGCGCGGCGCGGGCCGCGGCCTTCATGCGCGGGCTCGTCGCCAGCGCGAGGTAGTTGTTGGAGCTGAACGAGACGAGCTGCCGCCCGCCGGCGAAGAACATCGGATCGGGGAGCGTGTCCGGCGCGACGTCGTCGCGAAGGGTGCCACCGCGCGTGGTGAGCCAGAGGTCGACGTCTTTCAGATCGTGCATCGTGTGCTCCTATCCGTGGTAGCGGCGCGCGACGAGCACCGCGTTCATCCCGCCGAAGCCGAAGGAGCTCGACATGGCGATCTCGACCCGCGCGTCGCGCGCCACGTTGGGCACGTAGTCGAGGTCGCACGCCGGGTCGACACACTCCAGATGCGCGGTGGGTGGGAGCACGCCGCGGCGCAGCGTGCAGACCGACGCCACCAGCTCGGCGGCGCCGGTGGCGCCCATGAGGTGGCCGTGCAGCGCCTTCGTCGACGAGATGGCGAGCCGCTGCGCGTCCGAGCCGAATGCGCGGCGGATCGCCGTCGTCTCGGCTTCGTCGCCGACGAGCGTGCCCGTGCCGTGCGCGTTGAGGTAGTCCACGTCGCCGGCGTCGATGCGGGCGTCGCGGAGCGCGGCGCGCATCGCGCGCGCCTGACCATCCGGATCGGGCTGCGACATGCCGCGGGCGTCGCCGGCGTTGCCGTAGCCCGCGAGCTCGGCGAGGATCGTCGCGCCCCGCTTCCGCGCGCGCGACTCGCGCTCGAGCACGACCGCGGCGGCACCCTCGCCGAGCACGACGCCGGTGCGATTCGCCGAGAACGGCTTGCAGCTCCGTGAGGGATCGCGCGGATCGGCGTGGGCGAGCGCCTGCATCGCGTCCCACGCGCGCAGGTTGCCGAGCGTGACGAGCGCCTCCGATCCGCCGGCGACGGCGACATCCGCGTCGCCGGCGCGGATGGCGCGGAACGCCTCGCCGATCGCCGACGCGGACGACGAGCATGCGGTCGCCACGTTGAGGATCGGGCCGCGCAGCCCGAGCTCGATCGAGACGTGCGCCGCGGCGGCGTTGCTCATCCCGAGCACGACCGCGGTGGGGCGCACGCGGCCGTCCAACGCGAACAGCTTGCGGTACGACTCCTCGATCGACGTCGCGCCGCCGAACCCCGTGCCCCAGTACACGCCGGCGCGCTCGCACTCCTCTTCGTCGAGCGCGAGCCCCGCGTCGGTCGTCGCGTTCCGCGCCGCGACGAGCGCGAGCTGGGTCCCGCGGTCCAGTCGCGCCCCAGGTTGCCCTGACAGCTGGGTCGCCGGGTCGCCGTCCACCAACGCGGCGACGAGGCGGCGTCCCTCGGGATCGAGCGCGGTGGGCACCGGCCGTACGCCGGAGCGCGCCGCGACGAGCGCGTCGAAGAAGTCGCGCACCGTCCGGCCCACCGGGGTGACGACGCCCATGCCGGTGATGACGACCCGCGACATGGTGCGGCTAGGTCGGCTGCTGCGCTCGGGCGGCGAGCATCATGTCGACCGCCGCGGCGACGTCGCGCAGCGTGGGAACGTCGGGCATCGACTGTGGCGGGATCGACACGGCGAACTTGTCCTCGAGCTCGAACAGGAACTCGAGCAGCCCGAGCGAATCGATGCCCAACTGATTGACGGGAACGTCGACGTCGATGGCGTCCGCGTCGCCGCCGAACTGCGCGGCCGCGAGCGATCGGATGGTGTGCAGCGTGTCCACGGGAGGAGTGAGGTGTCTGGTCTGAGGTTACGTCAGTAGACACCGCTCCGCCGTCAGCGCCACACTAAGAATCCACAAGGATTTTTCGCCGTCATTCCAGCTCCGTGCCGTCACCGTCGGTGATCTCGGCGGCGGGCAATCGCAGCACGAAGCTGCTCCCGCCGCCTTCACGATCCCGGTACTCCAGCGCGCCCCCCTGCGCTTCGGCGAGCGCCTTGGCGATCGAGAGACCGAGGCCCGCGTGGCCCGAGTCGGGGAGCGCGCTCGCCGGCCG
>Ga0070664_100004070_pt1 | contig 11746 bp, 10 predicted proteins | sample KBSC73metaG_FD_65863 | JGI IMG/M metagenome (GOLD analysis project Ga0070664, IMG submission 65863) | Corn rhizosphere microbial communities from Kellogg Biological Station, Michigan, USA - KBS C7-3 metaG | ecosystem: Host-associated > Plants > Roots > Rhizosphere > Soil ... | reverse complement strand
GCGCGCGGCCCGGCGCCCCCACGCCGCGCGCTTCCACTGCGTCGTTTTTGAGAGGCTGGCTTTCGCCCTTGCCGGCTGCCGCGCCCGATGGACACGGATTAGCAATCCGGCGACTCGGACGGTCTCGATCGCGCAGCGTAGCCGGCAGCGACTGCGCCGGCGGTTCGCCGGCCCGCGAAGATTCCGTGCAAGAACAGGACCGTACGGTACGGTCCATTTTTCTATTGACGGCGCGCCGTTAGTGGACTAGACCGTACGGTACCAAATTCGTACAGAAGGACTCGGCAATGAACGCCATCACGCTGAAGCTCGAATGCTCGCTCACCAACCTCGATTGGCAAGTTGTCGAGATGGCGAAAGCGGATGGCCCGCGGAGCCTGCGGCCGGACGGTTTCCTGGCACGCCTCTCGCGCGACATGTTCGGACTGCCGATCACCCGCAAATTGGCGAACGAGAAGCTCGAGGCGCTGCGCCGCTTCTGCGTCCGCGCCTGGTTCTGGGACCTGATTCGCACGCGCGAGGTGCGGGCGCTGGTCGCGGCCGGATACACCAGCGTCGACGTCTTCCAGATCCTTGCGCACGTCGCCGGCAACCGCGGCTTCACTCCTTCAATCGAGGAAGGCGCGATTTAGTTCAGTTCGGGGCTGGCAGGCTCCTCCCCTCCCCCTCCTGCCTCCCAGTCCCGCCGCTCTGCCCGCGCCTTTTTCCCCCTGTTGGGCGCGGGCAGAGCCTTCAAACAACGAAAGGACCGCGACATGGCTCGCGCCGCAAACCCTGTGCTCTACCGCCGGACCCGGTCCGAGCGTGATCATGACCAGGCGGCGCGTGCGGTCCTGGCGATTTCCGGCGCCTTGTTCTCGCTGGTCGGGCTCGTGCTGGCGATCGGCGGCTTCGTGTCGCCGGACGGGTCCGCCTTTCACATGCTGGCAGGGTTTGGATTGATCGTATCGGGAGCTCTCGTCGCTCGGCGGCACCGTGCCGGCGCGTGGACGTACATGCTGGTCGTCGCCTGCACCGTCTGCTGGTCGCTGCGCAACCTCGAAATCGGTTCGGGCCTGCCCCAGCGCCTTCTCGGTCCGTCGCTCCTGCTGGTGATGATCGCCTTGCTGATGCCGCTGCTGTGCGGTTGGCCGGCTCGGCAAACACTCGCCGTATTCGCGGTGCTGATCACCGGGACAGTTGGCCTCGGCATGTCATCGCTGCCCAACGGACCGCTGGCCCATCAGACCGCCGCGGTCACGCGCTTCCTCGATGCTGAGACGAAAGGACTTCGGCAATGACCTACGATTGGCAAACGAGTTTTCGGGCAAGCTCCTACGAAGCGGCCAGAATTGTACCGCCGGCGACCCTTGAGGAGACTGGCTGGGACATCCTCCTGGCGCTCCACCGGGATCGCCATTGCGACCTGACCCTTCACAGACTCGCTGCGATCGTCAGCGTCCCGGAAGCTGCCATGGTCCGCTGGCTCGCCAGCCTCGAGCAGCGCGCGCTCATCACCGGCGCGCAGAATCCGTCGACAGGCGACCTATTTGCGGTGCTGACATCGACCGGCCGCGATCTGCTCGATCGCTACTTCTCCGCGACCAGCGGCCTGCAGGTTAGCGCCCACCACTGATGCCATCCCTCCGAACAAGAAAGAGCAATCCCGATGCGCGTGCGTACTGAAGCGAGAAGGCAGGAGATCATGCGGATCGCCGCCGAGCTGTTCGAGCAGCTCGGCTACGAACGCACGTCGATGTCGGCGATCGCTGCCCGCGTCGGCGGGTCGAAGGCCACGCTCTACGGCTATTTCGCGTCGAAGGAGGAGCTGCTTCGCGCTGTCCTCGATCACGACGTCAATGAAGAGGCCGACCGGCTGCTGCACGAGTTCCTGGTCGAAAAGGATCTGCGCAGCGGCCTCATCCGTCTCGGCATCTCCTATTTGTCCCAGCACCATGCGCGAGCGGCGAGCATTCGCACCGTCGCCAACCAGCCGATCGCGCAGGAGTTCTACGAAACCGTGCTGCGTCCGGCGTGGCAGCGGCTCGCCGACCGGTTCGCAACGATGATGAAGGAAGGCCGGCTCAAGTTCGCCGACCCGTGGACTACCGCCATGCACTGGAAGGGCCTCAACGAGTGGGACATGCTCGAACGGCATCTGCTCTCCGCCAACGCGGCCGCCGACCCCAACGACATCGTGACCGCGGCAACCGCCGCCGCCGACGCATTTCTCAAAGTCTACGCGAGTCCTGCTGAAGCGGGCGAGGTGGCGCTGTGAACGCCGCTGCCTGGCGCTCGCCGGCGGATCTGCGCGGAGAAACCACGCCCTCGGTCGGCGACCTGGTGCGAACCAGCAATAACTTTCACCCGCAATTCCAAATCGTCGCCCTGACCGATGACCGCGCTTGGATCCGCGACACACAGCACGGCACCGATCACATCGTGTCGATCGACCGGTGCCGAAGAATCTGACGTCCCCAAACCTAGGAACCTTGCATGCAACTCCACAACAAGATCGCGATCGTGACCGGCGCAGCAAGCGGCATCGGCAAAGAGATCGCCCGGCAGTTTATCGATGAAGGCGCGAGAGTCGCGATTGCCGACCTCAATTTGGAGGCCGCGCGCGCCGCGGCCGAGGAACTCGATCCCAGCGGCGCCGCCACCCTGGCGGTCCGGATGGACGTGACCAGCGAGGACGAGGTCGAGAACGGCGTTGAGGAAATCTGTCAGCGCTTTGGTGGGATCGACATCCTCGTATCGAACGCCGGGATCCAGATCGTCTCGCCCGTCGACCAGTTCGAATTCGGCGACTGGAAGACGATGCTCGCAATCCACCTGGACGGCGCGTTCCTTACGACCCGCGCAGCGCTCCGCCGCATGTACGCGCAGGGACGAGGCGGCTCGATCCTTTACATCGGATCCGTCCATTCGAAGGAGGCATCGAGGCTCAAGGCGCCGTACGTCACGGCCAAGCACGGCCTCATCGGACTCGCCAAGACCGTCGCCAAGGAAGGCGCCGACCATGGCGTTCGGGCGAACGTCATCTGCCCCGGATTCGTCCGGACGCCGCTCGTCGAAAAGCAGATTCCGGAACAGGCGAAGGAGCTCGGGATCAGCGAAGCCGACGTGATCAGGAATGTCATGCTCAAGGGAACCGTCGACGGCGAGTTCACCACGCTCGACGATGTCGCGCGCTGCGCCACCTTCCTTGCAGCCTTCCCGTCAAATGCCCTGACTGGCCAGTCGATCGTGGTGAGTCACGGCTGGTCGATGCAGTGATCTCGAGGACAAAGAGAATGAACATGCCCGTTAGCCCGAAACAGCTGCATCAAGGCCGAACTCGCCGCCTGCCTGGCCGCCCCCCGTTCGATTGCATCGCGTTGCTCCTGCAGGGCGGCGGCGCGCTCGGTGCCTATCAAGGCGGCGTCTACCAGGCGCTCACCGAGGCCAACCTGCACCCCGACTGGGTCGCAGGCATCTCGATTGGCGCGATCAACGCCGCGCTGATTGCCGGCAACCCGCCGGAATCCCGCGTCGAGAAGCTTCGCGCATTCTGGGAGACGATTACCGGCAATCCGTTCGGCGGCTGGGCGCTTCAACCACCCGAAGCCCTTCGCGGCGATCTTGCGAGGAAATGGTCCAACCAGTGGTTTGCTACAGCCGCGAGCCTGTGCGGCGCGCCCGGGCTCTTCGGCCCGCGCGCGGTTCATCCGCTGTTGCAGCCAGCCGGAACGCCTGATGCAACGAGCTTTTACGATACGTCGAGCTTGAAGACGACGCTGGAACGGCTCGTCGACTTCGACCGGATCAACGCCGGCGAGATGCGATTCAGCGTCGGCGCGGTGAACGTCGGCACCGGCAATTTTGTGTACTTCGACAACAGCACGCACAAGATCCGGCCCGAGCATGTCATGGCGAGCGGCGCGCTGCCGCCCGGCTTCCCCGCCATCGAGATCGAAGGCGAGCATTATTGGGATGGCGGACTCGTCTCCAACACGCCGCTCCAGTGGGTCCTCGAAAGCGCGGAGCGCGAGGACACGCTCGCATTCCAGGTGGATCTGTGGAGCGCCCGCGGCGCTGTGCCGAGCACGCTCGGCGAAGTGGTGACCCGGCAGAAGGAAATCCAATATTCGAGCCGGACGCGCGCGAGCTCGGACCAGTTCAAGAAGGAACAGAGGCTGCGCAACGCGCTAGCCGACCTTTTCGCCAAACTGCCGGACCGGCTCCGCGAGACGCCGGAATTCGCGCTGCTCAACGCGGAAGCCGGCCGCAAGGTCTACAACGTCATCCAGCTCATCTACCGGTCGAAACAGTATGAAGGCGAGTCGAAGGACTTCGAATTCTCCTCGCTAAGCATGGAGGATCATTGGGCCGCGGGTCTCAATGACACCATCCGTACCTTGCGCCATCCCGAAGTGCTGGAGCGGCCGAGCAGCGCCGACGGCGTCTCCACGTTCGATCTCGCCGCGCATGGACGGATGTGATGAACGCCGCCGATGTTCGCGATCGCGCGTTCGCAATGCCGCTCACCCAGCCGGCTTACCCGCCGGGCCCATACCGGTTCTACGACCGCGAATATCTGGTCATCACCTACCGCACCGACCCGGAAAAGCTTCGCGACCTGATCCCGGAGCCGCTCGAGCTCGTCTCGGACCTGGTGAAATTCGAATTCATCCGCATGCCCGATTCGACTGGCTTCGGCGACTACACCGAGGCCGGACAGGTGATCCCGGTCCGATACGGAGGCCGGACGGGGAACTACACGCTGAACATGTTCCTCAACGACCACCCGCCGATCGCCGCCGGCCGCGAGCTGTGGGGCTTCCCCAAGAAGCTCGCCGGACCGACGCTGCGCGCCGAGACGGACACTTTGGTCGGCACCCTCGACTATGGTCCGGTCCGCGTGGCGACCGGCACGATGGGTTACAAGCACCGGCAGGGCAACGCCGAGGCAACCCAAACAGAGCTCGCCGCTCCCAATTTCCTGCTCAAGATCATCCCCCACGTCGACGGCAGCCCGCGGATCTGTGAGCTGGTCGAATACCGCCTCGAAGACATTCAGTTGAAAGGCGTGTGGAGCGGCCCCGGCGCGCTGTCGCTCCATGCGCACGCGCTCGCGCCCGTCGCCGAATTACCAGTGCTGGAGGTCGTCTCGACCGCTCACCTCGTGGCGGATCTTACGCTTGGGCTCGGCAAAGTCGTGCACGACTACCTTGCACCTGGCACCGCCTACTCATCCTCTGTCGATCACCTTTCAAGGAAGGCCGCTTGAAGGGCAGAAGCGTTCCTTCGCGCACGACCACGGGCGCCAAGTCATCGTTTCTACGCGATGTTTTGGAGTGGTGCCGCTTGCGTGACTCGAACACGCGACCCCATCATTACGAATGATGTGCTCTACCAGCTGAGCTAAAGCGGCTTGGTTCCCGGAAGGACGTGCGCCCCTAACAGCGACCGCGGGGATGGGCAAGTTGCGGCCAGCGCCACAGCTGAACGAATATGCTTAACATTTTGGTAACCGCGCTCCTGCATTTTCCGGTCGAATTGGAGTGTGGGGCCCTCGAGTAATGGACAGCTACCGCGAGCATTCGGGCGACTTCGATCCGCCGGCGACCGATACGGCGTCAGCGGCAGACGTCGCCGCTGCGATCGGCACCGACGAGCGGCGCATGCATGTGCGCGCCTACAATTACTGGGTCTCGCTGCTCGACGGCCGCGACTTTCCGTCGATCGAGGAGCTCGAGCCGGGCGACGTGCAGGACTTCGCGTCTAACAGCGTCCTGCTCGATTTCACCTGCGGCCGCGACAATCCGGCGGTGCCGTACATCGGCGGCGCGATCCGCGAGGAGTGCGGGCTCGACGACAGCATGCGCACCATCGCCGACGTGCCGAGCCGGTCGCTGCTGTCGCGGCTGACCGACCATTATCTGCAGATCATCGCCAATCGCGCGCCGGTCGGCTTCGAGGCCGAGTTCGAGAACCAGCGCGCAGAAACGATCTGCTACCGCGGCATCCTGATGCCCTTCTCGTCGGACGGCGACACGATCGACTTCATCTACGGCGTGATCAACTGGAAGACCGGCGGGGCGGCGGCCGCCGACACGCCTGCACCGGACCTGGCGACCGACGATTCGGCGCCGGAGGTTCCAATGGTCGAGCCGGATGCCGAGCCGGAGTTCGCCCCGCTCGGAATCGATGACGATCCAACGCTCGTCCCGCCCGCACCCGAAGAGCATCTGATCTGGGCCGACGGGCCGCTCGCCGACACCACTGATGATGACGGCGCCGACGGGCCGCTCGCCGACACCACCAACGATGATGGCGCCGACGAGCCGGCGATCGAGCTTGGCGACGATGCCGGACTGGCCGATCGCCTGTGGGCGGCGCGCGAGACGGCCGAAGCCGTCAAGTCGGCCGACGGCCGCACCCGTGCGGCGCTCTACCGGGCGCTGTCGCTCGCTTACGATTTCGCCATCGCGTCGCTCGAGAATCCTGAGGACTATGCCGAGCTGCTCGAGGAATCGGGCGTCAAGGCGCAGGCCCGGGCGCCGATGACCCCGATCGTCAAGCTGGTGTTCGGGATCGACTACGACAAGGCGCGGCTGACCGAGTTCGCGGCGGCCCTGTCCTACGCCCAGCGCCGTCAGGTCGGGACCGGCGGGTTCCAGCAGCTCATCGAGCAGCAGCCGGGCGGGCTCAAGGCGCTGGTCGCCGCCGAGCGCGAAGCGCGGCGGCCCGAGCCGCGGCCCGACACGCGCGGGGAGGCGGCCCGGGCCAAGCTCCGCGCCGCACCGTCGATCTCGCTTGCCGAGGTTCCGGGCGACGAAGAATTCGCGGTGGTGATCACCCGCCGCGGCGCCGACGGGCACCACGAGCCGGTCGCGATCGTCAGCGACGAGGCGCTGGTCGAGCGGGCAATTCGCCGCACGATCTAGTTCGCGGGGTTGTCCGCCTCGGGAGCGCACGGCTATAGGCGCGCGGCATCCTACTCGCGGAGCTCAACCCGTTCATGACTGCCCACATGCGTCTGGCCAGGCCGTTGGTCGAATCGCTTCGCAAGGCGCTGACTGGATATGCGTTGCCCGGGGAAACCCAGGGCCTTAGCCGGGACGCCGAGCGCCAAGCCGCCGAATTCCTCGCCCAGGTCGCGGCCCGCCGCCAGCGCGGCGAGCTCGGCCTTGCGATCGAGTCGATCGGCGGCGAGGCGGGCAACCGCCGGATGCGCATCGGGATCGTCAACGACGATATGCCGTTCCTGGTGGATTCGGTCGCCAACGCGATCGCCGCCCGGCAGCTGACGATCCATCGCCTGCTCCACCCGGTCGTGTGCGTGACCCGCGACGAGGACGGCGATCTGACCGAGCTCGAGCAGCTGTGCGGCGACAAGAGCCGGCGCGAGTCGATGATGTACCTCGAGCTCGACCGCGCCGATGCACGCGCTCGGCAGGAGCTCGCAACCGACCTCCGCCGCGTGCTGCACGACGTCCGGCTCGCGGTGCGCGACTGGCGTTCGCTGCAAAGCAAGATGCGCGAGGACGCAGCGGCGATCGAGGACGGCGAGGGCCGCGCTCTCCTTGAGTGGTTTGCCGACGGCGCGATGACCCTGCTCGGCTATCACGTCGAGCGACCCTACGAGGCACCATCGGAATCGCTCGGCATCTTCAGCATTCCGGGAGCGCCGACCGATGAGGGCGGCTGCCTCGGTGCGATGCACTACCTCGAAAGCGGCGAAGCTCCGCTGATGGCCAAGGCCGAGCGCAAATCGACCGTACATCGCCGGGTACCGCTCGACCTCGTCGTCGTTCCGCTCCGTCAGCAAGGCAAAGTCGTCGGGATCGGCGTGCACGCCGGGCTGTGGACCAGCGAAGCGTTGCGGCTTCCGCCCGAAGAAGTCCCGGTCCTTCGTCGCCGCTTGCAACAGCTCGATGACGACCTCGGGTTCGATCCGAAGGGCCATTCGGGCAAGGCGTTGCGCCATGCCGTCGCGTCGCTGCCGCGCGACCTGCTGATCACGATCGAATATGAATCGATGCGGTCGCTGGTGATGATGGCGATGTCGCTTGCCGACCGCCCGCGCCCCGGCCTGCTCCAGGTCCGCAGCATCCTCCACGGCCAGCTGTTCAGCTTCGTCTGGCTGCCGCGCGAGGAGCTGACCACCTCCCGCCGGACCGCGATCGCGCTGCTGCTCGAAAGCGAAGTCGGGCGCGAGATCACCAGTTGGTCGGTCGAGCTGGGCGATGGCGACCTCGCGCTGATCCGCTACACTCAATATATCGACGAGAAGGCGGCGCTGCCCGACGGCGAAGCGCTCGACGCGGCGATCGTCGAGATGGTCCGCGGCTGGGCCCCGGCGGTCGAGGGCGAGCTGGTCGCCGCCGCCGGCGTGCCGCGGGCGACCCGTCTGGCGCTGACATACATCGGGACCTTCCCCGACAGTTACCGCCTGCGGTCCGCGCCGGAAGAAGGCGCGGCCGACATCCTCCGGCTGTGCGAGCTCCGCGACGACAACGACCGCGACGTCCGCATCAGCCGGCTCGACAGCGACCCGCCCGGCCAGCTGCGGCTCAAGACCTACCGTACCGGCGCCCTGATCCCCTTGTCCGACGCCGTCCCGGTGCTCGAGAATTTCGGCTTCCGCGTGCTCGAGGAGATGCCGACCGCATTGTCGGGCGGCAACGGCTACATCCACGATTTCCGGGTCGAGGTCGGCAGCGGCGCCGACATGGACATGATCCTCGGGCGCAAGGGCGAGATCGAGCTGGCGATCGCCAATGTGCTGCGCGGCGCGGCTGAGAACGACGAATTCAACCAGCTCGTACTCTACGCCGGGCTGGACACACGCCCGGTGGTCTGGCTGCGCGCCTGGTTCCGCTACCTGCGCCAGACCGGGAGCAGCTTCGGCCTGGTGACGATCGTCGATGCCCTTCGTCGGGCGCCGGCCGCAACCGCCGCGCTGGTCGATCTCTTCGCCGCGCTCCATGACCCCGCGATCCGCAAGCGCGAAGCGAAGCGAGATGCGTTTCGCGCGGATTTCGACCATGCGGTGGCCCACGTGCGCTCGCTCGACGACGACCGCATCCTGCGCCGCCTGCGCGCGCTGATCGAGGCGATCGTCCGGACCAACGCCTTCGCGCCCGCGGCCGAGGAAGCCCTCGCCTTCAAGCTCAATTCGTCGCTGGTGCCGAACCTGCCGCGGCCGGTGCCGTGGCGTGAGATCTGGGTCTATTCGCCGCGGGTCGAGGGCATCCACCTGCGCGGCGGCCCGATCGCCCGCGGCGGCCTGCGCTGGTCCGACCGGCGCGACGACTTCCGCACCGAGATCCTCGGCCTGATGAAGGCGCAGCTGGTCAAGAACGCGGTGATCGTCCCGACCGGTGCCAAGGGCGGCTTCTATCCCAAGCAGCTGCCGCCCGCGGCCAACCGCGACGCCTGGCTGGCCGAGGGCACCGAAAGCTACCGGATCTTCATCCGCTCGCTGCTCTCGGTCACGGACAATCTCGTCAACGACAAGGTCGTCCACCCCGACTCGGTCGTGATTCACGACGGCGAGGACCCCTATTTCGTGGTTGCCGCCGACAAAGGCACCGCGACCTTCTCCGACGTCGCCAACGCCATCGCGCTCGAGCGCAACTTCTGGCTCGGCGACGCTTTCGCCAGCGGCGGGTCGAACGGCTACGACCACAAGGCCATGGGGATCACCGCCAAGGGCGCGTGGATCTCGGTCCAGCGGCATTTCCTCGAGATGGGCATCGACGTTCAGAAGGATCCGGTGCTCGTCGCCGGCTGCGGCGACATGTCGGGCGACGTATTCGGCAACGGCATGCTGCTGTCCGATGCGATCAAGCTGGTCGCGGCGTTCGATCACCGCCACATTTTCATCGACCCCAACCCCGACCCGGCGAAAAGCTGGGCCGAGCGCAAGCGGATGTTCGACCTGCCCCGCTCGAGCTGGGACGATTACAACCGCAAGCTGCTGTCCAAAGGCGGCGGGATTTTCCCGCGGACGCAAAAGTCGATCGAGCTCAACGCCGAGATCCGCAAGCTGCTCGGGATCGAGGCCAGGAGCCTCGACCCGATGAGCCTGATCAACGCGATCCTCAAGGCCAAGGTCGACCTGTTCTGGTTCGGCGGGATCGGCACCTACATCAAGGCCTCGACCCAGAGCCACGCCGACGTCGGTGACCCGGCGAACGACACGCTGCGAGTCGATGCAACCGAGGTCGGCGCGCGGGTCGTGGGCGAGGGCGCCAACCTCGGCGTGACCCAGGCCGGGCGGATCGAGTTCGCGATGCTGGGCGGGCGGATCAACACCGACTTCATCGACAATTCGGCCGGCGTCGACTGCTCGGACAATGAGGTTAACATCAAGATCCCGCTCAACCGCGAGATGCGCGAAGGGCGGCTCCCGTTTGAGAAGCGCAACAAACTCCTGACGCGGATGACTGACGCGGTGTCGGAGCTGGTGCTCGAGGACAACCGCCTGCAGAGCCTCGCTTTGTCGATCGCCGAATCGCTCGGCGCCAATGCTCTCCCCGGCCACGTGCGGACGATCGAGCTGCTCGAAGCGTCGGGCCGGCTGGATCGCAAGGTCGAGGGCCTCGAGCCGAGCGAGAGCCTGCTGCGCCGAGTCCAGGAGAACCGCGGCCTGACCCGGCCCGAGATCGCCGTGCTGCTGTCGATGTCGAAGCTGGCCCTCCAGGATTCCGCCGAGAAGCTGCGCCTCGCCGACGACAAGCTGCTGGAACCGCAATTGTTCGCGGCGTTCCCGCAGCCGATGCGCAAGCTCCATCCCGATGCGGTTCGCGCCCATCGGCTGCGCCACGAAATCCTCGCCACCAAGGTCGCCAATCGCCTGGTCAACCGGCTGGGCCCGGTCACCCCGTTCGACCTGACCGAGGAGGAAGGCGCGTCGCTCGGCCAAGTGATCGCCGCTTTCCTGGTCGCCGAGCGGCTCCTCGAGCTCGACGTGCTGTGGGACAAGCTCGAGCGCGACCAGCTGCGCGAGGACGTCCGCATCGAGCTGTTCACGGTCGCGGCCCGGAGCATCCGCTCGCACCTTTCGGACATTCTCCGCGCGGCCGCCGGCGAAACCCGGGTCGGCGTGCTGTGCAAATTGTTCGAGCCGGGGCTGCGCAGCATCTCCGCGGAGGCCGACCGGCTGATCCGCACCGAGGTCCGCAACGAGGCCGACGCGCGCCGCGACCACCTGCTGTCGCGCGGCGCCAGCGAGGACGTCGTGCGGCGCCTGGTCCGCCTCTACGAGCTCGACGGCGTGTTCGGCATTTCGGCGCTGGCCGCGCGGCGCAAGTTCGACGAGCTGCTGCTGACCCGCGCCTACACCAAGATCGGCGAGGCGCTGGGGCTCGACTGGGCGCAGCAGCAGCTCGCGCGCTTCGTTCCGGCCGATCAATGGGAGCGGCTGCTGACTGCCGGGCTCGCCCGCGACTTCGAGCAACTGCGGATCGAGTTCCTGTCACGGACCCGCGACAAGGACCCACACGAAGCCGTGCTGCGCTGGATCGACGCCCAGAGCGCGCGCATCGACCAGTTCCGCGGGCTGGTCTCGCGCGCCCGGACCGAAGGCAACGCCAGCGCGGCGATGCTCGCGCAGATCGCAAGCCAGGCGCGCATTCTGCTCGCGCGCTGAGATGCGCATCGCGATCCTGGTCCCGGAGCCGGACTATCCGGAGCCGTGGGACTGGACCTATGACGCCGAGGCCGCCGCCTTGGCCCGGCATGGGGTCACGGTCGAGCCGCTGCCGTGGACCGA
>Ga0070664_100004069_pt1 | contig 11747 bp, 7 predicted proteins | sample KBSC73metaG_FD_65863 | JGI IMG/M metagenome (GOLD analysis project Ga0070664, IMG submission 65863) | Corn rhizosphere microbial communities from Kellogg Biological Station, Michigan, USA - KBS C7-3 metaG | ecosystem: Host-associated > Plants > Roots > Rhizosphere > Soil ... | reverse complement strand
CGCAGCGGCGGCAGGTGGATCTCGAACACGCCCAGGCGGTAGTAGAGGTCTTCGCGGAATTCACCACGCTGAATCGCCGCATGCAGATCGCGGTTCGTCGCGGCAATCACGCGGATGTCGGCGCGCATCACGCGCGTGCTGCCCAGGCGCATGAACTCGCGCTCCTCGAGCACGCGCAGCAGCTTGGCCTGTACCGTGGGGGCCATTTCCCCGACTTCGTCGAGGAACAGGACGCCGCCGGCGGCCTGCTCGATGCGCCCGGGCTTGGTCGCCACGGCACCGGTGAACGCGCCCCGCTCGTGGCCGAAGAGCTCCGACTCGAGGAGCTGGTCGGGCAGCGCCGCGCAGTTGATGGCGGTGAACGGTCCGTGATTGCGGCGCGAGGCGTGGTGAAGGAACCGGGCCACCACCTCTTTGCCGGTACCCGATTCTCCCGTCAGCAGGACCGTGGTTTCGGTCTGGGCGACGCGGGTGGCCTGCGCCAGGACGTCCTTCCACAGCTTGCTGTGCCCGACGACGCGGCGTCCGCCGCCTCGCGCCTCGAGCTCGCGGGTGAGGGTGGCCACCTGCGCTTCGAGGCGGGCGGCGGTGGCGGCGGTTTCAGCGAGGTGCTGATGCGACAGCGCCAGGGCGAGGTGATCGGCGACCCGGCGCGCGAAGTCGATGTCGGCCTCGGCGAAGCGATCGACGTCGCGGGAGGCGAAGAAGAGCGAGCCGAAGACGCCGGTGCCGAGCGGCAGCGGCACCCGCACGGCCGACCGCGCGCCGATGCGCGAGAACCACTTCGCTTGCGGCCCGCCCTGGCCGAACTCTTCGTCGGCGTCGTGCACGATGTAGGGGTCGCGGTTCAGGAGCCGCGTCCGCTCCGACTCGCTGAGCTGAATCGGCTCCCAGAAGTCGCGATCGTCGGTGGCCGCGCCCGCCACGGCGTACATGCGCGACGTCGTCCCCGAGTCGTCCCAGGCGGTGAGCACGAGGAAATCGTGGGCCAGCCCGCCGCGCACGACCTCCGACACTTCCGGAAAGACCTGCCGCACGTCGAGAGCGCCAGCCATGGTGTGGAGCAGACGCTGCAGGCTCTCGATGCGCTCGCGGCGGAGGAACTCGCGCTCCCGCAGCGCCGCGTTCTGGATGGCCAGCACGAGCAGGTCCGCCACCGCGTCCATCAGCGCCTGATCGTCGCGTCCGAACGCGTCGTCGGCTGGAGACGTGAGCCACGTAGCGCCGAGCACGTGCGCGCCCTGGCGAATCGTGCACAACACCTGCGACCGCGCGTTGGGGTCTACGTGGGCCGATGGCGGGGCACCGCTGCCGATGCGGTGGGCGGTCACCTGTACCTCGCCGGCCGGCGTGGCCGCATAGGCCACGAGCGATTCCGGCCGGTCCAGCCGCAGCACGAACAGCTGGTCGAAGGCGACAGCGTCGCGCAGGATCAGCGCGAGGCGCGACACGACGTCGGTCAGGCTCGGGGTTTCAGCGACGAGCCGGGCCACCGCTGCCAAGACAGCCGAGGGTTCCGGGTGGGGCATGACCGAAGGGACGGTCAGTATAATCCTCGATGGATGCTGTCCCAGCGGGTGCTTGCCTCGGGCGTGTCGTGGTTCGATCTGCTGTTTCAGGGGCGCCCCAATCGTATCGCCTGTGCCGTCGTGACCGGCGCCGCCGGTACCGCCATCGTGGATCCGGGGCCGACGTCGTGCCTCGAGACGCTCGAAGCCTCGCTCGCGACGCACGGCCGGTCACTGGAGGCGGTGACGCACCTGGTCCTCACGCACATCCATCTCGACCACGCCGGTGCCACCGGCACGATCCTCCGGCGGCATCCCGGCATCCGTGTCGTCGTGCACGAGCGCGGCGCGCGTCACCTCGTCGATCCGTCGAAGCTGGTCGAGAGCGCAAGCCGGTTGTACGGACCGGCCATGGACCGGCTGTGGGGCGAAGTCGCGCCAGTGCCGGAGCGCAGCCTGATCGTCCTCGCGGGCGGCGAGACGATCGAGGCGGGCGGGCGATCGTTCGAGGTGGCCTATACCCCTGGCCACGCCTCGCATCACGTCTCATTCTTCGATCGAGCGAGCGGGATTGCCTTCGTGGGCGATACCGCCGGTGTGTGCGTGGACGGCGGTTATGTGCTGCCGCCGACGCCGCCGCCCGATATCGACGTGGAGCTGTGGCTGCAGAGCATTCAGACCATCGATAGCTGGCAGGCTTCGACGCTTTTCCTCACGCACTTCGGGCCCGTGACGTCGGCCGTCCCCGCCCATCTGCAGTCGCTCGCCGACAACCTGCAGCGCTCGGCCGCGCTCGTGCGCGAATCGCTCGCGGCGGAGGGGACCGACGACGACCGCAAGGCCCACTACGAAGCCCGGATGATGGCGGAGCTGAGGGCGCAGATGCCCGAGGAGCTGGCAAAAGCCTACGAAACGGCTGCCGGCTTCCGCATGTCGTGGCCCGGCCTGGCCCGCTACTGGAGAAAGCGAGAGGCTGCTAAGAGCGCGTAGGTTCTGGCTGCTCCACCAGCATTACCTGCGGCACTCGCCCTAGTTCGCGACCGCGACCCGCTCCACTTCACGCGCCGACCGCGCGGCCGCGGCCGGTTCCGACAGCAGACGAATGGCGTAGCCCTGCGGCGTGCCAGTGGCCGGCGCGTAGGGGCCCACGCGATACACCGCCGAGAGCAGCTTTCCGCGACGCAGCACGGCGGGGAGGTCCGTGCGGTCCTGCGCGGAGCGCTCCACCTGGAAGTGCACCAGCCGGTAAAGGGGGATCGATGCCGGCATCTGGCACTCGACGAACGCGTCGCTCTCGCTGATGTCGCGAGTGATGACCGACGCAAAGCGCAGCGTCCCCGTGGCGTCACGCCACGTCAGCCGGCCGGGGATCGCGAGACGGCGGCGGCTGCCGATGCGGTCACGCTGGGTCGAGGCGGCGGTGGCTGAGCGGATCATCGAGGTCCTCCAGGGGATGCAGTCGCGATCCTCTGTATCAAGTCCTGGGCCCCGGCTGGCACGGATGGGATCTTTCGTGCAGATTTCTGTAAGTGACTGACTTGAAAAGCGTTGACGGAATAGGAAGATATCGGGACCGCAGGCCGATGTGGATATTTTGTATCCACTCGCCCTGTATACCTGGTTACTTGGTATCCGCTGAGAGCGCTCCCAGCCCGAGCCTGGCCATCTTCATATAGAGGCCTTTTCGGGTCAGCCCCAGCAGACGAGCCGACTCGGAGATGTTGTTCCCGGTCTTGTCGAGCGTGGCCGCGATGATGGTCCGCTCGACACGTTCGATGTTCTCGGCCAGGGTGCCGGCGTCGGGTGCCCATCCGCCCAGGGTCGAGGCCGCCGAGGCGCCCGCGAGGCGCTGCGCGGAGACGTCGGACGACAAGTGCTCCGGTTCGATGGTGCCGCCAGCCGTGGTCATCGCCACGGCTCGCTGGATTTCGTTGAACAGCTGCCGGACGTTGCCGGGCCAGTGATAGCGCGCGAAGACGTCGAGCGTTTCCGAGCTCAACGTCACTTCGGGCTTGGCGAGGCGATCGCACGCCTCGCGCAGAAAGAACGTGCTGAGGTGGGGAATCTCCTCACGGCGGGCCCGCAGCGGCGGCACCTCGATGCGGATCACGCTGAGGCGGTAGTAGAGATCCTCGCGGAACTTGCCTTCGGCCACGCGCTGCTCGAGGTCGGCATTGGTAGCGGCGAGCACGCGCACGTCCACCGCCAGCGGGCGGGTTTCTCCGATCGGCAGGATCTCCCCCTGCTCGAGGAAACGCAACAGCTGCGGCTGGACGTCGAGCGGCACGTCGCCGATCTCGTCGAGGAAAAGCGTTCCGCCCGCGGCCGAGCGAATGAGGCCGGGCTGATCCGCCAACGCCCCCGTGAAGCTGCCGCGGCGGTGCCCGAACAGCTGGCTGCTGGCCAACTCGCGCGTCATCGTCGTGCAGTTGAAGGGCAGGAAGGCCGCGGTACGGCGTGGCGACCCGGCATGGACGGCGCGGGCAATCAGGTCCTTGCCGGTGCCGCTCTCGCCGGTAATGAGCACGGTCAGCGTCTGCCCCTGCACGCGCTGAATCTGATCGGCCACCCGCGCCATGGCGGCGCTGGCGCAGATGAAGCCCGGGAGCAACGGCTGGAGCGTGCGGTCGCGCTGCTGCTCGGCCGCTTTCGCCGGCCGCTCGCGCAGGCTGCACAGCTCGAAGCCCTGTCGGGCCACGGCCGTCAGCAGACGGAACTTGCCGCGCTGCGCGTCGGTGACCGGCGCCTTGCCGGTGGCCACGCAGAAGCGCGGACCATCGGCCGCCTTGTCGAGCGGCGCCACCAGGAGCGCGATGCCGTTGCGTTCGACCGCTCCCTCGGCCGCCGCGCGCGCCAGGGTCAGCGCGTCGCCGCGCTCGCAGCCGCGAACGTCCAGCAGGCGAGGATCGCTGCCGCGCGGGGCCACGAACGTCACCACGGTCTCGAGCCCGGTGATGTCCTGCACCGTCGTCCCGGTTTCGCGCGCGAGGAGGTCCGGCAGGATGGCCGCGTCGGCCAGCCGCGTGACGATGGCATCATCGGCCGCCAGCTCGATCAGGTGCTCGCTGCGCGCGACGGGGGCGTCGAGCGTCTCGCGCACCGCCGTCACGTCGCCGAGATCGCGGCGGGCGCCGAGCATCTGGAATACCGGCGTCGCCAGCGCCAGGCTCCGCTCGGCGGCCGGGCGCGCGCCAGTATCGGCCGCCAGCCGGGCGACCGACAGGTGGGCGAGGGCCGTCTGGTAGCGTTCGCCGAGCAGGTCGAAGATGTTCACGCTCTGCGCGAAGTCGTGATACGCCAGTGCCTGCTGGCCGCTGCGCCAGTGGAGCGCGCCGCGGACGCGCAGGAACTCGCCCCAGTTGGCGGGCGACGTCCGCGGATCGAAGCGCGATTCGCACGTCTTGAGGCGCTGCTCGGCCTCGGCTACCCGGCCCAGCTCGAGGAGCGCTTCGCATGCCGTGAGGTCGGCTTGAATGGCGTCGGCCGGCGGCACATCCGCCGCGGCGACGAGCTCGTTGGCGCGGGTGATGGCCTCGTCGAAGGCGCCGCGGCGGACGGCAAGCTTGATCTCCAGCACCTTGACCGACCACTCGTACCACTTGCCGGTCTGCGCGCCGTAGCCGCCGTAGGCATCGCCGGCCTGGTGCAGGTACTCGCTGGCGCGATCGTAGGTGCCGCGCATCAAGTGGATCTGCGCGAGCGTGTCGAACACCGCGCCGGTCGTGACGTGGAACTGCACCGGCTTGCGGACCTCGAGCGCCCGCATCAGCACTTCCTCCGCGCGGTCGAGGTCGCCGATCTGCACGAACACCTGCCCGAGAGTGGCCAGCGTGACTGCCAGCCCGTGGCCTTCGCCGAGCGCCCGATACAGCGCCACGCTGCGTTCGGCGAGGGCGAGCGCCTCGTCGAGGCGGTGGGCCATCAAGGCCAGGATGGCCTGGTTGTGGGCGGTGCCCGCCAGCACGTCGTCGGCGTGCACCTGGGTGGCGATGCGCTCGGCGAGCTGCAGCGATGTGGCGGCCTCCTGCAGGCGCCCTTCCTGCCCCTGCAGGACGCCCAGCAGCCGGTGCGCCAAGGCGAGGTGCCGCTTGTCGCCCGCCGCGTGGAGGGCGTTGGCTGCCTCGGAGAGATGCTCGCGGACGATCCCCGAGTCGCCCACGCGCTTGTAGCACATGGCCAGTTCGTAGTGGGCCAGGCCAATCAGGCGTGAGTCGTGGGCCAGCTCGGCGTACTTCAGGGCGCGAGTGTGCAGGGCGATGGCGCGCGACTGCTCGCTGCGCTCGAAGGCGAGCCGCCCGTGCAGGCGCCACAGGGTCGACAGCCGGGCGTCTGGCAGCGGTTCCTTCGAAACGTCGGGCGGACGCCCGAGCGCGGACGAGGCCTTGTCCAGATCGTCCTGCAGCAGATAGGCCTCGGCGATTCGCGCCCGCACCGAGAGCTCCTCGTCTCGTGGGAGCGCGCCAGATCGGTGGTGGGGCAGCAGGATCTGGACGGCTTCGGCGCCCCGGCCGCGTTCGAGGGCCGACGCCGCCCTGGTGAGCGCGGCCTGGACCGTGGAGGTGGCCACGTGCCGACTATAATCCGGAACGATGGGTGTGACCGCGCACGGCGTAACCCACCCCGGGCCGCGAGCAAGCAACGAAGACGCGTTTCTGATCGACACGTCGGGGGGAGTGTTCGTCGTGGCCGATGGCATGGGCGGTCACAACGCCGGAGAGGTGGCGTCCGGCCTGGCCGTCGAGTCGATCCGTACCTTCGTGGCCGACGAGGACCGTCCGTCCGCCGACGGGCTCGAGGAAGCCGTCCGGGCTGCCAATCGGCACATCCTCGACACGGCGGCGCGACGGCCCGAGTGTGCCGGCATGGGCACCACGGTCGCAGTGGCGCTCGTCACGCCGACTGGCGCCATCCTGTCGAGCGTGGGCGACAGCCGTATCTACCGGATGCGCGCGGGACGGCTGACGCAGCTCACGGAGGACGACTCCTGGATTGCCAAGCTCCAGTCCGAGGGAGTGGCGCTCACGCAGAGCGAGATCGAGCGTCACCCGATGCGTCACGTGCTCACCGACGTCGTCGGTACGCGCGCCGACCTGGCCCCGCACGCCGAAGAGCACGCGTTCGACCCCGGCGACATGCTGCTGCTGTGCAGCGACGGGCTGCACGGTGTGCTGCGGCAGGACCTGATTGAAGAGCTGCTCTCCGCCGACGGTTCGGTGTCGGCCGTCACCGAGGCACTGGTGTCGACGGCCGTGGCCAACGGCGCCACTGATAACGTGACCGCCGTCGTCTTGCGGCGCAGCGCCTGAACGACAGCATCTGCCCCCGGATACGGAGAGGTCACAGTTCATGAGCAGCGGGGTGCCCGATTCGTTGACCGCCCTGGCGCGGCGGCACGATCACTTCGACATGGCCACCGTGCTCGCGCGGCTGCCCGAGCACATCACGATTGCGGGCGCGGACTCGCTGCCAGCCCTGCGCCAGCGGCGGTTTTCGCAGGTCGTAGTCTGCGGGCTCGGCGGGTCGGCGCTGCCGTGCGAGGTACTGATGGACGCCTTCGCGGGCGAGCTCACGGCGCCGATGCGGGTCTGGCGCACCTACGGACTGCCGCCGGGGGTCGACGCCGACACGCTCCTCATCTTCAGCTCGTTCTCCGGCAACACCGAGGAGACGCTGTCGGGCATCGAAACGCTGCCGGCCGACGCGCGCAACGTGGTGGTCGTCACGGCCGGCGGCCGCCTGGCGCAGCTGGCGCGCGAGCGCGGCTACCCGCTCATCCTCATCCCCACGAACGCCGAGCCCGACGGCTTTCAGCCGCGCTCGGCCTTCGGCTTCATCGTCACGTATCTGGCGCGAGTGCTTCACGCCGGCGGGCTCATGAAGGATCCGGCGGACACCCTTCGCGCCCTGCCGGCGTTCCTGCGCGGCCTCGACCTGCGGCCGGAGGCCGCCGACTTCGCGGCGTGGCTGGGCGATCGCATTCCGGTGATCTACACCGACGACGGCCATCTGATGTCGGTGGCCCGGATCGCGAAGATCAAGTTCAACGAGAACGCCAAGCGGCCGTCGTTCTTCAACGCCTTCCCCGAGCTGAATCACAACGAGATGATCGGGTTCACGGTACCGCTGGGAACGTTCGCGGCCCTCTACCTGCACGACCCGGCCAGTGAGCCCCGGATCCGCCAGCGGTTCGAGGTGATGCGCGAGGTGTTCGGCCGCGATCACATCGACAACCTGGCGTTCCGCTCATGGGAGATGCCGGGCTCGACCCGGGCCGAGCGCGTGTTCGCGGCGCTGGCGTTCGCGGACTGGTGCTCCTACTACCTGGCGCTCCTGGGCGGGTTCGACCCGACGCCGGTGCCGCTCGTCGAGAGCTTCAAGCACGAACTCAGCCGCTCCTGACAGCGCTGCGCGCGGCGCGCACCCGGACCATAATCAGATGGGCCCCATGTACAGAGCGAGCGTGGTACTCGTCGCGGTGTGCGCGATCGCGTGCGGCCGTGAACCGGCCGCGCCGCCCGCACCGCCCGTCGCGCGGGCGGCGACGGCGCCGCCTGCTCCAGCGCCGGCTCCATCCGCGCCAATTGCGCCGGTCGCGTCCGATCGTCCCCGCATCGTCTTTCTGGGCGACAGCCTCACTGCCGGTTACGGGCTGGAGCAGTCGCAGGCGGTGCCGGCGCTGATTCAAGCCCGTCTCAAACAGGAGGGCTATCCCTTCGAAGTGGTGAACGCCGGGGTGTCCGGCGACACCTCCGCCGGCGGGCTCAGCCGCCTGGAGTGGTCGCTCAGCGGCGACGTGCGGATCCTGGTGGTCGAACTTGGCGCCAACGACGGGCTGAGAGGCCTGCCAGTGGCCTCGATGCGCCGCAACCTCGAAGACGTCATCACGCGCGCGCAGGCGCGCGGCGTGGCGGTGATGCTGATCGGAATGGAGGCGCTGCCGAATTACGGGGCGTCCTACACGTCGGAGTTCCGCGACACGTTCCCGGCGCTCGCCAAGGCGCACAAGACGGCGCTGATGCCCTTCTATCTCGACGGCGTGGCGGGCAAGCCCGAGCTGAACATCGCCGACGGCATGCACCCGAACCCGGCGGGCGCCGTGATCGTAGCTAACAACCTGTGGCGGACTCTCGAACCGATGCTCACACCCGCGTTGCAGGCGCCGGCGCAGGCCTCCGGATCCCGATGATCGAGCTGCGCGGCGTCTCCAAAACCGTCCAGAGTGGCGATCATCCGCTGACCATCCTCCACCCCCTGGATTACACGATCGCGCCGGGGCAGTTCGTGGCGATCGTGGGACCATCGGGCAGCGGCAAGTCCACGCTGCTCGGGCTCCTGGCCGGCCTCGACGCGCCGTCCACCGGCCACATCGTCATCGACGGCACCGACATCACGACGCTTGGAGAAGACGCGCTGGCGAGGCTGCGCGGCGAGAAGATCGGGTTCGTGTTTCAGTTCTTCCACCTGGTGCCGTCGCTGACCGCGGTGGAGAACATTTCGGTGCCGATGGAAATCGCCGGCCGCCGCGACGCGATGGCGCGCGCCCGGCAGCTGATTGCGGAAGTGGGGCTGGCCGACCGCGCGCATCACTACCCGTCGCAGCTGTCGGGCGGCGAGCAGCAGCGCATCGCCATCGCACGGGCGCTCGCCAACGCCCCGCCGATTGTGCTGGCCGACGAGCCCACCGGCAACCTCGACTCGGGGACCGGGAGGATCATCCTCGACCTGCTGTTGAACGTGCGGCGGACGCGCGGCGCCACCCTGGTGCTGGTGACGCACGATGCCGAGCTCGCGGCGCTGGCGGACACCCGCCTGGTGCTGCGCGACGGCCGCCAGGTGGACGTGCCGGTGGGCGCCGTCTCGTGAGCTTCGTCCTGCTGATGGCGCTCCGCGAGATTCGCGCGTCGTGGAAGCGCCTGCTGTTCTTCTTCATCTGCATCGCCATCGGCGTCGGCTCGATCGTGGCGCTGCGCTCGGTGATTCAGAACGTGCGCGTCGCGCTGGCGCGCGAAACCCGCACGCTCATCGCGTCCGACATCCTGATCACGAGCAACACCCAGGTGCCCGACGACATCCGCGCGCTCGTCGCCCGCGAAGCGCAGGCGGGGCGGGTGTCGGAGACGACCGAGGCGGTCGAAATCGCCACCATGGTGCGGCCGGCGGACGGCCGGCCGGTGGCGCGGATGGTGGAGCTCCGCGCGGTGCAGGCCGCGTTCCCCTTTTACGGGTCGCTGACGCTCCGCGACGGCGCCTACGCGCATACGCGGCTGGCCGGCCGCGGAGCGCTGGTGCGGCCGGAGCTGCTGGCGCAGCTCGATCTGAAGGTGGGCGACCGCATCCTGATCGGCACGCAGCCGTTCGAGATCCGCGGCGTCATCGCCTCCGAGCCGGGGCGCAGCCTCGGCGCCTTCAGCCTGGGCCCGCGCGTCCTCGTGGACTACGCGGACCTCGGCGCCACCGGGCTGCTGTCGTTTGGCAGCCGCGCCACCTATCAGCTTCTGCTCCGCGCGCCGGAGCCCACCGTGCGCCAGGTGGGCGAGATGATCGCCGAGGCGGTGAAGAACAAGTTCGTGCGGTCGCGCGGCTACTGGCAGAACGCCGATCGCATCGGGGAGGATCTGACGCGCGCCGAGAACTACCTCAGTCTCGTCGGGCTGGTGATCCTCATCCTCGGCGGCATCGGCGTGTCGAGCGTCACCCGGGTCTTCGTCCAGCAGAAGGTGCGCAGCATCGCCATCCTGAAGTGCCTGGGCGGCACGTCGAGGCGCGTGCTCGCCATCTACATGACGCAGGTCATGGCGCTCGGCGCCGCCGGCAGCGCGCTCGGCGTGGCGCTGGCCGGCGCGGTGATCGCCAGCGTGCCGTCGTTGGTGGGCGGCCTCACCGGCGCGCTCGAGATCGACTACGGCCTGAGCGCCTCGGCGGTGGAGCAGGGGCTGGCCATCGGCGTGCTCGTGTCGCTGCTGTTCTCGGTGGTGCCGCTCCTCGAAGTGCGGCTGGTCAAGCCGTCGCTGCTGCTGCGCAACGACGTGCCCCCGCTCGGGCGCATCGACTGGCTGAAGTGGGGCGTCACCGCCGCGGTGGCCGCCTCGCTGGTCGGTGTGGCCGCCTGGCAGGCCGGGTCGCTGAGGGTCGGCCTGATGCTCTCGGGGGGCTTCGTCGCCACCGCCCTCGTGCTCCACGGCGCGGGCGTGGTGCTGATCTGGGCGGTGCAGCCGCTGCGCTTCGCGCGCTCATTCGCGCTGCGGCAAGCGGTGCTGCACGTCGTGCGGCCCGGCAACCAGACGCGCGTCATCCTGCTGGCCGTCGGTCTCGGCAGCTTCTTCATCCTCGGCGTGCGCTCGCTCCAGGCCGACCTGCTGCGCGATTTCGCCGTGCAGATCGGGCCGACGGCGCCGGACATGTTCCTGATCGATATCCAGCCGTCCCAGCGCGAGGCACTGTCGGCGTATCTCGACTCGCAGAACGGCGACGCGCCGCCTCCCACCACGATCCCGGTGCTCCGCGCCCGCGTCACCGGCGTGAAGGGGCGCGAGCTCACGCTCGACAGCTACGAGCAGGTGCGAGGGCGCAGCGGCCTGTCGCGCGAGTTCACGATCACGTACCGCCCCGAACTGGAGCGCAACGAGAAGGTGGTGCAGGGCGCGTGGTGGGATCCTGCCACGCCCGCCGCCGAGCCCGAGGTGTCTATCGAAGAAGGCTTCCTGCGCACGACGCGGCTCAACGTCGGCGACCAGATGACCTTCGACGTGCTCGGCCGCACGATTACCGCGCGCGTGGCGAGCATCCGCCGCGTGGACTGGCAGGATTTCCGCGCCGGCGGCTTCATGTTCGTCTTCCGGCCCGGCGTCTTCGACGCGGCGCCGCACACCTTCATCGCCTCGTTCAAGGGGCCGTCCGACGCCGACGCGCGGGCGCGGATGCAGGCCGGTCTGGTGGCGCAGTTCCCGAACGTGTCGGTGATCGACCTGCGCGAGATTCTCCAGACGGTGTCCGGCATCGTCAACAACGTCACGACCGCGGTGACGGTGGTGGGCTCGCTGGTGCTTCTGAGCGGCGGGCTGATTCTCGTCGGCGCGGTGTCGATGACCAAGTTCCGGCGCGTCTACGAAGCGGCGATCCTGAAGACGCTTGGCGCGAGCAGCCGGCTGATTGCGGTCATGCTGCTGCTCGAATACGGCGTGCTTGGCGCCATCGCCGGCACGATTGGCTCGCTCGGCGCAATCGCACTGAGTTGGGCAG
>Ga0070664_100004068_pt1 | contig 11749 bp, 9 predicted proteins | sample KBSC73metaG_FD_65863 | JGI IMG/M metagenome (GOLD analysis project Ga0070664, IMG submission 65863) | Corn rhizosphere microbial communities from Kellogg Biological Station, Michigan, USA - KBS C7-3 metaG | ecosystem: Host-associated > Plants > Roots > Rhizosphere > Soil ... | reverse complement strand
GCGCGGCACGCCTCGTCGATGACCCATTCGCCGATCGCGGCCATGAGGCCGGTTTCCTCGGCGACCGGGATGAAGACGTTGGGCGGCACGAAGCCCCGCTGCGGGTGGTTCCAGCGGATCAGCGCCTCGAAGCCGATAAGCCTTTGGGTCTTGGCGTTGATCAGCGGCTGGTAGACGAGATGAAATTGCTTGGAAGCGATCGCGCTGCGGAGGTCTGCTTCCAGGCGTACGCGGTCCTCCTGCTCCGACTGAAGCTCGGAGGAGAAGTAGCGGGCAACGCCGCGGCCGGCATCCTTCGCCTGATAGAGCGCGAGGTCGGCCTTCAGGATGAGGTCGTCGACGGTCGCCCCGTCGATCGGACCGAAGGCGCAACCGATCGACACGCCGATCCGGATTTCGGTCTGGTCGATCATGTACGGCTCTTTGATCGATTCGATGATCCGTTCGGCAAGGGTTTCGACCTTCCGGCGGCTCTGCGCGTCGTTGATCACGATCGCGAACTCGTCACCGCCCATGCGGCCGACGGTTCCGTGGCTGGCAACCTCGTCGACGAGGCGCTTGGCGACGGCACGAAGGACGGCATCACCCTTGGGATGACCGAACGTATCGTTAACCGGCTTGAAGCCGTCCAGGTCGAGGAACATGATCGCGCAGGGCACATTGCCGGTCGTTGCGCCGCGAAGCGCTTCGCCGAGCAGCTGGCGCACACGGCCGCGGTTGGGCAGTCCCGACAAGACGTCGACATTGGCGAGATGGGTCAGTCGCTCCTGGGTCTGGCGGATCTCGGTGATGTCGGAGCCGACGCCACGGAATCCCTCGAACCGCCCCGCAGTATCCACGATCGGATCGCCGGCCATCGAGATCCAGCGCGTCCCGCGCGGCGTGCCGAGCTCCATCTCAAGTGAGTTGAAGGGCTGCTTTTCGAGGAGGACGCGACCGAGCTCGGCGTGGCCTCCGAGCAAGGCGGGAAGCGAATGGCCGAGAAGCTGCGATGCGGGCTTGCCCAGCATCATGCTCATGCGCGAGCTGATGTAGGTCACGCGATTGTCGGCATCGACCGCCCACAACCAGCCCACGCCGCGCTGCTCATATTCGAGAAGCAGCAGGCTGGCGCTTTCGCTCTGGCTGCCGACGTCGGCGTTCATCTTCAGCTGGTGGAACGCCCAGCGCGCAACCGTCATGACCCCGGTGATGGAAACACCCAGAGTAAACAGGATAGACAGCATGTGCTGGAACGGCAGGGTATGGCGCGCGATCAGCAGCGATCCGCCGACCCCGCACGTGAAGGCAATCATCCAGGCCATCGCGCATTGCGGCACGACCACCAGCCCAAGACCCGCGACACCGAGACCGGCCATGGTGGAAGCTGCGATAACCTGCGACCCGGCATCGAGCGTCGGGAAAAAATAGAGCGGCACGCTGAGGAAAGTGAAGGAACGAAGGGCGATATCGCCGACCAGCAGCCAGTAAGGCACGCGATGGCCCGAGCGCCCGACGCAGGTGATCGACTGCGTCCGGGCCAGCTGCATGAAGCCGAGGTTCACCGCGCCGACCGCTCCTGCCCAGGGAAGCAGCCATTCCGCCGGTAGCACGTTCCAGAGATTCGCAGCCATCATCAGCGCCGCGGCGACGTTGGCGATTGCGAAGAAGGGAGCGAGCTGCGCACGCGAGATTAGCTGCACGTCGCGAAGCGGCGAGCTTTCCGAATCTGCCTCGCGCGTAGCAAGTCCTGCCGATTCCCCTCCGGGAAGTCGGGCTGAAATCAAACGCTTATATCTGTCAGGAGCCTCGTACATCCGCCCGCCGTTTCACGTCCGGCTAGCGGCTTATCCAAAGAGAGTTGAAGCGGGGTTAAGAGGTTTAAATTTCCTCAGTCGAAAAGACGCTTGAGTTACTAACTCCTGTTAAATTCGTTCATTATCTGTCTTGCGCTCGCAATGAGCGCGGCTCGCCTCTATATCCCGGGCATGGCCACGGACAGCGCGACCCTCGACAGACGAGCGGCCACGCCACGGCGCGTGGACGACACACTCAAGATCCACTCGCCGGCCGAACCGATCGCCCGTGGGATGGGACTCGACCGGCCCTTTTTCGACGACAAGAACCGCGCCTTCTGGATCCTGCAGTCGATCGGCTGGATTGGCTATTTCTTCCTGCGCTCGCTGTCGGGCCTCGCCAATGCGATGGGTTGGATGTTCCTCGTCCATACCCTCCTCCTCACTGCAACCGGCTACTCGCTGACATTGCTGATGGCGTCCCTGTATCGGCGGCTCATCCGGATGACGCCTGTCTGGACCTTGGTCCTGTCGCTCGCGACCGTGGCGCTGGCGGCGTTCGCCTTCTCGGTGATCGAGACCTGGAGCGTGGCAACTTTCCTGAAGCCGGAGTTCAAGCCGATCGGCGTCGCCTATCTCGGCGCGCTGCTGCTGAACTTCTCGCTGCTCGCCGCCTGGACCGCCCTTTATTACGGGATCAACTACTTCCTGCTGCTCGAGGACCAGATCAGGCTGCGCGAGCGGCTGGAAAGCCAGGCCTCGACGGCCCAACTGGCGATGCTTCGCTACCAGCTGAACCCGCACTTCCTGTTCAATACGTTGAATTCCATCTCGACCCTGGTGCTTCTGAAGCAGACCGAGCGGGCCAATGCGATGCTTGCCCGCCTGTCCTCCTTCCTGCGCTACACGCTCGCCAATGAGCCGACCGCCAAGGTGACGCTGGCGCAGGAGGTCGAAACCCTGAAGCTGTATCTCGAGATCGAGAAAATGCGCTTCGAGGACCGGCTGCGGCCTCATTTCCGGATCGAGCCGGAAACGATCGGAGCGCGGCTGCCTTCGCTCCTGCTGCAGCCGCTGATCGAGAATGCGATCAAATATGCGGTGACTCCGGCGGAGAATGGCGCGGACATCTGGATCACCGCCGGCCGGGAAGGCCAGGCGGTGCGGATCGAGGTCGCCGACAATGGCAACGGCGATGGGGCCGAAATCTCCGCCAGCCCGTCAACTGGCGTCGGTCTGGCGAACATTCGCGACAGACTGTCGCAGGCCTATGGCGGCGCACATCGTTTCGAGACCAGACAGAACGACCGGGGGGGATTTAGCGTTATCCTGGAAATTCCATACGAGACCGGAGACAAGGCCTCATGACAATCCGGACCATTCTGGTCGACGACGAACCCCTGGCGACGCAGGGACTGCAGCTTAGACTGCAGGCCCATGACGACGTCGAAGTGGTCGCCACAGCGGCCAACGGGCGTGAGGCGATCCGCCAGATCAAGACCCACAAGCCGGACCTCGTCTTCCTCGACATCCAGATGCCGGGGTTCGACGGTTTTTCGGTCATCCAGGGCCTGATGGACGTCGAGCCGCCCTTGTTCGTCTTCGTGACGGCTTTTGGCGAACATGCGTTGCGGGCATTCGACGCCCAGGCCGTCGATTATCTCATGAAGCCTGTCGACGAGGACCGGCTGGCGGCCACGCTCGAGCGAGTCCGGCAGCGGCTGTCGGAAAAGCGGAGCGCGGAGGAGAGCGAGCGCCTTAAGGAGGCGCTGGCCGAGCATGCCCCCGAAGCCGCGGAGGAGCTTGCCGAGGCAGGCGCGCCGGAGGGCCACGCCCCTGAACGCTATGAGAAGATGATCAACATCAAGGACCAGGGCCAGATCTTCCGGGTCGACGTCGACACGATCGAGCGGATCGATGCGGCCGGCGACTATATGTGCATCCAGACCGGCGATAATACTTTGATCCTCCGGGAGACGATGAAGGATCTGGAAAAGAGGCTCGACCCGCGCCGCTTCCAGCGCGTCCACCGCTCGACGATCGTCAACCTCGACCTCGTCCGGCAGGTGAAGCCGCATACCAACGGCGAATGCTTCCTGGTGCTCGATTCAGGGGCGCAGGTGAAGGTTTCCCGATCCTATCGCGACGTGGTCGCGCGGTTCGTCCACTAGGACGCGAGCGGAAGCCTCACGGTCACCGTGGTCCCGACGCCCACGGTGCTGCGAATGTCGAGCGAGCCGCGGTGGCGCTCGATCACATGCTTGACGATGGCGAGGCCGAGGCCGGTGCCGCCGGACTCCCGGCTTCGGGCGGCGTCGGCGCGATAAAAGCGTTCGGTCACGCGCGGCAGATGCTCGCGCGCGATGCCCGGCCCGTGATCGGTGACCTTGAGCGAGAGCCAGCCGCCATCGCGCTCTGCGGAAACTTCAACGTGCGCGCCCGGCTTGTCGCAGCCGTAGCGCAGGGCATTGCTGATGAGATTGTCGAACAGCTGGACAAGCTGGGCGCGGTCGCCCCGGACGGCAGGTAGCCCATCGTCGATCCTGACCTTGAACTCGCAGCCGGCGCTGCTCTTGAGGTGACCGGCATTAGCGATCGCGCTGTTCACGACTTCCGAAATCTCGACACGATCAGCGGGCGCGATGAAGCGATCGGCCTCGATGCGCGACAGGCTCATCAGATCCTCGATGATCCGAAGCATTCGTTTGGCCTCATCCCGGATCGTGCGTCCGAAGTTGGCGCGAAGATCGGGCGGGAGGTCGGTTTCCTCGGCCAGGGTCTCCGAATAGCCCAGAACGGTGGAGAGCGGCGTTCGCAACTCGTGGCTGGCATTGGCGACGAAATCGACCCGCATCTTCTCCGCCGAGACGGCGTCCGAGCGATCAACCATCCTGATCAATGTGGCGCCGGGCCACAAGCGCCGGATCAGCAGCCGCCAGGCTCTTCCGGGCTCCGCTATGCCAGTGACGTCAATCTCACCGGCGCCATGAGCGAGGATCAGCTCCAGGGCCTGCGGATGCCGGATTGCGAGCCTTACGTCACGGCCTTCGATCAAATTGCCGAGAAGCTCGCGTGCGGGGCCGTTGGCGAGGCGGACCATGCTGGCCTCGACCACAAGCGCGGGCTCGTCGAGCGAGTCGACCATTGCCCGTTCATTGTCGCCAAGCAGCGCCATTTCCGGCTCTGTAGCGGATTGCGGCTGATCAGCCATGCCTGCCCTGGAAGGATCTTCGAGCCGTGTGCACCACGTTCCGCCTTCCGAGCCCCAGGGGAGGCAGGGCCCGAAAGGCGGATCCGAAGGTCATCTTAGAAGTCGACCTGGGCGCGCGCTCCCCAAGTATCGACGCCGAACTTGCGGCGGTTCGCTGGCGTCAGAGTGCCGATCGGGAAGACGCCCGGCGTCGTGGCCGTGGCGACGCTGCCGCGCGGTCCGCCGGTCACGTCGATGTGGCTGTACTGCGCCATGAAGCGGATGAAATCCGTCGGATTCCAGATCGCCCCGAGCTGGTAGCCCACCTGCTTGCCGCCATTCACGTAGAATGGCGCTGCGACGCTGCTCGAGCTGTCGTCGACGCGGTCGCTGAGATCGAGATAATCGACGCGGGCGTTCAGCTGCAGCGCACCCCAACCGCCGTCATTGAAGGGATGAAGGACCTTCGTGCGATCGAACCGCCCACCTTTGTAGCCGCGCGTCTCGCCAGTGAGGAAAAAGCCGATTTCGGCATAGGCGCCCCAGAAGCTCGGATTGTTGTTTAGGAGGACCGAACCGCTGGGGATCGTGTCATTGTCGCCGGCATCCGCATTCAGTGCCGCCGCTTCGGCCGCATTGTAGGCGTTGTGCACCCAAATCTTCTGGGCCTCTGCCGCAACGTGCAGGCTCTTGTGGATGGCGGCAAGCTCGAGGCCCGCGACGTCGTCCCCGTCCGCGGCGATGTTGCCGGTGTCGATAAACCGCTGGTCGGTCAGCTGGTTGAGCGGCCGGGCGCGATATTGCTGGATCAGCGCCTCCTTGGTGTTCACGCGATGCTGGTAGTTCGCGCCGAGATGCAGGCGCGTGGTTCCCAGCAGCGGCGAATAGACCCCGCGAAGCGACGCCTGCCAGCCGGTATGTGTGAAGCTGCCGTTGTTGACCGGCTCGTTGAACAGGCCTGCCTGGATGATCCAGCTGTCGGTCTTCCTGTCGCTGGCGGTGAAGGCGAACCCGAGGCGGCGGTTGTAGTTGAAGGCGTCGGTGATCCCCGCCCTCTCCATGAACGAGGTGAACTTGGAGCTGGTCATCGTTTCGAGGCTCGAGAAGGGGTAGATGTGCCCGATCTGGATCGTGAACGGATGATCCTTGAAGTCATAGGCCAGGAAGACGTCTTCGAAGTCCACGCTGCCCTGAGCGAAATTGAATTCCGCGCTGTAGCGGAAGCCGCCCGGAAGCGTACCGTCCGCTCCGAGCAACAGGCGCCGCGCGCGGCTGTTCCAGCCGAGGTTCTGGTAATTGAGTCCGCCGACCGTGCCGCGCAGCTCATTGCCCCTGGGGTAGCCGGTGTAGCCGGCGTCCAGCTGGATCGCGCCCCGCGGCTTGAAACTGAAGCCCGCATCCTTGTCGTCGAGCTGAGGAGCACCCTTCCAGGACGGCGTCACCTTAACCATCGAGGCCTTGACCTGCTCGATCGAATTCTGGAGCGCTTCGACCTGGGCTTGCAGCAACTCGATCTTGGCTTGCGCCTCGTCGACCGCCTTGGCGTTTGCGATCGCGGCGTCGGCCGCCGCATCGGAAGGATCGGGCTGCTCTTGCGCCTGTGGAGACGCTCCCTGCCCAAATGCCTGAGCCGAAATTGACAAGGCGCTTCCGGCCAGAAGCGCGGCGACAAACTTGAACTTCATCTTCTTTCCCTTTCCCCGCCTCTTTTAAGAGGCCCGGTGGCGCCCGCCATCAGGACGGGCGCCAGTCATCGACAGGTTGCCCCTGTGCTACTTCAGGCTTGCAAGATTGAGCGGTTGAAGCGCGCGGGCAAGCTGCTGGGCGCGCGCGCGGATTCCGTTCGGCGCGGCGATCAGGCCGGCACGCCGCAAATAGCCGTTTGGCCCGAACGCGCTCTCCTTGGTGAACTCCGCGGCATAAGCGCGAACTGCCGGGATCGCGCCGGCGTGGGCGTTCTTGATGTAGATGTAGAGCGGCCTGGCGCCCGGATATTTGAAGCTCGCGATCGTATCGTAGGTCGGGACGACGCCGTTGATGCTGATTCCCCGCAACCGGTCCGCATTCTCTTCGAGATAGGAATAGCCGAAGATTCCGACGGTGCCCGCATTGGCCTCGATCTTCTGGACGATCAGATTGTCGTTCTCGCCGGCTTCGACATAGGCGCCGTCTTCGCGAAGGCCGGTGCACACCGCCTTGAACTTGTTCTCATCCGCCTTCTTGAGCGCCGCCATCGAAGGGTTGGCTTCGCAGGGCGGGGTCAGGATCAGCTCGCCGAGCGCATCGCGCGTGCCCGAGGTCGGAGGCGGACCGTAGACACGGATCGGGATCGCCGGGAGGCTTGCGTTCACGTCCTTCCAGGTCCGCGCGCGGTTCGGCTTGCCGAATGGGGTCTTCGCCAGGGCAAGGTACAGGTCGCGCTGCGTCAGGTTGCGCAGCGGGCTGTTCTTGGCGGTCGCGAAGCTGATTCCGTCGATCCCGACCTGGATTTCTGTGATCGCGGTGACGCCATTCTGCTGGCACTGCTTGGCTTCCGAGGCCTTCATGCGGCGCGATGCATTTTCGACGTCGGGGAAGCGTTCGCCGACGCCGGCGCAGAAGAGCTTCATGCCGGCGCCCGTGCCGGTCGATTCGATGATTGGTGTGCCGAGCGACGGATTGGCGCGCGCGATACGCTCGGCCACCTGCTTGGCGAACGGGAAGACCGTCGACGAACCGACGGCGCGCATCTGGTTGCGGGCCTCGGCGGTTGCCGGGAAAGCGAGCGCCGTCGCCGCCATTGAGGCGAGGCCGAGTTGTTTCAGAAGCATGTGCAGCACCCCCGATTGGCGGGCCGGTCATCGGCCCGCTGAGTCGAGTGCTACGAGGCAGGGGCGACGGTAGTTTGACTCTATTGTTTCACTTCTGTGACGACGGCTCAGAACAGGGTCGTCAGCCAGTAGAAAAGCGCGCCCACGCTCGCCGATGCGGGAATGGTGATGATCCATGCGACCATGACGCTGCGCGCTACGCCCCAGCGCACCGCCGAAGCGCGGCGCGCGGCTCCGGCCCCGATGACGCAGCCGGTGATCGTGTGCGTCGTCGAAACCGGGATGCCGTAATACGATGCCGCGAACAGCATGGTCGAGCCGCCGAGCGAGGCGCTGAAGCCCTGATGCTGATTGAGCTTGGTGATCCGCGTGCCCATCGTTTCGATGATGCGCCAACCGCCGGTCAGCGTGCCGAGGCCGATCGCGACATAGCAGCTGAGCGCGACCCAGTGCGGGACGTGGAAGTCGCCGTGCAGATAGCCGGTCGAATAAAGAAGCACGGTGATGACGCCCATGGTCTTCTGCGCGTCGTTGAGGCCGTGGCCCAGCGAATAAGCTCCAGCCGACACGAGGTGCAGGCCCCGAAAGGTCCGCTCCGCGCCGCGAGCCGTCGCACGCACCCCGAGCCAGCTCGTCACCAACATGATGATCATCGTCAGGATAAGGCCGAGCGTCGGCGAAAGGACGATGGCCAGCAAGGTCTTGTTGAGGCCGGTCCATTGGATCCCGCTGAGGCCGGCATGCGCGACGCCGGCGCCGATGATGCCGCCCACCAGGGCGTGACTGGACGAGGAGGGAATCCCCTTCAGCCAGGTGACGACATTCCAGAACATGGCACCGACCAGTGCTCCGAAGACGACCGCCGGGGTAATCAGATCCTTGTCGATCAGACCTTTGCCGATCGTGTCGGCGACCTTGTGCAGCTGCGGCCATTTCAGCGCGAGGAAGTAAGCCGCGAAATTGAAGAATGCGGCGAAGCCGACCGCCGCCGCCGGGCTTAGAAGCCGGGTTCCCACAACCGTCGCGATGGAATTAGCGGCATCGTGAAGGCCGTTCAGGAAATCGAATGCGAGCGCGACGACGATGAGGCCGACGAGCAGCGGGAACGCCAGTTCGTGCATCAGGCCCGAGCGTCAGGCATGGTCGATGACGATGCCGTCGATTTCGTTGGCGACATCCTCGAACGCGTCCGTGACGCGCTCGAGATTCTTGAAGACTTCGCGCGCCACCGCAAACTGAAGTGGGTCGGTACGAGCGGTCTGGAACGCGGCCCGCAAGCCCAGTGCGTGGATCTCGTCCGCCTTGCCCTCGAGGCTTACCAGCCTACCCGTCAGCTCGTGCAGCCTGGTGCCGTTCGCGCTCACATTGCGGAGCAAGGGCACGGCCTCGGCCGTTACGGTCGCCGCTTCGCAGATCAGCTTGATGATATCCTTCATCTCGGGCCTGAGCTGCCGCAGCTCGTAAAGGTCGATCGCGCGCGCGGCGGCGAGCATCTCGTCGATGGCATCGTCCATGGCGCCGATCAGCGAGGTGATCGCACCGCGGTCGAACGGGGTGAGAAAGGTCTGTCGAACCTCGATGAGGACGCGTCGGATCAGCTCGTCGGCCTCATGCTCCCGATCCTGGATCGATCTCAGCAGCTCCGACGTCGAAACGCCGTCGTCAGCGAGCTGGCGCAGCGCCTCACCGGCGGCGACGAGTGTTGCCGCATGCGCCTCGAACAACCCGAAAAAATCACCTTTGCGCGGCAACAGCCGCTGGAACCAGGCGAACATCCGACCCCCTGTCTCAGGAGGGCGGCTTACCGCCTGCCGCAGGAAGCGGCAACAGGGTGCTAGCCTTCGACGTCGAGCGAATAGCCCGCAGACCGAACCGTCCGGATCAGGTCGGGGAGGTCGCCGGCATTGAGCGCCTGGCGGAGGCGGCGGACGTGAACGTCGACCGTTCGGACGTCGATGTCCGGGTCATGGCTCCAGACCGCGTCGAGGAGCCGCTCGCGAGAGAAAACGCGGCCCGGGTGTTCGAGGAAATGCCTGAGAAGCCGGAATTCGGTGGGTCCAAGCGCGACCGGCTGCCCGCCTCTGCGGACGCGATGGGCGGCTACATCCATCTCGATGTCGGCATAAGAGAGCCGCTCCCCGGCGAGGGCCGGGCGGACGCGGCGCATCACCGCCCCGACGCGAGCGACGAGCTCGCGCGGGCTGAAGGGCTTGGTGACATAATCGTCGGCACCGGTCTCGAAGCCGCGAATGCGGTCGCTTTCCTCGCCGCGCGCGGTCAGCATCATGATCGGCACGTTGGCAGTGCTCGCCCGCCGCCGCAGACGGCGGCAAACCTCGATCCCGCTGATCCCTTCGATCATCCAGTCCAGGAGGATGACGTCGGGCTTCAATTCGTCGACCAGGATCAAAGCCTCTTCGCCATCTCCCGTCCGGGTCACGTCATAGCCCGATCGCTCGAAGTGAAAGGTCACCAGCTCGGCCAGCGCGCGATCGTCTTCGACGAGGAGGAGCCGGGTGTTCGTCATCAAGACCTCGGCGATTTGCCCGGCCGGTCCGCCATGTGCTCGCCGGTCGCGGCATAATAGACCATCTCGGCGATGTTCGTCGCATGATCGCCCACGCGCTCGAGATTCTTCGCGACGAAGAGGAGGTGGGCGGATTGCCCGATATTGTGCGGATTCTCCATCATGTGCGTGAGCAGGGCACGGAAAATGGAGTCGTAAAAGTCGTCGACCGCATTGTCGCGTTCGCACACGCGGATGGCCGCCGGGGCATCGCGTTCGACGAACGCATCCAGCACGTTATGCAGCATCTCGGTCGCGATGCGCGCCATTTCGGGGAGCAGCGACAAAGGCTCGATCTTTCCTGCATTGTCGAGCAGGGGAACGCGCTTGGCGATGTTCTTGGCATAGTCGCCGATGCGCTCGACGACGCCGGAGATCTTGAGAGCCGCAACTACATCCCTGAGGTCGCCGGCCATAGGTGCGCGAAGCGCGATCAGCTGGACTGCCCGCCGTTCCGTCTCGACCTCGAGCGCGTCGAGCTTCTTGTCGTCCTGGACGACGAGCGCCGCCCCCTCGACGTCGCGCTGGACCAGGCAACGCATCGCCTCGTCGATGGCATGTTCGGCTAGGCCGCCCATCTGGCTGATGAGAGCGCGCAGGCGTTCGATATCCTCGTCGAAGGCCTTTAGAGTATGTCCGCTGGCTTGCATGGGTCCTAGCTCCGATCAGCCGTAGCGGCCGGTGATATAATCCTGCGTGCGCTGCTGCCGCGGATTGGTGAAGATCTCCGACGTCTTGCCGTACTCGACGAGCTCGCCGAGGTGGAAAAAGGCGGTCCGCTGCGACACTCGGGCCGCCTGCTGCATGTTGTGGGTGACGATGGCGATCGCATAACGGCCGCGAAGCTCGTGGATCAGCTCCTCGATCTTCGCCGTTGCGATCGGATCGAGCGCCGAGCAGGGCTCGTCCATCAGGATGACCTCCGGGTCGACCGCGATGGCGCGGGCGATGCACAGGCGTTGCTGCTGGCCGCCGGACAAGGCGGTGCCGCTTTCCTGCAGGCGATCCTTCACCTCGTCCCACAGCCCGGCGCGCTTGAGCGACCTCTCGACGATCTCGTCGAGCTCCAACTTCGAGCTCGCAAGGCCATGGATGCGGGGGCCGTAGGCGACGTTCTCGAAGATCGACTTGGGGAACGGGTTCGGCTTCTGGAATACCATGCCCACACGGGCCCGCAGCTGCACCACGTCCATGGCCGAACTGTTGATGTCCTGATCGTCGAGCTCGATCCGGCCGGTGACACGGGCCGATGGGATCGTGTCGTTCATTCGGTTGAGGCAGCGAAGAAAGGTCGACTTGCCGCATCCCGACGGGCCGATGAAGGCTGTGACGCGATCGTCGTAGATCTTGATGGAGATGTCCTTGAGCGCCTGCTTGTCGCCGTAGAAGACGCTGACCTGATCGGCGC
>Ga0070664_100004065_pt1 | contig 11754 bp, 4 predicted proteins | sample KBSC73metaG_FD_65863 | JGI IMG/M metagenome (GOLD analysis project Ga0070664, IMG submission 65863) | Corn rhizosphere microbial communities from Kellogg Biological Station, Michigan, USA - KBS C7-3 metaG | ecosystem: Host-associated > Plants > Roots > Rhizosphere > Soil ... | reverse complement strand
GGGTCAATATGAAGACGTCTGTTCCAAAGAGAACCGTTGAACGAGATTACTCTTCGAATTATTCAAAGGTTCTGCTTAAAATTTATTCCATGCTGAACATTCAATTCCCGTTCGTCCGATACAATCCAATGAAGAACTTTTGGTTACGTGCGGTTGTAATGACTGCGTCCGGCCTCGTATTCACCTTATGTTTAATGCGATTGGTCTCGGCCCAGCAACCGTCCGCTCCTCAAGTGATTCCCGGAGCAAAATACTCGGACCTGGCACCCGAACAGAAGGCACTTGTCGACGACTGGTTTCGCAGATTCAGCGAAGTCGTCAAAAAGCCGCTCACCGCAGAGGAAGGCTACAACAACCTGCCTGTCTCCACGAAAACGACATTCGGCGCTGTCACGCACGCATTGATACGTACGACTCTGACGGACCAGAATGGCGCCGTTTTAGGCCCTTCGGCGATAACCCTGATTGAGCGAATCGACACGGTCGCAGGAAAAATTGAAGACGCCGGGAGTGACCAGCAGTTTCGACTTTATGTCGTATTGAAACCCAACGCGCTGGAGAATCTTGCCAGAAGCCGGGAATTCGCACGCTCGCCAGACAATGTTACTTTCCACAAGGGCTACCCAATCTGCTTTCGAAGCCGAAACGGTGTTCCCTCTCTGCAGGTTTCGGCAACGAAGGATGGCAAGCGCGCCGATATTGACGTCGATTATCGATCCAACAAGTTTCCCGCTTCCCTGGTAAACGGGCACCTGACTGCGGCGAACTCCGATGTGCGCGCCGGGGACAATGATGTGCTTCACAATCAGACGTGGTCCGGCCTTTCCAACTGGTGGCGCGGTTTTCTGGGCCTGCCGCTTTTTGTGAACAGTTCTGGAGGTTCGGATGCACCGTCCAGTGAGCCCGCAATCAAAGGCAGCGCCAAGCCCGAAGTCGCAGTACACGATTTCCTGAAATCGTGGCTGCAGGATCAGAGGCCAGACCTGGCGGCTTCTTATTTTGCCCAGAGTGCTTTCTGGTGTCGCGAGTTGGAAAGTGGGAAGCCGGTGGATTTAGGAGTGGCAAAATTCGCCGCGTTGACGGCGCTTCGAGACGTGAACAATCAAATTGGGAAGGTGGCCAAGGTCTCGGATGCGATTGAGGGAGTTCGGCTGACCGGGCCCAGAGGCAAATTGATTCCGCAGCCCTATGAATCGGAATTCATGCTCTACGATGTCCGCGAAGACCTGGCGGAACGGATGAAATGTATCAATCAGGTGGATCCCTCGAATCTGACGGAGAAAGCCGCCAACTCCAAATCGTTCGGCAAGTATGTCGCCTCTGTTTTCAAATTCAAGCGGGCCGGACAGCAGACGGAAACCGTCGCCGCCCTGTGGGCAAAACAAAACGGCTACTGGAAACTGATCTCGTACGATATCGAACCGGAATTCGAAAAGTACCGCGTGCCGGATACAACATCGGCAGATGAGGCGGCCTCCACGGCGACGCCCGCTCCGGCTTATGTTGAAGGAGACAAGGACCTCATCCGAAGTGCTACCGACTTCCTCAATAAATGGTTCGTACTCGGTCAGCCCGCTGAAGCGTTTCAGTATCTCTCGCCGCGCGCCTTTCCCTGTGCCAATTTGTATCGAGACGACGATACGCCGGCTCCCAGCGGACCAGATGAGGCCGGCAAGCTGATAAAAGCAGGAATGCAGAAGTTAGTGACCATCGTCGGACCAGTCCAAAAGCTGGATAAAGCGATCCATGCGCCTGCCGTATACCATCCGGACGTTCGACTTGTGAAGCACTCCAATTCAAGCGCATTCGTTCTGGCTTCGGTACCGGACCACATGGCCTCAGCGGCAGGATGTCAGGGGCGAAACCCTGGGGAGGAACTCTACGTTCAAGAACCCACGGCTGGAAAAGTATATGGAAATTTCTACGCTGCCGGGTTCCGACTACGCAAGACTATTGGGGACTCCTCCGTCCTTTGGACGGTTTGGGCGAAGGAGAACAGCCAGTGGAAGGTGGTCTCTTACTTCATCATGACCCCTTGAGTACATTCGAAACCACGCGAACAGGTCGATCCGACCCGAACGACTCCGTTCAGGCGGGTGCCTTCAAATTCCGCCGACCAGCTTTGCTAAATTCTTGGAGTCCGGACCATCTCGTCCGCCTGTCTTCTCGTCCGCCTTGCCGCCAGCCATCCTGCTTGCTAGAATGCCGCTTCGCGAAGGCAACAGTTACATCGAAACATTCTTGGTATCCACCGATCCGAGCTCGCATTCGGATCGCGATCGACGGAGGTTTAGCCATGAGAGTTCGCTCAAGCATCCTTCTTTTCAGCTTCTGTTTGGTTCTCGCCGTAATGCCGGCGCTGGCTCATCATGCTTTCTCCGCGGAATATGACGCGGAAAAGCCGGTCAAGCTTACGGGTGCGGTAACGAAAGTCGAATGGGAAAATCCGCACGCATGGTTCTACATCGACGTCAAGGACAGTGCAGGTAAGGTGGAGAACTGGGGATTCGAGATGGGGAGTCCAAATCTGTTAACCCGGGCCGGCTGGGGAAGGAATACCTTAAAGGTCGGCGAGGTGGTCAGTGTGGAAGCGAGTCGCGCAAAGAGTGGGGCCAATATTGCAAACGCCAAAGTCGTGACTCTCGTCAGCACAGGCCAAAAACTTTTCACGGGCTCCAGTCAAGGGCAAGCCACGCGCTGAAGGAGGCGACATGAGCATGAGATCGATCGTCTACTGCACTGCATTGATTCTTGTTCTCGGCAGCAACGCATCCGCACAATGGGCCAGGACTCCGGACAATACCTTGCCCCGCACGCCAGATGGCAAGCCGAATCTCGCAGCGAAGACACCCCAGGCGAGAGACGGTAAACCCGACCTCTCGGGAGTCTGGCAGTCGGATATAAATCCCACCGCGCTTCCTCCTGGAGTGCAAACTGTTGAGAGCATCACCGGGTTTGGGGCGCCGCGCTACTTCGTCGATGTTACTGCCGACTTTAAACCCAACGAGGTGCCGTTCCAACCGGCGGCTGGTGCGCAGTTTGCTCAACGCATGCAGAACCAGGGCAAGGATGATCCCGCCGCGCACTGTCAACCCACCGGGGTGCCCGCCATTACCAATCTACCCATCCCGTTCAAGATCGTTCAAACTCCGGGAGTGGTCATCGTTCTCTACGAAGACAGTTCTGTTTTTCGACAAATCTTTCTCGACGCGCGCAAGCCCGTGGAGGACGCACAACCGAGATGGATGGGCTATTCGACTGGTAAGTGGGAAGGCGATACGCTTGTCGTCGATAGTGTGGGATTTACCGAGAAGAGCTGGCTCGATCGACTCGGCCATACGCACAGCAATGCAATGCACGTCACCGAACGCTTTCGTCGACGGGACCTGGGACACCTGGAGATTGAGGTGACTATCGAGGATCCCAAGACGTATACCCGGCCAATCAAGTACACGCAGAAAGCGACCCTGCTTCCTGAGGAGGATCTCCTGGAATACTTCTGTACCGAGAATGAGAAGGACATTGAGCACTATAGGTAGGGGCCCTGGAACGGTAGTCCCTTCAGCAGGCCACCCCAGGGTGATATTGCTTCGCACCGCTGTTTCTGGGCCTGATGATCACCGAAGTGCTCTTTGAGTTCAGCGGGTTCCGACGTCAGGTCGCTACGCGCCGCTGCGCGATTCCATGCAACGTTTGATAAGTTCGGCCTATTTGGGTCACCGTGCTCGTCACGGGCACGGCAGTGCGCGACTGGCCGTCGACGCGGCATCGCTGGCCGCGGTAGCCGCCAACCTGACGCGGTGAGAACTTCACTCGATAATCGTATAAATCTCTCGGTGCCCCGATTCAACCAGTGGAACGAACTTTTGATAATGGGCCTGCCAGTCCTTGTCGGACATGATCTGGGTTTGTGTCGCTTCAAGGGTCGCCAGGCTGGGTACCGTCAACTCCAGGACCAGGGTGTAGAAATCACCGCTGAGGTCGGTCAAAAGACGCGGTGATATACCGGATGCGAGCTTCTTTTGAATGGCAATTCCCTCCTTCATGAGCGCAACTGCTTCTCGAGACTTGCCGAACTTCAAACGAAAAACGTTTCGAACGAGAATCATACTGGCCTCCTGAAAAATTGTTTTCAACGAACGCTGTGTATCTCAACGGCCATCACCTGGACACTGGAATTACCAGTGGGTCGTCGCGCATCTCACATCCTGCCAAACGTCAGAATGATCTGGAAGAGTCCGTGAGTGAGACGTTCAATTTTCGGCTTTCAGGATCGGAGTTGCAAGATTCGTGAACTTTATCTTCCCCTTGCAGAAACATATCCCTCGACTTCTGCGGCGCCCGGAACCGCCAGTAGAGGTGCGTTCTCCTCCGACCTGATGTAAAAGCCGATCGATTTTCTCGGAATTGTAGGAAGGTTCCACTCTGGGCGGCCCGAAGCGGATTGATGCTCAGGAGCCGGAGGCATCCGGCCCTGAGCATCAACACTGGTGGTCTACTTCGTCTTGAAGAACGTGTTCGAGATTGTCGAACCATCTTGCGCGGTCATTCGAGCCATGTAGCATTTTCCAGCCGCCTTGGGCGTCTGCCAGTTTTGGATGAACTGGTGGGCCGTGCTGTCATACCGCAGGGAGGTTCCTCCCGTTGTCGTAAATTCGAGCGGAACATCAGCAACGGCGGAGGTTGAGCAGACGACGTCAAAGATCTGGATTTCCTTGATGGCGCTGATGCTCGTTTGCTCGGTCGAGCCCACGTAGATATTGAACTTCAGAGGCACCGTCGAACCTCCCTTCACAGTGTTCCACACGATCGGTGAGCCAGCCGGAGTCATGTCAACCGGTTGATAGAAACCGTTCACCGTCCATTTATTAATGACGATGGCGACATCACCAGTCTGGTCGTTGTAGTTGGTGCCACCAGCAAAAACCCAGTGCGCCGTTCCGCCGGGCACTTCGCGAAAGGTTCCTCCGAGATTGAGTTGTGCGTTCATATTGGCGCCGCCGATACCCGCGGCCGATCCGCTCGCACCATGCGGATTGCCGTCATACATACCCGAATATCCATTAACCGTCACCTGCGCGTTCGCCTTCGCGATGATGTCGCTCACGGTACCCGTGGCATCGCTGTAATTGGCTCCGCCGGTGAAGCTCCAGGAATCCACATAAGTCCCTGCCGTGGTGTGCGTCGTACCGTCCAGATTCAATCCCGTACTTAAATCGACTCCGCCGACACCTGTTGCCGACGCCGTCGCCGTGTGTGCACTCCCGTCATAGGTCACATGGTATGGCGTGACATTGATCGTCGACGTTGCCTTACGGATCAGGGTCGCTACCGCTGCGCCATGGCTCGCTTCGTGATTCGCATCTCCCGCATAGTGGGCCGTTACATCGTAACTGCCTGCGTTGACCTGGTCTCCGCTGTAAGTCAAAGACGTCGCACTGGTGCTCAATCCACCCGCACCTGTCACCGAGCCCGATCCACCAGCGTGTGTGGAACCGTCATACGTGAATGGACCGCCCGCAATCGTCGTTGTGATCGATGCCGCTTTGTGGATCACGACCGCAACGGCGGCGCCATCGCTCGCTTCATGATTCGCATCTCCCGCATAATGGGCCGTTACTTCATAACTGCCTGCGTTGACCTGGTCTCCGGTGTAAGTCAAAGACGTCGCACCGGTGCTCAGACCACCCGCACCTGTCACAGAGCCCGATCCACCATGTGTGGATCCGTCATACGTGAATGGGCCGCCCGCAATCGTCGTTGTGGCCGATGCCGCTTTATTGATCACAATCGCAACGGCGGCGCCGTCGCTGGGAGTGTGGTTTGCGTCTCCTGCATAATGCGCTGTCACTGTATAGTTCCCTGCGTTGATTTGATCGCCGGTGTATGTCAAGGATGTCGCATCGGTGCTGAGACCGCCCGCACCCGTCACCGCACCGGAACCACCGGTATGTGCAGAACCGTCATATGTAAATGGACCAGCTCCCGATGTCACCGTTGTAGATGCCGCCCGATCGATCACAATTTCGATCGCAGCGCCATCGCTGGATTCGTGGTTGGCATCACCGCTATAGTGCGCCGTCACGTAGTAGGTACCGGAATTGACCTGATCGCCGCTATAGGTCAGCGACGTCGCGGTCGTGCTTAGACCACCCGCACCGGTCACCGTGCCCGAACCGCCCGAATGCGACGTGGCATCGTAGGTAAATGGTCCACCGCCAAGTGTCGTTGTCGTGGATGCTGCCCTGGTGATGACGATGGCCACATCCCCATTCTCATCGATGTAGTTGATTCCGCCTGCGAACACCCAATGGGCCGTTCCTCCTGGTACGTTTGTAAACGAAGCGCCGGCATTGAGCTGACCGATCAGGTTTTCGCCTCCGGCACCCGACACGGTCGAGATTACTCCGTGTGGATTCCCGTCGTACGAACCGCTGAAGCCCTGGATCGTGATGGAGGCGTGCGTTTTCGCAATCTTCACGTCCACACTTCCACCGTCGGCGGTGTAGTTGGAATCGCCGTCAAATGTCCAAGCCACCGTACCTCCTGGTACGTTCATGAATGTCGCCGGACCCACATGGAGAAGCCCGCCCAGATTGATGCCTCCAAGTCCGGTTGCCGTTCCCGAAGCACCATGAGAGGCGCCATCGTAAAGTCCGTCATAGGCGATCACGTTGATGGACGCCGGAATCTTGTTGATCAAAATTGCCACGTCGCCACTGTCGTCAAGATAGTTCGTTCCTCCCGAAAACACCCAGTGTGCATTTCCTCCCGGTCCATTCGTGAACGTCGCACCGAGTTGGAGTTGACTATTCAAATTCTCACCACCAACGCCCGCAGCCGATCCGCTGGCTCCGTGTGCCGCTGCATCATACGGTCCGTTGAAGCCGTTGACCGTGATCGTGGCGTGAATTTTCGCGATACTGTCGCTTGTAGTACCGCTGGCATTGAAATAGTTGCCGGTCACATCGGTGAAGGTCCATGAGTCCGCCGGATAGGAACCGGCATTGGTGTGCGATGTGCCGCTAAGATTCAGGCCGTTTAGAGTTTCGCCCTGCACCCCGTTGACGGTACCTGTGGCAGTGTGTGGCACGCCATCGTAATTGACGTTGTATGGCGTCACAACGATAGTTGCATTGGACCTGTCGATGATGTCGTGAACGGTGCCACTGGCATCGTTATAGTTGTTTCCGCCGGCAAAGCTCCATCCATCACTCGAATAGTTTCCAGAATTGGTATGAGCCGTTGCAGTTAGAACCAGGCTTGCGCTCAAATCCGCACCACCAACTCCAGTTGCAGTGCCTGTTGCAGTATGCGCATTGCCATCGTACGAGACGTGGTACCCCGTGACGGCAACGGAAGCCGTTGCTTTGCTTATGACAATCTCCACTGTGCCGTTCTGATCGTTGTAATTGCTGCCGCCCGTGAAGGTCCAGTTTGCGAACCCGCCCGGGACATTCGTGAAGCTCGATCCTGGATTGAAACTGCTGCCGGCAGCCAATGAGTCGCCAGTCACGCCTGCGATTGTTGCAGACGCTCCATGTGAGGTCGCGTCATACATGCCCGTGAAGCCTGTAACAGTCACAGCTGCATTCGCTTTGCCGATGCTGTCGTGTACTGTGCCATTCGCATCGTTGTAATTCGTGCCGCCAGCAAACGTCCAGGCATCGGCCGGATAGTCGCCCGCGTTGGTATGCGTCGTCGTTGTCAGCGTCAGGCTCGAGCTAAGGTCGGCGCCAGCAATGCCTGTCGCCGTTCCTGTGGCCATATGAGCATTCGCATCATAAGTGACGTGATACGGAGTCACGGTTATGCTTGCGGTTGCCTTGCCGATGCTGTCGTGTACTGTGCCGTTCGCATCGTTGTAATTGGTGCCGCCAGCAAAGCTCCAGGCGTCGGCCGGATAGTCGCCCGCGTTGGTGTGCGTCGTTGCTGTCAGCGTCAGCTGCGCGTTCAGATTTGCGCCGCCCACTCCAGTGGCGGTCCCGGATGCCGTGTGGCCGCCTCCGTCGTAGATGAGCTGGTACGGCGTCACCACGATGCTTGCGTCTGCCTTGCCGATGCTGTCATGCACTGTGCCATTCGCATCGTTGTAATTGATACCGCCAGCAAAGCTCCAGGCATCGGCCGGATAATCGCCCGCGTTCGTGTGCGTCGTCGTTGTCAGCGTCAGACTCGCGCTGAGGTCGGCGCCGGCAATGCCCGTCGCCGTACCTGTGGCCATATGCGCGTTCGCGTCATAAGTGACGTGATACGGAGTCACGGCTATGCTTGCGGTTGCTTTGCCGATGTTGTCGTGAACGGTGCCATTCGCATCGTTGTAATTGGTGCCGCCAGCAAAGCTCCAGGCATCGGCAGGATAGTCGCCCGCGTTGGTGTGCGACGTCGCTATCAGCGTTAGCTGCGCGCTTAGATTTGCGCCGCCCACTCCAGTGGCGGTGCCGGTTGCCGTGTGGGCCGCTCCGTCGTAGGTGAGCTGGTACGGTGTCACGGCGATGCTTGCGTCTGCCTTGCCGATGCTGTCGTGAACGGTGCCGTTCGCATCGTTGTAATTGATACCGCCAGCAAAGCTCCAGGTATCGGCCGGAAATTCGCCCGCGTTGGTGTGCGTCGTCGCAGTCAGCGTTAGCTGCGCGTTCAGATTTGCACCGCCCACTCCAGTGGCGGTCCCGGTTGCCGTGTGGGCCGCTCCGTCGTAGATGAGCTGGTACGGCGTCACGACGATGCTTGCGTTTGCCTTGCCGATGCTGTCGTGTACGGTGCCATTCGCATCGTTGTAATTGGTGCCGCCAGCAAAGCTCCAGGCATCGGCAGGATAGTCGCCCGCGTTGGTGTGCGTCGTCGCAGTCAGCGTTAGCTGCGCGTTCAGATTTGCACCGCCCACTCCAGTGGCGGTGCCGGTTGCCGTGTGGGCCGCTCCGTCGTAGATGAGCTGGTACGGAGTCACGACGATGCTTGCATCTGCCTTGCCGATGCTGTCGTGAACGGTGCCGTTCGCATCGTTGTAATTGGTGCCGCCAGCAAAGCTCCAGGCATCGGACGCATAATCGCCCGCGTTGGTGTGCGTCGTCGCAGTCAGCGTTAGCTGCGCGTTCAGATTTGCACCGCCCACTCCAGTGGCGGTCCCGGATGCCGTGTGGGCGGCTCCGTCAAAGATGAGCTGGTACGGCGTCACGACGATGCTTGCGTTTGCCTTGCCGATGCTGTCGTGTACGGTGCCATTTGCATCGTTGTAATTGGTGCCGCCAGCGAAGCTCCAGGCATCGGCCGGATAATCGCCGGAGTTCGTGTGCGTCGTCGCTGTCAGCGCTAGCTGCGCGTTCAGACTTGCACCGCCCACTCCAGTGGCGGTCCCGGATGCCGTGTGGGCGGCTCCGTCGTAAATGAGCTGGTACGGCGTCACCACGACAATCGCGTTCGCCTTGTTGACCGTTAGACTGTCCGTATCGGTGCTTCCCAGACAAACGCTGTCCGCGGTGAAACTCGCTCCCACGCCAGTGGCATACGTACCCGCATTGATCCCACCAACACTCACATTCAACAATGTGGCAACACCCGAGCTGTTCGTCGAGGCGCTGCCTGCAGATGCGCCATTAATTGTGAAATTGATGGTCTTTCCACTTATTCCGGCGCTGCATGCAAGTGTCGCTGTCAGATTTACCGTTCCACCAAAAGTGCCCGTGGCTGCACTTGCCACAAGACTGGACGCGACTTGGGCATTGACCGTGATCAATTCCACTCCGCTACTGCCGGCATGGGCGGCATCACCCGGGTATGAAGCGGAGACCGTTATCGTTCCGGCGGCTGCCCCGGTAAAGTTCACGGTACATGCACTATGATTGCCGTTGCCACTGAGGATGCAACTGGCGCTGGTTGGAGATACGTTGGCACCGCCCGCAGTGACGTTGAATGTCCCGGATGGCGTACTTGGGCCGGAATTCCCATCCGTCACCGTCACGGTGCAGTTACTAGCCTGCCCAACCAGCGTCGGACTCACGCAACTCACATCTGTCGTGCTGGAACGGAGAACGGCGATCGTGGCAGATCCTGAGCTCACGGCGTGACTGGCGTCCCCGAGATAGTTTGCGACCACACTGATCGTACCGACCGAACCGCCGGTAAAACTTACCGCACAGGTACTTGGTCCGTTTCCGCTACCGCTGAGAACGCAGCTTGCACTGACCGGTGACACGCCGGCACCACTGGCGGTGACGTTGAATGTCCCAGTGGGAAAACTCTTGTTTCCATTATTCGTGTCAGCCACTGTGACGGTGCAGCTTCTCGCGGTTCCGATCGCGACCGACCCTGTGCCGCAGTTGACGGTCGTGCTCGTGGTTCGCGTTCCGGCCGCACTCTTGTACGGCCCCACAAACGGCCCTCCATTGCCTCCCGAATCCGCACCTCCAGGCACGATCTCATCGGTGGTGAGAGCCGCAATTGCGCGGGCCAGGTTGATTCGTCCGTTTCCCGTTTGTTCCGGTGTGCCGGCCGGGTCGGCAGTCGCCGCCATGCGATTCACGACAACGCCATTAGTCAGCGTCGGATCTACGGCACGCATCAGGGCGGCACTTCCGGCGACAATCGCCGCAGACGCGGAAGTTCCGCTCCAGGTCACGTATCGTGTGTCTAAATAGGTGCTTTCGATATTGACGCCGGGAGCTGCAAGGAAGACGGACGGGCCATAGTTACTGGTGATGGAGAGTTCGTCGTTCGGATCTGTCGCCGATACACCAATGACGCCCTTGTCTCCGGCGGGAAACGTTGCAACGTTATTGGCGTCATTTCCTGCCGCGGCAACCAGAACGACGCCCCGAGACCACGCATAGTCGATCGCTTCCTGCAGGGCGGAGCTATACCCGGTATCGCTGAATGCCATGAGAATGACGGAGGCACCATGGTCTGTCGCCCAGAGGACTCCGTTGATAATGTCGCTATCCTGCCCTTCGCCGTTGGCATCGAGCACCTTCACGGGCTGAACGCGGACCAGAGCGTATGCGACACCCGCAATTCCAACGGCATTATCGGTACGGCCCGCAACAATGCCGGCAAGCCAGGTCCCATGACCATTCGGATCCGTCAGTCCGGCCGAGTCATCAATCATCGATGCGCCCGGGCCGATGGCTCCCACCAGATCCGGATGCGTCGGATCGATCCCGGTATCCAATATCGCGACCTCCGCAGTCGATGAAGGAACGACGGTTCCATAAACCTGGTCCCATCCAATCTTCGGTAGTGCCCACTGATCTGCGATCAAAGTGTCTGACGGAAGACTCTGAAGCTTTCGTGTATGGTTGACTTCCACACGAAGCAGGTCCGGGTCGTCTTTTGCATTCTTGATGAATGCCGCCACTTTTCCTTCCGGCATTTCCACCACTTCCAGATCCAGTTGCGAGAAGGAGTGCTTGTGTGTGCCCCCGTGCCTCTGAACTGCTGCCTGACGTGCCGCGGCCGACAAACCCTGCTTCAGTTTGACAATCAATGTTGAGGACTTTTCGGTTGAATTCTGTGGTGCATTCGGATTCTGCAGCGGCGCCGATGACCCGATGACGGACACCAGAAGCCCAAAGCCAAGAACCAGACCGGCCGAGAGTTTTGTTTTGAGGGCACGTTTCATTTTGATCATCCTTGATGTGGTGGATAAGTGACCATTCATTGGTCACACGGTGATTAGAACGTAGTGTTGGAATTCCGGATATAGGTGAAAGGTCGTAATAGGCCGGGCACGAACGTCCTATAGGGTCCCCTTCCAAATTC
>Ga0070664_100004064_pt1 | contig 11755 bp, 7 predicted proteins | sample KBSC73metaG_FD_65863 | JGI IMG/M metagenome (GOLD analysis project Ga0070664, IMG submission 65863) | Corn rhizosphere microbial communities from Kellogg Biological Station, Michigan, USA - KBS C7-3 metaG | ecosystem: Host-associated > Plants > Roots > Rhizosphere > Soil ... | reverse complement strand
TCGAGTTCGAGCAAGGGCGCGCTCATGCTTGGCGGCGGCGTTTGAAGGTGAAGGAGAACAGGCCGCCCGGACGCAGGAGCATCAGTAGGATGATCAGCAGCGCGTAGACGATCATCCGGTAGTCGGCGAAATCCCGCAGCAGCTCGGGCAGCAGCGTCAGCAAAACCGCCGCGGCGATCACGCCGAGCGTGCGGCCCATGCCGCCGAGAATGACCATCACCACGATGTCGATCGACTTCAGCCAGTCGAACCCGGTGGGCGAGAGGAACTGCTTGTGGTGGGCGTAGAGGCCGCCGGCGATCCCGGCGAAGAAGGCTCCGGTGACGAAGGCGGTGACCTTGGTGCGGGTGGTGTCCACGCCGTTCGACTCGGCGGCGATCTCGTCGTCGTGCACCGCGATGAAGCCGCGGCCGTAGGTCGAGTTCACCAGCGAGGTGATGACGTAGATGGTCAGTGCGGCGAGGCCGAAGGTCCAGCCGAGGGTGGAGTATTTCGGGATGCCCTTCAGGCCGCTGGCCGCGCCGACCGCCTCGGTGTTCTGGGCGATCACGCGGATGATCTCGCCGAAGCCGAGCGTCACGATCGCGAGGTAGTCGCCGCGCAGCCGCAGCGACGGCACGCCGACGAGCAGGCCGACGAAGGCCGCGAGCAGGCCGCCGGCGAGCAGCGACAGCGGGAAAAAGCACGCCGCGTGGGGCGTCGCGCCGATCTTCAGCGAGATCCACGCCGACAGGTAGCCGCCCACCGCCATGAACCCGGCGTGGCCGAGGCTGAACTGGCCGGTGTGGCCGTTGATCAGGTTCAGGCTGGTCGCCAGGATGATGGCGATGCCGACGTCGATCGCGATGCCGAGGTAGTAGCGGTTGAACTGCGGGGTGAAGTACGAGGCGAGGATCGCGAGGGCGATTCCGAGCACCAGCCAGCGTTTTGCTCCGGAAAACGGCATCAGACTTTCTCGATGGTGGCGCGGCCGAGCAGGCCCGCCGGTTTGAACAGGAGGATCAGGATCAGGATGCCGAAGGCGATCGCATCGCGGTAGTTCGACAGCCCGGGGATCCCGCCGGCGAAAGTTTCCAGCACGCCGAGCAGCACGCCGCCGAGCACCGCGCCCTGCAGGTTGCCGATGCCGCCGAGCACCGCGGCGACGAACGCGCGGAGGCCCGGCTGCACGCCCATCAGCGGCTCGATGCCGGGCGCTTTCATCGAATAGAGGATGCCCGCCACCGCCGCGAGGGCCGAGCCGAGGCCGAAGGTGAACGAGATGATCCGGTTGACCGGCACGCCCATCAGCGAGGCGGCCTGTTGGTTGAACGACACCGCGCGCATCGCCGTGCCGATCTTCGTTTTCTGGACGATGAACCACATCACGGCGAGCAGCACCGCGGTGACCACCGGCACCAGGATGTCGTTGCTGCCGATCACCAGCTTGCCGAGGATGAACTGCTGCTCATGGATGAGCTTCGGGAACGGCCGGGTCGCGGCGCCGAAGACGTTCGGGTTCTGGCAGGTGAACTCGATGAACAGCGAAACGCCGATCGCGGTGATCAGCACCGTCAGCTTCGGGCGGTTGCGCAGCGGGCGGTAGGCGAGCCGCTCGATCGTCATGCCGATGCAGGCGCAGATCAGCGCGGTCAGCACGAACACGCCGATCACGCACGGCGCCGACTGCGGCCCGAACGCCCGCTCCAGCTTCGGCGCGAGGTAGAACGCCGCGAACGCCCCGAGCATCAGCACGTCGCTGTGCGCGAAATTGATGAACCGCAGGACGCCATAGACCATCGTGTAGCCGAGGGCGATCAGCGCGTAAATCGCCCCCAGCCCGAGGCCGTTGATCGATTGCTGGAGGAAGTCCATGGAAGAGGTTGAGGGCTGAGAATTGGAGTTGGAAGAAAACGTTCGGCGGTTGGATGCCCGAAAAGCCACCCGCGGGGACTCTGACCCTCAACACTCAACCATCCACTCTCAACTTCCTCACGGATTCACCGTGGCGGAATACTTGAACTTGCCGCCCTCGATCTTGATGAAGACGAGCGCCTTCTCCGCGTCGCGGTCGGCGTTGAGCGAGAGCTTGCCGCTGACGCCGTCGAAATCCTTGGTGGCGGCGATCGCGTCGCGGAGCTTCGGGCCTTCGGTCGAACCGGCGCGCTTCATCGCGTCGGCCAGCACCATCGCGGAGTCGTAGCCGAGCACGGCCATCGCGTCGGGCGTCTTGCCGCTGAAGCGCTTCTTATAGGCATCGACGAAGGCGGTCATCTTCGGCGTGCCCTGGTCGGCCGCGCAGTGGGTCGAGAAGAAGTGGCCGTTCATCGCCTCCTTGCCGATGGTCAGCAGGGTCTCGCTCTCCCAGCCGTCGCCGCCGAACAGCGGGACGTCGAGTCCGAGCTGCTTGGCCTGGATCGCGATCAGGGCGACGTCGGTGTAATAGCCCGGCAGGAAAATCGCATCCGGGTTGGTGCTCTTGATCGAAGTGAGCTGGCCTTTGAAGTCCTTGTCTCCGCCGTTGTAGTCGAGTTCGGTGACGAGCTTGCCGCCGTTGGCGAGGTACTTGGTTTTGAAGTTCGCGGCCAGGCCCTTGCTATAGTCGCTCTTCACGTCGGTCAGCATGGCGATTTTCTTCGCCTTGAGTTCCTGGGTGGCGAAGTTGGCGAGCGCCGCGCCCTGGAACGCGTCGGTGAAGCAGACGCGGAAAACGTAATCACCCGTCTTGGTCACGGCCGGGTTCGTCGACGCCGGCGAAATCATCGGAATCTGGCTCTGCTGGCAAATCGGACCCGCTTCCAGCGAGCGGCTGGAGGCGACCTCGCCGAGGATGGCGACCACGCCGTCCTTCGAGATCAGCTTGTTCACCGCGTTGGCCGGTTCGCCCGCCTTGCTCTGGTCGTCCTCGGTCAGCAGTTCGAGCTTCTTGCCGAGCACGCCGCCGGCGGCGTTGATTTCCTCGACCGCCAGCAGGGTGCCTTCGTGCGACGAGGTGCCGAAGGTCGCTTCCTTGCCGGTGAGCGAGGCGAATTCGCCGACTTTGATGGTGTCCCCGCCGCCCTGTTTGCACGAGGTGAGGCCGAGGCTAAGCGCCGCAACGGTGGCGGCGATGGACGAGAAAAGGATTCCGGATTTCATGCGGCGGCTTTTGGAAAATCGGTGCGCACGCTAGAAAACCGACCCGGCGAGCGCAACCGTAAAGCAGATCGCATGCCGCGCTGGATCCGTGGAACTACGGTGCGGGTGTCGCGCCAAGCCATTCTCAGGCGAGCGCGCCCACCACGCGCATCACCTCGTCGACCACGCCCGTCAGCGATTTCGCCTGCCTCGCGTCCCGCAGCCGCCCCTCCGCATCGAACGCCTCGCCGGCATGCGGTATCGCGAGCTGGGTCGGAACCACCAGCACGCCGATGTTGCCGAGGATCGCCCGCACGTGCACCAGCCCGCGCAGGCCGCCCAGCTGCCCGGGCGAAGCTGCGAGCAGACCGGCGACCTTGCCTTTGTAGGCCGCTAGCGACGGCTCGTCGTCGGTTTCCGCCCGGCTAACCCAGTCGAGCGCGTTTTTCAACAGCGGCGTGACCGAGGAATTGTATTCCGGGCAGGCGAAGATCAGCGCGCGGGCTGCGAGAAACCGCTGTTTCAAAGCCTGGGCGGCGGGTGGCATGCCCTCGCGCGCCTCCTGGTCTTGGTCGAACATCGGCAGCTCGCGCAGCTCCTCGCCGGTCGCGTAATCCACCTCCCCGCCCTTCGCCCGCGCATGCTCGGCCGCCAGCTTTGCCAATCTGGCGTTGAAGGACTCACGGCGGGCGCTCCCGGAAACGATCAGGATTTTCATGCAACCGCCAGCCTACCGGCAGTCGCCGCGGCGCGCAAGGAGGCGAAAAAAACGCGCGCCGGCGGCTGCAATCCGGCGGATCCGTGGTTTCTTCCCGATGCTTGGAAGGACAGGGCTTGGCGGCCGGATCCGCCGCCAAGGGACAAAAAAACCGGCGGAGGGACTCTCCGCCGGTTTTCGTTAATCGTTGTGAACGAACGTTCAGCTGTCGCTCGGGCGCCACTCTTCGGCGGCGGCGGCGGCGAGATTGAAGGCCTGTTCCAGACCGACCATCTCGGAGGACGGGCGCAGGCTTTCGAAGCTGGCGCTTTCCTTCTTGAGCTGATCCTCGCTGTAGTTGACCGCCTTGATCGAGAGGCCGATGCGGCGCTCGACCTTGTCGACCTTGATGACGCGGGCTTCGACTTCGTCGCCGACCTTGATGACGTCCTTGACCTTCTCCACGTGGTCCTCGCTGAGCTGCGAGATGTGGATGAGGCCGTCGATGTCGCCGTCGAGGCTGACGAAGGCGCCGAAGGACGCGATCTTGGCCACGGTGCCCTTGACGAGATCGCCGACCTTGAAGCGGCCGTCGATGAGGCTCCACGGATCGTCTTCGGTCTGCTTGATGCCGAGCGAGACGCGCTGGTTGGACTTGTCGATGGCAAGCACGCAAGCTTCCACTTCGTCGCCCTTCTTGAGGACTTCCGACGGGTGGTTGATCTTGCGGGTCCAGGACATGTCGGACACGTGGATCATGCCGTCGATGCCTTCTTCCAGCTCCACGAACGCGCCGTAGGCGGTGAGGTTGCGGACCGGGCCCTTGATGGTGGCGCCGACCGGGTAGCGGAGTTCGATTTCATCCCACGGGTTCGAGCCGAGCTGGCGCACGCCGAGCGAGATCTTCTGCTCTTCGGTGCTGATGCCGAGGACGACGGCTTCGATTTCCTGGCCGAGTTCGAGAACGTCGGACGGGCGGGTGATGCGCTTGACCCAGGAAAGCTCGGAGACGTGCACCAGGCCTTCGACGCCGCGCTCGATTTCGACGAACGCGCCGTACGGGAGGAGCTTGGTGACCTTGCCCTTGACCTGCTGGCCGATCGGGTACTTGCGCTCGATGTCTTCCCACGGATTGTCGGACATCTGCTTGAGGCCGAGCGAGACGCGCTCTTTCTCGCGGTCGACGTCGAGGATGACGACTTCCACGGACTGGCCGATGTGCAGCATTTCCGACGGGTGGTTGATGCGGCCCCACGACATGTCCGTGATGTGGAGCAGGCCGTCCATGCCCTGGAGGTCGACGAACGCACCGAAGTCGGTGATGTTCTTGACCGCGCCGACGACCTTGTCGCCGACCTTGACGGTCTGGAGGAAGCGCTGGCGCAGCTCGGCGCGCTCGGCTTCGATGACCTCGCGGCGGGAGAGAACGATGTTCTTCCGCTCGTCGTTGACCTTGACGATCTTGAATTCGTAGATGTTGCCGACGTACTCGTTGAGATCCTTCGGCGGGATGATGTCGACCTGCGAACCCGGAAGGAACGCTTCGACGCCGACGTTGACGGTGAGACCGCCCTTGACGACGGACTTGACCTTGCCGCGGACGAGGCCGCCATCCTGGTAGACCTTGACGATCTTTTCCCAGTTCTGCTTGTGGGCGGCCTTTTCCTTGGAGAGAACGACCATGCCTTCGTCGTTCTCGAGCTTTTCGAGGAGAACTTCGATTTCGTCGCCGGCTTCGATTTCCTCGTCTTCGAATTCGTTCGACGGGATCGCGCCTTCGGACTTGTAGCCGATGTCGACGAGGACGACCTGCGGGCGGATTTCAAGGATCGTGCCCTTGACGATGGTTCCTTCGCGGAACTCGCGGAACTTCGAATCGATCAGATCGCTGAGTTCCTGGTTCGCGGGAGCAAGAAGATTGCTCATAGTGTGGTTGGGGTTAGGGGTTGGTTGTTGGTTTCGTTTTCCTTCCGGCAATCGCCCCGATGAAGATTCTGACAGACACCGGGGCGCCAACCGTCTGCCAGAGAAAGAAAAACGGGGCCGCGAGACTAGGCCCGGATTCCCCCTTGGCAAGGCGAAAGTCTGAATCCCCCTCGGCCGGCCCCACGGGCGAACCCCTCTGGAACGTCGGGAAATTCCGGATGCTCGTCAGGAACGGGGACTCCGGGCCAACCCATCCCATCTCCGAAACAGGAGGAAGCCCGCCTCCGATCATCCCCCCGTCGCCCAACTCAACGTTGAGCAATCCGCGCCTTGTCGCCTTCTTTCGCCGCCTCCCATGATGCGTTCATGAGAAAAGCCCTGCGCCTGTTCGTTCATTCCCGAGCCCGCGTTCGCACCTTCTCCCGGCTCTGTCACCACCCGCTTTTCGCATTCGTTATCGCGTTCGCCTTGGCCGCCTTCGCCCCTCTGCGCGCCGCCGACTACACCATCACCGCCGCGTCGCCGGATTCCGTCGATCTCTCAAACGTCGGCCTCTTGCCTGGGGACACGGTCTTCATCCAGGCCCACACGCGCCAAAAGCTGATCCTCCAAAACCTCACCGCCGGCACCGCCGAGAACCCCGTCCTCATCACCAACCTCGGCGGGCAGTTCGTCATCGACACGACGACCACCGACAAGGGCCTGCACTTCTACAACTGCCGCCACTTCATCCTGCGCGGCACGCCTTCCGCCGGAAACTTCGACTACGGCATCAAGATCGCCCGCGTCTCCCTGGCCGGTGCCATCGGCCTCGCCTTCATCCAGGGCTCGACCGACTTCGAGGTTTCCCACCTGGAAATCTCGAACGTCGGTTTCGCCGCCATCATGGCGAAAAGCGACAACCTCACGCGCGGCGCGTTCACCATGCGCAACGTCTCCTTTCACCACCTCTACATCCACGACACCGGCGGCGAAGGCATCTACGTCGGCAGCTCGTTTTACCACGACACCGTCAAGAATCCCCACGAGATCCACGGCGTCGCCATCCACGACAACCGCATCGAAAACACCGGCTGGGACGGCATCCAGCTCGGCTGCGCCACCCAAAACGCCGCCATCTACCGCAACCGCATCGTCGGCTACGGCGCCGCCGACATCTTCGCGTCCGATCACTCCGTCCAAAACGAGGGCATCCGCATCAACCCGGGCACCGCCGCCCGCGTCTTCGACAACTACATCCAGGGCGGCAACCCCGGCTCCGGTTCCGGCATCTTCGCCAACCCGCACGACGACAGCGTTTATGACAACAACGTCATCGTCACCCCCGGCGAATCCGGCATCGTCATCGGCGCCGACGCCGCGCTGAACCCCGGCACCAGCATCGCCCTGCTCAACAACACCATCGTTTCGCCCGCCCAGCACGGCATCGAGTTCTGGAGCACCGGCAGCAGCGGCAACACCGCAACCAACAACCTCATCGTCAAACCCGGCGCCGGCAGCGAATACGTTTACAAACGATACCCGTCCGTCGTCCTGCCCGTCACCGCCCCGCTCCACGTCGCCACCGTCGCCGAGGCCGGTTTCGTCAACGCCGCCACCCACGACTACCGCCTCTCCGCCGGTTCGCCCGCCATCGACACCGGCGTCTCCGTCGCCTCGTTCGGCGTCACGACCGACCTGCGCGGCGTCACCCGCCCCTTCGGTTCCGCCAACGACATCGGGGCGCACGAATACGTCGTCTCGCCCACCGGCGTCCCGCTCGTCGTCGGCCAATCCTCCGCCCAATCCGCCCGCGTCGGCTCGTCCGTCACGCTCGAAGTCGTCGCCACCGGCAACGAGCCGCTCACCTACGCCTGGACGCGAAATGGCAGCCCGGTCCCCGGCGCGACCTCCGCCTCGCTCACGTTGTCCAACCTGACGCTCGCCGGCGCGGGCGACTACGTGGCCACCGTCACCAACGCCCAGAACTCCGCCACCAGCGCGCCCATCCCGCTCACCGTCATCGTTCCACCGCCGGTGATCGCCACCCATCCGGCGAACAAGACCGCGATGACCGGCACCGACGTCACCTTCACCGTCGCCGTCTCTCCCCACAGCGTGGCACCCTTCACCTACCAGTGGAAAAAAGGCGGCGTCGCCATTCCCGGAGCTACCACTCCGACACTCAACCTGACCAACGTGCAAACCGCCGACGCCGGCAGCTACACCGTCACGGTCACCAACCCCGGCGGTTCCGCCACCAGCAACGCCGCCACGCTCACCTTGACCGCCCAGCCCGCCCTTCCCACGGCGATGGCGATTACCACGATCGCCTCCGACACCACCGTGCGGCCGCACGTCAACACTGCCAACACCTACACCCACGCGATCAACCTCAACGCCTCGGCCACCGTCACGGTCAACGGCGTGCCTTTCGGTTTCGGCACGGGCAACGGCGGCGGCTCGCAAGCGGCGAAAAATTACGCGCTGAGCGCGTTCAGCCACACCTTCACGACCTTCAACTCCACCGCCACCGGATCGATGCACACGTTGCTCGCCACCCACGGCACCAACACCAGCTCCTCCACCTACACGCTCACCCTGACCGGCCTCACCGCCGGCAAACGCTACACGCTCGCCCTTTTCACCAACTCGACCCACGGCGCGGGCCGCAACTGGTACCGCGTTTCCCAGAACCTCGACGCCGTCACCACCGACGTCGATTTCTCCGCCGCCGGAGCGAACACCTCGCGCATGCTCTCCGTCGGCTACTCCGCGACCGGTCCCTCGGCGACATTCACCTTCACCCGCCTCGACGGCACCGGCACCACCAGTAGCTCGTCGTGGGTGGGCTTCGCCGGATTCGCCAACTACGAGGTGCGTCAAACTGCGCAGCGCACGACCTCCGCCGGCCAGTTCGATTTCAACTACTTGCTCACTCTCCCGCCCGGCTACGACCCGATGGCCGTGACCGAGTGGCCGCTTCTCGTGTTCCTCCATGGCATCGGCGAACGCAGCCACGCCGAGACCGACCCGATGAGCCCCGTCCACCTCGACAAGCTCCGCACGCTCGGCCCGCCCCTGCGTATCGAACAAGGCACTACATTCCCCTTCGTCGTCGTCGCGCCCCAGTGCTCGACCGACTGGTGGGACGGCGCACAACTCGAGGCCTTCATCGAGGACCTGAAAACGCGCTACCGAATCGACCGCACCCGCGTTTACCTCACCGGACTGAGCATGGGCGGCTTCGGCGTTTACGATCTCGCCCAGCGCCAGCCGTCACGTTACGCCGCCATTGTTCCAATCAGCGCCGCGCCCCAGGTCGATGCCGCGAACTCCGCCGCCGCGCCCAAGCTGCGCGACCTCCCGATCCGGGCCTACCACGGTGCGAACGATCCGCTTTATCCGGTGAGCGCGCTGCAAAGCTACCTCGACCTGATCCGCAACGCCGGCGGCAATCCGGGCGTCACGATCTACACCGCCTCGCCCGGCAACGCCCACGACGCATGGATTCCCGCCTACGCCGACGACTCGCTCTATACCTGGCTGCTCACGCATTCCGCTCCGTCCGCGTCCGTCGCCACCCCACCGCAGCCGGCTGCCGCGACCGAAGGCCAGCCCGCGACATTTTCCGTCACCGCCACCGGTCGCTGGCCCTTCACCTACCAATGGACCAAAGACGGCGCCCCAATTCCGGGAGCCACCTCGGCCACTCTCACCTTGGCAGAAACCCTTCCTTCCGATTCCGGCGACTACGCGGTCATGGTCACCAATGGTGTCGGCTCCGCGACCAGCACCGCCGTCCCGCTGACCGTCACTCCGCTGGAGCCGTTCCAATCGTGGATCCAATCCTCCGGCTTGCCCGAAAACCAACGCGGCGCGACCGACAACCCCGACGCCGACAGTCAGCCCAACCTGCTCGAATTTGTCTTCGGCACCAACCCGGCCGCCGCCGATTTCTCCGGCGGTCCGGTCGCCAACACGGGCGAGTTTGAGGGCGAATCCTATCCCTTCATCACCTACACCCGGCGGCGCGAACTGGGCGGAGTCATCGTCGAAGTGATCGTCACGACCGACCTCAACGTCGAAAATGGCCTCGGTTCGGTCGAAGTCTCGGCCACGCCCCGTGACGCCGACACCGACACGGTGATCGTTCGCTCCACACAATCGGTGGCCTCACAGCCGCGCCAATTTTTCCACCTCCTTGCCAGGCTGCCCTGAGCCCGCGAGGGTGGTTTCCGCAGGACCTGATGTCAGCGAAGAAAAAGCCGTCCGTCCCCGCTTCCGCACCCGCCCCGGTTCGGCTGGCCGACATCGCCCGCGAGGTCGGTCTTTCCCGCTCCGGCGTTTCGCGCGCGTTGCGCAATGATCCCTCGATCCCTCTCGCCACCTGCCGCGAGGTGCAAAAAATCGCTCGCAAGCTGGGCTTCGTCGTCGACCCGAAACTTTCCCGCGCCTTCCAACTCGTGCGACGCTCGACGGGCACCGTGACCGCCGGAACGCTCGGCCTGATCGACGCCTGGCCTGCGGAAAATCACTGGCTCGACCGTCCGGACAGTTACACCGCACGCATCCACGCCGCCGCGGCCGAACGAGCCCAAGAGCTGGGCTACAAACTCGACGTCTTTTCCCTCCACGAACCCGGCATGTCCACCCGCCGGCTCCAATCCATCCTCGATGCCCGTCGCGTGGCCGGCCTGATCCTGCCGCCCATGCCCGACGACACCCCCACGCTGCCGATCCGTTGGGAAAAATACCCCTGCATCGCGCTGACGTATTCGCTCCATCGCCCGGCGCTTCACCGGGTCGTGCCGCATCAATTCCAAGCCGCCACGCTCGCCCTGCGCCACCTCCAGCTCGGCGGCTACCGGCGCATCGGCTTCCTCACGTGGCATGACATCGACGTGCGGGTGAACCAGCATTTCCATGCCGCCTATCTGGCCTACCAAGCCACGGTTCCGCCCGAGGACCGCCTGCCGATGCTCGCGCCGCACGGCGAAACCGACGACCTCCTCGCGGCATGGATTGAGCAACATCGCCCCGACGCGGTGCTCGCCACCTTGTCCGGCTTCGTGGAACTGCTCGAACGGGCCGGCTTCAACGATTTCCCGCGCGTCGGCTTCGCGAGTTTGGGTGGATCCTTCGTTCGCCCCGGCCACCCGCTCCATCAGCAGGTCGCGCACATCGACCAAAACGTTACCCTCGTCGGCCGGTCCGGCGTCGACCAGCTTGTCGCCCAGATCGACCGCCGCGAACACGGCGTTCCCGATGTGGCCAATATCCTCATGATCGAAGGCTCCTGGGTCCCCGGCGCAACCTCCCGCCCCGCCACTCTTCTCCCGGAACGATTGGAACCCTGAGGCTTGCATGGGGAAATCCAATCGCGGGTTTTGACAAAACTTCCCCTTGCCTCCCCGCGCCCGGTCCGTTATCAGCGCCGCCCCGCGCCATGCCGGAAGAACCACGCACCCTCAAAATCGCCATCCCGAAAGGAAGCCTCGAAGGCCCGACCGTCGAGCTGCTTTCCAAGGCGGGCTATGAGGTCTACGTGTCCTCCCGCGGCCTGCGCCCGGCGTCGAACGACCCGGAGCTCGACTGCTTCCTGATCCGCGCCCAGGAGGTCGGCCGCTACATCGGCCAGGGCTTCCTCGACTGCGGCATCACCGGCTACGACTGGGCCTACGAGAACGGCGTCGACCTCGTCGACCTCGCCGAGCTCCCCTACTCCCGGGCAACCGTTCGCCCGACCAAGTGGGTGCTCGTCGTCCCGGAAGACTCGCCGATCCAGAAGCCGGAAGATCTCGAAGGCAAACGCATCGCCACCGAGGGCGTCGGAATCACCCAGCGCTACCTCGCGGAGCGCGGGATCAACGCCGAAGTCGAATTCTCCTGGGGCGCGACCGAGGTGAAGGTGCCCGATCTCGTCGACGCCATCGTCGACGTCACCGAAACCGGCTCGTCCATCAAGGCGAACCGCCTGCGCATCGTCGACACCCTGCTCACCTCGTTCCCGCACTTCTACGCCAGCCCGGAGGCGATGGCCGACGACTGGAAGCG
>Ga0070664_100004052_pt1 | contig 11771 bp, 10 predicted proteins | sample KBSC73metaG_FD_65863 | JGI IMG/M metagenome (GOLD analysis project Ga0070664, IMG submission 65863) | Corn rhizosphere microbial communities from Kellogg Biological Station, Michigan, USA - KBS C7-3 metaG | ecosystem: Host-associated > Plants > Roots > Rhizosphere > Soil ... | reverse complement strand
CTTCGTTTGCGCTGGTGTGGCGGTGATCGCGACGAGCGCAGCAGCAATGGTGACGACCACAGCCGAAGAGCTCTGTACCGTGGCGCGAGGACCGGAGCGAGGTGCGGACAACATCGCGCCGTGATTTGTAGCGCACGCCGGATCGCGTGGAAACGGATCACGGTCACGATTTCAGAGGGAACGACGTCCCAACCTCACAGGGAGTTCACACAAAGGAGTGCAGATGGGATCTGAGACCGCCTTCCCGGTCACGAATTTGCAGCGCCGACGGACAACAGCAACCACCCCTCATTTGGGAGCCCCCCACGGTGTACACGGAACTGTCCTCGATCAAGGTCGCCATCGTTGACCCTCAAAGCCTCGTCCGCGAGGCGCTCGCCGCGTTACTCAACGCCGCTGATGGCATCAGCGTCGTCGCCAGCATCGGCAACGCACCCGACGTCGTGCCGACGCTGCAAAATGCCGACGTCGACGTGATGGTCTTGCGGTTCGATCCGTCGGCTACCGAATCAATTGCTCTTCTGCATGAAGTACCGCACGTGACGGAGTTCTCGCGCGTGATCGTGGTCACGACCACGAACGACGCGGACGTCTACGCAAAAACAGTTGAACTCGGAGCCTTGGGTGTCCTGTCGTGCGACGAAGCAGGCTCGAGCCTGTTGAAGGCGATTCGAAAGGTCAATGCCGGTGAGCTGTGGCTGGATCGGGCGCGTACGGCGGGAGTCCTCACGCGGCTGACGCGCGGTGCATCGCAGAAAGATCCAGAGACGCGAAAGATCGAAAGCCTCACGCCGCGTCAACGCGAAATCGTCATGTTGGTGTCGGAAGGGTTGACCAACAAGCAGGTATCGGATCGGTTGTTCATCAGCGAAGCCACGGCGCGGAATCACATCACGTCGATACTCGACAAGCTGGAACTTCGGGACCGTTTTCAACTTGCCGTCTATGCGTTTCGACACGGTCTGGTCGCGTATCCACGCGTCGCGGAATTCTCAACGTCGCGACGTTTGTCAAGCTGATGGAAAGGTGGAAGGAACCCTCGGTCTTACGAGGGGGAATCTGCCGGAAAGAAGCGAATTGACCGTAAGGTTCTAAGACCATAGTCCTGCCGAGCGTACTGTCTTAGGGCAGGATTGCGGTCCGGGACCATGGGTGATCGTGGTCCTACACGCCGGTACCGTTGAGCAGGACCGCGAGTCAGGCTTTTTTGTGAAAACCGTCTCATGATGCCCAGTCCACCGGGTCGGTAAACTGCGAGCCCGTGAAGGCGGTCCCCGCGGCAACGTACCCCACTCCGCGTCGCTCGACTGATCCCACGTCGGGAGCACATCCTGCACCGATCGCGACCCGTCAGCTGCCGCGACGCCCGCGCATCCTCGTATTCGCCTATGCGTGCGAGCCGAGCCGAGGCTCCGAACCCGGCGCCGGATGGGGCCTCGTTCGCGCCCTCGGTGAATTTGCGGATTGCATGGTGCTCGTTGCCCCGGAGCATATGCCCGCGATTCAGCGATGGACCGAGCGTCACGACACGGACGCGATGACGTTCGTGGAGGTCGGCGAAAGATGGTTGACGCCACCGCAGCGACGCCACCGGCTGACACGCTTCGCGCTCTATCTCGATTGGCTGCGCCGCGCCAATAGGGTCGGGAGAACGTTGCACGCGCGACACAAGTTCGACCTCGTTTACCACGCGACCTATTCCACCTATTGGTTACCGACGCCGGCGGTTCGATACGGCGTTCCCAGCGTCTGGGGACCGGTAGGGGGTGCCGTCGTCACCCCGAGATCGCTCTGGCCACTTCTCGGCTGGCGCGGTGTGCTGAGCGAGATCACCGACTGGCTCGGCGTGAGACTGCTGGCCGCTGTCCCTGCGTCCAGGCGATCGTGCCGACTCGCCACTGTGCGGGTGGTGCAGAACGAAGCTACGCGACAACGCCTGCCAGAAGACGTTCGCGGAGGCACGCTGGTGCTGAACCATGCACTGTTTACACAGGTTCCCCAGATTCCGCCTGTCCTTCGAGGGACGCACTGTGTGTTCGTCGGTGCGCTTGATTCGCGGAAGGGTGCTCGACTCGCCGTCGAAGCAGTGAGCCATGCCGCGCCGCAGGTTCATCTCGACATCATCGGTGACGGGCCCGAGCGTCGCTCACTGGAGCGGCTCGCCCGGCGACTCGGTGTTGCCGACCGGACGCACTTTCGCGGGCACGCGTCGCGCGAGCAGGTGTTGATCGCGGTACGCCGCGCGGCCGCCGCCGTCTTCACCGGCTTGCGAGAAGAAGGCGGGCTGGCACTGGCGGAAGCGATGCTCATCGGCACGCCCGTGATCGTTCTTGCGCACGGCGGCGCGAGAACCATCGCGTCATCCACCACGGATCCGGATCGTGTCGTGCTCGTCGCTCCCGACGATCCGCGTACGACCGCAATTCAGATCGGACGAGCGATGACGCGGTTCAGCCACTCGCTGTCGCAGCGGCATGATCCGATGCTCGATGGTGCCGCCGCCGCACAGGTATTGCGGACGGCGGTCGAGGGAGTCTGCGATGCGGCAGTCAGTCGATAGCCGCCAGGTCCACTGGCAGCCAATCGACGTGGCCGTCGTCATCGCGGCCTACCAGGCGGAGATCTACCTCGCCCAATGTGTCGAATCGGTCCTGGCGCAGTCGCTCACCTCGCTGCACGTCGTGATCGTCGATGACGGGTCGACGGACGGAACGCTTCGGGTCGCGCGCGCGTGCGGCGATCCGCGCGTATCGGTGGTAACAGGTCCGAATAGAGGGCCCGCACATGCGCGTAATCACGGCGTGCGCGAATCGCCGCTGGCGCGTTACGTCGCGTTTCTCGACGCCGATGACGTGTGGGACCGCGAGAAGTTGGAGGTGCAGACGCGACACCTCGACGAGCACCCCGAGCTCGTCGCCGTCGGTTGTCGCATGCGCTACATCTCGTCGGCCGGCCGGCCGCTCGGAACGACCGGTCAGCTCATTGACGACGAGGCACAAGCCGCGATCGCCCGCGGAGAGCTCTTCCCGTTCCACACATCCAGCATCGTCGTCCGACGGCAGGTGTTCTGCGAGATCAACGGCTTCGACGAATTCCTTGGAACACAGGGGTCCGAGGACCTCGATCTGTACGCGCGGCTGGCGCGCCGACGACGGCTAGCCTGCCTGCCGGCTGTTCTCGGCAGCGTGCGGATTCATCGCGACAGCTTCATGATGCGTCGTCGCCGTGACGTGAATCGAGCAGCGCGGTTTGTTCGACTGCGCCTGCAGTCGCGCGACAGAGGCCGCGATCTCACCTGGGCCGAATTCCTCGAGCGCTACCCGCCGACATGGCGAGAACGCCGACGCGACGTTGTGGAGCGCGCGTACCGCCGGGCCGGGTTGATGGTAGGCGAACGGCACTGGCCGCGCGCTGCCGCCTGGTTCGGTGCGGCGCTCCTGATCGATCCGCGCTACACGATCGCTCGCGCCTACCGGCAGCGCCGGGGTGGCGGTGACTCCGGTCACATGGACACCATTGCCGAACACGTGCCGTTGAGAGGGGCGGAATGAAGCTCCTGATGGTGACGCTCGTGCCGCCGCAGCCTCACTCGTGGGGCGCCATTCCGGTGCTGCTGCACGGCCAGCTCACGGCCCTTCGCGCCCACCATGAGGTCACGCTCATCACTCTCGTGGCGGATGATGCCGAACGCGAGGCGGTCGACAACCTCCGCCGCTCCGGTCTCGAGGTCCATTCGGTGCAACGCTGCGCCGACACGATGTTGCGCCGCCTGCGGATGGCGACACGTTGGGTAGCTGGCAGGACGCCGAAGCGGACCATTTGGAACTACGAGCCCCGCCTCCAGCAACTGCTGGACGACGTGCTCCGGAATCGACGCTTCGACCTCGTGCAAGTCGAGGACATGGCGGCCGGCGCGTATCGCTATCGCACCACCACACCAAAGATCTTGACCGACTACGAGGTGCGGCGTCCGCGCGCCATCAACTGGCGCGTGTGGCAAGCGCGACAGCCGGGTCGTACGGTCGTCGATGAGCTCGATTGGCGCCGGTGGCGCCACCATCAATCCTCGATCTGGCGCCGCTACGACCGCGTCCAGGTGTTCTCGAAACGCGATGCGCGCTCAATCGAAGACATCGCCCCCGAACTGAAGGCACGCGTTCGCGTGAACCCGTTTTGTTTGACGCTGCCGCCAGAGTGCGATCCGGCACGCGAGCAGCCGGCATCGCTGCTGTTTGTCGGGAGCTTTTTGCACCCGCCAAACGTCGATGCAGCCAAGTGGCTCGTCGGAGACATCATGCCGCGACTGCGCCGCCGGTCTCCTGGCGTGACCTTGACGATCGCCGGCGATGATCCGCGCCGCCGGATCCAGGGGCTGGCAGCGGAGGATGTCACCCTCGCCGGTTACGTGCCAGACCTCGCGCCCCTGCTCGAGGCCGCGACCATCGTGGTCGCGCCGGTGCGCATCGGCGGGGGCCAGCGGATGAAAGTGTTGTACGCGATGGCTGCCGGCAAGGCGGTCGTTACGACACCGAGGGGCGCTGAGGGAATCGAGCCGGCGATCGATGCGCGCGCGCTCTCCATCGCGAGCGATGCCGACGCGTTTGCGTCCGCGACATCGACGCTCCTCCAATCCGCCGCAACCAGACGGCAGCTTGGCCTGCGCGCACGAGCGCTAGTACGACAGCACTACACGCCGGAGGCGTACGCGCGTCGCGCGCAAGCCTTGTACACGGAACTGGGATGCTGCGCATGACAGGCCGCCGAAGGAATACGCCGCGACGATTGCCCGCGGCAGAACGACCTGCGGTCCCAATCCTCATGTACCACGAGATCTCGCCGGACTGCCCGGAGGTGTTCAGAAAGTATGTGGTCAGTCCGCAGGCGTTCGCGCGCCAGATGCAGTGGCTGGCAAACAACGGCTACACCCCCATCGGCTTCAGCACGCTGCGGGCAAACCGGATCGGACAGCAGGCGCTCCCCCGTCGTCCTGTCGTCATCACCTTCGACGATGGCTACCAGGATTGTGTGCAGCATGCAGGTGCGGTGCTGCAGCGACATGGATTCGGTGCGGTGATGTTTCCCGTCGCCGGACTCATCGGCCAGCCGAGCCGGTGGCTGATGCGCGAGCTCGGGTTCGAGCGCCCGCTCGCAGGCTGGGCCGAGCTGCGGGCGTTCGCGGATGCCGGCTCCGAGATCGGCGGCCACACTTGGTCGCATCCGCGACTCTGCGCCGTGCACCCGGACGAAGCCCGCTACGAACTTGCCACGTCGCGCGATGTGCTGGAACAGAGCCTGGGTCGACCAGTCGTTCACCTGGCCTACCCGTTCGGTTCGGTCAATGCCACCGTTCGCACGCTCGCTGCAGAGACGGGATATTCCACCGCTTGTACGACCGAGATCGGTGTGTCTGCAAGCGGCGAGGACTTGTTGATGCTGCGGCGCGTCCCGATTACCGGCCACGATTCGTTGATGGACTTCGTCTGTCGAGTGAGAACCGGCTTGACGGTGGTACAGGCCGCGAAGGCGCTCGCCCGCCGAACACAGGAAATGGTTGCCTCATGGGTGTAGTCGTCACCTCGGCCACGCCGCGCGTCAGCGTCGTCATTCCCACCTATCAACGCTGCGCCTCGTTGAAGCGTGCGCTCGAGGCTCTCACCGCGCAGACGATGCGTCCGACCGATTTCGAAGTTGTGGTGTCGGTCGACGGATCGACTGACGGGACGCGAGACATGCTCGCGGAGTTCGAGGCTCCGTACCGGGTCGTCACGCACTGGCAGCCGAATCGAGGCCGCGCGGCCGCATGCAATGCGGGTATCCATCAAGCGCGCGGGGCGCTGATCGTGCTGTTGGACGACGACATGCAACCGGCTCCGGAGTTCCTGCAGGCGCATGCTTCCGCGCACAATGACGGCAGACGGCGCGCCGTGATGGGTGCCGCGCCCATCGTGCACGTGCGCAACGAAACACCGGCGGCGCGATATGTGCGTCAGAAGTTCAACCAGCATCTCTGCAAGCTCGGCGAGACTCACCATACCTTCGCGCTGCGCGATTTCTACAGTGGGAATTTGTCGATTGCGCGCGACGTCTTGATCGACACTCACGGCTTCGACGAAGGCTTCACGATCTATGGGAACGAAGACCTCGAGTTGTGGTGGAGGCTGCAGGCCGCGGGCGTCGACTTGTCATTCAGCGAAACCGCCATTGCATATCAGCACTACAGCAAGAGCTTTCGCGAACTGGCGCACGATCAGGTGGCCAAAGGCCGGACCGCCGTCTTGCTGGTATCGAAACACCCAGCAACGCGGGAACGAACAAAGCTCGATTCGTTGGATCGTCAACGGTGGCTCAAACGCGCGCTCCTGCACACGCTGCTGGCAGCGACTCGCCTCGTGCCAGGGACTTTGAACAGCGTCATCTCGACGGTCGCCGCACTGAACGCGGCTCACGTACCGGGGCTGACACGAGCGTTAGCGCTGGTGCTCGACTACTGCTACTTCGCAGGTGCGGAGTCCGCGGATAACCAGTCGTCGCGGGAGCGTCCGCGGGCCGTGGCAGTGCCATGACCAGAACTGTCGTGCATGTCAGCGATAGCTGCGCGTACGGAGGTACCGAACACACCATCTTGCAGCTCATCGGGGGCCTTGATCGGACCAGGTGGACACCGATCCTGCTGCATCAGGACGAACCGGGCGCGCACGCGCTGCGTGACGGCGCCCGGGCGCTCGGCGTGCAGTCGGTGGCGGTGCGATTTCGGAGTGGCCGACACGGCGTCACTCAAATCCCGCAGCTCGCCTCAATTCTGAGAATACTTGCGCCACGCGTGGTCCACGCGCATTTGACCGAGCCGTTGTCGTGTCGGTTCGCTCTGCTGGCCGCCGCATGGGCGGGCGTGCCTTCGGTCATCGCCACGCTGCAACTGTTCATGGAGCCCCGAACCGCGCGCCTGCCGCGTCTGCAGCATCGCGTCGTCGCCGGTGCCGTCGACCGGTACATCGCGGTTTCACAACATGTCAGATCCCGCCTGGAACACTACCTCGGCGTGCCCGCAACACGGATTCGTGTGATCTACAACGCGGTGGCCGTGGACCGATTCGCCAATTGCGACGATGCGCCCGACCCTCGGCCAAGTCGCCCGGGAAAGTCGCCGATTGTATTGACCGTCGCCAGACTGGATCCGCAGAAGGGACACACACATCTGTTGGAAGCCGCAGCCACATTGCCCGGAGTCGTGTTCCTGCTGGCCGGTTCCGGTTCCGAGCGAGCGGCGCTGGAAGGGCAGGCACGTCGATTGGGTATCGGCGACCGCGTGCGATTTCTCGAGCACCGCACCGATATCCCTGAATTGCTGAAGACGGCCGACGTCTTCGTGCTGCCCTCGCTATATGAGGGACTGCCGCTGACGGTTCTCGAGGCGATGGCTGCAGCCAAACCTGTGGTCGCGACTGCGGTGGGAGGTACCGACGAAGCTGTTGTGGACGGGGTCACCGGCATTCTCGTCCCACCTGCCGATCCTGCGGCACTCAGCGCCGCCATTCGGCGCATCCTCGACGATCCGGATACCGCCGCGCGCCTGGGAGCCGCAGGGCGTACGCGGGTGGTCTCCACGTTCTCAACGCGTCGAATGATCCGTGCCACCGAACAGGTCTACGAAGAGCTGTTTCAGGAGCAGCACACATGATGGACTCCGATCGCCACGAGGCGGCGATCAACCGGCTACTGCGCCGCGCAGACTGGCGTTTCCTGCTGCCGCAGACGCATTTCGCGCGGGCGGCCTGCGCGGCCAACGGCGCTTTGCGTGATGCGCTCTCAGCGATTTCCGATGCGGTCGTGGAACCGACACCGGCTGTCGACGACTGCGATGTGTTCGTGGCGACGGATCCATCGGACGTCACGCTTGACGAGGGACGGCGTCGGCTGCGCGCGGGGGCGTGTTGTTACACGGAATGGTCGCGCAGTCCCGACAACGGGGCTCGAGCTCTTCGCCGGCTCGAGCGCTGCGGGTTTCGCGAGGTCGAATTGTATCGACCGTGGCCATCTGTCGATGACGCGCAAGTCTGGTTCCCGGTTGCGAATCCGAAGATGTCGTCGTGGTATTTCGCGCGCCAGGTACGAACCGCTGACGGCACATTGCGCCGTCTCGTCCGCCTTGGTCGGCGCTTCGCATATCACGCAGGGCACCGCCGCGGCAGCGCCACGATCGCGGCCATCGCACACAACGTCCCAGCATCCCTCCTCACCACGATCCGGCAACGCTGGAGCGAATGGGGGCTCGGGCCGGAGCCAGCTCGACTCTGGACGGTGATGCAGACCGGCGGTCCGCGATCGATCAGCAAGGTCGTCATCTTCGTCTTTGCAGACGCGGATTGCGAACCGCGCCTCGTCATCAAGGCAGCAAGAACGGCGAACGCCGCCATCGGTCTTCGTCGAGAAGCTGAAATGCTGCTGGCGTTGCACGGCGTCTTCGACGCGAGGCGTGGAGCAATTCCGCGCATGCTGATCGAACAGTGCGATTCGCACAGCGCCCTGGTGTGCCAAACGGCATTGCGCGGCGAAAGCGTGACGCCCGGCGCGGTGGCGCGAGAGTACCGGCAATGTGCGGAGACCGCCACCGAGTGGCTGATTCAGCTCGGCAGATGCACGCAGCAACCATCCGACACGTCCCGCTGGACTGACATTACCGATGCGGTCTTCAACGCGTTCATTCGAAACTATCGGAATGTGTCGTCGGACGGTCTCCTCGATCGCATCACGCGGATAGTCAAGCAGGCGCAACCACCGCCGAGCGTCTGCGAACATCGCGACTTCTCGCCCTGGAACATTTTGCGTGACGGCCCGCGACGTCTGTCGGTCGTCGATTGGGAGTCATCAGAGCGGTACGGGATTGCCGGGACCGATCTCGTCTACTACCTGACCCATCTGGCGTTCTACTGCCGCGGGTTGCTCGGGAGACGATCCCGTCACTCGAACGCCGCGTTCGTGCGTGCCTATCAACAGGCGTGGTACCCGGGGCACGTTGTCGGACGTGTGAACCACGCCTGCATGAGCGCCTACATGTCAGCGCTCGGGATCGATGGCGCAACATTGACGGCTCTGCGGGTTGTAACCTGGTTGATCCACTCCGCCTCGGAACACGCGCAGCTGACCAGCACCACACCCGCACCGCGTGAAGATGCGCTGCGCGGTGGCCTCTTCCTCAATCTGCTGGAATCGGAGTGCGCGACCGCGCTGACAGGCTCGCGGCGATGAAGTCGATCCTTCGCGCGCTACCCGCACCGCTCCGGCTACGCGTTCGCCAACGAGTCACGCGACTGGTTCGTCCCGTTTGGCTTGAGACGCTCCACCGAACCACGCCGCTCAGCGCACACTGGGGACTGGAGCGCGGCACACCGATAGACCGTTATTACATTGAGCAATTTCTGCATGACCAGCGCGAAGACGTGCGGGGTCGCGTGCTCGAAGTCAAGGACCGTCGATACACCACGGCGTTCGGCTGCGGCGTCACGCACTCGGACGTGCTGGACATCGATCCCGCAAATCCGAACGCAACGATTGTTGCCGACCTCGCCGCCGCCCAGCATGTCGGCGACGATCAATTCGATTGCATCATCGTCACACAGACGCTTCAGTTCGTGTTTGACGTCGGCAGCGCCGTACGGCACCTGCATCGGATGCTACGCGCTGGCGGAGTGTTATTAGTCACGGTTCCTTCAATAACCCGCACCGATCGCCTTCTGCGTTGCAGCGATTACTGGCGGTTTACCCCTGCGACGTGCACGAGGCTCTTCGGTGATGTCTTTGGGGTTGGCAATGTCGATGTGCAATCGCGCGGAAACGTGCGTGCCGCGACGGCGTTCTTGAAGGGGATGGCGCATGAAGAGCTCTCCGCGACCGACCTGAACGCTGAGGACCCCTTGTTCCCCGTCGTGACGACCCGTGCCGTTAAGTCCCACCCGCAGCAGATGCCCCCCGAGGAACGACCCGCCCCATGATCGGCATCGAGCCTGATCGACCGTCGGCGTTGGCGTCGAACCCGTCCACATCGGGGCTGGTCTCGATCGTCACTATTTTTCGGGACGCCGCGGCGTTCCTCGGTGAGGCGATCGAGAGCGTCGTTGCTCAGGACTACCGTCACTGGGAGCTGCTTCTGGTCGACGACGGATCAACCGACGAGGGGTCGGTGATCGCCCGTGAGTACGCCGGCGCGCGTCCGCAGCAGATTCGATATCTGGAGCATTCCGGCCGCGCTAATCTCGGCATGAGCGCCTCGAGACGCGTCGGCATTGACCACGCGCGCGGCGAATACATCGCGTTCATTGACGCCGACGACGTATGGATGCCGGAGAAGCTCGGATGGCAAGTGCACTTGTTGCGGACGGTACCGGACGCGGCGATGACCTACGGGCCTGGGCTGTATTGGTACGAATGGGCAGGCGCAACTGACAGCGCCGCGCGTGACTTCGTGCAACCGCTCGACGTCACGACCGCCACGCTCATCCCTCCGCCGCACCTCATTCCGCGCTGGCTGGGAACGCCGTACAGCACACCTGGGACGTCTGGCAGCCTGGTACGAGCAGAAGCGCTCACGCAGAGCGGAGGACCCATCGCTCAATTCGCTGGCATGTATGAGGACCAGGTCCTCTTCTGCAAGCTCGCGCTTCGTTACCCGATACTCGTCTCCCACCGCTGTTTGTACAAGTACCGGCAGCACGACTCATCGTGCTGCTCAGAGGCGCGGCGCTCCGGAGCCAGGCGCGATGCACGCCTTGCCTTTCTCCGTTGGCTGAGTGCTCACGTGGCCGAGCACCACCTCGGGAACGAAGACGTGACAATCGCTGTGGACCGCGAATTGCGGACGCTGCGCGACATCAATCCGTTCAGTGCCGGAGCGCGTGGCGTCGCGCGGCGAATGGTGCCTCTCTCGATCCGCCAGTGGATACGGCGCCACGGTATTGCGTGCTCCGAATGACTAGTACCCGTCGGCGGCGAACAGTGCGTCCGTGTGTTGTGCGAGGACGGCGAGATAGGCAGCGTACGTGTTCTCTTGACGAGCACTGGCGCGATCCCGGTACGCGGTGAGAAGCCGGCTTTGCCCCAGCGCTCGAAACACAAACATCATCGCCAGCATCGGTGCGACAAATCGGCTGTCGATCCCGAGCGCCCGGTTGTAATTCGCGATCGCTGTTCGGGCGATCGCCGCCGCGCTCGCGACCGGGCTGCCCCGAGCAAGGAACAGATGCGCCATGGCGGCGAGGCGGGTGTCGAGCCGCCTGCAGTTCTCCACTGCGAAGTACCAGTTCAGTACGAAATAGAGGACGTCGAACAAACTCGGACCCGGACTCCCGCCTTCCCAGTCCACAACAGTGATCCCTTCGTCGCCACGGTAGATGTTGCGGCCCGTGAGCCCCCAGTGCAGCCACACCGTTGGAAGGCGCTGCCCGATGAGCGTGCCGACGTGCGCCTCGACGGCATTGAACAAGCGGCGCTCGCCGTCGATGACGCCCAGCGTTGAGGCGTAACTGGCGATCGGGGAAGACGTCCATTCCCGCATCCGCTCCGCGGTCCATGTCGGAGCTCCAAGTGCCACCTCGGCGTGGAACCGGCTCACCCACGCCAGGACCGCATGCAACTGTTGGATCTTGCGTCGACGCGGAACCTGCCAACCCTCGACCGTCGCCGCAATCAGACGGCCCTCCGCGCAGGTTTCACCGCCAACCACCAGCCGTCCCCACCTGAACGTCCCGAGTGGAGTTGGCACGCTTCGACGGATTGCG
>Ga0070664_100004050_pt1 | contig 11774 bp, 9 predicted proteins | sample KBSC73metaG_FD_65863 | JGI IMG/M metagenome (GOLD analysis project Ga0070664, IMG submission 65863) | Corn rhizosphere microbial communities from Kellogg Biological Station, Michigan, USA - KBS C7-3 metaG | ecosystem: Host-associated > Plants > Roots > Rhizosphere > Soil ... | reverse complement strand
CGAAGGCAAGCTCGGCGGCCAGGCGATCGTGCCGGGCGTCGCGGGCACGTGGAAGGACCTCACCGACAACGTGAACGTCATGGCCGCGAACCTCACGAGCCAGGTCCGAGGCATCGTCAAGGTCGTGACCGCGGTCGCGAACGGCGACCTCTCGCAGAAGCTCACGTTCGAGGCGAAGGGCGAGGTCGCCGCGCTCGCGGACACGATCAACAGCATGACGGACACGCTCGCGACGTTCGCGGCGCAGGTCACGACGGTTGCGCGCGAGGTCGGCGTCGAAGGCCGGCTCGGCGGCCAAGCGAACGTGCCGGGCGCTGCGGGCACGTGGAAGGACCTCACCGCGAACGTGAACCTGCTCGCGGCGAACCTCACGACGCAGGTCCGCGCGATCGCGGACGTCGCGACAGCCGTCACCAAGGGCGACCTGACTCGGCACATCCTGGTCGACGCGAAGGGCGAGGTCGCCGACCTCAAGAACTACTTGAACGCGATGATCGGCAACCTCCGCGAGACGACCGACCGGAACACGGAGCAGGACTGGCTCAAGACGAACCTCGCGAAGTTCAGCCGCATGCTCCAAGGCCAGCGAGACCTCGCGGCGGTCGCGCAGATGCTGCTGTCCGAGCTCGCGCCGCTGGTCGCCGCGCACCAGGGCGTGGTCTACGTGATGGCGGACACGGACCGCGGACCGCGTCTCAAGCAGCTCGCCGCCTATGCCGACTCCGGCAGCAGCGACGACCCGCGCGAGTATGCGTTCAACGAGGGCCTGATCGGACAGTGCGCGCACGAGCGCCGCCGAATCGTGCTCGAGGATTTGCCGCCGCGCTCGATGCGGGTGGCGTCCGGGCTCATCGACATCGAGCCGAAAACCGTCATCGTGCTGCCGGTGCTGTTCGAGGGCGCCGTCAAGGCCGTCATCGAGCTCGCGAGCTTGCGCGAGTTCACCGCGCAGCACATCGCGCTGCTCGAGCAGCTCACCGACATCGTCGGCATCGTGCTCAACAACATCGAGGTCACGATGCGGACGGAGCTGCTGCTCGAGCAGACGCAGGGGCTCGCGCTCGAGCAGCAGACGCAGCAACGAGAGCTGCAACAGACGAACGAGGAGCTCGCGCAGAAGGCACGGCTGCTCGCGGCGCAGAACGCGGAGGTCGAGCGCAAGAACACCGAGATCGAGCTCGCCAGGCGCGCGGTCGAGGAGAAGGCCGCGGAGCTCGCGCTAACGTCGCGGTACAAGTCCGAGTTCCTCGCGAACATGTCGCACGAGCTGCGCACGCCGCTCAACAGCATCCTCGTGCTCGGTGAGCAGCTGGCCGACAACGTCGACAAGAACCTCACGTCGCGCCAGGTCGAGTTCGCGCGGACGATCCACGGCGCGGGCACCGACCTGCTGAACCTAATCAACGACATCCTCGACATGGAGAAGATCGGGTCCGGCACCGTCACCGTGCAAACAGAGAGCCTGTCGTTCGCCGACCTGAACGACGCGGTGCAGCGCAGCTTCCGCCACGAGACGGAGTCCGGCGATCTCGCCTTCACGATCGACTTCACCAGCGAGCTGCCCGAGCTCATGACGACCGATCCGAAGCGTCTGCTGCAGGTCCTCAAGAACTTGCTGTCGAATGCGTTCAAGTTCACGGACCGCGGCGGCGTAGCGCTGCGCGTCGACGTTGCGAAGAACGGTTGGACGCCGGGCCAAGCTGTGCTCGACAGCGCGCCGAGCGTGATCTCTTTCGCCGTGAGCGACACGGGCATCGGCATCCCACTCGACAAGCAGCGGATCGTGTTCGAGCCGTTCCAGCAGGCCGACGCCGGCACGGCTCGCAAGCACGGCGGAACGGGCCTCGGCCTCGCGATCAGCCGCGAGCTCGCTCAGCTGCTCGGCGGCGAGATCCGCCTCCAGAGCATCCCGGGGCAGGGCAGCACATTCACGCTCTACCTGCCGCTCACGTACGCGGGCGCGGCCGTGCTGCCCGAGATCGAGCCGCGCGACCCGACGCGTCCGCTCAAGCTCGCCGCTGCGGCGGCCTCGATGCCGCGGCCGCAGACGATCGCCGACGACCGCGCCGAGCTCGTGGCCTCGGACCGGGTGATGCTGATCGCCGAGGACGACCCCGAGTTCGCGCAGATCTTGCTCGGCGTGGTGCGTGCTCGCGGCTTCAAGGGGATCGTCGCGACACGCGGCGCGGATGCGCTGATGCTCGCGCGCAAGCACCGCCCGCATGCCGTCTGCCTCGACATCGGCTTGCCCGACATGTTGGGTTGGTCCGTGCTCGGCCAGCTCAAGCAGGATCCGCTCACGCGCCACGCGCCCGTGCAGATCCTCACGGGCGACGACGACCCGCTGCCGGCGCTGTCGCGCGGCGCGTTCGCGTACCTCACGAAGCCGCTCGGGGCCAGCCTGCTCGAGCGCGCGTTCGACGAGGTGCGCGAGTTCATCGATCGGCCCAAGCACCGCTTGCTGGTCGTCGAGCCCGAGTCGAGCGGCCCGCTCGCGAAGCTCGTCAGCGGCGACGACGTAGATGTCACGATTGCGGTGACAGGAGCCGATGCGCTGCCGCTCTTGGCCACGCAGCCTTACGACTGCGTCGTCGTCGCGCTCGACCTGCTCGACATGACGGCGCTCGAGCTCATCGACCGCGCGCGCGCGTCGCTGCCGCGTCGCACAGAGGCGTTCGTCATCTACTCCGAGCGCCCACTCGACGAGGCGGAGCGGGACGGGATCAGGCGCGCGGCTGCGAACGGCGTCGTGACCTTCGCGCAGTCGGAGGAGAGGCTGCTCGACGAGAGCTCTCTGTTCCTGCACCGCGACGTGTCGCGCCTGCCGGAAGCGAAGCTCAGGATGCTGCTCTCGCTGCAAGAGAGCGACGCGGTGCTAGCCGACAAGAAGATCCTCGTCGTCGACGACGACGTTCGGAACATCTTCGCGCTGTCGAGCGTGCTAGAGCGTTACCGCATCAAGGTCATCACGGCGAGCACGGGTCTCGACGCGATCCGCTTGATCGAGCAGACCCCGGATCTCTCGCTCGTGCTGCTCGACATCATGATGCCCGATATGGACGGCTACGAGACGATGCGCAGGATCCGCGGCAATCCGCGTTTCCAGATGCTGCCGATCATCACGTTGACCGCGAAGGCGATGAAGGGCGACCGTGAGAAGTGCCTCGAGGCGGGCGCATCCGACTACATCGCGAAACCGGTCGACAGTGAGCAGCTGCTGTCGATGCTGCGCGTTTGGCTGCGGCGCTGACCGATGTTGGCCGCGGGAGAAAAAGCCAACATCTTGCTCGTCGACGACATGCCGGCGCGGCTGCTGACCTACGAGGCGATTTTAGGCAGCCTCGACCAGAACCTCGTGCGTGCGCAATCGGGCGAGGAAGCGCTCGCCAAGCTGCTCGAGATGGAGGTCGCGACCATTTTGCTCGACGTCAGCATGCCCGGGATGGACGGTTTCGAGACGGCCGCGATGATCCGCGGCCACCCGCGCTCCGCCCAGACGCCGATCATCTTCGTGACGGGCGTGCATCTCACCGAGATCGACCGCCTGCGCGGCTACGAGATGGGTGCCGTCGATTACGTTTCGGTGCCGGTGATGCCGGAGATCCTCCGCGGCAAGGTCCAGGTCCTCGTGCAGTTGTATCTGCAGCGGCGCGAGCTCACGCGCCTCAACGAAACGATGGCCGCCGCGAACGTCGAGCTGGCGGCCGCGCACGCGGCGCTCAAGACGGAGAACACGCGCGAGCTCCATCAGCTGAATCGAACGCTCGAGCGAGCCAACGAGCAGCTGCTCGCCGAGGTCGCCGAGCGCAAGCGCGCGGAGACGCGCTTGCAGGAAGAGGTCAAACGTAAGGACGACTTCCTTGCGATCCTCGCGCACGAGCTTCGCAACCCACTCTCCGCGATGCACAACGGCGTGCAGTTGATGCACGCGACCAATCTGTCGACCGAGCGCATGGCGTGGGTGCGGGAGCTGCTGGACCGGCAAATCACTCATCTCACGAGACTCATCGACGACTTGCTCGACGTGCGCAGAATCACGAGCGGCCGCATCCAGCTCAAGCGCGAGACGCTCGACCTCGAGGCCGTGATCCAGCAATCGATCGAGACCGTGCGTCCGCTCGTCGACTCTCGCCGTCACGCGCTCGTGGTCCACGTGCCGCACGGCTCGTTCAACGTGGACGCGGATCCCGTTCGCTTGAGTCAGGTGTTCGTGAACCTGCTGACGAATGCGGCCAAGTACACGGCCGAGGGCGGCCGTGTCGATCTTACGATTGCGCGCGACGTGCTGGATCCGTCGTGGGTCTGCGTGCGGGTGCGGGACACGGGCTCGGGCATCGCGCCCGAGATGCTGGAGCACGTGTTCGAGCTGTTCGCGCAGGCGAATACGTCGAGAGCGCGCAACCAGAGCGGTCTCGGCATTGGGCTTTCGCTCGTGCGCGGCCTCGTCGAGCTGCATGGCGGCACCGTTTGGGCAAGGAGCGACGGACCCGGGACCGGCAGCGAGTTCACCGTGCGCTTGCCGATTTCGCGCGCGACGAGTGAGAGCGTTTCCGCCCCCGCCGCAAACACCGACGTTCCGCCGCTGCGTCTGCTCATCGTCGACGACAATGTCGACACGGCGACGGGGCTCGCGGCGCACCTGCGCGAGAACGGAACGCACGAAGTGCGGCTCGCTCATTCGGGGGAGCTCGGGTTGACCGCCGCCGAGGAGTTCGCTCCGGACCTCGTGCTGCTCGACATCGGCCTGCCCGACATCGACGGCTACGAGGTCGCGCGGCGTCTGCGCGCGGACGAGCGTTTCAAGCACGTGCCGCTGGTCGCGCTGACCGGATTTTGCGGCGACGCGGATCGCGTGCGCGCGAGGCTCGCGGGCTTCGACCAGTATCTCGTCAAGCCCGTGCCCTACGCGATGCTGAACGAGGTTCTCGCGTCCTTCGCGCCGTCGCTCGCATCGATCGATTCGGGCAACGTCGTGCCGTTCCCGCAGCTCAAGCAAGAGCACTGAGTCGCGCCGAAGGAAATAAGCGGCTACGTCGTCGGTATCGCGTAAGGCAGCGGCAGCTCATGGAGCGGCGCGCCGTCGACTGCAAGCTCGCCGCCGGACGCCGAATGCTCGACGACCGCGAGCAGCTCGAAGCCCCGGTCCGCAGGCGCCGCGCCGACGACCTCGCCGACGTTCGAGCCATCGGCCGCCGACACCGTTGCGCCGGGTGCGATCGGCGCGTGCGCATCGCAGGCGTAGCGCCGCATCCGCCGCTTCACGGAGCCCAGGTGGTGGACGCGGGCGATCACCTCTTGCCCGGGGTAGCAGCCTTTGTCGAACGAGACGGCGTCGAGCACGTCGAGATTCAACATCTGTGCGACGAAGTGCTCGACTACCTGTGTGTGGATCGCCGGTAGCCCGAGCCGGATCTCGGCGAGCTGCGTGTCGGGCTCCGATGCGCGCGGCAGCTCCGGCGCGAACGCATCGATGGCCGAGCGGGGCCCAACCACGTGCCACAGGCTCGGCCCGATGCGGACGCCGGCGAGGGCGCCGAGCGTCACGACTCCGTTCACTGGCGTGTCGGCCGGAAGTCCATGCGACGCGAGCCAGCTGTCGTCCGCGTCGAGCAGCGCTGCGACGCCGACGTCCGGCGCGACCTCGATCTTCACCGCCGCGCGCAGCACGAACATCGCGAGCCGCTTCGCGGTCGCGGCGGCGACGTCGGCCGGCGTCACGAGCCACCAGCGATCGGCGCGGCGCAAGACGCGCAGCAGCGCGCGTACCCGGCCGCGCGGATCGTGCCAGCCCGCGAGCGGCGCGTGGGACGCGTCGAGCATGTCGAGCGCTCGGCTCAGCTGGCCGTTCAGGAACGTTGCCGCATCGGCGCCGCGCACCTCGATGCAGGCGTAGCTCAACGCCGAACAGTAGCGCGGAGTCATGGGTTAGGTACTGGGAACGACGGCATTTTTGTCAATGAGGTCCAAGGATTACGCGAGCCGCCGTAGTGCGCGCACCGGTCGAATCTGGCAGACTTTACCCATGCCTGGTGAGCGCGAACAAGAGCGGGACACGCGCGGCGAGACGCCGAGAGCCGCCGAATCTTCCGCCGAATTCCACGCCGTCGAGCGCACCGCGAGCCACGCCTCGCGCCCAGCGGAGCAGCGTGCGAGCGCCGAGCACCGACGCGAGATCGGGGGGCCACAAGGGCCGGAGCCCACGCGCTTCGGCGATTGGGAGCGAGCAGGTCGATGCATTGATTTCTAGCCGCGGCATCATAGCCCACGGCCGCTCCGACTAGGCGGATCATTCGAGGAGAGTTACTCACAATGCAAGGCGTTCAGCGGCCTTTGTCGCCGTATTGGATCTATCGGTGGCAGATCACGATGTGGCTTTCGAGCCTGCATCGGATCACCGGCCTTTTGCTGTCCGCGGGCGCGTTCGCGCTCGCGGTTTGGCTGATCGCGATCGCGAGCGGCCCGCAGAGCTATGCATCCGTGCAGCAGGTGTTCGCTTCGGGCGCGTTCAAGGTATTGCTCGTCGGCTGGACGTTCTGCTTCTTCCTGCATCTCGCGAACGGCCTTCGCCATCTCGCGTGGGACGTCGGCGCGGGCTTCGACCCGAAGACGATTCGCGCGAGCGGCTGGACGGTGATCGTCGTCGCGGTCGTCGCGACCGCCGCGTTCTCCTGGCTCGCGATTCTGTAGAGGTGCCGAAGTGAGTCTCGTCACACCGCTCAATCGCGTTCTCGGCCTCGGCACCGCGAGCGGCGCCGCGGAGCACTGGTGGATGCAACGGCTCACGGCCGTCGCGCTGCTCGTGCTCGGCATCTGGGCCGCCGTGGAGCTGCTGCTCCTGCCCGACTTTTCCTATCGCACCGTGTTTGCGTGGGTGCACCGCCCGTATTCGAGCGTGATGCTGATCCTGTTCGTGCTCGCGGTCGGCTATCACTCCTATCTCGGCGTGCAAGTGGTCATCGAGGACTACGTCACGTCGAAAGCGGCGAAGGTCGTGGCCGTGATGGGCTCGGCGCTCGCGCACACCGCTTTGTCGATCGCGGCGATCTTCGCGATCTTGAAAATCGCATTCGGACCTTCGGCATGACGAGCAAAGATTACGAATTCATCGATCACAGCTACGACGTCGTCGTGGTCGGCGCCGGCGGCGCGGGCTTGCGTGCGACGCTCGGCCTCGCGGAGCTGGGCCTCTCGACCGCGTGCCTCACGAAAGTGTTCCCGACGCGCAGCCACACCGTCGCCGCGCAGGGCGGCATCAGCGCCGCGCTCGGCAACATGGGGCCCGACGACTGGCGTTGGCACATGTACGACACGGTCAAGGGCTCCGACTGGCTCGGCGACCAGGACGCGATCGAGTACATGTGCAAGGAAGCCGTCGCGTCGGTGATCGAGCTCGAGCACTACGGCGTGCCGTTCTCGCGCACCGAGGACGGCCGAATCTATCAGCGGCCGTTCGGCGGCATGACGACCGACTACGGCAAAGGCACCGCGCAGCGCACCTGCGCGGCGGCGGACCGCACCGGCCATGCGATGCTGCACACGCTCTATCAGCAGTCGCTGCGCCACTCGGCCGAGTTCTTCGTCGAGTTCTTCGCGCTCGATTTGATCATGGAGAACGGCGCGTGCCGCGGAGTCGTCGCGCTCGAGCTTGCGACGGGCCGGCTGCACCGCTTCCGCGCGCGGATGGTGATCCTCGCGACCGGCGGCTACGGGCGCGCGTATTTCTCCTGCACCTCGGCGCACATCTGCACCGGTGACGGCAATGCGATGGTGCTGCGAGCGGGCCTACCGCTCGAGGACCTCGAGTTCGTGCAGTTTCATCCCACCGGCGTCTACGGCGCCGGCATGCTCATCACCGAGGGCTCGCGCGGCGAGGGCGGCTATCTCACGAACTCGGAAGGCGAGCGCTTCATGGAGCGCTACGCTCCGAACGCGAAGGACCTGGCTTCGCGCGACGTCGTGAGCCGCTCCATCACGATCGAGATCCGCGAGGGCCGCGGCGTCGGCGCACACAAGGACCACGTGCACCTGCACCTCGAGCACTTGGGGCGCGAGGTGATCGAGGAGCGCCTGCCCGGCATCACCGAGACCGCGAAGATCTTCGCGGGCGTCGATATCACGAAAGCGCCGATCCCGGTGCTACCGACCGTGCACTACAACATGGGCGGCATCCCGACGAACTACCACGGCGAGGCGCTCGCGAAGAACTCTCGCGGCGAGGAGCACGTCGTCGAGGGCCTCATGGCCGTCGGCGAGGCCGCCTGCGTGTCGGTGCACGGCGCGAACCGGCTCGGCTCGAACTCGTTGATCGACCTCGTCGTGTTCGGACGCGCCGCGGCGAATCGTTGCGGCGCACTGCTCGAGCGCGGCGCGCGGCCGAAGTCGTTCGCGCCGGGCGCGGGCGAGGAGTCCGTCGCGCGTCTCGACAAGCTCCGCAACGCGAATGGAAAGAGCCCGACCGCGAAGATCAGGCTCGAGATGCAGCGCGTGATGCAGAACCACGCGGCCGTGTTCCGAACCGGGGACTCGCTGCAAGAGGGCATCGACAAGCTGGAGCGCGTGTTCGCTTCGTTCGCCGACGTCGGCGTGTCCGATCGCACGCTGATCTGGAACACCGACCTCGTCGAGACGCTCGAGCTCGAGAACCTGCTGCTGCAGGCGATGGGCACGATCAAGTCGGCGGCGAATCGCAAGGAGAGCCGCGGAGCGCAGGCGCGCGAGGACTATCCCGACCGCGACGACCTGAATTGGATGAAGCACACGCTTTGCTGGGTCGATGCGCGCGGCCAGGTACGCTTCGACTATCGCCCCGTCACGATGACGACGCTCACGGACGAGGTGAAGGCGATTCCCCCGAAGGCGCGAACCTATTAAGCGATTTTTCGAGCGCACGATCCCCTAGGAGCCACGATGGCGCAGTTCACTCTTCCCGCGAATTCGAAGATCAAGCCCGGCAAGCGCCATGGCGGCGCCGACGGCGCGAAGAACGTCAAGGAGTTCGCGATTTACCGTTACGACCCGACGAGCGGCGAGAACCCGCGTGTCGATACGTATTCGGTCGACATGGACCACTGCGCGCCGATGGTTCTCGACGCGCTGATCAAGATCAAGAACGAGATCGACCCGACTCTCACGTTCCGCCGCTCGTGCCGCGAAGGCATCTGCGGCTCTTGCGCGATGAACATCGACGGCAAGAACGCGCTTGCATGTCTCAAACCGATCGAGGACGTGAAGGGCGCAGTGAAGATCTATCCGCTTCCGCACATGCCGGTCGTGAAGGACCTGGTGCCCGACCTCACCGAGTTCTATGCGCAGTATGCGGCCGTGAAGCCGTGGCTCGAGTCGTACACGCCGGCGCCGCCGGATCGCGAGCGGCTCCAGTCGAAGGAAGATCAAGAGAAGATCAACACGCCGTCGGCATGCATCCTGTGCGCGTGTTGCTCGACCTCGTGCCCGAGCTATTGGTGGAACTCGGACCGTTTCTTGGGGCCTGCCGCGCTACTGCAGGCCTACCGCTGGATCGTGGATAGCCGCGACGAGACGACCGGTGAGCGGCTCGATCAGCTCGACGACGCGTTCCGTCTCTATCGCTGCCACACGATCCTGAACTGCACGCAGGCGTGCCCGAAAGACTTGAACCCCGGCAAGGCGATCGCCGAGATCAAGAAGATGATCGCCGAGCGCCGGCTCTGACGCCGCGATGAGCGCCGAGCGACGCGCGGAACCGACGAGCGCGGAGCTCGCGCGGCTGCGTTGGCGCTGTCGGCGCGGCATGCACGAGCTCGACGGAGTCTTCGAGTCGTTCGCGCGAGCGGGGCTCGCGACGCTCGACGCCGCCGATTTGGCATGCTTCGAGCGGATTCTCGACCTGCCGGATCCCGAGCTCGTCGCCTACCTTTTAGGACGCAGTGTCCCGGCGGATCCCGACATCGCGCGGCTCGTCGAGCGAATCCGCTCGAGTCATCGACCTTCGTCCTGAGACGTCATTCATTCTTTGGGCCTGGTGGGGCGCGCTTCACGGCGTCGTGCTCGCGGCGCTCGTTCTGCTCGGCGCGCCTTGGGTGCTGAAGGGCCCGGCCGCGCTCGCGGCCCTCGCGCACGCCGTGGTGCTCCGTCCGCGGCGCACGCCGCGGCTCGTTTGGCGGCGAGGTCGGGTGTCCCTGCCGGAGCTCGGGCTCGACGATCTCACGCTCGGCGGGCGAACGCGCCACTGCCGGCTTTGGATCCGGCTCGACCTACGTGGCTCCGGCCGAGTGCTTGACATACTGCTGCTGGTCGACCAAATCGAGCCGGTGCTCTGGCGGACGCTACGGGCCGAGCTCGCGCGGCTGGCGCTGGAAGCGCCTGGGAGCGGGGAACCTAAGCGGGATCTGCGTTAGAATTGGTCTTGCCGGTATTGCCTCACGAAATTTGAATACCCGCCGAGAAACCGCACACACCGCCGAACTTTTTGGTATCACATGGGGTCTACCGAGAAGCATTTGACAGAGCCAGTCGCGAGACAACCGGCGGGAAGCGGTGCGTCAGACTTGGCGCTGATCAAAAGGGTGCAGCAAGGCGACAAGTCGGCCTTCGACTTGTTGGTCATCAAATACCAGCACAAGATTTTGAAGCTGATCATGCGGTACGTGCGGGATTCGTCTGAGGCCATGGACGTCGCCCAAGAAGCGTTCCTCAAGGCGTATCGAGCGGCGCCGTCATTCCGCGGGGACAGCGCGTTCTACACCTGGCTCTACCGCATCGCGATCAACACGGCAAAGAATCATCTCGTCGCAGCCAGTCGCCGGCCCGCGCATTACAACCTCGACACGCAGGATCCCGAGCAGGCGGAAGTCCTCACCGACTTGCGCGACCTCGATACGCCCGAAGGGCTCGCGCAGTCGGAGGAGATACGCGAAGCCGTGAACCGTGCGATTCGAGAGTTGCCCGAGGAGCTGCGCACGGCGATTCTCCTGCGCGAGATCGAAGGCATGAGCTACGAAGAGATCGCGCAGACGATGGAGTGCCCCGTCGGCACCGTACGGTCTCGAATCTTTCGCGCACGCGAGGCGATCGATCGAGAGATCGCGCCCTTGCTTTGATTACCGGCGTCTAGGGACAAGCGAACAATTCACGGCAGCCCAATGACCGAGCAGATCAGCGACCAGATCTCTGCCTTCATCGACGACGAGCTCTCCGACGAGGAGAGCGCCTTCCTACTGCGCCGCTTCGAGCGCGACACCGATGCTCGCAGTCGAGCGGCGCGTTACACGATGATCGGCGCGGCGTTACGCGACGAGCTCGTGGGGTCCGATCCGGAGATTCTGCGCCGCCGCATCGCGGCTGCGCTGACCGGAACGGCGCCGGCGGCACAGCAGCGCTCTACGCCTCGCGTTCAGTGGCGTTACCTGCGACCCGCGTTCGGCGTCGGAATCGCGGCCACCGTCGCGGTCGCCGCAATCGTCGGCTTGCGCGCGGTCAACTTCGCGCGCGTCGGCGTGCCGGGCGCTGCGACGGCGACGGCGCCGTTGCAAGCACGCACATCCGATCCTGCGCCGAGCTACGTCGTGCCGCGCGACGTCTCCGACGCGCCAGTCGTGATTGCGCCCGCGGTTCGGCTCACAAACTACGTCATGCATCACAGCGAGTACGCGTCCCGCTTGAGCCGCCTACCGGTGCATTCGAACGTCGTAGGCGCGGGCGAGCTCCTGCCACCGGCAGAGACCGTGCCGGCGAAACGCGAGACCACTGGAGAATAAGAGGGTGTCGCGTCGCTCGTTTCTCGGCCGCCCGGTCCT
>Ga0070664_100004045_pt1 | contig 11778 bp, 7 predicted proteins | sample KBSC73metaG_FD_65863 | JGI IMG/M metagenome (GOLD analysis project Ga0070664, IMG submission 65863) | Corn rhizosphere microbial communities from Kellogg Biological Station, Michigan, USA - KBS C7-3 metaG | ecosystem: Host-associated > Plants > Roots > Rhizosphere > Soil ... | reverse complement strand
AAGCCGTTCGCCTTGTGCTTTTCGTAAAGCTCCTTGAGCTTCGGGATGTCCGCCAGGCACGGCTTGCACCACGTAGCCCAAAAATCGAGCAACACGTATTTCCCGCGGAACTCGCTCAGCTTGCGCGACTTTCCCGAAAAATCGAGGAAGTCGAAATCGATGATTTTTGATCCTTGGTTACTGAGAACGGCAGTCTTCTGCGTTGATACCGCGTTGGCCGCCAAAACAGGCGCTCGTACTGAATTTCCTGAGATCTCAAACTCAGTATTAACTTTGACCGCTTTTGGAGGCAGACAAGTATGATCGTTACAGATTTGAAAAAACGTGCTCACAGAAAGTGTTGCCTTACCCGATGGGGCGTCTTTTGAAATCTCGATGGGTAGAACAAAAACAGCCTCGTTCTCGTAGAACTGCGTGTCCATGTTGAAATTTGGATCGAAAATGACTTGTGGCAGCGGGCTTTCAATCTCACCTGAAAGCCTAAATATCGCCCCTTCTGGCACTGTGATCCGAGTCGGAATCGGTCCCCCCTTGGATTGTTCCGGTGAGTAAAGATGCCAACCCTCTTCGATAGTCGCAATCGCCTGAACTTCAAATTTGTCCCCCGCCCTGACAGCCCCCGATCCTGTTTTTCTTAATGACCATCGAATTGGGTCAAGGTCCTGAGCGGAAACAAACATCGCTAGGCAGATCAGGCAAAAGATCAATGAAAAACAGGGGAGGAAAAATCTTATAATTCGCATCTTTATAACTTGATGGCAACACTTACTTTGACGCCAAATTAACTATCGCCGACTGTAGGACCTTTTTGGTTTTGTTATCCTGCAAAAATGCCACGACAGACAGGTTTTTGCCGTCAATTTTATTTTTCTTATATTTGAACTCAACCTTTAACCCTTCGGGAACAGTTCCGCCAAAACGCTGCTTAAACTCAGCAGTTTTTTCAACAGCGAAGGTGTCGTAGTAGCTCGCGTTTTGTTCGACGATCTTATTAATATCGAATATGTAGTCGAACTTGATTGATTTTGTCGGATCAACCTTAAAGCCAAATTCTCTTTTGGTGTTATCACCGGCCAGTGCACGCACAACCATCATCTGAAACCGTAGCCCGTTTTCGCCACTGTAAGTTACCTCGTTTTCAACTAGGGCGATCTGTAACGAGACGTCATCCGAAACATTATTGATTTGATCGGTGTTTATCTTTACGGAAACATTTTGACCATTTCGTTTCGCGTTAAGAGAGATTTTCGCTTCCGCGGGAACTTCTAGTTCGGCCCGAAGATCATCGTTCAGCCCCTTGGCGATTTCCTGAATCTCGTTGGCCTCTCCATCGCTGCCGTAATAATCCCCTTCTTTGTCCGACTTTTTGCCGTCAAATATGATAGTGGGCGCTCCTTGTATTCCGTAATATTTCACCCTCGAATCCGCCGAATAATTCCCAAGCGGATCCCAAACAGGAGCATGCCAGTGATAAACAAGGAGAACCAGCTCCTTTGGCGTGTAGTCCTTTAGAGCGGTTTCGAACGTGTAATCAACCGGTATGCACGGAATACAACCCGCCCCCGTAAAAAACTCTGCCAGAACTGCCCTAACGCTGTGTCTCGATCCGGAATCATACTTTTCGCCCTTTACCGGATTGACATAAGTTTTTTTGTACTGCTCATCGAGATACTGTTCGACGCCTTCGACATTGCCTTGATGTTGCTTTGCGTAGATCGAGTGGAAGTATTCCATTTCTGACGGCTCAAGTTTTCCAGTTAGTGCAGCGATCGTGGCATACTCCAGAGCCGCATCATCCTTTCCGTTTCTTTCAGCCGAGTGAGCTATTCCTAACGCTGCATTCTTGTTCTTTTTGATTGCAAACGATTCGCGATAAGCTTTTTCAGCTTGTTCGAATTTACCGAGTTCAGCCTGGCACTTTCCCAATAGATTGTAAACGTCTGTTTTCGTGCCAACATAAAATCCCCTTGTTCGTTCTATATCGAACTCTCTTTTTTTGAAGTTCGGGTTTTTCTCGACAAGCTCGGCCATCGTGACGTCGTTCTGTTTTTTCTTAAACTCGAGATATTCATTATCGTTGAACGTATCGATTGATTTTTGCGCTAACTCTGCGGCATCCTTGTAAGAGCTTTGGTTAAACAACGCATCGGCACATCGTCTATATATCTCGCCTTTCAGAGGTTCCGGAGCCGATCCTGTGTTTTTTATCAGTGAGTCGATCAGGCTTTGCGCTTCGCCTGCATCTTTAGCCAACTTCACGACTCGGGCAAGTGAATAAAGGTAAGAAGTTCCCCGTTCCGAGTAGGGATATTTATTAAGATATTCGCTAAGGTTCGTGACAAAATCGGCGGCAGTCTTCATCGATTTTGCCAATTTCGCTTCCAGCTCATCTCTTGGCGAAAGTTTGACTACCTTTTTCGGAGCCGCATCAGCCACCGATGAACCGTTCCCTTGGCCGTAAATGCTTCCGCTGAACATTCCCGTCACCAATCCCAAACAAACGGCTGACTTGACCAAAATGACCAGACGAGTGCTTTTCATAGAATTTTTACCTTTTCACTAATGTCCCTTAGGGCCTAATACTTATATGACCGCTTCGGCCACCCCTATCCTAAAAATCTAGCCTCAGGGCAAACTGCATTGAACGAGGCCCGCCAATTTGAAATATTGGATTGAATCCGCCGTCGTTGCTGCCGCCGCCAAGACCTCGACCCAGCATCTGCGTGATCGTGCCAAAGGTTTTGTTATTTACGTCGACAACGCCTGTTGTAGCATTACCTGGCAGAAACAACTGGCTAAAACGGGGATTCGAAAAATTCGTGTGGTTAAAAATGTTAAAGACCTCCCATCTGAATTGAAGGCTCGCCCGTTCGCCGATTGGGAAACGGCGGTGTAGTCCCGTATCAATTTGCCAAGCCCCCGGCCCACGAAAAACATTGCGTCCAAGCGTTCCTTGAACCTGCGAAGGTGTCGCGAATGAAAAAGCCGCCGGATTAAGCCGTCTTCCTCCCGCAACCGTCGGGTCTTCGATCCAGACTGGCACACCTTGAATTAAATTGGGACGACGCTGGTATCTAACGCCAAACAAAGAAGGTGATTGCGACTCGTCCGCGACAACGTTAAAAGGCACGCCGGTTCGGGCAAAAAAGATGCTGTTGAATGCCCATCCGCCCAGGATGGCTTTACTTACGCCATTCCACTTCGGTGAAGGAATTGCGTAGGTTATTCCTCCAGTCACAGCATGACGCACATCGAAGTCAGAATTACCGCTGTCAATGTTTGAATCTGCTAACCTGCCAAGAGTGCGACGTTCCAGATCTTGTGAACCGTTATCGATCGAGTGCGACCAGGTATAACCAAGGTTGGCCTGAAATCCGCGCGACAGTCGGCGCGTAAATTGGGCCTGAAACGCATGGTAATCCGAACTAGAGTCGTTGGACAGAACTGTTACGGTCGAGAACTTAGGGCTAAATGGAAGCGTCGTACTAGGGGTAGCCACGAGTTCAATACGTCTGCTTGTTGCCAATTTTCTTCCTAACGCACCAACATACGACAGCGAGATCGTCTGGCTCTTGCCGAGAGACTGTTCGGCCGTTACGTTCCACTGATAAACTTTTGGTAAGTTATATCCCGGAGCTGCTGCGGTAATGGACGCCCGGTTTGTTGGCCCTAGGTCAAAGTTTGGTGGAGGAAAGACCCCTATCGAGGGTGACAGCGGTACCGATGCTCCAAAGTTGAAGACTGTTTTAGAAAATGGGAAGCCAATGCTTCCAAACCCCGTTTGTCCCAAATCATAAAATATGCCTGCCCCGCCACGCACGACCAATTCACTGCCGGGTTTTTGCCGAAGCTGATAAGAAATTCCAAAGCGCGGCGCGAAATTGTTATATTTTGTCGGATAAACAGGCGTCCCAGCCGGTGCCAGTTCCAAATATGAGAAATCGATCGCATTAGGATCACGCAGTTCCTTTAAGGTCAGAATATCCTTATCGCCTATTGCCGAAGGTGCGGGATTGATTTCCCATCGCAACCCGTATGTCATCGTCATCCGCGGACTGACCTTCCACGTATCCTGACCGTAAAAGGAATAGGTAGGAAACTGAAGTGTGTATCCTACCCCCTTTAAAGCAAGAACGAATTGCGTTACGCCGCTGTTGAGTCCCGCGAGGGAAGCAAACGTAATATTGTCAACAAAACCCGCGGGTGCAATTATAGGAGACAACCAGCGATAATCCGCACCGAATTTAAGCTGGTGTGAACCGATTGAATAACTCAGATTATCGACGACGTTAATTTGGCGTTGCCGATTTAGCTCGTCTGTTCCGATGCTTACGGATGTAAATCCTAATCCACTATTTCCGGCCAACCCATTTACCGAGATGATTCCTCGTCGCGGTCCATCCAACACATTTGGCGGAAAATAAAGCGACTCAGGCGGAGCGATCCCGCCTCCGAAGCCATCAAATATATTGCGCGTGGTTCCATCCTGAATACTCCCGTTTAGCCTCAACTCGTTAATCAGTTTGGCTGTGATGACCTGTGTCGAGCCGATGGTCAAAGTTTGTGTTTTTGTTCCAAGTCGATTTAACTGGGAAAGTGCGGAGGTAGAACGCGAATCGGAAGTCCCTGAGGCCCTGTTGTATCTTCCGAATAATGTGATTCCCTTAGTTAAGTTATGGTCAACCCGCGCACTCCACGCATCTGCAGTCGAAGGCTGCGAAAACGACGATACAAAAACCGCTCCCCCCGTGAGCGCCCCGGATGCGTCGCGAATCTCGGGACCGTTTGGTATTGGGAATGCATTCAGAACATCTCTTGCAATTTGGGTGGAGGCACCTGCTCGCGCAGCCAATGAAGGTACCACCGTTGAAACGGCTCCGACAGGCAAAGTAAATCTTTGTCCTTCATAGGAAAAGAAAAAAAACGTTTTATCCTTCCCTACCCATAAAGGGGGGGTTCCTTCGCCAAAACGTGGCAACACAACTGGTCCGCTAAAAGTTCCGCCAAAATCATTGTAGCGAAGAGGCGGCTTTTTGAAACCAAGGCTGTTGTTGAAAAAGTCGTTCGCATCGAACACGTCGTTGCGGAAATATTCGTACAAAGCTCCATGAAACTTGTTCTCACCTGAGCGTGTAACGATCGACACGTTAGCCCCGGGCGAGCGTCCGAATTCGGGTGCAAACGTTGACGTCTGTATTTTGAATTCCTGTATCGCATCGATGGATGCAAGGTTTGAGAAACTGCCTTGAATATTGGTTGCCGGGGTTGATCCGCTTATTGTCGGGCTAAAGCCAGCAAAATTGTTAGTTCCGAAATTCGCGCTCACACCGTCTACGGTAAAATAGTTAGAACCGGTACGTTGGCCGTTGACGCTGAACTGACCCGGATTCTGCGAGTTCGCTGGCGTAACCACGACACCTGGTGAAAGGTTGATAAGGGCCTGCAGGCTTCTTCCATTGAGCGGTAAATTGCTGACAAATGTTCGATCGACCGTTGTACCGACGGCTGGACTTTCGTCAATCAATGACGCCTCACTTGTTACGTTTACGGTTTCCCCGACTTGACCCACGCTGAGCCGGATATTGACCGCCTTTTGATCGTTTGCGTTGAGGGCAACGTCTGATATTTCAAATGGCGCAAATCCTTTACGTTCTACGGTTACTCGGTAGGTACTCGGAGGAAGAAGAGGTACCACGAAGGAGCCGTTTTCGTTTGTTGTCACAGTGCGTTCAAATCCTGCCGAGGTATTTACAATCCGCACGATGGCACCCGGAACGACGGCTCCCTTTTCATCGGTAACTGTTCCACTAAAAGACGCGGTCACTGATTGCGCGTCTACGGCAGCATATGATGCTAAAAACAAAAACAGTAAAGGTATGAGGAGTTTCATTATTGATATGGGCTTTGACATTTTCAGTTTCCTCCGGATCTCGATTTAATATCCATACTGGCCTTTCGAACGATGCTTGATAAAGATAAGCCAATGGCACACCCCCCAACAATTGCGGAAGATGTACATTTGTTTACTGCAAATCGCCAATATTATCTAATTGTTTGCAATTTCACGGCTAACGATTCAGCGGTTTTTAGCGACTGCCAGAACTGCGATGTTTTAATCGCAGTAAATCCGGGCCCGCTCGCCGACAGCGTAAACGCAGAGCGGATAACTGTGTCGTTAGTCGAGGCCAACGTCACCAGCGCATCTACCGCACGGGGAAGAGAGGTGACATCCTCGACGTCCGGCGTCTCTGACGCTCCCGCATTCACTGATCCGAACACGGGCCGCAATTCGTTTTGAAGGCCTTCGCACTCTTCGCGAATAGCGCTTGCATGCGACCGGATCAAGGCCAGCAATTTCGCACGGGAATCGGGCGACAGTTTTGCTAGCTCGTCCGACTTAAACTGCCCAACAAGGCGTTTTAATGCATAAGCCCTGCTCATCGCCCGATTTGAACGACCTATCATTTGTCCGCCAAAACGGTGAGCCGCATCTTCGGACTTGAAGTAAGACAACAATTCGCTTTCGGCTGCGGTTACCGTACTTTGGCTTTCCACGATTTCGGCAGTACCAGCCGGCTTTGGCGTGCTCGTTTGCTCGGCAACCGCCTCGCCAACTGTTTTGATCCCGATCCTGACCGCAGGATTATTTCTTACTGGCGTTAATGCGTCCAAAATTTCATTTTTGCGCTTCGCCGTATCTACAAGGCCTTGGACACTGAGTCTTCCGTCCGCCTCGCGGCTGACTGTGATCTGCTCGCCAAGATCGGCTTTTGCCTTATTCAACAAACTGAAAACTTCAATTTCCAAATCCGCCGAAGCGGGAGTAAACGGGGCCGCCACCGGCTTTTCAGCAACGTTCGAATTGGCAACAAGCACATTTGGATTGGCTTCTTCCGGTTTCGGTATTGCCGGTTGAGCAATGGAAGCAATTTGCGGCTGTGCAGGTTCCGAGAAGAAATCAGGAGCAAACGCCGTCAGGCTCAAAACCCTGTAATCGAGTTCCGTAAACTCGTATGTCTCGATTCCATCCGCGCTTTTTATCTGCAAAACCTGTTCAACCGGGTGAAAATCGTTCGAACGTAATTTCAACGTTGCTTCGCTGATCTGTCCCGGAGCGTTTGCGAGCGTATTTGTTGTATGCAGGACAATGAGTTCGCCGCCGTCGTCGGCTCTGGCCTTTTCAATCAAATCATTTTTTTGAACCAGGTACTTTCGCCAATTCATAAAAGTCGTTGGCGACAAAGGCTGTTGAGGATCAAAGCCGTTCAACTGCAAAATATTCAAAAGCTCTTGGTCAAATGCGGCATTCACCCCGCTGGTCACACTCTGGCGAAAGCGCGAATGAGCCGCATCCCGCCAAACTTCCCAGTTGATCTCAGACAAATTGTTTCGCCGAACCCGCAACTTCTGGTAAATGACAGCCTCCGCGAGCTCGCTAATCTGATCTGCTTGGAACTGAACTGACTTATTTAGTAATTCACTCGCGGAAATCGGTTTCACAACTATCAACTGCCAGATCAAAACAGCGATAAGCAACGCAGCGACGGCGCCGATCGCGGTTTCGCTTCGGCCCGACATGGACAAATGCGAAAAGTTCTGGAAAAACCTACCGAACCTTTCCCCGGATCGCGACCACCACGATCCGGCTACCGCTGGTGTTAGGGTTGCGAGATTATTTAGTTTTCGATCAAAATCGCTCCAATCCTTTGGAGGCTCTTGTGTCAATGGGATCTGTATCTGCTGTCTGAACTCGACGAAAGTCGAGATCGTTTCCTCAATTTTTTCGAGGCTGCGGCGACAAGACCAACACGTTTCGAGATGAGAGCGGACATAAGCCCCTTCCTTTGAGGAAAGCTCACCATCAACGTGTTTGAGCAGGGCTTCCTCAGAAGGATGAGCGTCCTCGATTTTCGATTTTTTGAACCAATCTCTAATCACCGTTTTGCTCCGATAATTTTTTGATCCCGCGACGCAAAAACTCGCCTACGGTCGGCGTGGCGACGGACATAATTTCTCCGATCTCCCTGTAACGGAAACCCTCTGCACGCAAAAATAAGGCCTGCCGCTCCTGCATTGAAAGGCGCTTTAAGCCTCGGTAGAGGCGCTCGTACTTTTCGCGCAGTAAGACATTTTGTTCAGGATTTAGTTTTGTATCAGGTAATAAGTTTTCAATTATTTCCCAGGAATTTGCGTCAAGCGGCGCAATAAATTGATTATGTTTTCTATGGTTTACCGCGAGGTTATGTGCGACACGAAATATCCAGAACCGAATGTTTCTGATCACCTGCCCGCCTTTGACCGTTTTATAAAGTTGTAAAAATGCGTCCTGGGTCAGGTCCTCGGCCTCCTCGGCGTTGCCAAAAACAGCCATAAGATATTGATAGACCGGCTGCCGGAGAGTTTCGAAAAGTTGCGTAATCTGCTGTTCCAGTTGATTGGCTTCCGTCATTGAAGTCAATAGCTCTCCGTCGGACAGAATTCCCGCCTCTGATTCTTGGCTGAACCACCGATTTGTTAACCTCGGCACCATGTTTATCGAAAAAAAGGAATGGAAATAAGAAAGGCTGGTTTTTATTTGTTAAATGTCCTGCCCATCAAGAAATACTTTTTGCTAGAAAGATACCACCTCTAATTATTAAGACAATCATCCTCGGAATTTAATGACAAGCTATTTTTATTAATTTGCTTTTTGTCCTGCTCCGGAAGTTTCTCTGACGGGTTCGTGCAATGCCAATTCATAAATGCCGAAAGACGCTTTGTAGGTTCGTCCCATGCCCTACAAAGCGTCTTTCGTTTCTCGGATACTCAGATTGCGGTCTCCGAAATCTATTAAAGTTGTTTAATTCTAGATCTAAATGGATGGGCCTGATCGGAAATCACCCAGTTGCCGTTAAGGCTGCGAATCCTGCGGCGAACGGGTAAACGGTTTGGGATTCTATATCTTGGGACTGTACTTCTGGAATACTTATTTGAACTGCGGGAGACGGCTCATTAGGAATACGGTAAATCTGTGACGCGAATCAGAGAAGAAATTACTCGTATACGCGGGTATTAGAACACCATCTGCAAACCGGCCCTGGTAGGAAAACAAACCCATCGCACGGTTTGCAGCGGTGTCGGACGTGGGGCATTTCCCTGGGCGGATAAAGCAGGTACCCAAACGTAAATGACTCACGGTATGCTTCAGTTTAATACTGCCGGCTGAAGGCGATGTAATATTGATCCCTTCGATGGCTTCGCCAAACATCGGAACAAAACTGCTGGTTCCGGTCCCGACGCCCAAATACGGCCGGGTTGATAGACTGACCCCAAAACAAACGATTGTCTTAGGTATCGCGAAAGTCCGCCTCGGCGGGTTATTCCCGTAACGTGGCAATCTTGCCATCGCAAAGAAACCTTGTGTCGATGACATTTCTGGGAAAAGCCCTTTGAAGTTTGAGAATATGCGTGGGAAGTCATTATGACAATAAACAGGATTAGAGGGAGAAACTTTGATAAAACTCTAAATCCTAAATATATGCACAGGCGGGCGTTCTTAGACATTCTCGACTCCAACAGAATTGGGATAACCAACGGAAAGGATCAGGGGGCGTAGCTTATCCGGATCGTGCGGAGGTCGATCAGACAGCGGCGTGATATGCAACGTACGTGCCAGACGAACGATGGCCAAAAACAAAAAGATTTCGCGACAAGAGGATAAATTTTGGGGTATTATGCCCCACTTCCAAGGTTATGGTTGGGTAATTCTTCCCGTTCGAGAGTTAAGCTAGGCCCGTGATTTGTTCGCTTGCATTTTCGCGATACCGAAAAATTTCAATAGGCAGCCCGGGAAGAGTCACTTGGTTCAAAAAAATGTTGACAGCTGGCGGTTGAAAAAAGTCTAATTGTCTATTGATGAGGTCCTGCGCTGGATCTGTCCTAATTCCCTGAATTCCTATTTGTCGTAATTTATTTGATAAGGCGGATCGTAGTTCCGTTTTGAACGGAGCTGTTTAGGGGCGAGCATGAAATCAGTGGTCCGCCGGTCCGCGTACCGAAAAGAGCGTGGATCCTTTGCGATGAATAGTTATGATCGAGAAGCCAACAAACGGAATGAAATTGCGACCTGAAAAAATCCTCACTAAAAATTCGATAAGATCAATATTATTGCGTTATGGTCTGGCAGCAGGGTTATTTGCCATAACTATTGGGCTAGCCCTTCTTCTCTTGTATCTCGGCATTAAGATCAGTTTGACCATCCTGATCATTGCTGCGCTTTTTGTCACCGCATGGTACGGTGGCCGCGGACCGGGCCTGCTGCTAGCTGTCCTCGTGCAGGTTGCGTCAATAATACTAAACCCAATTCCGCCGGATAGTTCATTTCTGAGAGCTGTATTCGGATATTTTAGTAACCTCGTACTTATAGCCTTTATAGTCCTGATAATCGATGGGCTTCACAGGGTGGTGAGGCGACTCGGCGATCAGCGTAAGTTATTGCAGGTAACTCTCGCCAGCATCGGTGATGCCGTTATTGCGACCGATCTCGATGGCTCGATCAGCTTTATGAATCCTACTGCGGAGACGCTGACGGGATGGACGGCTAAAGAATGCGTCACGCAGCGGTTCGGAGACGTGTTTCGCATAACGAATGAGACCGGACACGAACCTCTGGAAAATCCGGTCACGAGGATTCTTCGGGAAGGCTCCATCGGCGGCGGAACAAAGGATACATTCTTGATAGCAAAGAACGGTGGCGAAACGCCGATCGATTACAGCGGAGCGCCGATAATTGATGATAACGACCAGGTCATCGGCGTTGTCATCGTGTTTCGTGACGTAACGGAGCGTAAACGGGCCGAAGACGAAATTCGACAACTTAACGACACACTCGAACTCCGCGTCGTCCAGCGGACCGCAGAGATCGAAGCTGCCAACAAGGAACTCGAGGCTTTTTCCTATTCGGTCTCTCACGATCTGCGTGCCCCACTCCGCGCAATGGACGGATTTTCACGCATCTTTTTGGAAGACTACGCCGACAGGCTTGACGACGAGGGGAAACGAATTCTTGGAGTTATTCGCGATAGTGCCAGGACCATGGGCCAATTAATAGACGACCTTCTGGCATTCTCTCGTCTTGGACGAAAGTCTATAGAACCTTCGATCGTCAATATGAGCGAGCTTGCGCGTGAAGCGTGCCTAAATATCGACTCATGTGAGGGTTCCGACATCGAGATCGGCGATCTTCCAGAAGCGCACGGTGATGTTGCATTGCTCCGCCAGGTTTTTTTCAATCTCCTTTCAAATGCTGTCAAATATTCAAGAACCAAGGATAAGATAACAATAAACGTCGGTGGATACGGCGAAAACGGTGAAAATATCTATTATGTCCGCGACGACGGTGTCGGGTTCGATATGAAGTATTCAGATAAGTTGTTCGGGGTTTTTCAGCGCCTGCATAGCGCCGATGAGTTCGAAGGAACCGGTGTCGGATTGGCAATCGTCCACCGCGTGATTGCTAAGCATGGCGGTCGTGTATGGGCTGAAGGTGAGGTCGGCACGGGTGCGACATTTTATTTCGCGTTGCCCAAATGGTTTGTTAATGAGGCAGAAGCTGATCAGTTGGCACTGACGTAGAAATATTGATTGTCGAAGATAGTCCGCTCGATCTGAACTAATCCTGCGGGCCTTAGGATGACAAGCCATAAGTTAGATTGTCATGTTCGTATCGACCAGGTAAAACGTCGTCTGACCGTTAACGGTCTTGGCGACCCGATTGCCGTCGCCATCGTAGACGATCGT
>Ga0070664_100004042_pt1 | contig 11783 bp, 8 predicted proteins | sample KBSC73metaG_FD_65863 | JGI IMG/M metagenome (GOLD analysis project Ga0070664, IMG submission 65863) | Corn rhizosphere microbial communities from Kellogg Biological Station, Michigan, USA - KBS C7-3 metaG | ecosystem: Host-associated > Plants > Roots > Rhizosphere > Soil ... | reverse complement strand
CGAACTCACCCGTGCCCAGGCCGGCATGGTCACCCGCGCGCAGGCCATGCGCTGCGGATTGTCCGACGCCGCGATCTCGGCGCGGGTGGCTTCCGGGCGGTGGCAACGGATCTATCTGGGCGTGTTCGCGACGTTCAGCGGCCCGCTGCCGCGGATCGCGTCGATCTGGGCCGCGATCCTGTTCGCCGGCCCGGACGCGGTCGCGTGCAACCGCACGGCCGCCGAGTTGATCGGCCTCGTCGAGCCGGCGTCCGGCCCGGTGCAGGTAGCTGTCCCGCACGCGCGGCGGGTGAGGTCCCGGCCCGGCGTCGCCGTGCACCGAGTGGTCGACGTGGGGCGGATGAGGCACCCGGCCGCCGTTCCGCCCCGGACGTGCGTCGAGGAAACGGTGCTCGACCTCGCGCAGTCCGCTCGCACGGTCGACGATGCGATCGGCTGGCTGACCCGTGCAGTGGGTGGCCGGTTCACGACACCGGACCGGTTGCGCGCCGCGATGGCCGGGCGGCGCCGGTTGCGCTGGCGGCGGGAGTTGGCGTCGGCGCTGCGTGACGTGGCGGCCGGCTGCCACAGCCTGCTCGAGCTGAGATACCGCCGGAACGTGGAGCGCTCGCACGGGCTGCCCGCCGGGACGCGCCAACGGCGCCGCGAGAACTGGTACGACGACGTGGCGTACGACGAGTACGGCGTCAACGTCGAGCTGGACGGTCGGCGGGCCCATCCTGAGTCCGCCCGGTTCCGCGACCACCGGCGGGACAACGCGGCTGTCGTCGCCGGAGAGCGGGTGCTCCGGTACGGCTACGCCGACGTCGTCGAGCGCCCGTGCACTGTCGCCCGGGAGGTGGCGACGGTGCTGCGAGATGCCGGATGGCGCGGCCGGACGAGGCGCTGCGGACCGGGATGCGACGACGGGGAAATTCTTCCAGGCGTCAGCCTGGAAGAATTTCCCCGTTGACGAATGGTCAGCCGTCGACGGAGTGCCTCGGCTCGTAGTCGGCACGGTGCTTGCCTCCACCAAGGCCGCCGACATCGCCGACGCCACCGAAGCCGCCCACCAGGGGCAGGTCGCCGAAGCCGTCCAGCGGGATCCCGCTCGTGCCCTGCGGACCGGTCAGGCCGCCCACCACGGGCAGGCTGTCGGTGCCACCGAGCGGGAGCATGTCGGCCTCGGTGCCACCGACGGAGGCGCCGGACGTCGCGCCGGACGTAGCGCCGGACGTCGCGCCGGACGTCGCGCCGCCGGCGGAGCTCATCAGGCCGTTCACGGTGCCCGACGCGTTGTTGTACGCGGCGCCCGTCGAGGCGCCGGTCGCCGAGGTGCCGGGCGCCAGCAGTTGGTGCACCGGGATGGGAGCCGCGCCGGGGAGCGTGTTGAGGTTCGCCCGGGTCGGCAGGGTGCCGCCGTTCAGCATGCTGCCGAACACCGGCAGCTGGTCGGCGGCCGGCAGCTGGTCGGCGGCCGGCAGCTCGCCTGCCTCGCGGACGAACGACTCTCCGACGGGCCGCTCCAGATCGGTGTCGGCACCGCCGAGCGGCAGCCCGCCGAGGGGCAGCCCACCCAGCGCCGAGCCGCCGCCCAACGCTCCGCCGCCCAACGCTCCGCCGCCCAGCGCGGACCCGCCACCGAGCGCGGACCCGCCACCGAGCGCCGACCCGCCATCGAGCGCCGAGGTTCCCTGCGTGGCCAGGCCCTGCACCGTGCCCACCGGCAGCCGGTCGCCCATCGGGACGCCCAGGCCGTTGCCGGCCAGCCCGTCGTGCGCGAGCGCGTCGCCGCCGTTCAGCGTGTCGCCGGCAACGTCGGTGCCCAGCGGGACGTTGCGCACCGGAATCCCGGTCTGCCCGAGCGGGCCGGTCTCCGGACGAGAAGACTCCGACGCCGGCGCCGGCAGGATGCGGTTCGCCGCCGGCCGCCCCGGCGACGGCTTGCGGGAAGGCGAAGCCGCCACACCGCCCGACCCACCCGTCGGCAGGCCGAGCCCGTCCATCGGTACGACGTCGGTGATCGGCAGCGACTGGAACAGGTCCGGCGTGCGTCCGGTGTTCGCGAAGACGTCGCGCGGCTGGCCGTCCTGGGTCGGGGCGTGGACCGTCGCGCCCAGCTCACCGTTGTTGGTTCCGCTGCGCACCGGCCCGCCGCCGCCCGGTAGCAGGCCGACCGTGTCGCGCTGGCCGGGCGTGTCGACCGAGACGCCCAGTCCGCTGACCCCGCCGTCGACGTTCGCGGCGTCCGCCACGTTCGTCAGCGCCTGCGGGTCCGCGAGCACGGGCGTGTCGGCGTGGGCGGCCGAGCCGAGCAGCAACGCCCCACCGGCGATGCCGACGGTGCCGGCCGTCCGACGAATCCACTTGTTCATTCGTGTTCCATCCGTCGCGTTCCATCAGTCGCGTGCGTGTCCCGCGATCTTGGACGTTTGCCGCCGCCCCAGCGACAGCAAGAGTCCAAGATCGCGAAATCGCGGAAGCGCCGGGCAGCGCCACCTCTGCAGTAAACGACCAAGTCGGGCAAAACGTTCTGCTGGCGAGGTAGGGCATCGACGAACGCTAAGATCACCGCCGATGGCGCGCGAGACCTGGCTCACCCGTCGGCTGCGGGCGGGCGTGCCCACGCGCCGCCCTGCGGACCACGCCGGAACCCCACCGCCGCAGCCGGCCGCCGGTCACCTGATCGTGTGCGGCGACGACCCGCTGACCCACCGGCTGGCCAGCGAACTGGTCCGCCAGTACGGCCGTCAGGTCACGGTGATCCTGCCCAGCCGCCGGCACAACCACGGTCCGCAGATCGCCCGGCTGCCGGTGCGCATCATCGAGTCCGAACACCTCGACGCCGCAGCCTTCCGCCACGCCCGCGTCGCGGCCGCGGACGCAGTCGCGCTGGTGCGCCAGGACGACGTCGGCAACATCCATGCCGCATTGCAGGCCCACGAGCTGAACCCGCGCGTCCACCTGGTGATCCGGATGTTCAACCTGAGCCTGGGGCTGGGCATCCGCACGCTGTTCGGCGACTGCGCGGTGATCTCCGACGCCGCGATGGCCGCGCCGGCGTTCGTGGCGGCCGCGCTCGGCGAGGCGGCCCCGGTGCAGGTGCGCCTGCCGGGCCGCACCCTGTACGTCGCGCAGCGCGACGCGGTGCCGCCGGCCAGCGTCGTGTGCGCGCTCGCCGCGACGAGCCAGGCGAGCCAGGCGAGCCAGGCGAGCCAGGCGAGCCAGGCGAACCAGGCGAACCAGCCCGCGGGCGAGCGCACGGTCCTGCTGCCGCGCGACGCGGACTCCGCCGACTCCACCGACCTTGTGCTGGCGGTAGCCGCGAGCAACCCGTACGCGGAGGATCTGGCGACCCCGCGTCGGCCGGGCCGGTTCCGGCGGTGGCTGGCCCACCAGCGCCGCGATCCGCTGCGGGCCGCCCGGCTGTTCGCCAACCGACGGCTGGTGCAGGCCGCCGCGGTGCTCGTCGTCCTGCTGATCGTCGGCACCGCCGTGCTCGCGGCCGTCCGCGAGGACCTGAACTGGTGGGACGCCGCCTACCTCACGCTGCTGTCGGCGCTCGGTGGTGCCGACGCCGACGTACAGGCGAGCACGATCGAGAAGATCACCCAGACCGTGCTCACCGTCGTCAGCATCGCGCTCATCCCGGTCGTGACCGCCGCCGCGGTCGAGGCCGTCGTGAACGCGCGGCTCGCGCTTGCGCTCGGTCGACTCCGCGAGCCGGTGAGCGACCACATCGTGGTGGTCGGCCTGGGTAACGTCGGCACCCGGGTGATCCGGCAGCTGCACCAGCGCGGCCTGCAGGTGGTGGCGATCGACAAGACCGACACCGCGCGGGGTGCGCAACTGGCCCGCGAGCTGGACGTGCCGGTGATCATCGGGGATGCGAGCCGCGAGGAGACGCTGCGAGCGGCGTCGGTGCAGACGTGCCGGGCGCTCGTGGTGCTGTCCACCGACGACGTGGTCAACCTCGAGGCCGCGATCAGCGCGCGGGTGCTGAACCCCGGCCTGCGGGTGGTGCTGCGTCTCTTCGACGGCGACTTCGCCGACCGGGTCGAGCGGGCCTTCCACATCGACGTCTCGCGCAGCGTGTCGTACCTGGCCGCGCCCGCTTTCGCGGCCGCGATGCTGCAACGCGACGTGATCGGTGCTATCCCGGTCAACCGCCGGGTCCTGCTGATCGCGGATGTTCCGGTCTGTGCGGGGTCGTTCGCCGACGGGGTAAGCGTCGCCGATCTGCATGCGCTCGACGGCGTCCGGGTGATTGCGGTGACGACCCGCGGCCGGACCCGCTGGTCCCCGCAACCCGACGAGGTGCTGGCCGCCGACGCCCGCCTGACTGTCGTCGCCACAAGGGACGGCCTCGGCCGCGTGGTAGCAGCAACCTCCGCATAGCCGCCGACGCCCGCGCCCCGCCCGCCCGCCCCGCGCCACCCCAAGATCGAGCTGATCTTGCAGTTGTGGCGGAATCGCCGCACAAGGGGCGGAATTTCATACACAACTGCAAGATCAACTCGATCTTGGGGTGGCATGGGTGCGGTCTGCGCCGCGTCGCCGCTCTCCGCCGGTCGTTGAACACCCGGATTCGGACATATCGGCGAAGGAGCCTCGATGCGGCGTACGTTCGGGATTGCGGTCGCGGTCTGCGCGTTGGTGGGTGCTGCCGGCATCACCGGCGTCTCGCTCGCCGACACCCGACCCGCACGCGAGGCGACCGCGGCGACGGCAGCCAAGCCCGCCGCGACGGCCGCGAACGAGCGCCCGAACGCCCGGATCGGCGCCCTCGAGAGCGTCACCGGCCAGCTGGTGCGCCGCGGGAAGTACGTCCCGACCGCCCGCACGTTGACCTACCACTACCCGGGCGCCTCGTACGTCAAGCTGCACTTCAGCCGCGCCTCGCTGCGCCCGGGCGACACCGTTGTCGTTTCCGACCCGACGGGCACCGAGTCGTACCGGTACACCGCCGAGGACCTGCAGGCCGACCCGTGGGCCATGTCGATCAGCGGCGACACCGCAAACGTGCGGCTCGAGCAGGGCAGCTACGACCCGCTCGGCCTGCGCACCCGCCTCGCCGGCCTGGGCGTCGACGTGGACCAGGTGGCCCGCGGCTTCCGGGAGGCCACCGGCGACGCCGCACCCGAGGGCCCGACCCAGCAGCGCGACCGGGCCGAGAGCGTCTGCCGCGGCTCCGACGAGAAGCGCGATGCGATCTGCTACAAGGCCGCGCACCCGGTGGAGTACCAGAAGGCCAAGGCCGTGGGGCGGATTCTCATCAACGGCGTGGAGCTGTGCACCACGTGGCGGATCGGCCCGAACAACCGGCTGATCACCAACAACCACTGCATTTCCAGCGGATCCGACGTGCGCCGCAGCGAGGTCTGGTTCAACTACGAGTGCGCCCGGTGCGACGGGTACGACGTGCTGCGCACCACCAAGGTCTGGGGCGACCAGTTGCTGGCCACCGACCGCACGCTCGACTACGCGCTGTTCACCGTCCGCGGCTTCGACTCGATCAGCAAGTTCGGCTACCTGGAGATGGACCTCGGCGAGTTGCACAGCGGCCAGGAGCTGTACATTCCGCAGCACCCGCGCGGCCTGCCCACGATGATCGCGATGAACGACCCGGGCGAGCGCAACGGCAACTGCGCCGTCGACGATCCCACCTACTACGGCTACGACGAGGGCACCGACGTCTCGTACTTCTGCGACACCGACGGCGGCTCGTCCGGCTCGCCGGTGCTCTCGTCCACCACCCACAAGGTGGTCGCGCTGCACCACTTCGGCGGCTGCCCCAACTCGGGCGTCCGGATCGACCTCATCAACCGCGAGATCGGGCCGCTGCTGTAGCGCTGCTGTAGAAATGGCTGTATGAGACGCGGGTGGCTGGCCGACGCCGTCCTCGTCGCGTTGTTCGCGGCGGTGACCGCGGCGGTGGCCACGGGCTGGACGCACGGCCTGGACCTGGCCGTCCGGGACTGGTCGGACAGCCACCGGCCCACGCCCGCGTACGTGATCGCCCGCGGCCTCAACCTGCTCGGCCAGGGCAGCCCACTCGCGATCGTCGCGGCCATGCTGGCCGGCCTGCTCGCCTGGCGGACCCGCAGCGTGCGGCCGCTGCTGCCGGTCGTCGCCGCTTACCTGCTGCTGATGGCGGTGGTCGGCCCGGTGAAGGTGTTCACCGACCGGGCCGCGCCGCACAAGCCGGAGGCGACGCCGCACCGGGAGGAGTTCTTCAGCGGCGGCATGTCGTACCCGTCGGGTCATACCGCCAACACCGTCGTCTGGTACGGCGTCCTCGTCATGCTGCTCGCCGCCCTGCTGACGACGGCCATGCGGCCGGCCGCGCGGCTCGCATTGCGACTCGCGCCGCCCGTGCTCGTCGCCGTGGTGACGACGTACCTGGGGTTCCACTGGATCACCGACACCGTGGCCGGGTTGATCGCGGGACTCCTTCTCTACCGCCTCCTGCGCCGCGTCCCATGGGACGACCTGCCGCTGCACCGGCTGCCCGGCACCCGCCGGCTCGCGCAACGCGGATGGTTAGGCAAGGTTCCTGACCTGGCTCTGCGCTAGGGTTCGGCATTACCGAACGTCTGGAGGGCCCCGCGTGGACCGGTACGCGCGCTGGAACGCGCTGCTGGAGATGCTCACCGAAGACGGCCGGGTGAGCGTGGAGGAGGCGGCCGAGCGGCTCTCGGTCTCGCACGCGACCATCCGGCGCGATTTCGACCAGCTCGCCCAGCAGCAGATGATCACCCGGACGCGCGGCGGCGCGGTCGCGAGTGGCGTCTCCTACGACCTGCCGTTGCGCTACAAGACGGCGAAGCACTCGGCGGAGAAGCAGCGCATCGGGGCGGCGGCGGCCGCGCTGGTGACGCCGGGCATGGTGGTGGCGCTCAACGGCGGCACCACCACCACGGAGGTGGCCCGGGCGCTGGCGGTGCGGCCCGAGCTGACCGGCGGCGTCGACGACGCGCAGCTCACCGTCGTCACGAACGCGTTGAACATCGCGAACGAGCTGCTGGTCCGCTCGCGCATGAAGATCGTGGTGACCGGCGGTATCGTGCGGCCGCAGTCCTTCGAGCTGGTGGGGCCGCTCGGCGGGGCGATCCTCAACGAGGTGACGTTCGACGTGGCGCTCCTCGGCGCCGACGCGATCGACGTGGAGCTGGGGGCCGCGGCGCACAACGAGGGCGAGGCCGGGATCAACGCCCAGATGGTGGCCAGGGCGAAGCGGGTGGTCATCATCGCCGACTCGTCCAAGCTCGGCGGCCACGCGTTCGCGCGGATCTGCCCGATCGAGCGGGTCGACACGCTCGTGACCGACTCGAGCGCCACGCCGCTGCAGATGGAGGCGTTCGAGGCGGCCGGCGTTCACGTCATCTGCGCATAGAAATCTTCTACTCTGAGGCGGCAATGTCGTTCACCTAATCTGCGGGGAGTCACCGGGTGAAAGGCCGTCGTGCCGAGGAGGCACACGTTCCTGAGGCGCGTCCGGCGCCGGAAGCCGATCTCGTCGAAGACGACGATCTCGATACCGACGTGCCCGTGCCCGTCTCCGGTGAGCCGGGACTCGACGAGCGTGCGGAAGAGATCCTGGCCTTCGAGCGCCGGTGGTGGAAGCACGCGGGCGCCAAGGAGCAGGCGATCCGCGACACGTTCGGCCTCTCGGCGACGCGCTACTACCAGGTGCTCAACGGGCTGCTCGACGATCCGGCGGCGCTCGAGCGGGATCCGGTGCTGGTCGGCCGGCTGCGGCGGCTTCGTGCCTCGCGGTCCCGCCGTTCCGTGTAGGTTTCGTGGTCCTCAGGCCGGTCTCAGGTTTTCCGACATAGCGTGGGGCAATGGCCAGGAACCCGTGGTGGCGTCGCATGCTGCCCAGGATCAGGTGGACGCGGCGGCGGCTGATCTCGGCGGCCGTGGTGGTCGTGCTGCTGGGCGGGCTGGTCGGCGTCGCCGCGTGGCCGGACCGGGCGAGCTACCGCACCGAGGAACTGCGCATCGACGTGCGCACCGGCCCGGCCGGCGACCAACCGGTGACCCTGGACGCCACCTACTACCAGCCACGATCGGCGACGTCGTCGGCGCGGGTGCCGGCGATCCTGCTGGCACACGGCTTCGGCGGGACGAAGACCTCGGTCGCGGCTGACGCCAAGGATCTGGCCGACCTCGGGTACGCGGTACTCACCTGGACCGCGCAGGGATTCGGCCGGTCCACCGGCGAGATCCACCTGGACAGCCCGGACTGGGAGGTGCGCGACGCCCAGCGGCTGCTGGACTGGCTGGCCGCCCGGCCCGAGGTGCGGCTCGACGGTCCCGGTGATCCGCGGGTGGGCGTGGTCGGCGGCTCCTACGGCGGCGGGCTGGCACTCATGCTCGCCGGCCAGGACCAGCGCGTCGACGCGATCGTGCCGATGATCACCTGGAACGACCTGTCGCGCGCGTTCCTGCCGGAGGCCACCGGACGCGACCCGGCCGACGGCGTGTTCAAGAAGCAGTGGGCCGGACTGTTCTTCGGATCCGGCTCCGGTGGGTTGAGCGGTGGGGAACTGGGCGCGCTGGTCGGGGGCGGCCGCGACGATGCGGCCGCTGCGTTCGCCGGGCGGGGCGATCCGCGCTGCGGCCGCTTCGCCGCCGACGTCTGCGCGGCGTACCTCGCCGTCGCGACCACCGGCCGGCCGACGCCGGAGAGCCTGGCCCTGCTGCGCCGCAGCAGCCCGGCGTCCATTGTGGACCGAATCAAGGCGCCGACCCTGCTGATCCAGGGCGAGGCAGATTCGCTGTTCCCGCTGTCCGAGGGCGACGCGAACGCGCGTGCCATCGCCGCGAACGGGACGCCGGTGCGGGTGGCCTGGTTCACCGGCGGCCACGACGGCGGCACCGGCCCACGCACCGACCGGGACCGGCTGAACTTCCTCACCGCCCAGTGGTTGGGCCACTACCTGCGCGGCGAGGGTGCGGCGCCGTCGCGGAGTTTCACCTACTCCCGGATCACCGGCATCGACGCGACCAACCGGGACCTGGTGGCGTCCGGGTACAGCGTCACCGACTATCCGGGACTGTCCAGCGCGGGGGTCGCCGTCGGCGTCGTGGGTCCGCCGCAGCCGATCGCCAATCCGCCGAACGGCACGCCGGCCGCCGTCTCGACGCTGCCCGGCGGGCTGTCGTCGTTCGTCGGCGGGGCAGGGCTCGACATCCCCGGCCAGTTCGCGCTGTTCGGCAGCCGGCCGTTCGAGTCCACTGTGGATGTTGTGGGCGCGCCAACGGTGCGGATCCGGGCCGCGTCGGCCACCGGCGAGGCGGTGCTGTTCGTCAAGCTGTACGCCGTCGGGGCGGACGGTGCGGGCAGCCTGCCCGGCGGCCAGGTCGCGCCGGTGCGGCTCACCGGTCTGCCTTCTTCGCTCGACCAGGCCGAGCCGGTCACCGTGACGCTGCCGGCGATCGTGCACCGGTTCGAGGCCGGGCAGCGCCTCGAGATCGTCGTCTCGACGTCCGACCAGGCATACGCGACGCCGGCCGAGCCGGCTGTGTACCAGGTAGCCGTCGACGGTGCGGTCACACTGCCCACTGTGGACGGAACGCCGATCCGCAACCCGAACATCGTCTGGTGGATCGGTCTGGCGGTCCTGCTCGGCGTGATCGTGCTCGGTGTGGTGGCCGCCGTGCTGATCGGGCGCCTGCGCAGCAGGCGCAAGCGGCAGGCGGTGGTCGAGGAGCACGCCGACACACCGCTCGTCGTGCGCGGGCTGCGCAAGGAGTACGCCGACGGGTTCGTGGCGGTGTCCTCTGTGGACTTCACCGTCCGGCGTGGACAGGTCGTGGGGCTGCTCGGACCGAACGGCGCCGGAAAGACGACCAGCCTGCGGGTGTTCATGGGGCTGACCCGGGCCACCGCCGGCGAGGTGCTCATCTTCGGGCACCGGCTGGTGCCCGGTGCGGCGGTGCTGTCCCGCCTCGGTGCGTTGGTCGAGGGTCCGGGCTTCCTGCCGCACCTGTCCGGGCGGGCGAACCTCGAACTGTTCTGGAAGTCGACAGGCCGCCCGGCCGGCGACGCCAGGATGGACGAGGCGCTGGACATCGCCGGCCTCGGCTCGGCCATCGACAGGCGGGTAAAGACATACAGCCACGGCATGAAGCAGCGTCTCGCGATCGCGCAGGCCATGCTCGGCCTGCCGGAACTGCTCGTCCTCGACGAGCCCACCGACGGCCTCGACCCGCCGCAGATCGCCGAGATGCGGCGGGTGCTGCACCGCTACGCCACCGACGGGCGGGCCGTGCTGGTCTCCAGCCACCTGCTCGCCGAGGTTGAGCAGACGTGCACCGACGTCGTCGTCATGCACAAGGGCGAGGTGGTCGCCTCCGGGCTCGTCGACGAGATCGTGGGCGATTCGCCCACCGTCCACCTCGACGTGTCCGATGTGGACAGTGCGACCGCCGTGCTGGACCGGCTCGGTGGCGTGCGCGCCGTGACCGCGGACGGCAACGGACTGGTGGTCGACATGAACGGCACGCCGCGCGCCGAGGTGGTGGCGGCCCTCGTCAACGCCGGTGTGGGAGTCGACCGGGTGGTGCCGCGCCGGCGGCTCGAAGACGCGTTCCTGGCCCTGGTGGGCGGCGACACGAAGGCGAGTGGGGAGCGATGACTGCTGTCACCGATCGTGCGGCCGGCTACCGGCCGGGCCGCACGCTGAGCTTCTGGACCGAGGTGCGCCGGCAGGCGGCCCGCCGCCGCACCCAGTTCGCGCTCGGCTTCATGATCCTGCTGCCGTTGATCGTGCTCGCTGCCTTCGAGTGGAACCCCGGCGGGGGAGACGACGACCGCGGCGACGGCAACGGCGGGTTCAGCGCGCTCGTCGACGTCGCCACCTCCGGCGGCCCGAACTTCACCCTGTTCACGCTGTTCGTGTCGTCGGGCTTCCTGCTGATCGTGGTGGTGGCGCTGTTCTGCGGCGACGCGGTCGCCAGCGAGGCGAGCTGGGGGAGCCTGCGCTACCTGCTCGCCGTCCCGGTGCCGCGGGCCCGGCTGCTGGCCATCAAGCTGCTGGTCGCGCTCGCGTACAGCGCGGTGGCGATGCTGCTGCTGGCCGGTACCGCGCTGCTGGCCGGCACCCTGTTCTACGGCTGGAATCCGTTGCGGGCGCCCGTGGGCGGCACGCTGTCGCCCGAGGACGGGGTGGTGAGGCTGCTCGCCGTGCTCGGCTACCTCGCGGCCTCGTTCCTCGTGGTGGGCGCGCTGGCGTTCTTCCTGTCGGTGTCGACGGACGCCCCGCTGGGCGCGGTCGGCGGCGCGGTGCTGCTGTACATCGTGTCGAACATCCTCGACCAGATCACCGCGCTGGGCAGCATCCGCACGTTCCTCCCGACGCACTACAACGAGGCCTGGCTCGGCCTGCTGTCGACCCCGATCCAGACCGACGACGTCGTGCGCGGCCTGGTGTCCGCGGTCGCCTATTCGACCGTCCTGCTGGCGCTGGCCTGGTGGCGCTTCCTGAAAAAGGACGTGGTCAGCTAGACCTACACCGGTGCCAGGGGGACGTACGGCTGGGCGGGGAGCTCCACCTCGACCCGGTCACCGGGATGCACCTCGCCGTCCGCCAGTACAACCGCCATCACGCCGGCCTTGCGGATCACCGATCCGTCCGCGGCCCGCCCGAGCACCGCCGCCATCAGACCGTCCTGGAACGCGTCCAGCTGGATGGCGTGCACGAGGTGGACCTGTCGCAGGTTCGGCTGGCTCGGGTCGCGCCTGACCCGGGACCGGTGCTTCACCGTCACGCCGGCGTGCGCGTCGCCGTCCACGC
>Ga0070664_100004041_pt1 | contig 11785 bp, 9 predicted proteins | sample KBSC73metaG_FD_65863 | JGI IMG/M metagenome (GOLD analysis project Ga0070664, IMG submission 65863) | Corn rhizosphere microbial communities from Kellogg Biological Station, Michigan, USA - KBS C7-3 metaG | ecosystem: Host-associated > Plants > Roots > Rhizosphere > Soil ... | reverse complement strand
CCGGAAAAAGTTTACCGTGCATTTACAGAAGCCAACGCCATAGCTTCCTGGTTACCTCCGTACGGATTTCTCTGCACCGTTCATGCAATGGATCCAAAAGTGGGAGGAAGTTTTAAAATGTCGTTTCACAATTTCTCTACCGGCAATGGCCACTCATTTGGCGGAAAATATATCGACCTTAAACCAAACGAATTTTTAAAATACACCGATCAATTTGATGATCCTAACCTGCCTGGTGAAATGACTACTTCCGTATGGTTGAAAAAAGTTTCAGTAGGTACTGAAATCAAAATCTTGCAGGAAGGAATTCCTTCAATGATACCTGTTGAAATGTGTTATTTAGGATGGCAGGAATCTATAGACAAGCTCACTAAGCTGGTTGAGCCCCAAATTCCGGACGCGTGATTTAAAAGTATTATTGCAGCATGACCACGACATCTTCAAGATCAAATGATGCGCAGTCATAAAAAAGGCCATACGCAAAAACGAATGGCCTTTAATTTTTTTCAACAGATCATGCCTTCTCAGTTTTACATTTCACTTCCCATTTGTGATCTAATGTCTTTTCTGTTATTTATCCTTTTGCTTGATAACAGTGCCGTTTGCATCAATCAAAGCCTTCATCTTATTGTCGCCGTTTTTCAGCTTAACGTTATACGCAGTATGATCCTTCCATGTAACCTGATTCACCTTATCAATAGTATATCCCTGATAGGTGCTGCCGATCATCTGGTTAACTACTGCCGGTAAGCCATTGTTATAATCAGAGATACCATAGGTAGTGCCAATCCAGTTGCCATTTGCATCGTACCATGAATAATACTTGTTACCATTCATTGTATAGGTTACTGCATAATCTTTCGGCGTCAATACTGTCCAGTCGGTTAAATCCCAGTCAATTGGAACAATGGCTTCGTCATAAGGACCCCAAACCACATCAGTAGCACCAGGGTACTGCGTAGTAAATGAAGTTTGAATGTTGGTTGGAACCGAAAAGGCTGTATGTTCAGTGGTCGTGGTTGTGGCAGTGGTTCCGTTACTGCTTGTTGTTGTAGTAGTTGTAGGTCGCCTGGTACTGCAGGAAACCATTAAAGAACTGGCGATGATCGCTGCTAGAATCATTTGTTTCATATAAAATGGTTTTTGTGATGAAAAGGGTTTTATCAAAAGGCACAAATAAACTGCCAGATAAATTGGTGTGTGGATGAGTGTGTATTAATTTTTTGCCTGGCGAAAATCCATGTTTGAATAAAAAAGGATGCGGTTAAGTTTTAAATGAAGTGTCTTTTGGGGCGGCTTAAAATATCAAGTGCTAAATAGCTCGTATATCAGGTTGCTTTCCTTGAGCAAGACAAGTCAAAGACTGATCTCATAAAACCTTAGTTCAGACATAATCAATTGTCAACCGGACATGTCTCCCCGAGGGGCGCCGAAAAAATAAGCTTTGATTTAATAAGAATATTATATATTTATTCCACATCTCTTTTAATCCACTCCTGGCTAAACTGCTTTCAATAAAAGAACCTTTACTTCATTCCTAGAAACACAACCCGGTCCATTATCATCCATTGCAAACCATAAACACCAATTCTTTCAAAACAAATTGTAACCATGAAAAAAATTGTACTGCTCACTTGCTTGTCGGCATTTGTGGCCATTTCTGCTTTTTCACAAACTGGCGGATTCTGGACACCCAACAGCGAAAACCAAAACGTAATTACAAAAAACAAAGCTGTTTTCAGGGCGAGTTACCCAAAGGAGTTCAAGCTGTTTAATTTGGATGTTCTGAGTTTCAGGCAGACGTTATTATCTATTACAGGCAATAATCGGCTGAAGAAATCCACTGTTATTTCTCTTCCGAATGCAGATGGAGGAATCGAGGAATTTGAAGTAGTGGAAGCTTCCAATTTTGAACCCGCATTGCAGGCGCAATTTCCGGAGATCAGGGCTTTTTCGGGTAAAGGCCTAACCGATAAATATGCCACTTTAAAATTGAGCATTTCTCCGGAAGGAGTACAAACTATGGTGTTCAGAACTGAAAAAGACAATGAATTCATTGAGCCCTATTCAAATGATCGCCCGGTTTATTCAGTTTATAAAGCACACAGGGAAAAAGAAAAGCTCCCCTGGACCTGTACGACAAACGACAAACAAATGTTTTCCGGTCTCAATTCCCAAATTTTCAGTCAGTCATCATCGACGCTGCGCACTGGCAGTTCAACGGGACAATTGAAAACGCTTCGCCTGGCACAATCATGCAACGGTGAATATTCCAATTATTTTGGTGCATTCAGTTCCGCAGATGTTGCGAAAGTTTTGGCTGCCTTCAATGCAACGCTTACCCGTTGTAATGGTGTGTTTGAAAAGGATCTTGCTGTACACCTGAACCTGATCGCCAATTCCACAGCAGTCATTTATTACAACCCCGCAACAGATCCTTACAGCACCAACCTTTCAAGCTGGAACAATCAATTGCAATCAACCCTCACTTCAAATATTGGCGAAGCCAACTATGACATCGGTCACATGTTTGGTGCGTCGGGTGGAGGCGGAAACGCAGGCTGTATTGGCTGTGTATGTGTGAATGGCCAAAAAGGAAGTGGGATCACTTCACCTGCTGATGGCATTCCGCAAGGCGATAATTTCGATATTGATTATGTAGTACATGAAATGGGACACCAGTTAGGAGCCAATCATACTTTTTCAATGTCCTTAGAGGGCACAGGACAAAATAAAGAAGTAGGTTCTGGAATAACTATTATGGGTTATGCTGGTATTACCAGCCAGGATGTAGCTCCGCACTCTATCGATATATTTCACGCCACTTCAATTGAACAAATACAGGCCAATTTAGCGAATAAGACCTGCCCGGTATCCACCAACATTACCGGCAATAATGAGGCGCCTGTTTTGGGTGCTGTTTCCAATTATACTATTCCAATCAGCACTCCATTTGTTTTGACAGGTTCTGCAACTGATGCCAATGGTGACCCTCTTACCTATTGCTGGGAACAAAACGATAATGCAACGACTTCCGGAACAAGCAGTGTAGCATCGCCAGCGAAAGCAACAGGCCCCAATTGGTTGTCGTTTAGCCCTTCAGCCTCTCCAACAAGAACTTTTCCAAAACTATCAACCATTCTTTCAGGCTTGATGGTGACACCTCCTTTACCAGGCGGTGATGCTAGTGCCAATATTGAGGCCCTGAGCTCAGTGTCAAGAACTTTAAATTTTCGATTAACAGTTAGAGATAACCATGTGTTTAGTCCAACAGCTCCTGTATCAGTAGGCCAAACAGCTTTTACGGATGTAGTAGTTACTGTCACAAATACCGCGGGTCCTTTCCAGGTTACAGCACCAAACTCAAATATTACATGGAGCGCAGGAGGTACAGCAACTGTTTTATGGAATGTAAACGGCACCAATGGCGGCTCTGTAAATTGCGCTACTGTCAACATTTTATTATCAACGGATGGAGGAATCACCTTCCCCGTGGTTTTAGCTTCTTCAACAAGCAATGATGGCTCTGAAGTAGTTTCAGTTCCGAACACTCCTGGCATTAACAACCGCATAAAAGTAGAAGCGGTAGGCAATATCTTCTTTGATATTTCAAATACCAACTTTACCATTGGTTCTGGAGCACCATCTTGTGGCGATGCAACTGGGTTAACAGCTACTAACATCACCCAAACTTCAGCAACAGTAAATTGGGGTGCAGTGACTGGGGCAAACAGTTATGCTGTAGATTATAAAGCGGCTTCCTCTTCAACATGGATCAGTGCTGCTACAGCTACCACAGCAACTTCGGTTAATCTAACCGGGTTAACTGCCAGTACTGCTTACGACTGGAGAGTAAGAACAACCTGCTCATCAAGCTCAGGTAATTATGTTCAATCACAGTTTATAACTGCAGGTACTACTGTAACTTGTCCTGGTTCTTTTGATGTCAGTACCAATGGGACAACAACAGGAGCCGCAGCTTTACCAATTAATACAGATGTTTATGGTACTATCGGGGTAAGAGGTGATGTTGATTACTACAGCGTTGCTCTTGCTGCAGGTGATATAACTATTTCTTTAACTAATTTACCTGCCGACTACCAGTTGAGTTTATTGAGCAGCAGCGGTGCTACAATACAATCATCAACAAATACAAGCACCATTAGCGAAACTATAAATGCTAATGTAACCGCAGGTACCTATTATATAAGAGTATATCCGAAAAATAATGGAGCCTTTAATGCAAATTCGTGTTATACATTAAGAGTACAGGGAACAGCTTCAAGAATGAGCCCTGAAAATGTGTACTTGGACAACCAGTTGCGAGTGTTACCTAACCCAACTGTTTCAAGGGCTAAACTGTCCTTTACTACACGTTGGAGTGGAAGCGGTACCGTATCTCTTATCAATCAAACAGGTGCTGTAGTTTTAACGAAGAAAATTTCTGTAAATGCAGGAGATAATTCAAATGAACTGAATGTAAGTTCTCTTGCCAGCGGCATGTATTTCGTCAAAATTCAAACAGGTTCAGTTATTCAAATGACTAAACTTGTGATTGCAAAATAAAACCAACTGTTATGAAAAAAAGGGGTTGCGAAGGCAACCCTTTTTTAATTTCATTTATTGATGTATGCGATAAGCACAGCGTACGATGGTTCAAAATTTCCTGCAAACCTGTTATGCTTCAATTGGTCTTAAATCTTTAATGAGGAGATGATCCAATAATTATTTGTAAATATTATCAACCGAATAGCTACAAAAGGGATTTTATTTCCTCGACGGTATCAAGGAATGTTTTTTCTTTTTTTATACCTTTCTTCCATGCTAAATCTCTCTCAATTAAATCAATTTCTTTCTTAATGGTCGATCCGCACTTATCCTCAGTCATTCCCAATATAAAAACTGTGTCGGATATGGCCACTGCTGTTGCTATATCGTGAGACACGATGATGAGTGTTTTCAATTCATCCGCCAGTGAAACATCAATCAACAGGTCAACTACTTTATCCAGTACACAAACATCCAACCCTGAAAACGGCTCATCCAGCAACAAAAAATCTGAACCTTTCAACATTTGCTGAATGATGCTGGCACGTTGCCTTTGTCCACCGGATAATTGTTGCGGGTATAAACGCAGGTGTTCTTTCAGATCAAAATGGGCTGCATATTCTTCAATGGCATTCTTTTCCTTTCCTTTCAATGCCTCGTTTTGTTTGGCAGCGAGCAACAATGACTGGTAAACTGTTCTCCATTCAAACAAATAATAGTTCTGGAAGATAACACCCATGTCACCTGCTTTTACAGGTTTGTTATCATAAATGGAGATGGAACCGGTTGTTGGCGCCTGCAAACCAGAAAGCAGCTTGAATAATTGTGTTTTGCCGATACCACTTCTTCCGATCAGCGACACGACCTGCCCCTGTGTCATGTTTGGACGAACAATATTTTTGATATTGAAGTGGATATCATGTAGAATGGTTTTATTGCCATAGCAAAGGCTTACGTTTTCCGCTTTAAGTATAGTTTCCTGTTTTGAATATGTTGTCATAGTATTTTTTTATTAAACGAATTGTAATGCTTGCCACGCTTAACCTGTCGAAGCCGGTTGATGGAATCATCCTTTAATCATTCTTCGACAAGCTCAGGATGACAACAAAGTAAATTTGTAATTCATGGCTTTAATTGGTGACTTGAAGTTTTGAATATGGAAACAACCAATATCGTATGCTTCCCAATAAATAGTCGAAGGAAATACCAATTAAAAAAATTACCATCTGCAGCGCAATTACATTGGTGAGATCATTATACTTGTTGTATTTGATTAGTAATGTGCCGATACCACCTTCGCTCATACTCAATCCCTCCACCAGGGTGATCATAAGCCATGAAATAGCAAAGTTTTGACGTAGTATTTCCAATACCTGGTCGGCCTTGCCAATAATAATGACCTCGTACAAAGTTTGCCAGTTGTTGTAACCAAGTGTTTTACATAATTCATACTCCTGCTTGTCAATGTTAATAACAACAGCAAGAAACGAGGTAACAAAGAAGGGCACAATTCCAAACACCAGTAGTGAAAGTTTTAACTGGCTTCCATCTTTTGTAAGCAGCGTGAAGATGAAGATCAAACCAGTTAAGGTTAAGTACCTGCACTTCACAATAAATTGAACAATACTTTTAAAGAATGGCATCACCGATAAGTAAGCAAAAAATAAAGTGATGGCAATAGAATACAACATTGCTTGCAGCGTTAGCCCAAGGCTTACGAGAATATTATCCCACAACAACCTTGTTGAAAGCAAGTGAAGGAACGCCATCTTCACTTTTATGGGTGATGGAATTAAACCATTGGAACCAACATGCCATAACGTTATTGCAACGATTACCTGTGCAATCAGCATGATGACGAAGGTTTGTTTACTTATTCTTCCGAATGGTTGAAATATTGTTTTCATTGTTTGTTTTTTTAAGAACACGGATGTCACTGGTTGCATCGCTCCGTGCAAATCGTTTTCATCTGTGTCATCCGTGTTCAATGATTACTCACCCAATACAATTTGAACTCTACGGTTCTTGCTTCTACCTGTTTCAGTATTATTGTCAGCCACCGGCTGAGATGAACCAAAACCCTTTGCTTCCAGGCGAGCTTCCTTCAAACCTTTCTTCAGCAGGTAAGTCTTTACCACATTGGCTCTTTTTTCGGAAAGAGGAATATTCACATCATCGCCACCATTGTTGTCAGTGTGACCATAAACGCCCAGCTTTAAACCTTCAGCAACAACTGCGGATTGAAAAATTTCATCCAACAGTTTGTAAGAAGAAGGCCGCATATTGGCAGAACCGGTTTCAAACTCGATGCTGTAGGATTTGGATGAAACTTCACTGGTGATAGTAGCAGCGTAATTTGTTTCCAAAGCTTTTCCCTGCAACAATTCTGCATGATTGGAAATAACAGAGAATAAGAACGACTTGTCAACTGCCTTTTCATATGGCATGAACGTGGCCATGATATTCGGGTACATTTGCACCATCAGGTTACCAAAAGTGTTGTACACAGCTTTGTACCTGTCCACTTTATCATCGCCTAATCCGTACGTATTGGCCATATCGGCAAGGTTAAACACCATAGAACCGCCAAGATTTACGCTCATACCCTGTATATCTTTTTCTTCAATACCATTGTAGTATTTCAACCAGTAATCTGCACTCTGCTCCCTGTAAACATCGGCACTCACTTTTGCTGCAAATGCTTTTGCATCGTTGAATGAACGAACCTGGTCGCCAGCCTGGGCCAGCGCAACGATCATATTCTCTATATCTGTTCTGTGATCGTATGCCCACTTCTTAATGGCAATTGTTTGATTAGGCATTTGCGAAGCATATTGCCTGGTGCTTGCGATAGTGACCAGTCCACCTTTTTTTGTAGCTACGTTTACGTCGCCAGGTGTCCATGTGGCAACTGCATCCACACCAACAGTTGTATCCTTGCCGGTTGTGCGGCCATTCACCACAATCTTCCTGTTTTCGGAATAACCCGTGATGTACTTGTTGGGCGCATCCAGGAAATCGTTGGCAGCAATGATATTGATGGCATTATGGTCGTAGGTAGTTTCATCAGGATTCACTTTTAGTCCGTTATCGCCTGCCCATTTCAACAGAATATTGATGTCGCCATCACGCAATACACCGGCAACAGTTTTACCAATTGCGTTTTTCGCGTCCTGCTTCCAGCTTTGTGGTCCCATCACCTGGTCTTCACCAAATGATTTTCCATGCGCAATGGGAAGAATGATGGGTTGATACTCGGGGCCTAATGGCTCAAGTTCTTTTGAAAGTGAAGTCATAAAGGCTGGCATGCCATCACCCATAAAAGTGATCAATACAGCAGTTGCATTCGGATTGTTTTTATAATCATTTGCAAACTTGACCAGGTCGGCCATTTGTTTGCTGCAATCATCCTGTCGTACATACTTCACATCAAGATGCGCTTTGTCAAACAACGAACCTTTTGTCGTGCGTACACCACCGTTAGCATACATACCGGAGAACTGGCTGTTCCAGGCCATGCGCTCCCAGGTGATTGGAGTACCGCCATTCACTGCCGGATCATCGGAAGGCAAAGGCAGTTTTTCAACAGCTGACGTAAACGATGCGTCTTTTGCATCAGGTAAGACAACTTTGCCAATTTCGACAGATTGTATTACGTCTTTTGGACGTGCCTGATACCACCTGATGCTCAAAATAATTGCTGCTACTACGGCTGCAATGATGAACAATTTTCCTGCGGGTTTTAATTTTAGTGTCATTGTATTTGTTTTTATTGTTGGTTTAAGAATTTGTTTTTTAGTTTCTCATGGATCTGCCCTTGTCGAACAGGCATAGTTTGGGTTATCGGCTACATCGCCAGGGTTGTACACCTGTTGCGACGCTCCGTTCAACTGCACCAATCCTGTTTGGCTTTTCCTGGAAGTTTGTTGAATAGCTGGCTTAGTCTAACAAGCCCCTATACCTGTTAGTGATGTTGACATCTTTCAATTTTCCTTCGTTCTTGTTGCTATCCAAAGAACGTTCGGTATAGTTGAAGTCCTTGTGTACATCAAATTGATTAATTAATTCAATAGCCTGTGCTGACTTGGCTTTATCCTCAAGAAGTTTATCATCCATAAATCTCGAAGTAACATCGATGGCTGATTTAATGTGACCAATCTTTTCGCCGATTTGTACCTTCAAAATGGCAAGCGCTTTTTCGGCGTCGCGATTGAGATCATCATCACCCTTGAATGCTTTCATGGCACTTGATACTGCCGACAAGCCAGTTGTTACGGAGTAATAGAGATCTTTCTTTGCGTCCAAATCAAGCTTTGCATCTTCCAGCATAATTCCGCTTTCTTCGTAAGCGGCATCAGCAAACCTTATCAGCTTATCCAGGTCCCCAACGATGGGAGTTACATTATCGATGTACTCACGGCAACGCAATACATTGTTTGCATACAGATCAATTTGTCTCACCTTACCTTTTTCATTCTGCAGAATTTTTACTTTCTGAACATTCAATTGCAACTCCTGTTCCTTGTCTTTCAGCTTATCCATTAATTCGCTGTGCTTTCCTTTCAGCTTTGCTGATTGTTTAAACAACGTGTTCCTGTCTTTGTAACCCTGATCGATTTTTGATTCCAGTATTGCAAATGGATTCAGCTCTATAGCCAGACCAATTGTGTAGTTAGCAATGAATTCGGAAAAGTATTTCAATGTTCTCCAGAACTTTTTACTGCTGACGATCATCAGCAAAAAGCCAAGTATTACGCCACCGATAACCAGGTTTACCAGGTTCCAGGTAACCGCTGCCAGCCATGGTAAAACAAAAGTGAGAAAGCCATAGGTTAAACCAGCAGCCATCGACAAAGCAATGATAGTCGTCGCTATGTTTTTTGGTTCCGAAAACCAGCCAGGAGTTTTCACTTTGTCCATTGTTGTGTTGATCATTTTCATTTTTTTATTATTTTAAGTTTTAATTGTGTGAAACACTTACTATTCATACTCACGAAATGTGTCGTTTTATTTTTTCAATGTCGGACGCAATCATATTCTTCATATTCAAAGACTCCCTTTGATAGCAATTGCTGTTATTCTCAAGCTTCTGTTCATTGTCTTTGATCTCGTTTTCTAATACAATGATGTTGTTTTGCAACTCTGCAATTTCTTGTGACAGATCCTGAATTCTTTTGTTCTTTTGTTCGATCTCCTGTTTTTTGCTTACTACTTTTTCATGCAGCGTAGCATCTATCGTGCTGTTGAAGTTTGCGGCATCCGTTTCCAGTACCTGCAAGTATTCCGAAGCCGTGGACAATAGTGTTGCCTTGTTCAAACCTTGGACTTTCAAACCTGCAAAGGCAGCAGCATACCTGGCTTTTTCGTCTGGTATCGAATTCATTGCCTCGATCATTTTTGAAAACTCATAATAGTCGGGACCCTGAATGTTGGCTTGTTCAAACAGCGTGTTGAAATAGTGTTTGAATTTGTCCTTATCAACACTATTCTGTTGCTGAACAACAGGTATCGCAGCAACTTCAGACAGTGGTTTTGTGTCTTCTGATACTTCCACAAACGCAGATAGTATCTTTTTTCCAATGTTCATGTTGTTGTATTTATTGTTACAAATAATTGATTAGTAATTCAAACACATTACCCTGAAACAAGCTTACATCAAGGAACACCGATGGCACATAGGGAAGTGAAACTTCCCTTTTGGGCAATCTTTTTTTGATTTTTTGTTTGTGAGTGGAATGGTGTATGTATGCTACGGCCAGGGCAATAGCGATCACTATCACCACCCATTTTGTTTTTTTCATTGTGATGATTAAAAAATGTGGTAAATAACCTTTAGGCTACCGTTGCGGTTGAATCTTTACTGTTTTGTTTGGAAACTTTTACAGAGTGGAGATTTCCGGTGGTTTTACCCTTTGACGAAATCGGATAAACGCTTCATCCAGAATTAGTGTCATTTTACATTGGAGACTGGCTCCGTTTTGATTTGATGTATCAAAGATATATGTGCAATCAAACATGTTCATACGATATACGGTAGGAGCGGTATTTTTTCTTTCACAATCGGCAAAGTATGTGTGATGGTCGGTAAAATAGGTCTTTAAGCGAAAGAATAAGTGGTTGAACGGTGAACGGCCCTTAATTTTCATAAAGCGCTGAAATCGTTATCGCTATGTTTTTTTATGTGTATTATTTACCTCGGAACCCTGTTGGATTGCCATTGTTATTGCTAAATATGTTTTGGTGGTATCTGTACAACTGACGGGAAAAAACATCCTGTTGGCCTCATTGTTTGCAGCCTGTTAAGCAAGTTTGCCGCGTGTACCTCTAAAGTTTGGAGTGAGCTTAAAAATAAAAAGTCAGCTTACCACTCTTTTCGTTCCCTGCCTGGTTCTTTTGTAATACCATTAGTTCAGCTATTGCTCCAATGTCTTACAAATACAAGCAATACAATTTAGCTATGGATGTATCATAAGTTGCTACCAGCTATTGTACTATTTCGCACTGCCTATTGCAAACTGATCACCTGCCCTTACTGGTTTATTTCCGGAGAAATGAATCTCCACTAATTTTTCGCTGGCAACATTATTATAGAACTCATCCTGCAACAGTGTAATTATTTTTCGTGTTTTGCGATCTATTACTTCACCGCTTGAAGGATAAACGTATTTGCCATCCATGCTAAAAACTATCCAGCCTGGCATGTCCTGCAAAGGGATGCTGGTTAATTGCTGGTAAGGAGGTTGTGCATTAAAAACGTGTACCCGCATATTATGCCCGTCGGCTACCCACAACTCTTTTTCATCGGGTGTAAGGCCAATGCCATGACTTGGATTTCCATGTCTTCTTACAGGTCCCTGGTTCCATCCCTGCACTTCTACATGCGCCAACTTTTTACCCGTTTTCAGATCGCCAACTTCGAACCCAAGCAAACTATCTACAGTAACAAACACTACTTCTTCTTTTCCATTAATGGTGAATGGACGAACATTGTTTGCAAACGGTCCAATCTTATTAACAAGCGTATGTGTTTTAGGATCGGCTACATATAACCATGGGGATGCAAGATCATCCAGGTAAACAAAGTGCCCTGAAGGTGCGAAAATGGTATTGTGTGCTTTCTTATTTACAGGGATTTTTTTGATAATGTTACCTGTAGCACAATCCACCACGTTCCAGAACGTATTTTCGAACGAAGGTAAATACATGGTTTTGCCGTCCGGTGAAACAGACATACGAT
>Ga0070664_100004040_pt1 | contig 11785 bp, 11 predicted proteins | sample KBSC73metaG_FD_65863 | JGI IMG/M metagenome (GOLD analysis project Ga0070664, IMG submission 65863) | Corn rhizosphere microbial communities from Kellogg Biological Station, Michigan, USA - KBS C7-3 metaG | ecosystem: Host-associated > Plants > Roots > Rhizosphere > Soil ... | reverse complement strand
TCAGGTTTTATCTACAAAATACAGCTGATTTGTGCATTGACACAGCCCATAAAAAGAATGAAATTTCGGAAGATTCACCTGTAGGAACGTGAATAGGTATTACCAATTTATGAGGAGCGAGCGATCTTGCCAGGCAAGGAAAAAATGTCGCGCGTCTGAAAGGAAGCAGAAAAATAGAATTCGAAGTCGTGCGCGGCATTAGTTCCTCTTCTTTGAATGCGAATGAAAAGACATCCTGACAACGGCAAAACGGAAGTAAGTATAGAGATGATGGCAAAGAGATATTCGCGTGAGCAAAGAAGGAGCGGCGACTCATTGCCGCCCGGATCATTGCGTGACAGACTTCGACCTGGTTTGGTAACCTTATGCGTCCAGCTTTTCGTCGGATCACAAACTAAAGACTCGCCAAACGATGTCGGTAACATTCTCAAGCAGAAACCATTTGAGATTAAGGTGGTCCTGAAAGGCCGTTATTCCTTGAACAGCGGCGTGTTATGCGACCAGGGTGCAAATCCACTTTACAGCGTCAAGAGTGGTTGTTATGATTGTCGCGTCATAAAATCAGGAGCGAATCATTAGTGCAACAGCAGAGTGCGACATCGGGAGCAGAACTCTATGGCAACAGCCTGGAAACGTGTAATGTCTCGACTTTTACGCTTTCTGAAAGGAAATATCCGCCCTTTTTTCAAACGCCGTCCCACGCACACGAAAACAGCCTTTTTTGTCTAGTGCTGGGAGGCAGCTACACTGAAATCAGCTCGCAGCGAACACGAGTTTGCCAGCCATCGACCTTTCTTTTTCACGCAGCCGGAGATCCTCACGCCGAACATTTTCACCGATCCGGGGGGCACTCTTTTATTGTTGAAATTCCATTAAACCGGAGCGTTGAGTTGCCGGAAAAATTTAACTCTGCAATATGCTCTTCGATGTTTAGTAACGGAAATATCCCACTGCTTGGGAGGAGGTTGTATGAAGAGTTTAAACATTTTGATAAATTCTCGTCCCTGATCATTGAAGGACTTGTTTACGAGATATTTGGCGAGGTCTGCCGCCAGACGGCAGTTTTGCATGGCGAACGTTCACCGATCTGGCTTAAGACGGTTGAAGAATTGCTGAGAGAAAAATTTAACGAACGGTTGACACTGGCCGAGATCGCCGAAACGGTCGGTGTTCACCCGGTTCACCTCGCGCAGTCATTCCGCCGTCACTATCAAATGACCATCGGCGGCTTTGTGCGTCGCTTACGTCTGGAACGTTCGCGACGGCAGTTGCTGGACACCGATCAAACACTTGCCGAAATAGCTTTGGGCAGTGGATTTTCAGATCAGAGCCATTTTACTCGGCTCTTTAAGGCCGAATTCGGACAAACTCCAAATGCGTTCCGACAAAACAATTAACTTTCCCTAATTTTCTTCTATCTTCCTAATCCTGTTCTAGAAATGAAACTTTTCGCAGGTTAAACTTGCCGGGTGAGCAACATTTCGACACTACATATAATAGATTCGCATACAGGTGGTGAGCCCACTCGGGTAGTCACCGATGGCTTTCCTTTTTTGCAAGGGGAGAGTTTGGCGGACAAACTCAACAGTCTTAGAACCGAATATGACCATTTGCGCTCGGCAATAGTCAGGGAACCGCGCGGCCACGACGCGATCGTCGGAGCTCTGCTTTGTGAACCAACGGATAAAACTTGCGTCGCAGCGGTGATTTTTTTCAATAACGTCGGCTATCTGGGAATGTGCGGGCACGGAACCATCGGTCTCGTTAAAACGCTCGCATATCTTGGAAAACTAAGCCCCGGTACGCATAAAATTGAGACACCCGTCGGGATTATTGACGCCGAACTAGATCCGCAGGGCTTTGTTTCAGTAACGAACGTTCCGAGCTATCGTGCTGCCAAACAAGTGGAAGTTGAAGTCAAAAGTTACGGCATGGTAAGGGGCGACGTAGCTTATGGCGGAAACTGGTTTTTTCTTATCGAGGATCATCCTTTCGATTTATGTCTTAAGAATTTGGATGAGTTAACGAACTTTACTATAAGCGTTCGTAACGCATTGAACGGCAATAAGATCACGGGCTCAGATGGGGAGGAAATCGATCACATCGAATTATTTTCTTCGTCAAAAACCGCCGACAGCAAGAATTTTGTTTTATGCCCCGGCTCTCAATACGACCGCAGTCCTTGCGGGACCGGGACAAGCGCGAAATTAGCGTGCCTTTATGCAGACGGCAAAATCAAAGAGGGTGATATATGGCGTCAGGAAAGTATTATCGGCAGCGTTTTTGAAGGCCGCGTCCAAGTTTCCGGCGAAAAGGTCATTCCCACAATCCGAGGCACGGCACACATCACGGCGGAAAGCCGCCTGATATTAGACGAGGCCGATCCATTTCGTTTCGGTATCTGCTGAACTGGTCATGACTTCTGAGATTGCCGTTATAGGAGCCGGAATCATCGGAGCCGCCTGCGCCGAAAGCTTATCAAGTGAAGGTTTGCAGGTTGTCGTCATCGACGCAGCCACTGCCGTAGGGACAGGAACAACCGCGGCGGGAATGGGACATATCGTCGTAATGGACGATTCCAACGCGCAATTTGCATTGACGGAATATTCGCGACGTCTGTGGAATCGGCTTGCGCCTGAGCTTCCGCGAACAGGCGAATATGAATTTTGCGGAACGATATGGGTGGCTGCGGGCGACGAGGAGATGGATGAAGTTCGCCGCAAACAAGCTTTTTACGATGGGCGGGGTGTGCAGTGCGAGATACTTGATGAAAGATCGCTTCGCAAGGCCGAGCCGAATTTGCGTAAAGGGCTGGCTGGAGGCTTGCTTGTAAGTGACGACAGCGTTGTTTACCAGCCGTGCGCGACAAAATTCCTGATCGACAGGGCTGTTTCAAATGGTGCAAAACTTCGTCTCGGTAAAAAGGTGAGAGTAGTTTCCGATGACGGCGTGAGACTTGAAGACGGAGAGTTCATCGCAGTAAAAAAAATCATCAATGCCGCCGGGATCGGATCGGGCTTCTTAGACGGTGGCTTAAACATTATCAAGCGTAAGGGTCATCTGGTAATCACAGATCGTTATCCGGGGTTCGTTTCGCACCAGTTGGTCGAACTCGGATATTTGAAATCGGCCCATGGGAATCGCCAGGACTCCGTCGCTTTTAATGTTCAGCCGCGAATAACGGGACAGATTTTGCTCGGTTCTTCGCGTCAATTTGGAATTGACGACGATCGGATCGATCATCGTATATTGGGACGAATGGTCAAACGGGCCTTTGAATATATGCCCGGTTTGCGGGACCTTTCGGCGGTTCGGGCATGGACGGGTTTTCGTCCCGCAACGCCTGATAACCTGCCATATATTGGGCTGTGTCCGGAGTTCAAAAACGTTTATCTTGCAGCAGGACATGAAGGATTGGGAATTACGACATCGCTGGGAACGGCTCAGATCCTGACGGATCTTATCCTGGATCGGCCGCCGAAAATTGATTGTGAGCCGTTCTCACCCTTTCGGAAAGTCGAACAGGCTGCGAATGGTTAAGTAGAGGCTTATTATGGAACCAGTAACACTTAGCATAAACGATAAGGCTCTTACCGTTCCGGGTGGAATCACCGTTGCATCGGCCGTTCTTGTCAGTGGCGCAAGTTTTTTTAGACGCTCGGTGAGCGGCTCTCCCCGCGGGCCGCTTTGCGGAATAGGAATCTGCTTTGAATGTCGCCTGAAAATAAACGGTTTGGCTCATCGACGAAGCTGTCAGGTAATTGTCGAAGATGGAATGAAGATCGAGACCGATGAACAAAATTAGCACTGACATTCTGGTAGTCGGCGGAGGCCCGGCAGGAATGGCTGCGGCAGTCGGCGCAGCGAGCAAAACTACGGCAAAGATCACGATCATTGACGATAATCCCACATTCGGCGGACAGATCTGGCGTGCCGAACTCGGCAAAATTAAGTCACCCGAAGCGCGAGAATTAATTCGCAAACTCACTTCAGACCGGATCGAGCTGTTGAACGGTAGCCAGATTTTTGGACGAGCGGACGAAAGAACATTATTGGCTGAGACGGCGAACGGCACAAAGGCGATAGAGTTTAAAAAGCTAATTATCGCAACGGGCGCACGAGAACGTTTTCTGCCGTTTCCGGGTTGGACACTGCCCAACGTTTTCGGAGCAGGCGGCTTGCAGGCGCTGGTCAAGGGCGGCCTGACCGTGAAGAACAAAAGAATCGTCGTTGCAGGAACCGGAGCGCTGCTTTTGGCTGTTGCTGAATATCTGAAAGCGCAGGGTGCAAAGATTGTGCTGATCGCCGAACAAAGTCCGGCTCTTAAGGTCTATAAGTTTGTTTCAAATCTTGCTCGTCATCCGAAAAAAATCGTCGATGCGATCAGGCTGCGCGCAAAGCTTCTGAACGTGCCGTATCTGACCGATTGTTACATAAATTCAGCGGAGGGAGACAAACGGTTAAAAGCCGTAAATCTCAGACGGAAAGCAAAACATTGGCGAATCGAATGCGACTATCTGGCGTGCGGTTTTCATCTTGTTCCGAATATTCAGCTTGCTTCGCTGCTGGGCTGCCATATCGAAAATAAAGCAGTTAAGGTAAATGAATTTCAGGAAACTTCGCTCAAGGGAGTTTATTGCGCCGGTGAGCCGACCGGGATCGGCGGAGTTGAGCTATCGTTGATCGAAGGTAGAATCGCCGGTTTCGCGGCCGTTGGTGAAAAGCAGGCGGCGCTGGGATTGTTTCCCGGCCGCAAAAAGGCCCAAAACTTTGCTACCGCACTGAATCAAGCCTTTGCCCTGCGCGATGAATTAAAGTATTTGGCTGATGACGCAACACTGATCTGTCGTTGCGAGGATGTCGAGCTTGCCAGGCTAAAACCGTTCGATTCATGGCGTTCGGCAAAACTGCAAACCCGCTGCGGTATGGGCCCATGCCAGGGACAGATTTGCGGACCCGCCGTGGAGTTTGTGCTCGGCTGGAAAACGGACGGAGTTCGTCCGCCAATTTTTCCCGTGAGCCTTGAAAGTTTGTCTGATATCTGTGAAACGTAAAATTTAGAACTTCAGGAGAAGGAATCAATGTCAATGACTTGGAAGGGAGTGATGCCGGCGATCACTACATGTTTTGACGAGAACTTACAAATCGATCACGCCTTTATTGCTCGGCACGTTAAGTGGCTGGTCGAAAACGGCTCTACCGGCATCGTTTGCAACGGCTCGCTCGGCGAGGGATCGACGATGTCGCTAAACGAAAAGATCTCGCTTTGGAAAACCTGTGTCGAATCCATCGGGAATGAAGCACCGATTATTGCAGCCATTGCCGCATCGAGCACGGCCGAAGCTGTTGAACAAGCAAAAGCGGCGGAAGCAACCGGTTGTCGCGGGCTGATGATCCTGCCGCCGTATCTCTATAAGGGCGATTGGCGTGAAATAAAGTTTCATCTAACCGAGGTTTTTGGCTCAACCGGGCTGTCGTTGATGCTTTACAATAATCCGATCGCTTACGGAACGGATTTTCTTCCCGAACAGATCGCGGAACTGGCGGGAGAGATAGAAAATCTTCACGCGGTAAAGGAATCGAGCAGTGATGTGCGACGTGTTACAGCTATTCGCACTTTGCTCGGGGACAGGCTAGCGATTCTTGTCGGCGTTGACGATGCCATTGTCGAAGGAATTGCCGCCGGCGCTGTTGGCTGGATCGCCGGGCTGGTCTCCGCCTTTCCAAAAGAATCGGTTGCCTTGTTCAATTACGCCATTAATGGAGAAAACGACAAAGCAGCCGAGCTTTACAAGTGGTTTTTGCCGCTGCTGCGGCTGGACACAGTTCCAAAATTTGTCCAGCTTATCAAACTTGTTCAGGAAGAGGTTGGAATGGGCAGCGTACGGGTCCGCCCGCCGCGACTCGAACTGGTCGGGTCGGAGCTTGAAGAAACTAGAAAGATAATTCACGAGGCTTTGGCAAACCGTCCGAAACTGGCCGAAACCGCCAGCGCGTAATACGTATGAATATCGAACTTACAGGCAAATCGCTCATCGGTTTCAAGCGCGGAAGCGAAACCTCAAAAACATTTTGTGCCTTTGACCCGCGGACCGGAAACGAAATAGGGCCGCAATTCTTTTCTGTTACGTCTGATGAGTTTGTTCAGGCCACCAAGTTGGCAACTGAAGCGGCGATCGCTTTCGGCAAGATCTCCGGTCCGGAAAAGGCAAAGTTCCTGCGGCAAATCGCTGAAAATATCGAGGACTTGGGAGACATATTGCCAAATCGAGCCGCGCTGGAAACAGGCTTGCCGGTGTCGAGATTTCAGGGTGAAAGAGCGCGAACTTGCACGCAACTCCGAATGTTTGCAGACCTGGTGGAGGAAGATTCGTGGGTCGATGCCCGGATAGATACAGGTGATCCGGGGAGAAAACCTTTACCAAAACCCGATGTCCGGTCAATGCTTCGTCCGGTTGGGACTGTCGCAGTTTTCGGCGCCAGTAACTTTCCCCTGGCATTTTCCGTAGCCGGTGGCGACACTGCATCCGCATTGGCGGCGGGCTGTCCCGTCATCGTCAAGGCTCATCCGGCTCACCCGGGAACATCGGAACTGGTCGGCAATGCGATAGTTACAGCAGTGAAAGCTTGCAGCCTCCCTGAAGGTGTTTTCAGTTTGCTTTTCGCGGACGATTTAGAAACCGGCCAGGCGTTGGTCAAGCATCCGGTCGTCAGGGCCGTCGGCTTCACGGGTTCCAGGGCCGGCGGCCGGGCATTAATGAACATCGCCGCATCGCGGGAGGTGCCCGTTCCGGTTTACGCGGAAATGAGTTCCGTTAATCCGACCTTCATTTTGCCAAATGTTCTTGCCGAAAGGGTAGATATAGTTGCGGCCGGTTTGCACGGCTCGTTTACACTCGGAGCAGGACAATTTTGCACAAAACCGGGTATTGTTGTTATGCCTGAGAACCCGCACGCCGCTGCTTTCACGGGGAAACTTGAGGATTTGACCCGTCAATCTCCGGCGATGTGTTTGCTGTCGTCCGGCATTTACAAGAGCTATGAAAAACGCGTTGCGGCACGAGCTCAAGCCGTCGGCGTTCCCTTATACGGAAACGATTTGCCCGGTTTTTCAGTTAACGCGTCCGTCTTTCAAACTTCCGCGAAAGATTTTTTATCAGATCCCGAGTTTAGCGAAGAAATATTCGGGCCGACAACCCTTATTGTTTCAGCGCAGGATCGTAGTGAATTGCTCGAAATCGCGCGAACGATGGAAGGACAATTAACGGCCACCATTCACGGCACGGACAGTGACCTTAATGACTACGCCGATTTGATCGAGATCTTAGAAACCAAAGTCGGGCGTCTTGTCTTAAACGGCTTCCCCACCGGCGTTGAGGTCTGTCACGCAATGGTTCACGGGGGGCCGTATCCGGCAACCTCCGATTCGCGTTCGACTTCGGTCGGAACGCGCGCGATAAACCGCTTTGCGCGGCTTGTTTGTTATCAGGATTTTCCCCAAAACGCTCTGCCGGACGAGTTGAAGGATTCAAATCCATTGGGAATAAGCAGACTTCAGGACGGCAGGATAACAAGAGATGGCTTATAAGCTATAATCCGCAGCTAGATACTTGGTAAAAGCAAACAACGGATAATACAGTGGACGTTGATCTTCTAAATCAATCCGAAAAATCAACTGAGGCTCATCTGTCTCGTCGACTGGGATTGTTTGACGCGACGATGATCGTGATGGGCGGCATTATCGGGTCGGGGATCTTTATGAACCCCTACGTGGTCGCCCAACAGGTTCATACACCGTTTCTGATTTTGGGCGCGTGGGCGTTCGGCGGTTTGATAGCATTGGCAGGTGCGTTCATCTATGCCGAACTCGCAGAGCGCAGGCCATTTACTGGCGGGCAATATGCGTACCTGCGTGACGCCTATCATCCCGCGGTTGCTTTTGTGTATGGCTGGGCTTTGTTGCTTGTTGTCCAGTCGGGCGGAATGGCGGCTGTTGCCATTACTTTTGCACGTTACTTTCTTGAACTTACGCAAATAAATATTAGTGATTGGATAATCGCCATTGCCGCTCTTGCCATGCTGACGGCTATTAACTGTTTCGGTGTCCGGGCCGGAGGTACGGTTCAAAATATCCTGATGGCATTAAAGATCGGTGCGATCGCGATGCTCGTTGTTTGCGGTTTTATTTTATCTAATCCACCGAACGCTCAATCGACAAATTTGCTCGATCGCCCTGCATCGTTCGGTCTGTTAACTGCGATGGGCGCGGCCTTGATTCCGGTAATGTTCGCTTACGGCGGCTGGCAGACATCGTGCTTCGTTGCGGGCGAATTGCGCGAGCCGAAACGCGACTTGCCGCGCGGGTTGCTGATCGGCGTTCTCGGCGTGATATTGCTCTATCTGAGCGTAAATTTCATCTGTGTTTATGTGCTTGGCGTGGACGGTTTGGCGCAGGCAAAAACCCCCGCGTCGGAAGTGATGCGGATCGTGCTCGGCGAAACGGGAGCAAAGATCATTGCCGTCGGCATTACCATTTCAACGCTGGGATTTTTGAGCCAGGGAATGCTGACCGCGCCGCGTGTTTACTTTGCGATGGCGAACGACGGGTTGTTTTTCAAACAGATTGCGTGGCTGCATCCGAAAACTTTGGTGCCGGTAGCAGCGATCGTTTTGCAAGGTGTTTGGGCAATGGTCATTGCGGTTTCAGGCAAATATGAGCAAATACTAAACTATGTCGTTTCGGTCGATTTTATATTTTTCGGGCTAACCGCAACCTGCGTCTTTATCTTTCGCCGGCGCGATAATGAAGAGACGAAATTCAAAATACCTTTTCATCCGTTTACGACGATTTTCTTTACCGCCGCATGTTTTTTCGTTGTCGCCAACACTGTCTATAGTTATCCGGAAAACAGTGCGATCGGTTTGTTGATAATGCTCGTCGGAATTCCTGTCTATATTTTATGGAAACGCAAAAAATGAGAACGCTCGAATCGCCGTATATGAATTGGGCAAAGCTGAGGTCGTTCGCGAAATTCAATCTGGCCACCAGCGGAATGCCTAACGTTTTATTGAAAGACTTTCCATTTGAAAAAGAAGATCTTGAGCTCACGTACGGAGTTTACGGCTATGAGCCGCTGATCGAAGCAATCGCCGAAAGATCTTCGGTAAAAAGCGAAAACGTTGTCTTGTCCTTTGGTACGTCAATGGCTAATCATCTGGCGATGGCCGCGCTGACCGCGCCGGGCGATGAGGTTTTGATCGAAAAGCCGGTTTACGAACTGATCGTCTCCGCCGCCGAATATCTCGGTGCGAACGTGAGATTTTTTGAGCGTCGGCACGAAAACAAATACCATATCGATGTTGAAGAGATCAAAACAAAGATAACTGACAAAACTAAACTCGTTGTGTTAACAAACCTGCACAATCCTTCCAGTGTCTATACGCCCGAGGAAACCTTAAAATTGATCGGCGAAGCAGCGAGCCGCAAAGGAGCAAAAGTGCTGGTTGACGAAGTCTATCTCGATACGATGTTTGAAGACGCACCGCAGACATCGTTTCATCTCGGCGAAAATTTTGTCGTCACAAACAGTTTGACAAAAACCTACGGTTTGTCGGGATTGCGATGCGGTTGGATCCTGGCCGATAAGGCTTCAGCACAAAAAATGCATCGGCTGAATGATCTGTTCGGCTCGACAAACGTCCACGTCGCTGAGCGCCTCAGTCTGATAGCGTTGAAAAACCTAGATATTTTTCGTGATCGTGCAAAGGCTTTGCTCGACACCAATCGCCCCTTACTAAACGAATTTTTCGACTCACGCGACGACCTGGACGTCGTTAAACCGGTCTATGGCACAACCGCATTCCCGCGTTTACTAAGGACGGATGCTGAAAAGTTTTATAAATTACTCCGCGAAAAATATGAAACTTCGGTTGTGCCAGGCAAGTTCTTTTATGCAGATGATCATTTTCGTATCGGTATCACTTGCGAGACTGAAATGCTGCGTGCGGGACTACAAAAATTGGGCGAAGCGTTGAATGAAGCGATTTAGGCCGGCAACCCACGCTGACTTTTACCAAGGTTTACGAAAAAGGAGCTTTCGTACATCCACGAAAGCCCCATTTTTACTGGTCGGGACGGCGAGATTTGAACTCACGACCTCTCGCACCCCAAGCGAACGCGCTACCAGACTGCGCTACGTCCCGAAATATTGAATTTTAAGAGTAAGTTTACAGCCCGATTTTGTCAAATTTAGCGGCCGAGGAGGTGGCGTTCCGCTTCGCGGGTCTGGTCAGTTTTTAGCATTTCACGAAGCTCTAGCAGCTGTGCTGCCAATGATTTTAGCGCCTCGCGGCGTTCGGGACTTAAGAATTCTTGTGCTTCGAAATTCGGCAGTTCCGGTTCGTCGAGATCTTCGAATTCGACGAGTTCCTCTTCGTCAAAAAGAGTTGGATTTTCCACCGGCCGCAGATGGCCGTGTTCGGTTTCTCTATCCTCTTTCGGTTCGGGATGAACGATCTTCAACCGGCTTGTTTCACGATTTTCCAGCTGCAGCTTTTTCTTGGCGCCGGCAATAGTAAACATCTCGTCGTACAAAAGTTGCTTGATGCGAAGAGCGATCTCGACATCGCGCCGACGATAGCTGCGCTGGCCGGAACGGTTTTTTTGCGGCGACAGCATCGGAAACTCGGTTTCCCAGTACCGGAGCACATGCGCCTGAACGCCGACAAGGTCGCACACCTCGCCGATCTTGAAATATATTTTTTCCGGTATAACAACCGCCGGCTGTCCCATAAATCTTTAATTGTGTTAAAGTGTTTTCTAAAAGAGGCCGCCGTTATTGTATGATTTTAATAAGCTTGTGTCAATAGATTTTTGAATGTTAAGCGAATTTGAGTTCATTCAGAACATTAAGAAAAAATACTCTCTTGAAAAGGTCGGCGACGACTGCGCCGTCCTTCCGAAGGACGATAAAACCGACCAGGTGATCACCGCCGATCTGCTGATCCAGGATATCGATTTTCGTCTCGAATGGACAACTCCCGAATTCCTCGGCCACAAAGCTCTTGCCGTTTCCCTGTCCGACATAGCCGCGATGGGAGCCGAGCCGAAATGGGCGATGCTCTCGTTCGGAGTGCCGGAAAAACTCTGGAACACTGATTTTGTTGACGGGTTTTACCAGGGCTGGTTCGCTCTCGCAAACGAATTTAACGTCGAGCTAGTAGGCGGCGATGTTTCGCGAACACCGAATAAAGTAGTTGTCGATTCGATCGTTGGCGGCGAAGTAGCTAAGGGGAAAGCAATTCTGCGATCGGGAGCCAAGATCGGCGACTCTATCTATGTAACCGGCGAATTGGGCGGGGCGGCAGCCGGCCTGTCGCAGTTGGAAAATAATAACGCAAATCAATCGGATTTTATTTTAAAACAGCTTAAACCACAGCCTCAACTTGCTGTCGCTAAACTATTGCAAATATGTAATGTTATACACTCGATGATCGACATGAGCGATGGCCTTTCGTCGGACCTTACACACATCTGTGAGGCGAGCGGCGTTGGGGCTAAAATTTACGCCAATGAGCTACCGATCAACCGGGCGATTTTGAAACAGTTTGGTGCTGAACAAGGTCTCGACTTTGCGCTCAACGGCGGCGAAGATTTCGAGCTGCTTTTTACTGTCAAACCCAGCGATGTTGCGCGACTACCAAGACGAATCGACGGCGTCGAGATCACCCGGATCGGCGAAATCACCGGCTCGCATGATGGCATCAGAGTCTCCGAGGGAACGCG
>Ga0070664_100004037_pt1 | contig 11788 bp, 10 predicted proteins | sample KBSC73metaG_FD_65863 | JGI IMG/M metagenome (GOLD analysis project Ga0070664, IMG submission 65863) | Corn rhizosphere microbial communities from Kellogg Biological Station, Michigan, USA - KBS C7-3 metaG | ecosystem: Host-associated > Plants > Roots > Rhizosphere > Soil ... | reverse complement strand
CAGGCGATGAAGGTGCTCAAGGCGCGCCTCTTCGATCTCAAACAGAAGGAGCAGCAGGCGAAGCTGGAGCAGCTCGGTGGGGAAAAGCGCGACATCGCGTTCGGCAGTCAGATCCGAAGCTACGTGCTGCAGCCTTACCAGATGATCAAGGACCACCGCACGAAGATGGAAGTGGGCGACGTTCATCGTGTGCTCGATGGCGATCTTGACCAGTTCATCAAGACGTATCTCATGCAGAAGGCCAGCGGGACCCTGGGGACAGCGTCTCCCGCCGACGACAGCGATTAGGGCAAATCGTGCTGTACGACCTGGAGCCCCGCTGCCGAATGGCCTTGCCATTCGATTGACCCGGCCGTATATTGGCTTTGCAAGCGGTTTACGTCGCCGTTGTCTTCAGCCGGCGCGTCCAGATCTGCCAGCCTGAGGTTCCGCACCTCACCCTGACACCTCCGAACGGGCCGGTGGCCACGACCGGAGGGTCCACGATGATTTCACTCCTGCGTCGTTATTGGAACGATCTGGTCAGTTATGACGGTGGTCTGGCTTTGTTGATGATGGACGGCCTGCTGGCTGTTCCGCTCATCATGGCTGCCTTCTTCTATCCGGTACAGGTCCTGTCGTTTGTCGCGGTTCTTGCCGTCGTGAGCTTCGCCGGGTACGAGGGCTACGTCGTCTGGCGGAAGAAGCATCCCACACACATCTGAGCCACGAGGACCACGACGCGTACGAAGCACACGAAGCTCAGGAACCTGCGAACTGGTTTCTGGTCTTCGTGTTCTTCGATTTCTTCGTGGCCTTCGTGTTATTCAACTGCAGGTGGAACCGTCGGCGTGGGCACTGGTGGGACCGGCGTCTCAGCTGGAATGAGGCCTGCCGGTTGCGTTCCGTTGATGAACGCCTCAGGTAAACCCGAATCAAGGTTGACGAACACGATGTTTCCGGGCGCGTCGAACGTGGGCGGCTCGTCGCGATCGCCGTACGCGTCGATGTATGCGCGCATGAAATCCATCCAGATCGGAAGGGCGGCCTGTGCCCCCGTCTCGCCGTTACCAAGCGGCTTCTTCTCGTCGTAGCCGACCCAGACGCCAACCGTAATCTTCGGATCGAAGCCGACGAACCAGGCATCGGTGTATTCGTCCATCGTGCCGGTCTTTCCCGCCAGCGGCCAGTCGAGCGCCTTGGCCGCCTCTCCGGTACCGCGCAGCACCACGCCGCGCAGGAGGTTTGTCATGACGAAGGCGGTATCGGCCCTGATGGCTTCGTGGCCGCTGGGTCGTGTCTGTTCGAGAACGTTTCCATCGCGATCGGCAATCGACACGATCGAGTACGGCTCCATGCGAACGCCGCGGTTCGGAAAAGCCGAGTACGCGCTCGTGACTTCGACCAGCGTTGCTTCGGCAGCGCCAAGTGCGAGAGACAGGAACGGTTGGTAATCGCCCTTGAAGCCGAACTGCTTGGCGTATCGAACGACTTCGCCCGGACCGACTTCGGCCATCGCTTTCACCGCGGGAATGTTCCGGGAATCCTCGAGCGCATGCCGCAGCGTCACAGGTCCCTCGAACTTCCGGTCGTAATTGAGCGGCTGATACGGTGGCTGGTTCGGACCGGGCTCGTACGATACCGGCTCGTCGACGAAGATCGAGACCGGTGTAAAGCCGCGGTCGATTGCGGCGGTGTAAACGATTGGCTTGAAGAGAGAGCCCACTTGTCGCCGCGCCTGAGTCGCGCGATTGAACTTGCTGCGCGTGAAGTCGAACCCGCCCACCAGCGCCCGCACCTGGCCGGTTTCGTTGTCGATTGCCAGCAACGCCCCCTCGACAAGTGGCGACTGCTCGAGCCCGAGCACCTTGGGGACGTCGCCCTTGAGTTCGCGCACTTCGACCTCGATCACATCGCCAACCTTGAAGAGACTGGCCGCGGCCGTGCGCCGGGTCCATTGGAACGCGGCAGCAGTGAGATCGACTTCGTTACCGGCGATCCGCACTCGGGCGTTGGCTTTCTCCTTGGGTTCGGGGACGAACGTCACGACGGCGGGAACGATGTCGCCGGCGAGAATGGCCTGCGACCAGCGCTCGTGTCGATACGTCGCGATGTCCTTGCCCTCGGCGAGAACATTGTGCGCCGGTTTCCGATAGCCGCTTCGCCGCTTGTCGAGGCGCCGCAACCCGCGATCGAGCGCGACATTCGCCGCCTCCTGCAGCTTCACGTCGAGCGTAGTCTGCACGCGAAGGCCGGCTTGATACAACGCGTCGGCGCCGTACTTCTGCTCCAGCACCTTGCGAATTTCTTCGACGAAATAGGGCGCGATTGATTGCGTTACTGCGGGTTGCCCTTGCAGCACCAGCGGACGCTTCGCCGCATCGGCAGCTTCCTGCGCCGTGATGTACCCTTCCTCGGCCATTCGCCGCAGGACGTACGTATTCCGCCGCGCAAGGTTTTGATCAGGATTCCTGAAGGGGCTCAGCCGCGACGGCGTCGGGATGATAGCCACGATCGAGGCGGCTTCCTCGAGCGAGAGATCCTTTGCCGGCTTGTCGAAGTACATCCGCGATGCCGCCTCGACACCATAGGCGCCATGATCGAGCGGAACGTGGTTCGCGTAGAAGGCGAGGATCTCGTGCTTCGTGTAGCGCTTCTCGAGCTGGAATGCGATCATCCATTCCTTGATCTTGCGCTCGAGCCCTTGCGTGCCTGACCGCGCGAACACACCGCCGCGCATGTAATCCTGCAGGAAGAGCATCCGCGCGACTTGCTGCGTGATCGTGCTCGCGCCGCGCATGCGATGGCCGGTGCCGAGGTCGCGAATGGCGGTCACGATGAGACGCGAGACGCTGATGCCGAAGTGGCTCTCGAATTCAGCGTCCTCGCTGGCGATAATCGCCTGCCGTAACACCGGCGCGATGTCATCGTAGCGAATGACCACGCGCCGCTCGGTCGCGAACTCGCCGATCTGCTGACCATCGCTCGCCATCAGCCGCGTGATCGTGCTCGGCTTGTAGTCGTCGAGGGCGCTGATTGCCGCGACATCGTCCGCGTAAACGAAAACCAGGCCCCCGAGCGTCCCGAGAAGGGCCGTGAAGATGAAGAGCGCCAGGAGGCCCGCACGACGGGCGAATCGGATGACGACCCTGGTGCCTGGGCGAACCGCAGAACTGCTTGATTCGGTCACGTCAGTGCTTATCGGTCTGTCGTACGCGGCTCCGGATCCAGGCGGAGAGAACGGCCATCCGTAGAGCAAGAACGTTGTCGCGACCGCGAACGTTTTCGTGATCCACAGCGTCTCGTGAGCGAGAACGTCTCATAGAGACGGATCCCTGGACCCGCCTGATGCCCTTCAAACAGCCTTTCAAACAGTATATGCAGAAATCATTGGAACACTGTGATTTATGAGCCAGCGGCAGTCGAAAATTGTCGTTCACGTTGACAGCGTAGCACTCAGATTTAATAATAGAAGAAAGCTAAAGTCGACAGACAAAGGACACGAGAGACATGAGCAAAATCATTGGCATCGACCTGGGCACCACTAACTCAGTAGTGGCCGTCATGGAGGGTGGAGAGCCTGTAGTGATCACCAACCCTGAAGGCAGCCGATTGACGCCGTCGGTCGTGGCCTTCACCAAGACCGGAGAACGGCTTGTGGGGCAGGTGGCGAAACGCCAGGCGGTGACCAACCCGGAGAACACCATCTTCTCGATCAAACGCTTCATGGGGCGTCGCCATACCGAGGTGTCCGAGGAGCAGAAGATGGTGCCGTACACGGTCGTGGCGGCGCCCAACGGCGACGTGCGCGTAAAGGCTGGAGACAAGGAGTACGCGCCACCGGAGATCTCCGGGATGATTCTTCAGAAGCTGAAGCAGGCTGCAGAGCAGTACCTCGGACAGACGGTGACGAAGGCGGTCATCACAGTCCCCGCCTACTTCAACGACGCTCAGCGTCAGGCCACCAAAGAAGCCGGGAAGATCGCGGGCCTCGAGGTGATGCGCATCGTGAACGAGCCGACCGCTGCGGCGCTGGCGTACGGTCTCGACAAGAAGAAAGACGAAACCATCGCCGTCTATGACTTTGGCGGCGGCACCTTCGACATCTCCATCCTCGAAGTCGGCGAGGGTGTCGTCGAAGTCAAGGCGACTAACGGCGATACGCACCTTGGCGGCGACAACCTCGATCAGCGCGTCATCGACTGGATCGTGGCCGAGTTCAAGAAGAGCGACGGCATCGACTTGAGCAAGGACCGCATGGCATTGCAGCGGCTGAAGGAGGCGGCGGAGAAAGCGAAGATGGAGCTTTCGACCGTCCTCGAGACCGACATCAATCTGCCGTTCATCACCGCCGATCAGACAGGACCCAAGCACCTGCAGCTGAAGTTGTCACGCGCGAAGTTCGAGCAGATCGTCGAGGACCTGCTGCAGAAGACCGTCGGCCCCACCAAGCAGGCGCTCTCCGACGCCGGCGTCGATCCATCCCGAATCGACGAAGTCGTGCTCGTTGGTGGATCCACCCGTATTCCGCGCGTGCAGCAGATCGTCAAGGATCTCTTCGGCAAGGAGCCGCATCGCGGCGTCAATCCCGATGAAGTAGTCGCGGTCGGCGCGGCCATTCAGGCTGGCGTGCTGGCTGGGGAAGTGAAGGACCTGCTCCTCCTTGACGTCACGCCACTCTCACTGGGAATCGAGACGCTTGGTGGTGTGATGACGACGCTCATTACACGCAACACCACGATCCCGACGCGCAAGAGCGAGACGTTTTCGACTGCGGCCGACAGCCAGACGAGCGTCGAAGTGCACGTGCTGCAGGGCGAGCGGCCGCTGGCTCGCGACAATCGAACGCTCGGTCGCTTCCAGCTCGTTGGCATTCCGCCGGCGCCGCGCGGCATCCCGCAAATCGAGGTCACCTTCGACATCGACGCCAACGGCATGGTGAATGTGTCGGCCAAGGATCTGGGCACGGGTAAGGAGCAGAAGATCGCCATCACCGCATCGAGCGGCCTCAGCAAGGACGAAGTCGAGCGGATGATGAAGGACGCCGAATCGCACGCGGAAGAAGACAAGAAGCGGCGCGAGGAGATCGAAACGCGCAACAAGGCCGACCAATCGGTGTATGCAGCCGAGAAAATGCTGCAAGAAATGGGCGACAAGCTCGCGCCGTCTGACAAGTCGGCAGTCGAGAACGCGGTCGAAGGATTGAAGAAGGCGATCGCCGACAACGACGTGGCTGCCATCAACCGGGCCATGGATCTGCTGACGCAGATGCAGCACAAGGCGGCAGAAGCGCTCTACAAGAATACGGGGGCGGGAGCCCCGGGCGCACCGGGCACACCGGGTTCAGCCGGTTCGACAGGCGCGGAAGCGCCACGGGGTTCGGCGGGTTCGCCTGACGGCGGCAGCGATGTCATCGACGCCGAAGTCGTGGATGACAAATAGATCGATTAATGGATTTGTACATCGTACTGGGCGTGCAGCAGGGAGCGACCGAGTCCGAGATCAAGCGGGCCTATCGTCGTCTTGCGCGTCGGTATCACCCGGACATCAATCCTGGTGATCAGACGGCAGCGGCGAGGTTCCATCAGATCCTGGAAGCGTACGAAACCCTGATCGATCCGGCACGCCGATCCCGGTACGACGCGGGTCATCCATCCGCTGCGGACCATGTCCAGACGGGAAGCGGATTCGAAGGGTTTGACTTCTCGACCCGCGGCGTCGACTACTCGGCCACCTTCGGCGATCTGTTCGCGGAAGTGCTGACCGAGCGAGGCGCCCGGCAGGTCTCGCCGCAACGCGGCGCCGACTTGCACGTCGAGATGCAGGTCACCTTTGAGGAAGCGCTCTCAGGCGGTGAACGGACGATGACCGTCACCCGTCGCGATCACTGCCGTGTCTGCGCCGGGAGTGGACGGACCAGGACGACGGCCGCGCCCTGTCACTTGTGTCAGGGCACGGGCGCGGTGCGGTCGGTCCGCGGGCACATGATTTTTTCGCGGAGCTGCGGCGCGTGCAGCGGGACGGGGCGGCAGCGCCCCAGGCCGTGTGAGCCGTGTGCGGGAACCGGCCAGGAAACGCGAAGTGAGACGGTCACGATTCGCATTCCTCCGGGCATCGCCGACAGCGACCGCCTGCGTGTGCCGGCGAAAGGGAACGTTGGCGTCGGAGGCGGTCCGGCTGGCGATCTGTACGTGACGGTCAAGGTGGGCGTGCATCCGATGTTCCGCCGCGACAACGACGATCTCCATATGTCCCTGCCGGTCGCCATACACGAGGCGGCGTTGGGAGCGCGCGTGGAAATTCGGACGATCGACGGCGTGGCGCGTCTTCGAATTCCGCCGGGGACGCAGACCGGCCAGCGCTTCCGCCTGCGTGGGCACGGAGCGCCGTCGACGATCAACGGAGAGCGCGGAGACCTGATCGTCGAGGTGCGCATCATGCTCCCCAAGCTGCTCGACGAGCGGTCGAAGGAGTTGCTGCGCGAGTTCGGCCGCATCAACGTTGAACCCGTGCGGGAGTAGAGGATGGCAAAGCGTGGCGAGCGCGGGAAGGCGTACTTCATGATCAGCGCGGTGTCGCAGAAATACGACATCCACCCGCAGACGTTGCGCCTCTACGAGCGCGAAGGGCTGTTGAAGCCGTCGCGCACCGAAGGCAATACCCGCCTGTACTCGGAAGAAGATCTCGAGCAGCTCGAGACCATCCTGGCGCTGACGCGCGATCTCGGGGTCAACCTGGCCGGCGTCGAAATCATCCTCAACCTGCGACGGAAGATCGAGTTGATGCAGACCGAGGTGAATGAGTTCATGGCCTATGTGAAGCGCGAGATGGCGCGCGGCATCGACGACTGGGAGCAGCGCCTCGGCACGGCGCTCGTCAAGTCGTCGCCGACCGATCTGGTGCGGCATGCGCCGCCGGCCGACGCGGTCGACGTTGAAGAAGGCAAGGCCAAGCGGAAGACGAATAGCTGAATCACCGCGCCCGCTGAAGCGTGCGCTCTACGTTGAATAGCGTGCGCTGTGCACTGGCATAGAGCGGGGGCTTCAGTCCCCGCGGTTTATTCCGAACCGGGCACGACGCGGACGCTGGTGGGCGCTCCTGGGACCGATCCCGCCTGCGGCTTCCAGCCCAGCTGAACCACCTCGAAGTCGCTGGCCGTCAGCCCGCTGAACGCGGGATTGAGCACGCCGTTGTTCCACCGGGTGTCGAACGTGCCACTGATGTACATGTCAGAGCCGTTGTCAGCCACGATCAGCCCGTAGCGTTTCATCGCGCGGAAAATCTTCTGCGCTTCGGCCGGGAACGAAGTCAGGTTCACGCTCGCTTTGAGGCGCAGGCGAGCGCCCATCGGCAGCGCACCGTTGGTGGATCCCGCCCGGTGCGACGCCGGGTACACGTAGCCGTTCGTCGATCGCACGGTCACGCGGAACGCGTGGTTTATCTCGTTTGGACCGAACACCTCGTCGTAGCGTACCAGTCCCGGCAGGATCGCCAGACCCGCCGCGTCTGCCGATGTCCAGCCATCGGGCCGCCGGCCATTCGTATTCATGTCGAAGAATGCACCGGACCCTGCGTGCCACTGCGTCCCGTCGAAGAACACGTTGTAGAGCTCATAGAGATGCCGGTTGTCGCGGTCGACGATGAGCAAGTGACGATCGGTCGAACGCCGATCGACGTTGCCTGGCTCGCCGCCCTCGATCCAGTGCGGCTGCGTAATCGCTTCGTCGGGGATCGGATAAAAGGCGTAGCTTTGATTGGTGGTGTGATTCACACCGTCGCTTTCATCCGCGTAATCGAATTGCACGGCGCGCTTGGCTTGAGTGCCGTCAACGACGACATACGGGAAGCCATAAATCGAGACGCTACCCGGTGATGCCTCACCGCCGAAATCCGGGTGAAGTCGCCGAATCGATCCGTTGTTGACGAAGGTGACGTACGCCCCCGAGTTTGGATCGATCGGAGCCGCGGACACGTCGACGTTCCACCAGTTGTCGGATGGAAAAAGTGGCAGCGGCGCCGGCAGTGCGCCACCAAGTGTCGCTGCGGCCGCGAGCTCGATCGCGAGCGCGGCCAGACATACACCTGTCGTGATTGCGACCCGATGGCGCGCGAGCGCGCTGTGACGACTCATGATTTGGAGCATGTAACTCGTCGGAACGTGGCAACGGACGTGCCACGCGAGTTTGCTCGCAATTCACTTGTTTGGCGCTTGCGCGCCGCACGGTTCTGTCATCCGCCCGTGCAATTTCTGCGCATGATGTTCGCATCGTGTGTGATCGTCAACGCGCGATCCGAGTTACCATGTCGCGTGACCTGCGCGATCTGCGAAGACACCGGGTGGAAGACGATCACGATCGATAGTGTCTCGCGAGTGACCAGGTGCGACTGCTGGCATCAGCGGCAATCGCAGTCGCTGCTGAAGAACGCGCGCATCCCGCGACGCTACGCGCACTGCGAGCTGAGTAACTTCGAGATTCACGGCGACACGCAACTCGAAGCACATCGTAAGTCCGTTCGGTTGGTCGAACAGTTTCCCGTCGTCGATAAAGGGCTTCTCTTCTATGGAGACGCGGGTGTTGGCAAGACTCACCTCGCCGTAGCCTTGATGAAAGAGGCTATTGTGCGAAAGGGAGCACGTGCCGTCTTCTATGAGGTGCGCGAGTTACTGAAGCTGGTTCGCGACACGTACCGCGATTCGACAGAAGTGTCGGAGCTCGAGGTGCTGAAGCCGGTTCTTGAAGCCGAACTGCTCGTGCTGGACGACCTCGGAGCTGAGAAAAAGTCGGAGTGGGTGGATGAGACGCTCGGTTTGGTCGTCAACACGCGATACAGCGAGCGAAGGGTCACCGTCTTGACCACGAATCTACGTGATCTCGAAAATACCGAGCCCGGATCATTCGCCTATCACCTCGGTCTTCGAACTCGATCCCGCCTCAAAGAGATGTGCGAATGGGTGTTCATCGATGCGGTCGACGCGCGCGAGGTTCCTCGATACCCGACCCCTGACGACATCAAGAAATGGGAGGAAACGTCGCCGGCATCGCCCAAGAATCGGCGCAGCGCATCGCTGCCTCCGAAGGCGAGCAGCCAGGCCAAGGCCCAGCTCAGGAAACGCGAGAGCGACGGAAAAGCCGATCTGAAATGGCCGGGGGGCCGCGCCGGTTCGCGGTAGGCGCGTGCTCGGGCTCTACGTTCATGTTCCGTTTTGCTCGGCCATCTGCAACTACTGCAACTTCAATCGCGGTCTGTTCGATGCTGACCTCAAGCGTCGCTATGTCGATGCGCTTCTGACCGAGATAGGCCGCCGGGCGGATGGATCACCGGCGGATACGATTTTTTTCGGAGGCGGTACCCCTTCGTTGCTCGAGCCCTCCGAGATACAGAGCATCATCGGCGCGTGCCGGAGGTCCTTTCATCTCTCGCCGGTCGCTGAGATCACCCTCGAGGCGAACCCCGAGACGGTCACCCGCGACCGGTTGCGGGCGTTTCGCGACGCGGGCATCAATCGCCTCAGTTTTGGTGTCCAATCTTTTCGCGACGAGGAGCTTCAACGTCTCAGCCGGCTGCATTCCTCTGCCAGGGCGCGCGACGCGTTCGAAATGGCCAGGGACGTTGGTTTCGACAACATCTCGCTGGACCTGATGATGTGGCTGCCGCAGCAGTCTGTCGCGCAGTGGTTCTCGTCGGTGGACGCGCTCATCGCTCTTGGCCCGGAGCATGCATCGTTGTACCTGCTGGAGATATATCCAAACGCGCCTCTCAAGGACACGATGGCGCGTTCGCGATGGTCGCTGGCTCCTGACGATGACGCAGCGGAGATGTACCTAGGCGCGATGTCCCGATTAGATGACGCCGGGTACACGCAATACGAGATATCGAACGTTTCGAAGCACGGGCTCGAGTCGCGGCATAACCTCAAGTACTGGAGCGATGGGGAATGGCTCGGGTTCGGGTGCGGGGCGCACTCGACGCGAAGAGGAGTCAGGGAGAAGAACATCGCCTCTACCGAAGACTACGTTTCGGCCATCGTCGAAGGGAAGTCGGCCGAGAGCGAGCGCCGTGTGCTGACCGACCAGGAACGCCTCGAGGAAGCGCTCTTCACCGGCCTGCGGTTGGCGCAAGGTGTCAACCTCGGAATGGTGCAATCGCGCTACGGGGTCGACCTGTGGGAGCGCTACGGAGAGGATTTGTCTCCATTCGTCGAGCAGCGATTGTTGATCTATGATGGCGGCGCCATCCGCCTGACACGGGATGGGATGCTGCTTGCAAACGAAGTAATGACTGTTTTCATAGGCCCGCCGGTACGCTAGGATTGGCAGCCATTTCGAGGAGGCTTGAAGATGCGACGATTGTCCGGAGTCTTGGTGGCTGGCGCGATTCTGCTCTTGCCGGCATTCTCGCAGCGCGCGTTCGCCCAGGGGCAGAAGACGACCTACACCGGTGAGGTGGTGGTCGCTGCCTATGTCGTAAACGCCGGCAAGGAAGCCGACTATGAAAAGGTGATGGCGACGTTGAAGGACGCACTCGCCAAGTCGGCGCGACCGGAGGCCAAGCAGCAACTTGCTGGTTGGAAGGTCATCAAGAATTCCACCAATCAACCCGATGGCAGCCCTCTCTATCTGCACATCATCTCACCCGTCGTGAAAGACGCGGACTACTCGATTGGGAACATTGTCTACGAGGTCCTCAAAGACCCTAAGGAACAGACCGACTTCTTCAACCTCTATAAGGGGGCCTTGCAGAAGCCGTTGTTTGTGATCCAGGGGCCGATGGTCTCCGACTTCTCGAAGTAGACCAGTCGCACCGTACAATGACAAGCCACGGGCGGCCAGCCGCTCGTGGCTTTTCTTTTTGTGGAGGCAATCCCGATGCGCGTGGTTCTCGCCGCAGTTCTGGTGCTGATCGTCGCGCCAGCGGCGCTTCAGGCACAGCAACAACCGCCGCCGCCGGCAGCGCCTGCCACGCCCGCTCCCGCTCCGCCCGCGGCATCATCGTCTCGAATATTTACGGCGCCGGCAGGGATGATCCTCAATGCGGTTCGTCCCGAGCGCGTGGCCGATTTCGAAAAGGTCGTCGGGTTCCTGCGTAGCGCGCTCGCGGCATCGACTGATCCCACCGTGCGCGCGCAGGCAGAGGGATGGCGTGTGTTCAAGGCGTCAGAGCCCGGGCCGAATGGAGCAGTAGTGTATGTGTTTCTGCTCGACCCGACGGTGCCAGGCGCCGACTATGGCCTCGGTCGAATTCTGGCGGAAGCCTATCCCGATCAAGCCAAGCTGCAGGAGATTTGGAAGCTCTACACCGATTCGCTGGCGAGCGGCGGCAGCCTGCTCAGTCTGACCCCGGTGAAGGCCGGCGCGGCCGCCGAATCGCCTGCCAAAGAAGTCGATCCGAAAACGCCGCAGCCGTAGCGCGCTCAAAACTTCAGATTCAGACCGACATACCAGCGTTGAACCGTGTCTTCGATCGGTGACCCTCGCAGGGTGAAGACGCGGTAGTCGATGCGGGCGCGGATCGGTCCAATCAAAGAAATCTTCACGCCTCCGCCATTGTTGATGCCGAAGTTCGTCTCGCTGATATCGGCGAGGCTCTCGTGGTACACACCACCGCCGGTGGTGAAGTACGGCTGCATCCTCAGGATGGGAAAGGGAGTCTGGAAAAGAACGTTGCCCATCCCCGTTCGAAGGGAGGGAGACGCATCGCCAATTTTCTCGACCACGCTGCTGTATTCGAACTCGAACCCGATGATGAGCAGACCCGCGCCGAGCGCGAACCCGCGCGCCGTGCGATTGGTGGGCGCCGTCGCGTCGCC
>Ga0070664_100004032_pt1 | contig 11796 bp, 9 predicted proteins | sample KBSC73metaG_FD_65863 | JGI IMG/M metagenome (GOLD analysis project Ga0070664, IMG submission 65863) | Corn rhizosphere microbial communities from Kellogg Biological Station, Michigan, USA - KBS C7-3 metaG | ecosystem: Host-associated > Plants > Roots > Rhizosphere > Soil ... | reverse complement strand
GAGATTGAGGAAGTTTGTGGCAGATTAAGAGAAGGTACTCGCCTCGTGACTCTAACCGGCGTAGGCGGCACCGGTAAAACAACTCTTGCTCAGGCAGTCGCTCATAAAATGTTGCCGGAATTCCCCGAGGGCGTCTTCTTTATTAAGCTTGGGGCAATCAGTCAACCAGAACTTGTAGCTGCGCTGATCGCCCAACCTCTGGGTGTGAAAGAGTCGGACCGCTGCATTCTCATTGAGAGTCTCAAAGACTATCTGAGACCGCGAAAGATCTTGTTGGTTGCGGATAACTTTGAACAAGTTATTAGCGCGCGTTCACTCATTACCGAGCTACTAGACTCGGCGCCTGAGTTGCAGTTCCTTCTCACCAGTCGGGAACTATTACACCTGAGCTCTGAATATGAGTACATGGTGCCCCCGCTCGCATTGCCCGAATCTTCAACTCGTATAACCGCAGCGAAGGCAAAGAGCTACGAAGCAGTTATGTTATTTGTCGAGAGGGCCCGCGCGCTCAAACCAAACTTTACAGTGACTGATGAAAATGCTTCGAGCGTTCTCGATATCTGCAGGAAGCTCGACGGATTACCGCTCGCGATTGAACTGGCCGCAGCTCGAATTAAGATCCTTTCTCCGCAAGCAATCCTGACAAAACTGGGTAGCAGGCTCCAGTTTCTGACGGGTGGCGCTCATGACCTGCCAACGCGACAACGAACAATGCGAGGCGCAGTCGATTGGAGTTACGAATTACTTAGCGACGAAGAGAAAAGGCTTTTCCGCAGGCTCGCGGTTTTTGCTGGTGGGTTCACGATCGACGCGGCCACTGCGGTGATGCAATCAGACTCACAAGACTCAGGCATCGACGTAATCGATGGTGTCTCTTCGCTTGTCGACAAGAGTTTGCTTGTCACAAGGGAACAGGCGGATGGTGAGACTCGCTTCCGAATGTTGGGTGTTGTTCGTGAGTACGCACTTGAACATCTCGATCACACCGCTGAAGCTGACCCCACTCGTCGAGCTCATGCCGCTTATTTTCTGTCGCTCGCAGAAAATGCAGAACCACATTTGCAAGGATGGCAACCAGCGAGGTGGCTCAATCGCCTCGAGGAAGAACACGACAACCTGCGAGCGGCACTGCGCTGGTCCATCGTCCACTGCGCCGAGACTGCGGGGCGCATTGCGGCAGCAATACGTTACTTTTGGAACTTTCAAGGGTATCTGACCGAAGGCTTGCGCTGGTCAGAGGCAGTGTTAAATCTCGGGCAAGAGATACCAAAGGAAGCACGATGGAAGATATTGAGTATGGCGGGAAATCTCGCGCGATTTTTGGGTAACCACCAAACGGCACGCGACATGTACGAAGAGGGGTTAGCCGAAGGTCGAGCAATAAATAATCTCTCCCAGATATCACTGTCGTGCAGAGGGCTTTCCGGTTTAGCAATGGAGCAGGGAGAATACGATGCCGCGCGAAGATTTCTGGAAGAAGCTCTAACTTCAGCTCGTCAGGCTAGCGATCAATTTGGTGTGGCCCGCTCGCTCAGCATGATGGGGGATCTCGCTCGAACTCGTGGAGATGACCTCCAGGCTCGACCGTTGTATGAGGAAGCGCTAGCGATCTGCCGCAGAATTGGTAATCAATATGCGATCGGTAACATCCTGAATAACCTCGCCGCCGCAGAGTATGTTTTGCAAGATTATGAAGCCTCGGCACTCCATTTTTCGGAAGCGCTCAAGATGGCCCAGGCTTCAGGTGGAAAGATCGCCGGCGATAAGATCGCTATCTCGTATGCGCTCGACGGGTTCGGAGCTCTCGCGGTGGCGCGTAATAAGCTTGAGGTAGCGGCGAAACTCGCGGCAGCGGCGGATCGTCTACGCGAGTCAATCAACTACAACATTGAACCGGCTGAGCGACGTTTTAGAGATGCATACGTTTCAGCCGCTCAGTCAATACTCACTGAAACAGATTTTTCCAAATACTACGCTGACGGGCGCCTTCTCAAGTTGGGCCAGGCGTTGTCGCTTGCACTTTTCGAGTGCGGCGGTTGGTCCCATCAATCGTAAAACTTCCATCTTTGTGGCTTCCCGTTAATTTCTGACTTGTTCAATACCGGTGCTTTTATATATAAAGCCTCCGCAACTAGTTGTCTCAAATCCGACTTTGGAAAACAATCATGAGAAACCTAACGCTCATACTTCTCCTTGTTGCCACCTCAGCATTAACGCTTGCGGACCAGTCAGGAAGAAAAATTAGTACAACGCGTGCGGCACCAACGGCTCCGATCCAGGCCCCTCTTACACCGGAGCCAGAACCAGCCGGCTCAGCCGCACCTGTAACTTTGATGTCAATTCCTGAGAGCTACCGGGAACGCGAGATCAAATCCCTCAACAAAGGCACCTTTAAGCTTTCTGACTTTCATGGAAAGGTAGTCGTGATAAATCTCTGGGCCTCCTGGTGTGGGCCATGCCGTCAAGAGGTGCCGGAATATGAGAAGGTTCGAAAGTCCTACACTGGGCAGAATGTCGAGTTCATCGGTCTAACCACTGAAGATCCGCGTTCATCATCAGACCGCGTCAACAGATTTCTACGTGAAGTAAACTTTGGATTTCGCCTCGGATGGGCTGACCGCGACCTGGCGAGGATGTTGATGAACGGTCGGGGCGCCATTCCCCAAACCATAGTGATGGACGGTCATGCGCGCATTGTCAGGCAATGGTCCGGTTATTCAACCGGGCACAGTGGTGATCGCTTAACCGCCTCTATCGAAGAAGCACTCAAGGACGACGGAATTTAATTTCCCAGGGAATTCCTTGGTATCTATCGTGAGATGCGCGTGGATCGCCTTATACTCTTCGCCCCCATCTGGCCATTTACCATGCTATAAAAAATTTTTTGCCGGCGGCTCGCATTCCCGTCTTCCCTCACTCTGCCTGATCATCTATATTCTCTATTTGCAATAAGTTCGCCGGGCACCAGACAGTCTGGAGTTCTTTCAGATCTGATTCTGCTGTTTTTTTATAGGACCGTGAAAATCTCGATTACCAGACCCATCCTGCTACTTCTCTGCCCGGCGCTGTTCGTCTCTGCGCTAGCGCTAACTCATTACGTAACAACTGTCGAATCGAAACCGCAGGATCCTTCAAAAGAGGATCCAGCCTTTCAAACTATTGTTAAGCCCTTTTTCGCGAAAAACTGTTTCGCCTGTCACGACGAGGACCTGCAAACAGCGAACCTTAATCTCGGTGCCTTCACAACTACTTCATCACTTACGCAACAACGCGCCACGATGAAGCTGATCCTGGAAAAAGTTAAGAACGGCCAAATGCCGCCGGCAAAGATGCCACAACCTAAGCCTGAGGACGTGGCTGCACTCACCTCATGGCTGACGCACCAGCTCGCCCAAATGCCAGACAAGATTACGGACAGCGCTGCGAGTAACTCAGCCAGTTCAAGTGCAGGACGAGTGACGCTAAGACGTCTTAATCGCGTCGAGTACAACAACACTGTCCGCGATCTGGTTGGAGTCGATCGTCACCTGGCAGACGAATTTCCCCAGGACGACTCGGGATACGGTTTTGACAATATCGGCGACGTCCTTTCCTTGTCGCCAGTATTGATGGAGAAATATCTCGCTGCGGCAGAAAAGATTTCTCGTACTGCGATTTTTGGCGTGGAACCCATCAAGCCCACCCTCGTTCGGTTACGAAGTGGTGAGCGAACCTATACTCCGCAACTAACGCCGCTTACCGATTACGATTTGTCGGGTTTGAGTTTAACGAATGCGGTCCATACGACATATCGGTTTCCAGTTGATGGAGAGTATGTAATCAGAGCAAACCTTGGCGGCGATCGGCCCGCTGGTTCTGAAGCGTTCCAGCTGTCGCTTTGGATCGATGGCGAGCTGAAACAAACTATTCGCGTCGATCCCGGAAACCTCGCCTCGTTTGGACAGCTAGGAGAGCCGCAACAGCTCTGGGGTATACGACCGGAATTCAGAGTCACAGTGCCCGAAGGTGAACACTGGATTGGAGTGGCAATACCACGCTTGTACGAAGGTCTGCCACCCAGGTATAACGGCCCAAACCCATCAAAATTACCTATTCCGCCATGGCCGAAGTACAAACCCCCACCGGATCTCACCCCTAAAGAGATCGAAGAACGACGGCTGGAGCACGAGAAAAAAGGGCTGGAAACAATCCCGGCCAATAGTGCCCGGGTGTCATTCCTCGAACTGGGTGGTCCATATGCTTCAAATAAGGGCCCAGCGACAGAGAGCCAGCAGAAGATCTATGTCTGTAAACATCTGAATGGTCATCACAGCGCCAGTTGCGCCCGAAAGATCGTTGAACGCCTGGCCCATCGAGCTTATCGCAGACCCGTCAGCTCAAGCGAAGTGGTCCAGTTGACAAGTTTGGTCACCAGCGTTCAGAAAGAAACCGGATCTTTTGAGGAAGGATTGGCTGTCGCTATTCAAGCAATCCTGATGTCGCCGAATTTTCTTTTCCGTGTTGAGAAGTTACCGGCTTCAACCACCGCATCTTCGCGACAGCTTTCGCAGCATGAACTCGCCTCGCGCCTTTCGTATTTTCTTTGGAGCAGCATGCCGGACGACGCGCTTCTGCTCGCAGCTGATAAGGGCAAGCTCGCTCGACCTGATGTGCTTGAAGCGCAGGTGCGACGCATGTTGCTTGACTCAAAATCTCAATCGCTGGTCGACAATTTCGGCGGACAATGGCTACAGGTCAGGAAGCTTGAGTCAGTAAAGCCCGACGGTAAACGCTTTCCAGAATTTGATGAGTATTTAAGGCTTTCGATGGCGCGGGAGACTCAGGTCTTCTTTGCGAGCATCATTCGAGAGGACCGTAGCATCCTCGACTTCATCGATGCAGACTACTCGTATCTCAATGAACGTCTGGCGAGGTTCTACAAAATCCCAAACGTTACGGGGCCGGAGTTCCGCAAGGTGTCGTTTGATCCCGAATCTCATCGCGGTGGATTGCTCACACAAGCGAGCGTCTTAACAATCTCTTCCTACGCGAATCGAACGTCCCCGGTGTTGCGCGGCAAGTGGGTGTTGGAGAACCTGGTAGGCGCTCCGCCACCGCCTCCACCACCCGACGTACCAAACCTGGATGAGGCAAAGATTGGCAAGACTTCTTCAATGCGAGAGCAATTGGAGCAGCATCGAAAGAATGCTATTTGCGCCTCGTGCCATTCGCGCATGGATCCACTCGGATTCGGGCTGGAAAATTTTGATGCGATTGGTGCCTGGCGCTCAAAAGACGGCGAGTTTACGATTGACTCTTCGGGTACACTACCGGACGGGAACTCGTTCAGTGGCCCGCAAGGGTTGAAGGCCATACTCAAGCAGAAGCCCGATGCTTTCGCCGAGTGCCTGACGCGAAAATTGATGATTTACGCACTTGGCCGCGGCCTTGAGCCTGCCGACGAAGATGTCGTTAAAGAGATTGTCAAAAGCGTATCGGCTAATAACTATCGTTTCTCGAGTTTGATAATGGGGATTGTTGAGAGTCCGGCCTTCCAAAGACGTAGGGGAGAAAAACCGTAATGATAATTACGCGAAAACGATTACCAAGGCGAACATTTCTCCGCGGTATGGGAACGATGATGGCTCTTCCGATGTTGGACGCGATGGTCCCTGCCTTTGGCAGTAGTCGTGATGTTGATCTCAAGACCCCGTCTCGAATCGCTTTTGCTTATGTTCCAAACGGCATAGTCATGAAAGACTGGACGCCGAAGACAACGGGTAGCAACTATGAGTTCACCCGTATTCTCAAGCCTTTGGAATCGTTTCGGGACGATTTGATGGTCCTCTCGAATCTTGACTCGAACACTGGTAATGCGCTCGGTGACGGACCAGGTGATCATGCGCGAGCTGGCGCCTCGTTTCTCACCGGCGTGCACTGCCGGAAGACGGCTGGCGCTGACATTCGCGGAGGCGTGTCGGTAGATCAGGTTGCCGCAACGAAATTCACCGGGGTCACGAGGTTCAATTCGATCGAGTTGGGTTGTGAAGACTCACGCACCGTTGGTGATTGCGATTCCGGTTACAGCTGTGCTTATACCAACAGTTTGTCGTGGCGTACACCGCAGACGCCGATGCCGCCAGAGGTAAACCCTCGAGCGGTTTTTGAGAGACTTTTCGGCACGGCCGAAGATCTTAGTCTCGATCCCGAAACCCGGGCTCGCCGATTTCGTTACAGGAAAAGCATTCTCGACTTAGTTACGCGCGATACACAGAGTCTTGTCAAAACGCTTGGACCAGGCGACCGCCGAAAATTGGACGAGTACCTGTTTTCAGTACGCGAAGTTGAACAAAGAATTCAAAGTGCTGAAAAGGATCCGCGGCGGCCGGCGCCGGGTATCGACAAACCGAGCGGCATTCCTTTCGAGTTTCCGCAGTATGTGAAGCTGATGTGCGACCTGCAGGTTCTGGCTTTTCAGTCGGATCTAACTCGCGTGGCCACGCTGGTCATTGGTCGCGAGGGAAGCAACCGGGTGTATCCGGAGATCGGGATCGACGACCCACATCATCCATTGACGCATCATCGGAATAATCCCGAATGGATCGAAAAGGTTACCCGAATTAATACACTGCACGTAGAGATGTTTGCTTATCTGCTAAAACGTCTCAAGTCTACGCCCGAAGGTGAGGGGACATTGTTAGACCATTCCCTGCTGGTGTACGGCAGCGGAATTGCCGATGGCAATAATCATACTCACGAGGCCTTACCGGTGCTGCTTGCGGGCCGGGGAGGGGCTGTGAAGCCAGGCAAACACATGGTGGCCACGCAGGGTACTCCAATTACTAACCTCTATCTGTCACTACTGGATCGGATAGGAGTCCACCAGGACACATTGGGTGATAGTACCGGCCGGTTTGAGTTATAAGCCGGTGTCTATCTTTTTCTCCAGGTATAACGGGCGATCCACAATCTGACCCGAAATAGCACGAACAATAAACTGACCGTCTCCCTCAGTTTTTACCTAAGCTGGATCCAAAAACCCCCAACTCACGCTGGGGGCTTCCCTCAAAACATCCAACGCCTTGCTTACTCAGCCTTGCAAAAGATGCGTACCGTGAGTGATCGCTCCGCCCGCCCGTAGCGCACTAGCTACAAAAACCACTTCGGCTAACTCTTTTTCACTGGCGCCATTCTCGACGGCAGCCTGCCTGTGAACCTCAATGCAATACGGACACTGGGTAGTCAATGCGACTGCGATCGCCATTAACTCTTTATACTTTTTTGGAATCGCTCCCTCTGCCAGGGCCGCCTTGTCATATGCGCGAAATGTGGCCATCGCCTCCGGCGAAAGTTCGCCCAACTTTGGTAGTTTGTTTAGATTTTCAATCGAATACATCAGTTTTTCCTTTCATTCGGGCTCAGCGGACGGTCAAATGGATTCCCCGGACCACCTTGCTTCGACCGTTGGCCCTTGACGCGCTTACTATCCCATGCTCCCTGTCTTGAATGCTTGACTGATCGTCCCGTATTCTTAACCGGATGCATTTATTTTAATGAGTGTGCTAAATGGACGTACTTTCCGAGGTTTTGCGGGTTATCAAGTTAGAAGGGGCAATATTCTTCAACGCTGAGTTTTCGGCGCCATGGTCCGTAAACTCGAGTCCGCCAGACGCCCTGAAGCCTTTCATATCGCTCACTGCTGGTCATGTGATCAGGTACCACTTCGTCACCGAAGGTCACGCGTATGCCAGACTGGTCGGTGGCCCACCCATCGAATTAGGTCCCGGTGATATTGTTGTTTTTCCACACAGTGATCCTCATATCCTTGGAAACGGCCAGGGTGCCAGGCCGGCGGAAACGTTTAGAATCCCTGAAAAGAATCTCTCGCAAGGAGTTCAGGTAACACGCCTGGGAGGCGGCGGCGAAACCACGAAGTTCGTTTGCGGATTCATGGCTTGTGATCCTCGTCTTAGTTCAGTCGTGTTGAGTGGCTTGCCGAAAATCTTGAAGCTGAGCATCGCTGACGAGCCATCGGGACAATGGATCCAGAATTCAATTCGCTACTCTGTCAATGCCTCAGATGCCCCCGATGATGGTAAAGGACTGGTCTTAACGAAGATCTCTGAGGTCTTATTTGTCGAGACGTTGAGACGCTATGTGAGTTCCCTTCCACCAGGTCAGAAGGGTTGGCTCGCTGGTGCTCGTGATCCGGTCATTAGTGAGGTCCTCGCGCTGCTGCATAAGGAACCGGCTGATCCCTGGACCATCGCCGACCTGGGCAAGCGCGTAGGTTTATCACGCACACGCCTGGCTGATCGCTTTAGATATTTTCTCGGTGAATCGCCGATGGCCTACCTGGCTCAATGGCGGTTAAAACTAGGCGCCGATATTCTTCAGTCTACCGAAGACAGTGTCGCTGAAGTCGCTGCTGCGGTGGGTTACGGTTCTGAGGCAGCGTTTAATCGTGCCTTTAAACGCGTGTTCCAGTGCCCACCTGCGCAATTCAGGCGAAAATACAAGACCGCGGCCGCGCGGTAACTCAATTGTCGTCAGTCTTATACTCGGCTCGGATTACTGTAATTGAGGTAGGACCAAAGAAGCGCTAAGTGGGTGACGACAGCTCACCTCTACCTCAGAAGCTTCTCTTTTAAAAAGGCCGTTCGTTTCATTCTCTACCAGGTGGTTGTGCTACCAAACATTTACTTTTTCATTCCATCCATATGGCATTCAATTGCCCATACCCGAAATTCTCGCCAATGTCGCATGCAAGAGCACAAGCACATGCCGTGATTTGGGAGGAGTATGAAATTTATCTTTCCACTTATCCCGTGCTCGCATTTCCTCAATTAGTTGAAACCGTCAAGATGGGTGAGAACAACATCGAGTACGACTAATCGATGTGGCTCTGATTAATTAATGACGTCTCTTGCAGGAGAAAGTTAGAGTCGCTTTTAGGTGAAGGCGAAGTCTACTGGGCCAGCAACTCAGTTAAGGAGGACTTTGTAGATGCCCAAGTTGTCCGGTGATGCGGAGTTTGGCTCCGAACCTTATGAGGGTTCCAGGCTGAATCCGTGGCGCACGCTGATCGATCTATCTCGCCCATTTCGCGGTCGCATCTTGTTGATCATATTCCTGGCAGGACTCAGCACGGCGGCAAGCCTCGTTGAGCCGCTGATCTATAGAGTTGCAGTCAACGATGTGGCGGGATTATTTGTCGACAAAGCGCAAAGAGAGCCCGCCGAAATTGAAACGGATGTAGTTGAGTCTGAAACTGCAGTCGCACTTGAATTCGAACCTGCCACTTATCAGTCACGGATACCTTCGCCATCACCACGTCATAGAGCAGAAACAAGAGCCGAACGTCAGCACCGCCTGCGGTATCAACAACCGCATCGCCGCGGACATGTTGCACCAAGGACACCGACTCAAACCTTGAATACTTTCATCTGGGCCGTGGCTTTGATGTTTGCCTTGAGTGTCTTTAGCTATTTCATTTGGCTGCTTGGCGACAACCTGAGCGCAAAATTAGGAAGCCAGATAGAAACAAGGTTCATCCAGAGGGTCTTCGGCCATGTCTTACGTCTACCGTTGAGTTTCTTTGGGAAGCGGGCGAGCGGCGCACTCGCAAAGCAGATAGACCAGTCGGACCAGGTTTCACCGATCGTCAACGCATTCACGCAAACCATTGTGCCTCAGACAATGACTCTCGTTGGAGCTTTCATCATCATGCTGACTCAGAATTGGCAGATGACGCTGATTGCTCTCGCGACACTGCCACTCTATTTCCTGATCGCGTGGCGTTCTGCCAAACGATTAGAAAAAGGACTCGAAAGTTACTACTCACAGTGGGAAGAGGTATCGGGAAGAATTCAAGATTCGCTCTCGGCGATCAAAACCGTGAAATTGTCTGGCGCCGAAACAAGAGAGATAGACAAGTTCAAAACTATCTCGGAAGAAGCTTACGATGCATACATTCAACGCAATCGGCTCAGTAATCGTTATGAATTCTGGGAGCATGCAATTACACGGTTAGGAAACGCCCTCGTTCTGGGGGTCGGTGGTTACTTTGCGTTGCAGCACGAATTGACGCCTGGCGACGTTGTCATGTTCGTTTCCTATGTTTCTATGCTTTACGATCCGATTGATGCGCTGACTGCCCTGGCAATTGAGTTGCAGCAAAACGGAATCGCGCTGCGTCGGGCACTGCGACTAACGGAAGAGAAAGTTGAGCCACAAGAAGGCGAACCTTTGAAGCCCGGGCGAGGTGAAATCGAATTCAGAAATGTGCACTTCAGTTATCTCCCAGGCCAGGAGGTCTTGTCGGGATTGTCATTGCGGATCAAAGCAGGACAAGTGGTGGCATTAGTTGGACCATCGGGCGCCGGCAAAACCACTACTACTGATTTGCTGATGAGGCTCTACGAGCCAACCTCAGGTTCAGTTTTGATTGACGGTCAGAATCTTTCTTCGCTTCAGGCAATGTCTGTTCGCCGTGACATTGGAGTTGTAGCGGCAGACGGTGCAGTTTTCCGCGGTTCACTCGCCGACAACATTCGCTATAAGCGGCCCGAGGCTTCGAGTGAACAAATTCGAGAGGCAGCGCTCGCAGCCGGATTGGGCAACGCCCTTAATCGATTGCCCGAAGGTCTCGAGACTTTAGTTGGAGAAGGAGGTATGGGCCTTTCAGTAGGTGAACGACAAAGATTACAGATGGCCCGGGTCTTAGCCGCTAATCCGCGGATCATGGTCCTCGACGAAGCGACTGCGAACCTGGACTACGCGACTGAGGTTGAAGTCAAAGAGGCACTAGCAAAGTTGCGAAAGGGTCGTACTACTATAGTAATTGCACATCGATTCTCGATGGTCAAAGACGCCGACTATGTTTACGTCCTGGACGACGGGCAGGTCATCGAAGAAGGCACACCTGAAGAGTTAATGAACAAACCGGGTTGGTTCGCGGATTTCGCCGCGAGCGGCCAGGTGGACATTGATGAACAGGAAGAGATTGGACAAGAAGAAGAGGAATAATCATCTATGACATTCTTAATGGTAGGGGTGGCCCTCCGTGGCCACCCCAGTTATCGGATAAGTGATTCTTATTCAGTCTCTTCCAACTCCCAGAGCATCTGCGACCCGGTTGATATAGTTGAACCACGAAGCTATCAACGTAATCTGGAGTATCCCTTTATCGTCAAAACCAACTGAGCGAAGTCGCTCATGATCCTTCGGCGAGATGCGAGTCGCATCCTTGGTCAGCTGGATTACGTAATCCAACATTGCTCGGTCCTGCTCTGATATAGGCGCATTCTGGTAGTCGTCCTTCAGTGCCTGGACCATCTCTTCATTTAGGGTAACGCGACGCAGAAACTCTGCGTGAGACTCAATTCAATAATGGCACCGGTTAGTTACGGACACCATCGTCGCGATCATTTCATGCTGGTGTCGTTGTAACGGCAAATCCGGAGACATCAATGAACCGAATGTGGCAAACGCATGAAAGAGCGCATCCGGAATCAAACTGTGGGACTGAACAATGCCTGCACTCTCACCGTCTAACGTTGGATGCACGGGTGTTGCATATTCGATCGGGTACAAATGGCGTTGCGACTCTGAAGCCTTTCGCACTTCATCGTCTTCTGATACGGAGATTGTTTTGATCCAGGTCATGGCTTTGCTCTCTAAACTCTCTTCCTAGCACGTTGTACCTTGGGCCTTTGGTTTTGCTTAAACGGTCGAATTTACGCAAGGCGCTTGGCACGTTACAGTACCGCGAGCGCAGCGACCGGATGCCATTACAGTACCGCGAGCGCAGCGACC
>Ga0070664_100004031_pt1 | contig 11799 bp, 6 predicted proteins | sample KBSC73metaG_FD_65863 | JGI IMG/M metagenome (GOLD analysis project Ga0070664, IMG submission 65863) | Corn rhizosphere microbial communities from Kellogg Biological Station, Michigan, USA - KBS C7-3 metaG | ecosystem: Host-associated > Plants > Roots > Rhizosphere > Soil ... | reverse complement strand
TTCGCGAACGGCGTTGCCGGCAACTGGATCTGGTGGAACATGCTGATGAGCGGAATGCTCACCGTGTTCTTCTTCGCGCGGCTCTGGCGACGCGCCGGCGTGATGACCGACGTGGAGTTCGCCGAGCTGCGCTACAGTGGACGGCCCGCCGCGGCGCTGCGTGGATTCCGTGCTCTCTACCTCGCGCTGCCGATCAATCTGATCATCCTCGGATGGGTGACGAAAGCGATGATCAAGATCCTCACGATCTCGCTCGGCCTGCACGCGGTGAACGTCGCCGGCGTGTCCATCTCCGGCGAAGTCATCGCCGTCGGCATCTGTTTCCTCATCACCGTCGCCTACTCGACGGGCGCGGGGATGTGGGCCGTGCTGTGGACGGACCTTGTGCAGTTCGTGATCAAGATGAGCGCGGTGATCGTCCTCGCGGTGTACGCCGTGCGCGCGGTCGGTGGCATGGACAAGCTCAAGGACGGCGTGTCGGCGCACTTCGGCAGCTCGACGGCGGCGCTCTCCGTGCTCCCCGTCCGCTGGAGCGACGGCGGCATCGCCGGCTACGTGTGGATGCCGCTGCTGACGCTCGCGGTGTTCCTCTCGGTGCAGTGGTGGGCGGCGTGGTATCCGGGTGCGGAGCCCGGCGGCGGCGGCTATGTGGCGCAGCGCATCTTCTCGTCGAAGACGGAGCGCGACGGCGTGCTCGCGACGCTGTTCTTCCAAGTGGCGCACTACGCGATCCGCCCGTGGCCGTGGATCGTCACCGGTCTCGCGGCGATCATCCTCTATCCCAACGGCATCGGCCCCAATCACGATCACGAAGCGACGTACGTGCAGGCGTACGTCGACCTGCTGCCGACGCCGTGGCGCGGGTTCATGATGGCCGGCTTCGCTGCCGCGTACATGTCGACGGTGGGCACACAGCTCAACTGGGGCGCCTCGTATCTCGTGAACGACTTCTACCGCCGCTTCCTCAACAAGAGCGCACCGGAAAAGCACTACGTCACCGTGTCGCGCTGGGCGACGGTCACGCTCTTCCTCCTCTCGATCCTCGTTACCTCCCAGATCGACACCGTCGGAGCGATGTGGGAGCTGCTGCTCGCGCTCGGGTCCGGGACGGGCCTGGTGCTGATCCTCCGGTGGTACTGGTGGCGGATCAACGCGTGGAGCGAGATCAGCGCAATGATCGCCTCGTTCGTCGTGTCGGTCACCGCGTTGACCGTGCTCAAGGCGCGGCTGCCGGCCGGGAGCCCGCTCGTGCAATCGTACGCGATGCTGATCACGGTGGCGGTCAGCACCGTCGTCTGGCTCAGCGTCACGATGCTCACGGCGCCGGAGCCGGACGCCAAGCTCGATTCGTTCTATCAGCGCGTCCGGCCGGGCGGCCCGGGTTGGCGCCGCGTCGCGGCGCGGCTCGGCTACGCCGGGGAGACGATTCCTGGCGGTGCGCTCGCCTGGACCAACTGGCTGTCGGGAATCGTGGCGGTGTACGCCAGCCTGTTCGGGATCGGGAAGATCGTGTTCGGCGAGGTCGGGCGGGGGCTGCTGCTGCTCCTCCTGGCGGCCGCGGCATTCGCCTGGATCGCCAAGGCGTTCCGAGAGGAGGATGCCGGGGTTCGGGCGCAGCGCGACGTCGTGCCGGCCACCGGCGACTGAGCGCGGGAACCGCGCGATTCGGCACGGATTCGTACACCGGGCGCTCGTGGCGCGAGGTTCGCGGTGACTCGCTTGAACCTCGCGCTGTCCGGGGGTATATAAGAAGGGATGGAGGACCGCGCGCCCGTGCGGGCGCGATTCACGCCGGAGGAACCGTGAGCACGACCAATCAACCCGAAGTTCTCATGACCGTTACGCCAGGCGCTGGGGCCGAGGTCATGAAGTTCATGCAGCAGGAAGGGGTCGATCCCGCGGTCGGCGGTCTGCGCGTCAGCGTGCAGCCGGGCGGCTGCAGCGGCTTCAAGTACGGCCTTCTGATCGAGGATCAGGCGGCGGATGACGACCTCATCGTCGAGCAGGGCGAGTTCAAGGTCTTCGTCGACCCGTTCTCGGCGCAGTACATCAGTGGTGTCACCATCGACTACACGTCGTCGATGCAGGGGTCCGGCTTCACGTTCAAGAACCCGAACGCAACCGGCGGTTGTGGTTGCGGCAGCTCCTTCTCCGCCTAGAGCACACATCACCATGACACACCCGGTCACTGGCGCCCCCGCGGACGTCGGCACCGGACACGAGGCCCGCGATCGCTCGGCGATTCGCGGGCCTTCTCGTGTCCGGGAGCACGCCGCCTCACGCGAACGCATTCCCACGTTCGTGCTCGACGAGCACGAGGACATCGCCCATGTGGTGGCGTCGCGCATCGCGGCGCTCATCCGCGAGCGCGAGGCCACCGGCCGGCCGATCGTGCTGGGGCTCGCGACGGGCTCGACGCCGATCGGCGTGTACCGCGAGCTGATCCGGATGCACAAGGAAGACGGGCTGAGCTTCCGGAACGTCGTGACGTTCAATCTCGACGAGTACTACCCGATGTCGCCGGACAGCATCCACTCCTATCACCGCTACATGTGGGAGAATCTGTTCGACCACGTCGACGTGCTCCGGTCGAACATCCACATCCCGCGCGGTGACATTTCGCGTGACGAGGTCGATGCGGCGTGCAAGCAGTACGAGCGCGACATCGCCGCCGCGGGTGGGATCGACTTCCAGCTCCTCGGCGTCGGCAAGACGGGGCACATCGGCTTCAACGAGCCGGGCTCCGGAGCCGACAGCCGTACGCGCCTCGTGCATCTCGACGCGGTGACGCGACGCGATGCGGCGGCGGACTTCTTCGGCGAGGAGTTCGTGCCGAAAGAGGCGATCACGATGGGCGTCGCGACGATCCTCGACGCGCGCGAGATCGCCATTCTCGCCACGGGCGAGCACAAGGCGTCGATCGTGCGGCGCGCGGTCGAGGGCGAGATCCATCACGAGGTGGCGGCGACGTTCCTGCAGCGCCACCCGAACACGACGTTCTACGTCGATCGGGCGGCCGGAGCCGACCTGACGCGCATCGCGACGCCGTGGTTGGTCGACGAGGTGCAGTGGACGCCCGATATGATGCTCCGCGCCGTCGTGTGGCTGTCGCAGCAGAGCAACCGCGCGATCCTCAAGCTCACGCAGCGCGACTACGCCGAATACGGCATGTCGTCGCTCGTGGCGCGGTATGGCTCGCCGGGCGCGGTCAACGGCGAGGTGTTCAACGCGCTGGGCGCGAAGATTCGTGGCAAGAGCAAGCTGCCGAAGGGGCGCCGGACGATCTGCTTCTCGCCGCACCCGGACGACGACGTGATCTCGATGGGCGGCATCCTGCGCAAGTTCGTGGAGAACGAGAACGAGATGCTCGTGGCGTACATGACGAGCGGCAACATCGCGGTGTTCGACCACGACGTGCGGCGCTACGTCGATTTCCTTCGCCGGCTCGAGCACGACCGTGGGATCGGCGGCTCGGACGTCGACACGCTCGCGGACCGTGTGTATGAGTTTTTCGACCGGAAGCATCTCGGCGACGTGGACATTCCCGAGGTCCAGGACATCAAGCGCATCATCCGTGAGAGCGAGGCGGTCGCGGGGATCGAGGTGATGGGACTCACGCGCGCGAACGCGCGCTTCCTCAACCTGCCGTTCTATCAGACCGGCAAGGTGAAGAAGGACCCGATCGGCCCAGCGGACGTGAAGATCGTGCGCGACCTCCTCGAGGAGTACCGCCCCGAGATCATCTTCGTGGCGGGCGATCTCTCGGATCCGCACGGTACGCACCGGATGTGCAAGGAGGCGATCGACAAGGCACTGGCCGAGAGCTCCGCACCCCGGCCGGAAGTGTGGCTGTACCGCGGCGCCTGGCAGGAGTGGCCGGTTACCGACGCCACCTGGCTCGTGCCGATGTCGCAGGAAGAGTTGCGCACGAAGATCCAGGCGATCTTCAAGCACCAGTCGCAGAAGGACTCGGCGCCCTATCCAGGACAGGACGACCGCGAGTTCTGGCAGCGGGTCGATGCACGCAACAAGGGCACTGCCGGTCTCCTCGATCAATTGGGGCTTGCCGAGTATTTCGCGATGGAAGCGTACGTAGTGGAATAAGGACGGCCGATGACGCGATTCACCGCCCTCGACGCGATCGTGCTGGTCGCGTACCTCGCCGGCACGACCGCCCTGGGCTTGTGGGTCGGACGGCGACAGCGCGACGCGAAAGACTATTTCGTCGCCGATCGTGCGATCCCGTGGTGGGCGGTGATGTTCTCCATCGTGGCAAGCGAGACGAGTGCGCTGACGTTCATCAGCACGCCCGGGCTCTCCTACGGCAATGCGCCCGGCTTCGGAGACCTCGGCTTCCTGCAGGTAGTCGCCGGCTACATTCTCGGCCGCATCGCCGTCGCGGCAGTGCTCCTGCCGCGGTATTTCCAGGGCAACCTCGTGACGGCGTACGCGCTGCTCGAGACGCGGTTCGGCCTCACGACGCGACGGTTCACGTCGATCGTGTTCATGGTGACGCGGGCGCTCGCCGACTCTGTGCGCGTGTTCGCGACGGCAATCCCCGTCGCGCTGATCATCAGCCCGTCAGTCTCGAACAAAGCGTACGTGATGCCGATGGCGGTGCTCCTTCTTGGCTTGCTCACCGTGATCTACACGTACAAGGGCGGGATGAAGGCGGTGGTGTGGACGGAGCTCGTGCAGGCGGGGATCTATCTCAGTGGTGGCGCGGCGGCGCTGATCATCCTCGGGTCGCTCGTCCCGGGCGGCTGGTCGACGATCTGGTCGGGCGCGAGCGCTGCCGGGAAAACGCGCGCGATCGACTTCGCGTTCACCCTGTCCAATCCGCACACGGTATGGGCCGGGTTGATCGGCGGCGCGTTCCTCGCCATGGCGTCGCACGGCACCGACCAGCTCATCGTGCAGCGGCTCATGTCGTCTCGAACGCTGAAGGACGCGCAGCGAGCGATCATCGGCTCGGGCATCGTCGTGTTCTTCCAGTTCTTTCTCTTTTTGCTCATCGGGCTGGGGCTCTGGGCGTTCTATCATGGACGCGCCTTCGTCGCGACCGATCAGATCTTTCCGACGTTCATCCTCGAGCACATGCCTCCGGGGCTCGTCGGCTTGATCGTCGCGGCGATCGTCGCCGCGACGATGAGCACGCACTCCGGCGCGATCAATTCGCTCGCCGGCGCGACGACGCACGACATCTACCTCCCGCTGAGCGGTCGCTCGGCGGATGATCCGCAGACACTGCGCACCGGCCGGTTGTTCGCTCTTGGCTGGGGGGTCGTGCTCACGCTCGGCGCGCTGCTCTTCCCGCAGGACACGAAGACGCCGGTCGTGGTCGTCGCGCTCGGCATCGCCTCGTTCACGTACGGGGGCCTGCTGGGCGGGTTCGCACTGGGTATCTTCTGGCGTCGCGCCGTGCAGCGCGACGCGATCATCGGCATGTCGGTCGCGATCGCGGTGATGGCGTTCGTCGTCTTCGCACGGCCGATCGCCGCCGCCTATCCCTCGCTGGCGACGACGCTCGGCCCGTTCGCGCGCATCGCCTGGCCCTGGTACGTCCTCATCGGCACCACCATCACTCTCATCGTGGGCATTCTCTCGTCGCTGACACATCCCGAGCCGGCGCCACCGCCGGTGCGCGTATGACCTTCATCGTCGTCGGCGTGGACGGCGGCGGCTCGAAGACGCGTGTGCTCGTCGCCGACGAAGCGGGTACACAGCTTGGCGAGGTGGTCGGCCCGGGAAGCGCTGTGCGTCCGGGCCAGGCGGAGCGCTCGGCCGACGTCATCGCGGCCGCCGTGCGCGACGCGCTTGCATCATGCGAGATGACGCACGTGATGCCGAAGGTGTTGTGCGTCGGCGTCGCCGGTGCAGGACGGGAGCCCGAGCGGCAGGCGCTGTGGCAGGCGCTCGTGAGCCGCGAGTTGGCCGACGAGACCGTGATCCACGCCGACTTCTCGATCGCGCTCGACGACGCGTTCGGCGAAGGGCCGGGCGTGTTGCTCGTGAGCGGCACCGGCTCGGTGGCGTTCGGGCGCGGACCGTCGGGACAGGTCGCGCGGTGTGGCGGATGGGGCCCGGTGTGCGGCGACGAGGGGAGCGGTCAGTGGATCGGACGGCGTGCGCTGAGCGTCGTCACCGCCGCCGCCGACGGGCGCGAACCCGAGACGGCGCTCGTCGGCGCGGTGCTGACCGCCGCACAGGTGAACGACCCGCAGGAGCTCATCACGTGGGCCGCCCAAGCCACGCCGGCGCAGCTCGCGTCGCTCGCGCCGGTCGTGTCGAGCGTGGCGGAAGCGGGCGATCTCCGCGCGAACGCCATCCTCAGCCTCGCCGTCGAGGAGCTCGTGCTGCACGTACGCACGCTCTCGCGGCAACTGTTCGGTGACGAGCGCGCCTCGACGCCGGTGGCGTTCACGGGCGGGATGCTGACGAAGGGCACTGCGCTGCGAAAGCGGCTCGAGCACCGGTTGCGGAGTGCCGTGCCCGGCGCGCAACTCCACGCCGGCGAGATCGAGCCCGCACGCGGCGCCGTGCGCAGCGCGCTGCGGTACGTGGGAGAGAGCGCGTAGGAACAGACCGGCGCGTCTAGGAGTACGCACTGGATCGCAGTCGGCCCTGCCGCTATCCTCCGCCCCTTCCCCACCCACCGCCGTCATGAGCCTGTCCACGCGCCGACTCACCCTCACGCATTACATCTTCCTCGGCATGGGCGTGGGCGTGCTGCTCGGCTTCATCTTTCCCGATTCGGCGCGGGCGGCGCACGGTGGGTGGGCGGCGAGCGATCTCAAGATTCTGTCGGACCTGTTCGTCCGCGGAATCAAGATGATCATCGGCCCGATCCTCTTCTCGACGCTGGTGATGGGGATCGCCGGTCACGGCGACGATCTGAAGAAGGTCGGACGACTGGCATTCCGCTCGATCCTCTACTTCGAGATCGTGACCACGGTGGCGCTCGTCGTGGGGCTCACGGCGGTGAACCTCGTGAAGCCGGGGGTGAGTCCGCAGCTGACGGCAGCGCTGCTGGCCGCCGAGGCGGCGCACGCCGGCCCGAAGCTCGCGACGCCGAAGAGCTTCGGCGACCACGTTCGCGAGGTCGTGCCGACCAGCTTCTTCGACGCGATGGCGACGAACAACGTCCTGCAGATCGTGTTCTTCTCGATCCTCTTCGCCGTCGCGCTCACGCAGGTTCGCGGTGCGCCGAAGCTGGCGATCCTGTCCTTCGCCGAGGGATTGGCCGAGGCGATGTTCAAGCTCGTGGGCATCATCATGAAGTTCGTACCGATCGCCGTCGGCGCGGCGCTCGCCGTGACGGTCTCGCACAGCGGTCTCACGGTGCTGCTCCCATTGCTCAAGCTCGTGGGAACGCTGTGGGGCGCGTTGATCGTCTTCCTGCTCGTGGCGCTGCTACCCGTTGCGCTGCTGGCGCGCATTCCGATTCGCGCCTTCATCCGCCAGGTGCGCGAACCGGCGATCATCGCCTTCTCCACCACGTCGTCGGACGCCGCGCTGCCACTGGCGATGCAACGGATGGAGGCGTTCGGCGTCCCGCGGCGCATCGTGTCGTTCGTGATGCCCACGGGCTATTCGTTCAATCTCGACGGCTCCACGCTCTACCTCGCGCTGGCTTCGGTGTTCGTCGCCCAGGCGGCCGGCGTCCATCTGTCGCTCGGCACTCAGGCGGCGATGATGGTGACGTTGATGCTCACGAGCAAGGGCGTCGCCGCCGTGCCGCGCGCATCGCTCGTGATCCTGTCCGGTACGCTCACCGCCTTCGGCCTTCCGCTTGCTGGCATCACGGTCATCCTCGCCGTCGACGAGCTGATGGACATGGGCCGGACGATGGTGAACCTGATCGGGAACTGTCTCGCGACGTGCGTGATGGCGCGATGGGAGGGTGAATTCACGCCGGGCCTCGCCGCGACGCGCGCGGGCAGCGATGCCCTCGTGGCGGAGGCGGTGGGGGCGGGCTGAGAAGAAGCGCGCGGGTGCGCGGGTGCGAAACGGCCTGGAGAAGCATTTGTCTCTCCAGGCCGTTCTTCGAACAGTCGCGCCCGACGTCAGTCACACGAACTCACTGATTCACTGATTCACTGATTCACTGATTCACTGATTCACTGACTCATCTAGTCGCCGATCACCGGCGATGCGCCGCGACGGAGCATGGAGTTCCGGTAGCCGTAGGCGAAGTAGAGTGCGATCCCGACGACGAGCCAGATGCCGAATCGCTCCCACGCTTTCGGCGGCAAGCCGCTCATGGTGTACAGGCAGGCGACGGCACCGACGATCGTCACGGGCCACACGAACGGCACGCGAAAGGGGCGCGGGCGTTCCGGATCCTTGTAGCGCAACACGAGCACGCCGATGCAGACGATGGCGAAGGCCGAGAGGGTGCCGATGTTCGTCAGGTCGTAGATCTCGTTCTCATCGGCGACGAGCGCGCCGAGCGCGACGACGAGTCCCGTGATCAACGTCGTGATGTGAGGCACGCGAGTCTTCGGATGCACGCGTGCCGCCCACGCCGGCAGCAGCCCATCACGCGCCATGGCGTAGAAGATTCGCGGTTGACCGTACTGAAAGACGAGGAGCACGGCGGAGAGGGAGATGACTGCACCAAAGCTGACGATCCAGCTCGCCGTCCGAAGTCCGGCGACGTCGAGCGCCTTGGCGAGTGGGTCGGACGCGCGAAGCTGCTCGTATGGGACGAGCCCCGTGGCGACGAATCCGACGATCACGTAGATCAGCGTACATACCGCCAGCCCGACGAGAATGCCGATCGGCATGTTCCGCTGCGGATTCTTCGTCTCTTCCGCCGCGGTCGAGATCGCGTCGAAGCCGATGTAGGCGAAGAAGACGATCGCCGCACCCTGGTGGATGCCGCGCCAACCATTAGGTGCGAACGGCACGTAGTTCGACGTATCGATGTGCATCGCGCCGACGACCACGAACAGCGCGAGCACCAATAGCTTCACGACGACCATGATGTTGTTCGCCCGCGCGCTCTCCTTGACGCCGAGGAGCAGGAGCCACGTGATGACGGCGACGATGAAGAACGCGGGCAGGTTGACGAGCACGGGGACGCCCGCGATCCGCGGAGCAGTCTGCATCAGGCCGTGGATCGCGGGATCGGCGCTCACCTGGACGGCGCGATAGCCGTGCGTCAGCCATGCGGGGAAGGTGACACCGAACCCGCTCATCAGGGAGACGAAATATCCTCCCCACGCCACGGCGACTGCGATGTTTCCGACCGCATACTCGAGGATGAGATCCCAACCGATGATCCAGGCGATCATCTCGCCGAGCGTCGCGTACGAGTACGCATAGGCGCTTCCGGCCTGCGGGATCATCGAGGCGAGCTCGGCGTAGCAGAGGCCAGCGAGGGCACACACCGCCCCGAGCAGGATGAAGCTCACCACCAGCGCCGGGCCTGCGCCGTAGCGCACGACCTCTCCAGTGGCCCGCACTTCGCCGGCGGCCGCGGTGCCGATCGAGGAGAAGATACCGGCGCCGATGACGGCGCCGATGGCGAGCATGACCAGATCGCCGGCCCCGAGCACGCGCTTCAGCCCGTTGGGGTTCTCCCCTTCGGCAACGAGCTCGGCGATCGGCTTGCGGGCGAACAGCGACGTCATCGTCGAGCCTCGTGCGCAAAGGCGATCAGAGGAACATCGGGGCCAGCACCAGCGTGATCGTGCTGAGCAGCTTCACCAGCACGTGCAACGACGGGCCGGCCGTGTCCTTGAACGGATCGCCCACGGTGTCGCCGACGACGGCGGCCTTGTGGGCCTCCGAACGTTTGCCGCCATATGCTCCGGTCTCGATGTACTTCTTCGCGTTGTCCCAGGCGCCGCCGCCGTTGTTCAGGAAGCCCGCCATGAGAATGCCCGCGATCGTGCCGACCATGAGCAGCGCCGCGACGGACTCCGCGCCCATGTACTCGCCCTGGCGGCCGAAGTGCTTGAAGACGAGGCCGACGACGATCGGGAAGAGCACGACGAGGGCGCCGGGAAGCACCATCGCCTTGAGCGCACCGACGGTCACGATGTCGACGCATGCGGCGTAGTCCGGATCCTCCGTGCCCTGCATGATCCCTGGGCGCTCCTTGAACTGCCGTCGCACCTCGGTGATCACCGACGACGCCGCCTTACGCACCGCGGTCATGGCGAGCGACGAGAACCAGAAGACGAGCATCGCGCCGAGCAGTCCGGCGACGAACACGACGGGCTTCGAGAGGTCGACGTTGAGCGTCTGTCCGGTGTAGTTGCGCACCTCGTCCAGATACGCCGAGAAGAGAAGGAAGGCCGCCAGCGCGGCCGACCCGATCGCGTACCCCTTCGTCAGCGCCTTCGTGGTGTTGCCGACGGAATCCAGTCGATCGGTCTTGTCGCGCACCGACTCGGGCTGGCGCGACATCTCGACGATGCCGCCGGCGTTGTCGGTGATCGGGCCGAAGACGTCCATCGCGAGGATGTAGCCGGCAGTACCGAGCATGCCCATCGTCGCGACGGCGGTGCCGAACAATCCGCCGATCGGGACACCTTCCGCATTCACCAACCCGCTCGTCTGACCGAGCGTGTAGCTCGCGATGATCGCGATGCCGATCGCGATGACCGGCATCACCGTGGACTCCATGCCGACGGCGAGCCCGGCGATGATGTTGGTCGCCGGCCCGGTCTGACTCGCCTCGGCGATGCCGAGCACGGGCCGATACCGGTACTCCGTGTAGTACTGGGTGATGAACACGAACGCGATCGACGTGGCGATGCCGATCAGACCGCAGAGGAAGAAGTGCCACCACACGTCGGGCGAGTCCGCCGGGTTGAGCAGTGTGCGCGTGGCGAAGAAGAACGCGACGGTGACGAGCGACGCCGTGACGTAGTAGCCGACGTTCAGCGCCTTCATCGGATCGGCGTCCTCCTTCGTGCGCACGACCATGACGCCGACGATCGAGCAGATCAGGCCGAGCGCCATGATCACGAGTGGGAACAGGATGCCGTTGATGCCGAACGACCGGTACAGCAGCACGCCAAGGATCATCGCGCCGATGTTCTCGGCGGCGGTGGACTCGAACAGATCGGCGCCGCGGCCGGCGCAGTCGCCGACGTTGTCGCCGACGAGATCGGCGATGACGGCGGGATTCCGAGGATCGTCTTCGGGAATACCCGCCTCGACCTTGCCGACGAGATCGGCGCCGACGTCGGCTGCCTTCGTGTAGATGCCGCCGCCGAGCTGCGCGAACAGCGCCACGAACGACGCGCCGAATCCATACCCGACTATCAGGAAGGGGATGTGCTGCGCCCACTCACCCGCATCCATTCCTTCTGGGGCCATCGTCGAGAGCGCGGCGAACAAACCACCGACGCCGAGCAGGCTCATGGCGACGGTGAACAATCCGGACACGGCGCCGCCCCGCAACGCCGTCTGCAGCGCGTCGTTGAGCGAGGACATCGCCGCTGCCGCGACGCGAATGTTGGAGCGGATGGAGACCCACATGCCGACGTAGCCGGCGATTCCCGAGCTCAGTGCCCCGAGCAGGAACGACGCGGTGACGTAGAGCGCGAACGTCTTCGGGTCCTGCACGGGGTCGTGCGTCGTCGTGGGGCGGAAGAAGCCGTAGCCCACGCCGAGCAGCACGGCGACGACGAGCGACAGCGCGGCGATCGTCTTGTACTGACGCGCGAGGAAAGCCTCCGCACCTTGCTGGATCGCATTGGAGATCTTCTGCATCTCCGGTGTGCCGCGAGGGCGCGCGAGCACCCACCGCGCGAGGAAGACGGCGAAGATGAGCGCGAT
>Ga0070664_100004028_pt1 | contig 11802 bp, 8 predicted proteins | sample KBSC73metaG_FD_65863 | JGI IMG/M metagenome (GOLD analysis project Ga0070664, IMG submission 65863) | Corn rhizosphere microbial communities from Kellogg Biological Station, Michigan, USA - KBS C7-3 metaG | ecosystem: Host-associated > Plants > Roots > Rhizosphere > Soil ... | reverse complement strand
CCTCTTCTGCCGGACCGCGCGTCCACGCGGGTTAACATTAAACACAAGGCAACTTAGCCCGCGTGGACGCGCGCGCTCCGGCAGGAGAGGGTGAGTGTGGCAAAGGCAGTTATTTTTTCAGGAATTTGGCGACGCCGCGCTGGCAGTCTTCGGTGAGGCGAGCAATCACATTCACATCGGCACCGGCTTCGAGGGCCTCAACAAAACTCAACCCATCAATCTGGTAAAGAAGCGTTTTAGTCAACGCAATTGCAGACTTACTTAAGTCCTCGAACCGTTTGACGTAACTCGCGACGTCCTCGTCAAAGCTTTCATCTTCGAAGACCTGATTCACTAAACCCAGATCGAGGGCTCGCGTGGCATTAATCTCTTCTCCACGTGTTAGAAGTTCGAAGGCAAGCTTCTCCGGAACGTTGCGCCTGAGAATTGCGAGGACCATCGCCGGAACAAAACCAATCTTTACTTCGGGATATCCGAAACGAGCAGAAGTCGCAGCCAATACTAAGTCACACGCGCTCGCTAAACCGCAACCGCCGGCCAGTGCACGACCTCTTACAGCGGCGATAACCGGAACCGGGAGTTCCCGAATCAAAAGAAACAGTTCCATCAGGGAACGCGCATCTTCTGCATTATCCGAAACTGAAGCGACTGCAATTTTTTGCAACGCCGATAAATCCGCGCCTGAACAAAAGTCCTTCCCTTCACCGCTCAGCAAAATCACTCTGATGGTCTGATCCGCGCGTGTTTTGTTTAAGGCGTTCTTTATTCCAGAAATTAACTCATCGTTCAGAGCGTTTCTCTTTTCTGGACGATTCAGCCGAACGTGAGCAATTGCCCCGTCTACTGAATACAAGACCGCAGATTCTTGATCGCTCATTGGAGAGTTAGACTATTGACGTTTAATCAGGCGAGCTTCATCTTCGGACAGATCGATTTCCATTCGCAATAGCGCGGAAGAAAATGTTTTACCTTGAGCGTCGGTCATCAGTGACAGCGTGCCACCGCCTCCGAGACTTTCGTGCAGGAGGAAGTTTAGAGCCGTTAAATTCGGAAGCTCAAATCTTTCGACCTCTCCTTTAGCAATGCCCTGGAAGTGTTTTTTTACACGCTCAGCCGTGACCTCCCGAACGAGAATAGGATAGATATCGTCGCTCAGGGCAATCAGGCCGACGTTGGCAGTGTCACCCTTATCTCCCGACCGCGCATGGGCGAGTTGTCGCAACTGAACTTTCACGCTTCGATGACCTCAACTGTGGGATTGATCTCTTCCTTGGGAATCAGCGCAGGCCAGTAGGCAACAATTTCTTCCACCTTCGGACGACCGCCAGCAAAACCTGTGACTGTCGGTGGTCCAGTCAGAATTAACGGCGCGAGTTCCTTGGTAAACCTCTCGATATCGCTTTTCACCGAACCACGAACGCCCACGCGTAATTGAACTTCGGGAATGTCGGATTGTGGTGGACCGGATAGTGGCCCATGCGTAGCGTTGACGCCGACAAACTCTGTCAGAACCTGATCGAACTTAAGTTCAAGCCTATCGAGGCGTTGCCGCAAAATTTTATCCGCCGCCTGGGCCTTTGCGTAGGCGTCGGGCCATGCATAAACCAGAGTGCCTACGGCTTTGAAGCCTGCTGAATAGCTGATCGACACTTTCAAGAACTCTGTGGCCGGGCGACCTTTCACTCCAAAAACCCGCACTCTATTTGGACCGGCATCCTCGAGTTGAATCGTAGTAAAGTCCGCAACGCAGTCCGGTGTGATGTACTCGTGCGGATCCCCCATTTCGTAAACAAGTTGTTCTTTAACCGACTGGACATTGACACGACCACCGGTGTTATCGTGTTTTGTGATAATAAAAGTGCCGTCTGGTTTGGCTTCGGCTATTGGAAAGCCGACGTTTGCAAGATCAGGAATTGACTGCCAATCGTACTGGCAATTGCCACCTGAGCACTGAGCTCCGCATTCGATAATGTGGCCTGCAATCGTGCCGGCGGAGAGTAGATCCCAGTCTGTCGCACCCCACCCAAACTCATTAATCAAAGGAGCAAGCGTCAAACCCGTATCCGTTGCACGCCCCGTAATTACGACGCGAGCGTCTTGTTTCAATGCGTCAACCATCGGCCAGGCGCCGAGATACACATTGGCGCTTTGAATACGATCGAGCACTGACGACAGAGGCTCACCTGTGTCCATGTTGCGAAGTTCAATACCCCGACCAACAAATTCATCAAGACGCGTCAGGATATCGTCGCCTGTTACTATCCCGATGCGAAGCTTGCCCGCCAAACCAAGTTCTCGCGCGACATCGCGAACGGCGTTGGCGCAACCCCTTACGTTAACGCCTCCGGCATTCGCAGTAACTCTTATGTCTCGTTCGACGCAAGTCGAAAGAATGCGACGCATCAGCGGGATGAAATCCTTCGCATACCCCGCATTTGGGTCGCGCGCTTTTTGCTTCTGCATGATCGACATTGTGACTTCGGCCAGGTAGTCGAGCATGAGATAGTCAATTGGACCACCCTCAACTTGCCGAACCGGCGCATCGAGTAGATCTCCCCAAAATCCTTGTCCGGCCGCTACGCGAACTGATTCTTTCATAATTTCCGACTTCGCCCTGACTGTTAAACTAATATCGCCGGCAAGACAAATTGCCCGAGATGTGGTCCGTTATTATTTTTGGATGTTCGCAACGCCAAATCCAAAGCGTCCCGAGTTTCTTCTGGTGTGATGATCGCATCAACAAAGCCACGTGCCGCCGCATACCGAGCATCGAGTTCCTGGTCGTAGGTCTCACGCACTTTATCCATCTCGGCATTCAGCGCTTCGTCAGGCTGTGATCCACTCTTTTTCAACTTATCCAGCTGGCTGCCAAAAGTCGCCTGGACCGCCGAGTCACCTTCCATCACACCCATCCGGCCGGTGGGCCAGGAGTAGATAAAATCCGGGTCAAAACCTTGTCCCGCCATCGCGTAGTAACCCGCGCCGGATGCGTGGTTGACGGTGAGCACAATTTTGGGAACGACCGCCGTAGCCATCGCCTCAACGAATTGAGCGCCTGCTCGAATAATCCCGGAATGTTCGGCATCAGGACCGACCATGAATCCGGAAACGTCCTGGACGAAAAGCAAAGGTGTTTGATGTCGATTGCACGTCTCAATGAAGTACGCGACTTTTTCAGCTGACTCTGTGTAAATGATTCCACCGAAGCGAGGCGGCTTGCCTCCCGGCACCTTCACCATCCCTCTATGATTCGCAATTACGCCGATGGCCTGCCCACGAATGCGCGCGTGGCCGGTGATCATCTCTTTTGCATAATCAGCTTGAAACTCATCCAGGTGTCCATCATCAAGGAGACATTCGAGCAACTTTCGCACATCGTACGGCTGGCGGTGGTCCTCAGGGATAATGTCATACAGCTCATCACTTGATCGCGCGGCTTTTCCGGTGACATTCGACACCACCCGTGCGTCGGGTAATTCAGAGACAAACTCACGAATCTTTGAAATGCACGCATCATCGTCAGTTACCCGGTAATGAGCGACACCTGACAATTCATTATGGGTGCGTGCGCCGCCAAGGGTTTCGTTGTCGATAGTTTGCCCGGTCGCGCCCTTCACAAGATTGGCACCTCCCAATCCCATAAACGAAGTGCCCTCTACCATGATGATCACATCGGATAAAGCAGGCAGGTAAGCACCTCCCGCGATGCATGGTCCCATCACTGCCGAAATTTGAGGTATCTTCAAATATCGACGCATGATCGAGTTGTAATAAAAGATTCGCGATGCGCCGTACTGCCCCGGGAAGACTCCACCCTGGTAAGGTAAATTCACGCCTGCTGAATCGACGAGATAGATAATCGGAACCCGGCAGCGCATGGCGATCTCCTGGGCCCGCAAAATCTTCTTGATTGTCTCCGGCCACCATGAGCCGGCCTTCACGGTTGCGTCGTTAGCAACCACAACCACTTCTCTTCCTTCAACGCGACCGACGGAAGTCACCACTCCCGCTGCTGGAGCGTTCCCATCATACTGGTCGTAAGCAACCAGTAATCCGATCTCCTGGGCATACGTATCTTTATCGAAAAGTAAATTCAGACGCTCCCGGGCAGTCAACTTACCTTGCTGATGTTGTCGTTCGATTTTGTCCGGACCGCCGCCCGTACGAATTCGCGATGCAAGCTGCTGAAACTCATCAGCCAGTAAACGTAAGCGAGATGTAGGTTGCTCGATCGTGGGAGTGCTATCTAGTTTCTTCATTGTGAACTGAACACAGAACGGGTGGTGCTATTTGTCGCGACGTCCTCAGTCGAGCAAGCTAACATATCAAATCACCCAAGACAAAGAGCGCTTCTTAGCCTGACTGGATGGATAAGTCCATTGGGTTAGTCACGAGTGGCGTTGCACAAAAACTGCTTAAGCAGCAGATTACAATTCGTCGCGGAGCGACGTTGGATTAGAAACGGTACAGACGTGAAAACCTGCTTATAAAACCAGAACACGGCAGCTCGAGGACCAACCTTTTCTGTGAGTTCACCGTATTCTTCTGTAAAGTCTCCAATAAGACTCGCTTCTTTCTCGTCTCGCAGAAACAAGCACAACAGAAACTCACCCATTCGCGGGAGCGAGGTCGTTACTGATAAGCTCCGCCCATAATCGATTGACGCACTAGAATCTATCAAGACTTGCAGCATACTTTCTCAAGCCATCGCATATGACCACGGCCAGTCGGGTACCGTTCAGCTATGAAGAGTTCTTACTACAGGTCAATAAGTGGAAACCTTCATGTTCGCGGCCACATGGTCCAAAAGGGATTGCCCGCCCATCGGTTTTCAATTGGGGTAAATTTGAAGTTACTCACACCCACTTTGTACGGAGCCTAAAAACCAGGTCTCGCGGCTAACCTATCGGGAGCAATCTAGTCATCTTCATTTACTTAGATCGCTTAATCGCACGTGGGACTCTTTGTCGGACGGTACTCTTAGGTATGTCGTACTCGGCTTAACGTTGAGTTGTTGGTCCTTGAAGATTAATTCTAAAGAGCGCATAAAATTTTTTGTTTGACTAAATGGCACCACGTGATTAGACTGCGTCACGCTCAGATCATTTTGCGTGAACCTCCCGTCACCACGCATGTCCGAAACAAGTCGAACGTCTTGTCCTCTTCAGTTAGACGTTTAGTACGCCGCTCAAATCTATTGATAAACCTGGTTTGTTTACACCGGCGATGTTGGTGCAGCTAGGGTTAATCACGCTCATAACGGTTGTCTTAGCAACCAGACAAAGGGATGTGTCTGCGCGTCGTCCTGGAGATACGAATATGAGAATCAGGTCGATCTTAATACTGCCTGTGGTCGCAATTATCTGTCTCGTTTCAATCGTTCTTCGGAGCTCTTTCGCTTCACCCGTGACAAACTCGGCGCCAATTGCAGTCAACGACTCATATACAGTTCATGCGGGCATGCTGATGAGCGTTACCTCCAATGATTCAGATCCTGATCATGACAATTTCACAATTCAATCGTACACCTGGCCGCAACATGGATCTATATATAAATATGATGCTCGAACTTTTTCATATACCACAACGGCTAACGGCTACGTTGGAAGCGACAGCTTCACTTATACAATTTGTGACAGCTTCAGTAATTGCTCCTCACCGGCAACTGTGACTGTCAATATCGTCAATCAGCCGCCGGTTGCGAATACCGACAACTACACGGTGCACGGCGGACTCCTGTTTAGTCCCAAATCAAACGACACCGACCCCGATGGAGATAGTACAACCTTCCAGAGCATCGTTACTTACCCGCAGCATGGTAACTTAACACCGTGGGGCGGCGGTTCTTACCAATACACACCGGTGTCCGGTTACGTTGGATCAGACAGTTGGACTTATTCGATCAAAGACAGTCTTGGACTGGTATCTATCGGGACGGTTAACTTCACGGTTGCTAACCAACTCGCAGCCATCGCCGATTTTTATGTAGTCCACACGACTTACCAGATGAATGAATCTGATGGAAAATGACTTTGATCCTGACGGCGACAGTGTCACGTTTCAAGGTATCGCCACTCAACCTCAAAACGGGTGGTTACAGGGAGTTTCGGGGGGTGTTTGGAAATACTTTCCCAACTCAGGATTCTCTGGATTCGACTCTTTTTCTTACACTATTCGCGATTCTCTAGGGTTAACAAAAACGGCGATGGTCTATGTGCTGGTCGAGCCTCAAGAGACTCCAAACGCGCCCTACGGCTGCTCCTGTCCGGCCGATACTAGCTACCAGGGTAGATTCAATCCTTCCGGCGGTGCGCTCAGTATGTTGGCTAGTACGGGAGAAAATGCTTCTGGTCCTCAATACAAAGATCCAGTCAACCTTGCAACTGGCCGTGAAAACTATACTCCCGATCCTGACTTATCGATCTACAACCCGAATGGCCCGTCTGTTCTCTTCCAAAGGAGTTACGTTGGTGCTCAGGTGGTCGCAGAACCAAGAGGGTATGGTTCACCAGGACTATCTCGAGGTTGGGTTCATAACTATGACGTGAGTCTTCAAGGAACAAGTGGATCGTGGGGGGCGCTGAAGTTGATGTATCCGAATGGCGCAACTGAAAACCTCACACCGCAACTAAGCGGAGGTAGCCCAACTGGCGCTTTCAATACCGTTGCTGGTGCCCCATACATCGTAAGCGGCGTGGCTGGTTCGCCAGCGGGTACATGGCAGTCGGTAACCATCACTTGGAACGACCAGACACAATGGAAGTTTACTTTACTTTCAGGAACAACTTATGCGCTGAACCATTTGACCAATCGTACCGGTCAAAGTCTCAACTTCAGCTGGAATACAAGTCGAGCGCTGACACAAGTGTCTGACGCTGCCACCAGCACCGCGCTTTTAACCCTTGCCTATTCTTCCAACGGTAAACTGTCAACTGCTACAGATACGTATGGTCGCCAAGTTGCTTACACGTTTTCTCCTGGCAACGAAACAGTACAGAGTGCCTTGACGACAGTTTCACAGGTTGTGACCGCAGGCACTTCTAACCCGGCAGCACACTGGACCTACACTTACGATATAACCAAAGGGCAACAACTCAACACCATCACCGTTCCCAGTCCAACGGGAAGCGGCAATAGTACCGCTACGATCAATTACAACTCTGTCGGGAAAGTATCGTCACTCGTCGATGCCAACGGGAACCAACACGCTTACACCTACAACTCGAGCACGACTCAAGTACAGGTGAAAGATTCAGCGAACAATGTCGCGCTGGCATGGACGCAGAAATTCAATTCTAGCGGACTTGATACGGGAATTACCGACGCGGCTACTCACAGTTCGACGACCAGTTACACAGACTCGGCAAATCCCTTGAAACCCACCAGTGTGGCCGATCGAAATAACCATACAACCCTCTACACGTATGACTCCTTCGGGAATGTGCTCACTGGGACTTCACCGAGAAATGTGACAACAACCTACACCTGGTCCTACACAAACTTCGCGCTCGGAAGACTGATGAGCATTCAGGAAGGGACCAAGCCGCAAACTTCATTCAGTTATTATGAGCCGAGCGGTTTGATTCAAACGATTACCCGCCCCGAGCCAAATAACGGAGCCGGTACAACAAGTACAAGCTTCACGTATGACACTCTGGGAAATCTCTTGACCGTCACGACACCGGGAAATGATTCGGTCGTCTCAATTACAACAACACTCAACTACACTACTGATGGAGGATATTCACAGTCAGCAAAAGTCGGTCAACCACTAACAGTCACCGACAACCTGGGGCATACCACACATCTTCGTTACGACTCACAGGGAAGGACTATCTCAGTCACTGATGCGATCGGTAATGAAACCGGTTTTAGCTACAACCTCGTTGGTCAGCCATTGACGACAACATATCCAACTACTGGTCAAACAGGAAGTGGCAACAGTCACTCAACCAATGCTTATTTTTATGTTGGTGGTCCTTTGGCGACTGTTACTGTGTATGACGAGAGCAACATGCAAGTGCGCCAAGTCACGCACGCCTATGGCCCAGAAGGTGAATCTTTATCGATTAGCGGCAGCACCGAGCCGGCCACGAAAACCTACGATGCACTATACCGACTTAAGACACTAAAAGACGGCAACAACAATGCGACCACTTATTCCTACAACAACCTGGGGTTCGTCGCGAGCATCACGATGCCTGGAGGCGAAGCTACTCAATTCACTTCCTATGACAATGCGGGAAATCTCTTGCAGCGGATAGATGGGAACAATGTCACGACGAATTATGTCTACAACGACTTAGAGAGTTTCCTGACTGACATTCAGTATCCAGCAACGACGAGCTTAAATATTCACTTCACGTACGACGGTTACGGTCGGCGTTCCGGGATGATAGACGGCACTGGAAGTAATAGCTACAGTTACGGAAATCTTAGTGAGTTGTTGAGCACTACAACTACCTACACGGGTCTCTCAGCAAAGACGATTTCCTATTCCTATTTTGCAAACGGTAGTCGGGCAACCATGACGACGCCGGCAGGTACGTTGAATTATTCTTACGACGCGGCGGGCCGGCCGTCCAGCATGACGAATCCGTTCAGCGAAACGACGAGTTGGTCGTATCAGAACAACAACTGGCTGCAAACTCAGACACTCGCAAATGGCGCAACAGCGACCTATGCGTACAACGCGATGGGCCAGGTCACGCGGTTGTTAAATCAAATCGGCAGCGCCACGATTTCAGATTTTAGCGGGATTGCCTACGACGGAGTCGGAAATCGGACCTCGGTCACTGCCAGCATCCCCGGCGCAACATCACTTGATGGGACCACCGGCTACACATACGACAGCCAGAACCAACTTACACAAGAAGCATCCACACGGAATGGCGGGTTTACTGACAGTTTCAGTTACGACTCAGCCGCCAATCCAATTAGCTTCAAGGGCGTCACTAAAACCTACAATTCAAACAACCAGCAGACGGGGACCGGGTTTGCCTATGACGGCAATGGCAATCCGACAACTTATAGCGGTACACAGCTGACTTTCGATCCTGAGAACCGCATGACCGCTTTCAGCAATGTGCTGACCGCCGCCTATAACGGTGAGGGTTTGCGTACATGGAAGCAGAACGCAATCTCAAGAATCTATTTCCTCTATGACGGGGTAATTCCGGTTGTCGAATTTGATGCTACAGGCGCGATCATATCGACCAATACTTTCGGCGCTGCTGGACTAATTTCTCGACGCGACGGCAGTAGCAGTGTGTTCTACACGTTCGACTCTGAAGCTAACGTTTGTGACAGAAGTGATGCGAGTGGCATCGTGCTGGCCAGCCATTTGTTTAGCGCTTTCGGCACAAGTCTGACCACATCGTCTTCCGATCCATTCGGCTATAAGGCGCAGGTTGGTTACTACACGGATAATGAGACCGGCCTGCAAAACTTGACCTACCGCTATTATAACCAGTCAACAGGTCGTTTCCTCACGCCCGATCCAATAGGTCAAAATGGAGGCATCAACGTCTATTCCTATGTGCGAAATAATCCGTTGAGTTATGCCGACCCATTGGGCTTGGCTCCAGAGATCTCCGAGCACTGGAGAAGTGTGGGTGGAGATTTGGCCGCCGCACTATTCGCTTTTATTCAGGACTTCTGTACAGAAAAAGGTGACGGACCGTACGTCATAAAATTGGATCTACCGCCTGGGTTTGACTCTAGCGATGGCCCGGTGACGAGCTCGCCGTTCGGCGATGGCGCTTGCATGCAGCTTGTCCAAATAATGTTAGAACGTCAGGGCACTCCACTTGGACCAGCAGGCTTTGGCCGACTAAAGCAAGGGCCCGCAGTGATGGGAATCGGAGGTATTAGACCAGGAACGGTCATAGCAAGTGGGTGGCGAGACGGATACTACCCAAATTATTACCCGCATGGAAACCATGCGGCAATCTATCTCAGGTCTGTACCGAACGGTTTTGTTGTTTTGGAGCAAGTTAATGGGCATCTACAGGTAGACACTAAAATTGCCGGCGTGGGCGGGTACTATTCGAATGCCAACGCATATAATGTGGTGCTGACTGGTCAACCGGTCGCGGGTGTCCCGGCGCGACAGCGCTACCCTTGAGAATAGTTAGTTTTAGGAGAACTTGAACGATGAAACCTTTTACTAGTATTAAGCTATCGCTTGGGAGGGCTAAGGTGCTGAGCGTGCTAGCCGTGATAATTTTGGTCTTGCCGGTTGTGCTCATGGCTATTCGTAGACAAGGATCTCAGACTCTTGTGCCAAATACACCGTTTCACGAACCTTTACGAGAACGCGTAACAAGCAACCTTAATCGCGGGAAACTCTGTTTTCTTAGAGACCAGTGGATTTATGTAAAAGATCTCGCTAGCGGAAAAGAAACGAAGCTCGTCGAAGGCGTTAGTCCCAGGCTTGCACCAACCGGAGAATACCTTCTCTTCCTTTCTATAACAGAGAAGGACGGGCCCCTGGGCCGATTGGTTCCTCCTCTCGGCCGCTTGAGATTACTGAAGCTTCAAACGATGGAGATTTCGACTTGGGATAGCTTGCGCCAAGCTCGAGTCAGGGATGCGGAGTGGTCAAGTAAGAGCAAGATCGCTCTTGTGGTCGTCGAGAATGATCGAAAAGAGCGTGCGATTGCCATGCTGGATCCGGTAACTGGAAAGCTTGAGAAAAAGATCACTGCTGATTGGGGCGCTCTGATCGGGGATCAGGGCATCTACCTTGACTCGTGGACTCCAGGAAATCACTCAGTTTTATTTCATACTCTCCACGCACTGTATGAGGCCAACTTTGAAAATGGACTGATTGAAAAAATAACGGTCGACCAATTATTCGAAAAAGGAGGGATCTCCAGTGGAACTAAGTTTTCGCTGTCGTCCGATCGCCGGTATTTGTTGTTTGATCGAATGATAGATACGACAGACGAGCCGCAGACACAGGTAATATCAGTTTATGATTTTGCTGCAAGGACCTTGCGACGGATTACGCCAAAGAATATTCAGGGTAGCTCGGCAGTTTGGTTGAATGATCAAATTCTGTTCACGAAGATTGACAACGTCGAAGAGCATTTGGCGTTTAGCATCTGCAAAATTAATCTCGATGGAACAGGCCTCACAACAGTTGTGCAAAATGCGGACTATGTATCTTATGCGGCGAAGTAGATCTTAGTCTCATAATGGTTGCTCGAATCCTTTAGACTTTGACGAGGCTTGGCCAGTGTATAGGGTCTTTATGAGTAATAAGTTTCGAAGGGACGGATCAGATCGAACTATTGCGACAAAGCTAAGACTTGGATTCTAAGTAGTTGGGGTCATAATTTCCGGGCTTAGCTTTGTAGCTTGCGCCAATTGGCTGTTGATGGTGCTTTTTCTTCCCTTATACGCGCTGAACGGAATGGTTATATGTAAAGTTTTGGATCGGAATCCCCACTAAACCGTCTGAGCCCAAGTGAAGTGGGTATCTCCATCACGAGAATAGTATTCGGCCGGTTTGGTGCGTTGTTCTTTCCTTATCGTGTTGCTGGTAATTATGGCCCAAAAGCCTTATTGCAGCTTTTTGGATTTTGATCCGCACAGAACGCCTCATCGTGAGCCCAATGAGGCCAGCCATTAGCGACATTCAAGCGCCGCTCCAACGGGACCGGTATGGTGTCAAGACGCGGACCCAGCGCCGCGAGTTATTGTCAAATGTTGTGTATGACAGCTCATCAGGCGGCGATTCTTTGAGCTCCCTCCTGTAGACCGTCTTTAAACTTCACGCCTTCGATCACCTGGGCC
>Ga0070664_100004021_pt1 | contig 11809 bp, 5 predicted proteins | sample KBSC73metaG_FD_65863 | JGI IMG/M metagenome (GOLD analysis project Ga0070664, IMG submission 65863) | Corn rhizosphere microbial communities from Kellogg Biological Station, Michigan, USA - KBS C7-3 metaG | ecosystem: Host-associated > Plants > Roots > Rhizosphere > Soil ... | reverse complement strand
ATACCAGCCGGCACAACCGGGAACACCCTGGTGGATGCATTGGTGACCGGAACCCACAATCTGCTCGTCAGCGGGAAAATGACGACCGCAAACGGGGAAGGGAAGTTTGATCTTCAGTCCGTGAATGTCGACGGCATCCCGGTGCCCAATATTCTCATCGATGCCTTGCTGCGAAAGTACGCAAAGCCGAAATACCCGGATGTGGATCTCAAGGAGCCATTCGACCTGCCATGGGGAATTCAGACCATCGACATCGGACAGGGCAAGGCGACGGTGGTGTACTGAGCCTGGGGCGGGTGACGGGCCGCATGAAAAACAATCACGTGTCTTACCTTCGGGAAATGAGGGGACAGTCCCCTCATTTCCCTGTTGTACGATGAAAAACAATGACGTGTCTTACCTTCACGCGGGCCCGCCGTTTCTTTGATGTAGCGCCATCACCCGTTGGGAGAGGGATTCGCGCGAACATCTATTGGCAGATGTAAGAACTCGCGTTGCCGGTCGGACCACTGACGTATTTCGGATATGTCGGGTACGAACACAGCGGCAGGCTTTTTTCTCCAGCAGTAACGATCTCGGATTTTCCAGGGGCAACGCCCTTTTCCACCCAGTTCACCAGCAGGAGCACGCGATCCCAGGTAGTCGGAATCGCCGTGGCGGGAATCGACTTTCCGTCGCCGTCGGTGGAATAGTTATTGCCGCGCAGCCCGTGACCCGCCTGGGGAATGACGAAGAGTCTCGCAAAGGAATCCACGCTGGCCCGGCCCATCTTGTCGAGAAGAGCCTGGTAATAATTCAGCTGGGATCCCGGAGAAGCGAGCGTGTCGTCTGTTCCGATCGCAACAATCATCTTGCCTCCGCGCGCGGAGAATGCAGACAGATCCGGATTGGTTCCATCGAGCCATTCGGAGATCTGAACACGACGGCTGTTGAGGGACCCGCCTTCGACGTAGTCGAGGGGGTTCGCACCGGTGTTTTTCATCAGGAATCCCGTCACACCCAGAACTCCGAGATGCGAATGCATCATCGCGTCCGCGGCCGCCCCTTCCTGACCTTTGTAACGTGCCGGCAATATCAGTCCGCTGCCGGAAGGATCGGTCGTGGGCACCCACATTCCGAATGTCGTGACGCCGTTTGCCAGGGGAGTTGCGAATCGATAGGGACTATAAACAAACTTCAGTGTGGAGATCTGGCCGTCGGTCAGACACGCATTCGCCGACGTATCGGCAGGATTGGGATCGATATTATCCGGACAACGTTTGGCGGCCCATGGGTTTCGATTTGACGCGCCCTGCGTCACATCGAAGATGGCGCGGCAAGCCATGTAGTTGTTCATGATGCCGTCGGCCAGACCGTCCAGCTTGTCGCACTGCCGGATGAACTCGCCTCGAATGGCATTGACCTTGACTGGCGTGATCCAGTTCGCCAGTGGTTTCTCCTGAATTCGGATCAATTCCGGTGCAAGCATCAGCGAAGAAAAATTCACAATCGGCACGTTGGCGGCAATGCCGTTGTAGTCCTGCGGATAGCGCTGTGCAACGGTCAGCGCCTCACGTCCGCCCTGAGATGTACCGATGAAGTAATTGAAAGCGGGGCGGCTGCCGTACATGCGCTCGATTAGAACCATTGCGGCATCGTGCGTCTTCTTCATTTGCATGTAGCCCAGGTTCCTGATGGCTTCGTCGTTGAGCGTCCAGTCTGTCGGTCCGGCGATCGCATGTCCGGAGTCACTGCCATAGGTGGCAAATCCTCGGGCAAGAAGCGGCCCGTCGGCATTGCCGGTCAGATTGGGGATGGTGCCGTTGAATCCGCCGCCGCCCAGCTGCGCACCGTGACGCGTCCACATGGAAGGAAGGACCACGCGAAAATTGATGGGTCTGGCCGTGGTCGCAGTATCGACAGGCGCCATGGCGCCATCGACACTGCAGTAGGCGGGGGCGTTGCCGGTTGCTGCGGTCCATCGCGGATCTTTCAAGATAACGCTCGACACGGGTTCGCCGATCGAAGCGACGGGTATCGTCGATCCCAGTTTTGTGGGAGTGCAATCCGTTTCTGTGATGGTCGTGGTGGAATCGGAGTTCTGAGACAACGCGGGGGCCATGCCGCCTTCGAGAAATGTCAGCAGAAGGCCGGCAACTATGGAAGCAGCGGCTATGGATTTCACGGGTCGCATGAGGGAACCTCCACGATCGGTTTGGATTCAGTAGAAGCCTGAGAAGGTATTTCTAATTTCGCTTTCGTGCAAGCGGCATCCGATGAGTCGGCCGTCCTGAATTTATAGACGCAAGATGTAGTATCCTCCCGCTTCCCTAATGATGAGCTGGGATGGAGTTTGCATATGAAATTCATTATCAATTCTGGATTTATTCTTTTTGTCACGTTCCTGCTTTTGGAACAACAAAGCTTTGCCGGACAGAAGCCGCAAACCGATACGCAGAAGGCTGCAACCCAGGGAATGAAACTGGATACCGGTCAGGAAATCTTCGAGGCTGCATGTGTGGGGTGCCACGGACCCGGAGGCAGGGGGCAGCTGGATTCCACCGTCGGGTTTGAAAAACCGGCAACGTTCCCGGACTTCTCGGACTGCAATGGAAGTACTCGGGAAAAAATATTCGACTGGCGCGCGACAATTCACGGAGGCGGCCATCAGCGCGGGTTCTCAACAATCATGCCGTCGTGGTCCGAAGCGCTGAGTCCGGAGCAGATCGAAAAGGTCATCCAGTATCTTCGAAGTCTTTGCACCGAGCCCGGCTGGCCGTTGGGTGAGCTGAATTTCCCAAAGGCGATCATGACGGAGAAAGCCTTTCCGGAAGACGAAGCCGTTCTCTCGGGGGCCGCGAACCTTCAGCATCCGGGCAGCTATACGGGTGAATTGATCTACGAGAAGCGCCTTGGTGTGAAGGGCCAGTTGGAGCTATCCGCGCCGTATGGTTTCATTCAAAGATCCAACAACGGCTGGGTTGGCGGCATTGGAGATTTCGTTGCCGGTTATAAGCGAGTGTTTCTCTACAGCGATAAGACCGGTTCCATCCTGAGCGCGCAGGGTTCAATTATTTTGCCGACCGGAAACAAATCGAAAGATCTTGGCACAGGACTCACCGCCTTCGAAGTATTTGGATCCTACGGCCAGAAACTTACAAGTTCCAGCTTCCTTCAAATGCAGGGCGGCGCGGAATTACCGGTCCATCCCACGGATGAGGTTCCGAAAGCTGTGTTCCTGAGAACCGCAATCGGGAAGACGCTGGCGCAGGATGGAGGTTTCGGCCGTGCCTGGACACCAATGGTCGAGTTTGTGGGCGATCGCGATCTGCTCACGGGTGCGAAAACAAACTGGGACATTGTTCCTGAAGTGCAGGTCACATTGAGTCGACGGCAGCATATCCGTGCGGCGTTCGGCATACAGACTCCCATCAACAACACGGATGGAAGATCCGTCGCGGCGGTGTTTTATATGCTCTGGGATTGGTTCGATGGTCCCCTGAAAGCGGGATGGTAGGAGATATTATGGAAAAATCCGCACGAATCTCCGGTCTCGTTCTTTTGGCAATGGTGGCAATGCTGCTAGCCGTCCCTCATTTCAGTCCGATTGCGGGGTCATCCGACAAAGACCATAAGGATTTGTTCCAGACCTCCGATCGTTGTTTCGCCTGCCATAACGGGCTGAGCACATCGGGCGGGGAAGACATTTCCATCGGTCTTTCCTGGCGGCCCACGATGATGGCGAATTCCGCACGAGATCCTTACTGGCAGGCGGGCGTGCGCCGGGAATCCATCGACCACGCCGAATCCAAAAAAGCCATTGAGGATGAATGTGCGATTTGTCATATGCCGATGGCGCGATATCAATCCCATTACGAAGGCAAAGAAGCCGAAGTCTTCTCTCACTTGACTCAGGGGTCCGATGACCGCATGGATCGCCTGGCGCAGGACGGCGTTTCCTGCTCTCTGTGTCACCAGATTACGAAAGACAAGCTGGGAACCCGCGAAAGCCTGGTCGGCGGATTTGTCGTCGATACGACGAAGAGCAGGGGAGAACGCGCCGAATATGGTCCGTTCAAGATCGAACTCGGACAGACTCGAATCATGAGAACGTCATCGGAAGGATACAAGCCTACTGAAGGCGAGCACATCCGCCAGTCGGAGTTGTGTGCAACCTGTCATACATTGATCACGAAAGCGCTCGGACCGGGCGGTCAGGTGATTGGCGAACTTCCGGAACAGATGCCCTATCAGGAATGGTTTGCCAGCGAATTCAAGGACAAGCAAAGCTGTCAGAACTGTCACATGCCAGTCGTGCAGGAGAACACCCGCATGGCCAATACTCTCGGACCTCCACGTGAAGGCGTGTCCCGCCACGTTTTCGTGGGCGGCAATTTCTTCATGCTGAGAGTACTCAATAAATTCCGCAGTAGTCTTGGCGTGATCGCGCTTCCCCAGGAGTTTGAGGCGGCAGCAAACCGAACCGTCGAACATCTGAAGGCAAACACGGCGCAGGTGACCATCGATCAGGTGGATGTGAACGCCGGTCGTCTGCAGGCCGATATCACGGTTCAGAATCTTAGTGGGCACAAGTTCCCAACGGCGTATCCGTCTCGACGGGCATGGCTGCACGTGACCGTGAAGGATGGCAATGGCCGCGCCGTGTTTGAGTCGGGCGCACTGAATCCCAACGGGTCGATTCAGGGGAATGACAACGATGCCGATCCGCTTCGTTACGAACCGCATTACACGGAGATCACCAGTGCGGATCAGGTGCAGATCTATGAAGACATCATGGTCGGGGCCAACGACATGCCCACCACAGGCCTTTTGACCGCGGTTCGATTCATCAAAGATAACCGCCTCCTTCCGAAAGGATTCGACAAGAACGCGGTGGAATCCAACATCGCGCCCAAGGGAACCGCCATAACGGACGCCAATTTTGCTGGCGGTGGCGATAAGATCCGGTACTCGATTCCCGTGGGCAACGCTCAGGGCCCATTCCAGGTCGAGGTGGAATTCTGGTTTCAGCCGATTTCATTTCGGTGGGCCAACAATCTGAAGTCGTACAAAGCCATGGAGACCGAACGCTTCACCGGGTATTACGACACCATGTCTTCTGCATCCGGTGTCATGCTGACCCGCACGATGGCGACGAAATAGGAAAATGTTCCGGGGCGAAGCGGCGGGGTCTCCTTGATGGAACCCCTCACCCCCGCCTTTCGCCACCCTCTCCTGTTGGCAACATTTTCGTTCCCTCGATTTCCATTACAATAGATTGGTTATGGACTTCAAGCTGGTGTCGACATACTCACCACGCGGCGATCAGGCGACCGCTATCAAAGAACTGGTTACCGGCCTGAATCATGGTGAGAAGCACCAGGTGCTGCTCGGAGTTACCGGATCCGGCAAGACCTTCACAATGGCGAAGGTCATTAATGAAGTGCAGCGTCCCAGCATCGTCCTCGCCCACAACAAGACCCTGGCGGCGCAGCTCTATTCCGAATTTCGGGGATACTTTCCCCAGAACGCTGTGGAATATTTCGTCAGCTACTACGACTACTACCAGCCCGAGGCCTACATCGCTCACACGGATACGTATATCGAGAAGGAATCCACAATCAACGAGGAGATCGACCGCCTGAGGCTGTCGGCTACACGATCTCTATTCGAGCGGCGCGACATTGTGATCGTCGCTTCCGTTTCCTGTATTTACGGTCTGGGTTCGCCGGAGGCCTACTACAGCATGCTCGTCGCGCTCTCACGGGGACAAACGATCTCTCGCCGCGACCTGCTGACCAAGCTCGTCGAGATTTTATACGAACGCAATGATCTGGACTTCAGACGAGGGACCTTCCGTGTTCGCGGCGATACCATCGAGGTCCATCCAACATACGAAAACATCGGCTACCGCATTGAACTCTGGGGCGACGAAGTGGAGAAGCTTAGCGCGTTCGATCCATTGACCGGCGACACCCTGCAGGAATTCGACCGCCTGACCATCTATCCGAAAAGTCATTTCGTCATGCCTCGGCCGCGCATCGAACATGCCGTCGTGACAGTGAAGGAAGAGCTGAAGGAATGGGAAACGTCGCTGGAGCAGCAGGGACGCCTTCTGGAAGCGCAGCGCATCCATCAGCGGACGCTCTTTGACATGGAGATGATCAAGGAAGTGGGGTACTGCCACGGTATTGAAAATTACAGCCGGCATCTGACCGGACGCAAGGCGGGAGAGCCACCTCCCACTCTGCTCGATTACCTTCCACAGGATTCGCTGATGTTCATTGACGAGAGTCATCAGACGATTCCACAGTTGCGCGGCATGTACAACGGCGATCGCTCCCGCAAAGACAATCTCGTCGAGTATGGATTCCGCTTGCCATCGGCGCGAGACAATCGACCTTTGATGTTTGAGGAATTTCAGGCGCGCACCAATAACGTCATCTACGTCTCCGCGACGCCAGGGCCCTATGAACTTACAAAGACCGGCGGTGTTGTCGTCGAGCAGGTCATACGGCCGACCGGTCTGACCGACCCGGAAGTCGAAGTCCGACCCGTTCGAGGCCAGATTGACGATCTGCTTGGCGAGATTCGCGCCCGCGCCACAAAGAACGAACGCGTTCTTGTGACGACCCTGACCAAACGCATGTCTGAAGATCTGGCCGAGTACTACACGGAAGTTGGCGTTCGCTGCCGATATCTTCATTCGGAAGTGGAAACTCTGGAACGCATTCAGATTCTTCGTGGGCTTCGGCGCGGCGAATTCGATGTGTTGATTGGCATCAACCTGTTGCGTGAAGGACTGGATCTTCCAGAGGTCTCGCTGGTTGCGATACTCGATGCAGATAAGGAAGGTTTTCTTCGTTCTTCCGATGCGTTGATTCAGACGATGGGTCGGGCTGCGCGGCATTTGAGCGGCAAAGCCATTCTCTATGCCGACAAAATCACCGACTCGATGAAACGTGCCATCGGCGAAACCGATCGACGACGCGCCATCCAGGAGCGCTATAACATCGAGAACAACATCACGCCGGAAAGCATCATCAAGCCGGTCGACATGACGCTGGTCGCGATTGCCGAAGCCGATTACCTTCCGGTGCCCGTGGATCCCGTTGAAGAAATCGTGACGGATGATCCGGAGAAAATGGCGGAAACCATCGAGAAGCTCGAAGTCGAGATGCGCGAGGCTGCAAAGAAATTTGAATTCGAACGCGCCGCCCAGCTGCGCGACAAGGCCCGAGCCCTGCGCGCGAAGATGCTTTAGTCCCAAAAGATTTAAAGCACCCTCCACTATCGCTCGCGTTACCAGGTCGACTGTGGGTCCATGTCAGGTGGTTCTTTGATCTTTCGTTTTTTCCAGAGCCTGCTTCGGTCTCGGAAGAAACAGCTAAGAGAACCCTGCCCCGACGCTCATGGGTATGAGCCGCAGCTCGCCTTTTGCGCCGTCGGCTCCAGGCCTTTTTTTCCCGCAGTGATGGATCGCAAAGAAGCTAGTGGTTTGCAGCCGTACGCACGTACTTCTTCACATCCCGCTGGCCGACTTCCGCACCGTAAATCGCGCCTGTCGAATCGGCAGCGACGCCTTCGGCTGCGCTCGTTGGATCGTCTGGGCTTCCTATGGGGGAGTGAGGATCGGGAATGAACGCCGTCACAGAGCCGTCTCGTGCGCTGCCTACTCGAATGCCTCTCTTCCAACCGGGGTTGTATCCATAGCCCTGGGGCAGAATAGACCATGGACCGCTCCACGCGATTTTTCGATCGGTCGATTCCGAGTCCGCGACGTACAGGACGTCATTCCTGTCGATGAACAGTCCGCCCGGCCGGCCAAACTGTTTCCACTGATCGAGATATTTTCCATTCTGATCGAAGATCTCAATGCGATTGTTCGAACGATCGGCGACGAACAGTCGTCCTTTGGAATCCATGGCAAGGCCGTGCGCGCCCTCGAACTCACCGGGCCCCGATCCTCGCTTGCCCCACGTTTGGAGGAACTTGCCGTCCTTAGAGTATTTGACAATCCGCGCGTTGATATATCCAGGGGCATGTCCGTCCACCACGAAGACGTCCCCGTTCGGACCCACCAGCACATCTGACGGCTGATTGAATGTGTCGGGACCGTTGCCGGGGACGCCCCGCTTGCCGAGCACGAGCAGTACCTTCCCGGCTGGGCTGAATTTGAAAACCTGGTGCCCTTTTGTAGCGGATCCCTGACCGTCGGTGACCCACACGTTGCCGTCTTTGTCCACGCCAATCCCATGAGGGTAGACAAACAGGCCGCGGCCAAAACTGTTGAGCAGTTTGCCCGAAGGGTCGAACTCCATAATGGGGTCGATGGGGCTGTCGTCGCAGCTTGTGCCGCCGCACCGGTCGGCCACCCACACGTGATCGCGGCGATCGACGTCGACGGCGCTGACTTGACCCATCACCCGTCCAACGGGAAGATGAGCCCAGTTCGCGATGGTGCGGTATGGATTGGGTTCGGAATTGGGTTCCGTTCTCACCTGCGGTCGACTGGTCTTAGCAGCAAGGATGAGCCCGAGCACCACAAACCCGACTTTCCATCGATTGGTGTGGGACACGTTGACCTTTCTCGCGCCTCGAAATCATTCGCAGACGCGCCATTGAACTTTGAACTCATGCGTCCTATGGCAAGAGAGAAATCAGCAGGACTTGACGGCGCAGCATTCGACGAGACGCCGAACTTATCCGGCGCATGGAGAGAACTGAGAACCAACGACCGTTCGGAAAGGGCGTCGATCGGGCTGCGAATGACGCTGGCACCACGCTGTTTGGGTCGTTTGAACAGTATCGCCGACGCCTCAGGCGCGCTCCCGCTTAAAATGATTTAAATGTCCTGCTTCCTCGCACTCGGCTAAAAACTGATGCGCACCTGGCCCTGAAGCTGCCGCGCCTGACCTCCCTTGCCCGTAATCGTTCCGAGCGAATTCGCGGACAGGGTTGGCTGATTTGGTACCGGATGATTCAAAACGTTTGTGGCATCCATGCGAATCTGGAAACTCGTGGATTCGTTAATCTTGAAGTTCTTGCTGACGTTCATATCCAGACTCCACTGTCCAAAGTAAATGATGTTGCCGCGACCCAGATTCCCGGTTTTGCCGGGCAAGGGATACTTCAGCAGGATTTCGCCCGGTGTTCCGTCCGCATTGCGAGCGGCCAAAGCGGAAATGGTGCACACGGATTGCAGATTGGTGCCCATTCGATCCGCTGCACCGACGATCGAGGGATCGCTGCACTGCGGATCCGTCACGCCGACGTACTGGTTGCCCGGATACATGGTGCCGGTAGACGTCCCGTCGATCCACTCCACATGGGCCCTGGGAATACTCCAGTTGGGACTAACAATATCGTACCCGCTTGGGGCGTAGTAGTGGCTGATGCCCGGATTGAATGAAGTCGGAGTTCCACTGGCGCCATTGAAGATGAAGCTGGTCTGCCACCGTTCGATTGCGCGCGCCACCCAGCCCGACGAGTTCCCGAATAATATCTTGTTGGGGCCGATGGGCAGTTCCAATGTTCCATTCATGCGAATCGAGTGCGCGTTGATGTTCTGCACCGTGTAGTTCAGGTTGCGGTTTGCGGGATCGATATAACCGCTGGTTGGAAGGTACATCGACTTTGCCCAGATCCAGGTGGCAGTTGCGCTCACACCTTGTATGGGCCTCGCGGTCACCTGCGCCTGAAGCGAGTGGTAGTTGGTACGGCCGAGGTTGGCGTTGTAAGTGACACTCGTGAACTGGGGGTTAAGCGCCAGCCAATCCTCCGGGAAACAGCGTAACGGAGTGGAGTTGGAGGCGTTGAAACCCGGATTAAAAGAGACCACCGGTACTCCATTTACCATCGTTATCGTCTGCTGGATGTATGAAGCGCCATTTCCGATACGATCGCAGCCGTTCCGTTGCGCGATCAGAGCAATACCGGTTAAGGCAGTACCCGTCCTGGGATCGATCGGCGCCGGCTGGCGGCCTTGTGCGGCGGAGGGAGCCAGCGCGAGCAGGCTATCGGCAACGCCATCAAAATTGCCCCACGACAGGTTGTTCTGGAACGCGGTGGCGCGCCTCAGCTGTTGCGCACCGGTCTGATAAATACCGGCGGTGGTCGTTCCCACAGGACCAAATCCCGTTACCGTGTTGTTGATGTTCAAGCCCGCGAGTAATTGATCCAGAAGGACAGGATCGCCATTGACATCGCAGGGACTAATTCCGTTATCGGTGTACGCTTTGTAGGCCGGTGCATTGGCTGTACAGGTGGCGGCCCGGGCGTCCGACAATGCCTGGTAGAGCTCGGGATTGGAATAGACGTTGTTTTGATTGATGTCGATGTTGCCCAGTTGTTTTCTGCCGAGGGTGCCGGTGTACCGCAAATCGACGGTGAATTTACTGTTGATCACCCGTGTTACCGACAGTGTGATGTTCTGCGTGTATGGCGTCTTCAGATTCGGATCGTAGACCTGAGGAGCGAAAGAACGGCCATAGACCTGTACTGGACTGCCGGGTGTTGTCTGGTTCGGCTGCATGGGAACCAGCGACTGGATATCGGCCAAGCCAATCGCACGCGTCGCAAGTATGTTCTGGTAGATGCTATTGTTGATGTTATTTCCCAGCGTCCCGGTTGTCGTCGCGCCTGGCGCATTCGCAATGATGCCCTCGACGCCGCCAATGCCAGCGGTACGGTTCTGTCCCGCCGCCCCAAATGTCTGCTGATAGCCTCCACGTATGGTCGTTTTCCCTTCGCCGAACCACGGAAGCTGGTAGGCGAAACCAACAGCCGGTCCAATGTTGTTGAAGTTCTCCGGCATCGCAGGGGTATTGGGATTCGGGGTACCCGGTCCTACAAAGTTAATGACGGACAGCGAGTTCGGGTCGCAGGTCGACGCAGGGAGCAACGCATTCTGCTTGACGCCGGTGTCACAGCTCAACGGATTGATCGTCGTGGATCCATAGCCCGACAGGTACAGGTTGCCCGGATGATAGAGGATGCTGAACGGATCGTCGTTGAATTTATCGAGCGTGGTTTGGGCCGAGCGAGTGGCCCCAAACGCGCCCCAGCCGTAGCCCGGCATCGAGGTGGTAAAGCCTCCATCGATATAGGGCGAAGAATAATACTCCCAACGCACGCCGAGGTTTAACGTGAGTCGCCGCGAGACCTTAAAATCGTCCTTCACGAAGACTGCCCACTCCTGATTAATCTGTTTGCGCTGACGTAACCCCACGGTCGAAATGTCATCCCAGTAGTTGTCGGTCTGGTTTTTGACGCTGGTAATCCAGTAATTCTGAGTGACGCTGGCGACAGACCCATTCAGGTAGTACATCAAGTTCGACACGTTCGTGCGAGCTGCGGTGCCACCGGCCGGCGCCGCATTGAGCAATCCCGGCAGATAGCCGATGGGGTCTGTCGGCGTGTTGAAATTCGCCGTGACGCCGAAGGGGCTGGGCGTGAGGGTCGCCGAAGCATTGCCGAACGTCACTATCGGATACGGATTGCTGGAGCCATTTCCGGTCGTGCGGGGCAACCGCCAGTCGACGCCGAATTTGAATGCATGTTTTCCTTTGCTCCAGCTCAGCGTGTCTGCCAGGTCGAAGAGGGGGTTGATGCCGTTGACGATGGTGGACGTTGTATTGATATAGCCGGACCCGGAGCTGATGTTCCCAATCCCGCTATTCACCAGGGCGAGGTATCTGTAACTGGGATTCTGAATGCTATTCGCGGCTGGCAACATATATTCCCGCGCCGCACTGGCAATTTCTGCGTTGGGGCTGTCCCAGGGCGCGTACGTGTAGTTCTTGGTGGTGTTCAATCCGAACCGCGCTTC
>Ga0070664_100004020_pt1 | contig 11810 bp, 12 predicted proteins | sample KBSC73metaG_FD_65863 | JGI IMG/M metagenome (GOLD analysis project Ga0070664, IMG submission 65863) | Corn rhizosphere microbial communities from Kellogg Biological Station, Michigan, USA - KBS C7-3 metaG | ecosystem: Host-associated > Plants > Roots > Rhizosphere > Soil ... | reverse complement strand
ACAGTTATCAATCTAATAGATGGCTGTCTATATGGGAGGTCAGTCGCGCCTGTCGTTCCGGCTGATCGTTAGAGCCAAGGACCCCGGGCAGCGTGTATCAGGACCGTAGAAGATCCGCAGATATTCCCGGCCGCGACACTTCACCGTCGGCTGGACGAGACCGCGGCCGCCGCGCGCAATGAACGCCATCGGCTTGATGACAATCCCTTCTCCGTCTAGATGATACCCGCTCCGTCGTCTATCACGCCGAAGCGTCGCCGGGCAGCACCCCACCGTTCGACCTTCCGCAGGCCCGCATCGCGAGCTGGGTCGTGCGGGCCGGGAATCGCGTCGAGCCGCCTATCGTACGCTGAGGGATACAAGTGGTCCGGGAGCTTTTTTGATGAAGCTCCCCGCACGGTTGAACTTCGCCGACTCGATGGAAAACAGGTCGAGGACGGTGTCGTATACGTCCGGCTGACCGTACTCGGCACGGGCCACGATCGAGATCGGCACCGACGATTTCACGATCAGCGGGATCTGCGCCTGCTCCGCGGGGAGGGCCATCCCCGGGGGCACCCCGTGGAACAGCACGCCACCTTCCATCAGCGACTCGCCGTGATCGGAGAGATAGATGAACACATAGGGCACGCTCGACCGATCGAGCGTCTGGATGACCTGCCCCAGAACGTGATCCACATACAGAATGCTGTTGTCGTATGAGTTGTACAGCTGCTCGAGCGAACACCTGGTGGCCACGTCCGCGTCCGTGCACATCGGCTCGAACTGCTGGAACTCGGGCGGGTATCGCTCGCGGTAGTCCGGGCCGTGGCTGCCCCCGCCGAGGTGCAGGACGACGAATCGATAGCCCGATTGGTACGTGCCCACGCTGCTCTGCAGTAATGGAACGACGTCCTCGTCGTAACACTTGCCGCCGTGACCGCAATTGCTGACCGGCGTTTCACCCGGCAACTCGCAGTTGTCGTAGAGCGTGTAGTTCACGTAGCAGGACGTCGGGATCCCGACCCGGGACACGATCGTCGTGAGATTGATCCCGTTCTTCTCCAGGATCTTGGGCAGCGCATACAGCGTCGAGGCGCGCGACGCGATGCCGTTCAGCAGGTGCAGCCCTTCGGTTTTCTGCAGGACGGGAGTCGTATTCCGCCGCTCGTAGCCGTAGACACTGAAGTTCTTCTTTCGAGAAGCCTCTCCGATGGCGAGCACCACAACCAGGTTGCCGGGGGTCGCGACGCGGGCGGATATCACAACGTTCTTCTGGCTTTTCTTGAGATAGGGCTTGAGCGAGTTGGTCGCCGCGCTGAACGAGCCCGAAATGATGTTGATGGGCACTAGCGAATACACGATGTACTTCTTCGAGACGTTGCCCGCCTGAAAAATGGCCGCGTACTTCGCGTACAGCGACAAGAGAGCGACACACAACGCAACGCCCATCACTTTCAGGGAGCTCACAAAGTACCGCGACGCCCCGAAGGTGATGTCGGTCGACAGGATGAGCCACACGGGCAGGACGATCAGCGTGGCGGCATACGGAAGCATTTGGAGCGAAAGCAGCTGCCGGACTTCCGTATGGTCGGTATGCACGGCGTTCAGGATCATCGAGCTGTCGATGGCCACTCCGTACTTCGCGATGAAATAGGTCGCCGTCGCGCTGAGAATCGTCAGTAGGATCGCCAACGGCTTGACCGTTAGGCGGTGTGCCAGCAGGGCGAAAATCAGAATGAAGAGACACAGGCCCGTCAGCAGGTATGCTGACAGGCCCGCATAGTCCAGACGGTCGCCGTGTCGAAACCACGTGGCCAACCTTCCCAGGTTGACCGTATTGCAGATGACATACAGCAGGGCCGGAAAGGCAATGGAGAACCTGACGTGAGAAATCCGGAACCGGGGGTCAACGGGAGTCTGCATGGGCGGCACTCACGCCGTGACACGCCGACCCGAGCGCCGCGTTAGGATCCATGAGCCAATCCACGCGAGCCAGATCCACATCATCCACGACAATCGTTCACTCGGCGACATCATCACGAGCATGTTCCACGCGACATCGGGCAGCGTGCTCACGAGCGACACCGCCGACTCTCCGGGGCGGACCCGGCGTCGCTCGATCACATGCACCGAGCCGTCAGGCCGCGCGCGAAGATGCGCACGGATCTTCGCGTCGAGCGCTTGTGGCGATAGCGCGCGCCATCCGGGAATCTCGATCGCCGTCCACGCGACCGCCGTCCGTCCCCAACCGTGCAGGTTGGAGCCGGTGACGAGCGACAGGCCGTATCGATCCGCGACCGCCATGACTCGGCTGTCCTCCCGCGCGAGCTGTTCGAGCGCGCGCGGGGAGCCGTCGACGACTTCCATGGACGACACATCGGCATGCGCGAGCTGATCGAGCCGACCGGGCAGCGTCCCTATGACAACGGCCGATGCGTTCAGCGCGCCACTCGCGCCGCTTCCGTCGAGCCAGTCGGGTTGATCACCGTTGCACCAGGCGCGAGCCTCCTTCGGACTGGCTCCGAGCACGACGACGTGCATTCCTTGGCACTCGAGCTCGAACGACGGAAGCAGCAGCGTGTGACCCGTGCCCCGTGCAGGGGGAATAGGATCGGGGGTCGCGCGATCACTCGGAAGGTGGTCGGTCACGTATGCAACGTCGAACCCCGCCGCCGCGTGCCACGCCCGGTTCCGCTCAGGTGTAAAGGAGCGACGCCCATCCCACGACGCGTTCGTGTGGCTGTGGAAATCGACGATCACCTCGTCAGGGTTCGAGACCTCGAGCGCCGACATCGGCCGGTCGCCGAGGATCAGGACCAGGTACGCGCCAGCGAGGGAAAGCACGACGGCTGTCGCGCCCACAATTTCGGCGAGCAACGACGGACGCGTAGAGAGCCGGAATCGGCGGCGGCGCGTGCGCCACACGGCGTACAGCGTGAGCCCGGTCACCATCAGGGCCACGTGCTGGCGAACCGAGAGCGTCGACATCGCGTCGAGCACATCGGAGAGCGGCGCGAGCACGATGTAGCTGATTGGCAAGCGCAGCCGGCCTTCCGCCACGCCGGTCTGCGCATCACGAAGCGGCGCCACGGCGAACGCGGCGGAGAGGGCGATGAGGACGCTCAGAAAGAGCGGCACGCGGATGATCGCGACCCGTGCCAGGTCGCGAAGATCCGATTCCCGATAGGCGGGCAGGATGCCTAACGGGTTCTCGAGCCGCCCGTCGCCCGGAACTGGTGGCGTTGTGGATGTCATTCGATGAGCTTCGGCGTGGCCGCTCAGAGCGCGCGGCAGCGGATGCTATGGTTTCTTCACCGCCTTCTTGCCCGGCGCCGCTTCCTTCTTCTCGTCCGCCGGCGACTCGTGCTCGACTCCGACAATGCTGCCGTCCATCGCGTTCACGTTCACCTCTTCGATACCAGACTTCCCGGCAACCTTGACGTCATACGAGTAGATCAACTTCCCCTTCTCCTGCTCGAGCTCCACGCTCTGAATCGCGCCGTTCGGGACTTTCGCGCGAGCGATGGCTGACGCGGAGTCCTCGGAGATCTGCGCCTGCTTGCTCAGGTTCGCCGGGATCTCGTGCTTGTAGGCGGGGGCGGTACCTTGTGCGCTCGTGACCGTGGACAGCGCGAGGGTAGCGGTGAGCGTGGCCGCGAATCGCGCGAGCCGTATCATGGGAGCGTCCTCGATCGCTGGCTGGAAGGTGACCGCCGGGCTCAGGAAAGCCCCGGGCCGGCGTCACAGATTCTAACGAGAGCTCATGAACCGGCCGTTAACGAACCGGACCGGCCGCGTTCTCGAAAACCGGCTCGATCGACCAATCTGCCTTGGCTACCGGCCCGGCACGTTAGGCGATGGAGGCGGGCAGACGACCCGCGGTAGCATGGGCAGTGGTGCTAGTCGGCGGGCCGAGGTCAGGATCGCCTAATGTCGTTCGGCGTCGCCCGGTGCAACGAAAAAGGCGCGTCGGCTGCATGGCTCGTTCGCAGCGTTCGCGCGTTGTCTGTGACGTGTTATTGGAATAGCAGGGGCGGGACTGAACCCGCGACCCGGCATTATGAGGGCGGTCCCCCGCCCCGAGGACGGGCAAACAGAGCCGGTTGAGATCGCGCCGCCGTACCAACGAGGTTCAGTGATTGATTTCCGCGCCGCGGCACTACAATGCGCGAGGGCCGGTCGTGTTGTGGCGCGCACATCCTCGCGCGAACAACGGGTCTATGCTTCGACGCTTCTCGCATCGTCCTCGCGGTGTCGCAAGCCCTCGCGTCGTGACCCCTGGGCACGGTCGTCGCGCGCGGCGACGATGTAGCCGGACTTGGCGATCAGGAAGAAGCAGTTCCAGTGCGGGGCCGGGTCGTCGAGGTCTGCTGTCCAGTGCTCGAAGGTGACGGCCCCGGCGATCTCGGCATCGGTGAACGGCAGCACGCCCTGCGCGCCGATCAGGGCGCGCACGCGGCCGTCGAAGTAGTCCGGCCGCGCTTCCCGCTCGACGATGGTGACCAGGCGGCTCACGTCAGTCGCCCCCGCCAGGCGTCGTAGGTCGCGCCGGGAGTGGGCGCCATGGCTGCGCCGTACGGCGGCGTTTGCCGAGAATCCGCGCTCAGCTGCTCGAACCACTTCGACATAGTCGGTCCCCGACGTGGCGTGAGACTTCGGATTGTTTTGCCGCCCAACCGTTGGGATAATGCCACAAGGCGACGAGCGGGGCTAGTCCCAAATGCTCCGAGACCGATGGGCCAGCACAAGCTCGCGGGCTTCGAGACGCGGACGTTCCGGCAGTGGGACCGATCGTCGTTAGGCGATCTGCGGCGGGCGATTCAGCAACGACGCCGGGAGTTGGCCCGGTGAGCGCGTCTGAACGGTAGCGGCGCGGCCGTCCGGCTCGCCGACGGCAAGCTGCGAAAGCCGGTACTCGCGAAGTCCCATCAGCACTTCGACAAAACCGCCGCCGACGTCAAACAGTCCAGCGCGGCGCGCCTCCAGGCGTAAATCGGCGAGGGCGACGCTCGACGGGGCGGCGGCGATCGCGTCCACGAGGGCGCGGGACTGCTCGGTGGTCAGGGTCATCGGACCGGCGCGCGCATGAGGCGCACCTAACCTTTGCCCGTGGCGGGTCGCGCCGCCCGGCGCGGTTCTCCGGCTGCAGCGTAGAACTCCTCGATGCAGAGCGTCACGACACGGCTCGTGAATTCCCAGCGCGCCGGGCCTTGAGGCACCGCGAACGCGTCGCACAGGACGCCGATGGCCCGTTTGAGCTCCACCAAAAGCTGCTCGGCCGGCACGCCGTCGTGGTGCGCGTCCTGGCAAATGGCCCGGAGCGCGTCGCGCCACTCCGGTTCCGGTACAGTGCCCTGCCTTAGCTGCGCCAGCATCGCCCGCTGGCTCACAAGCGGAGCGACCCTGGTCGCCACGCCGAGACTTCCAGCGTTTCGCGGCACGTCGCCCGACGGTCCCACGTATCGAAGCTCCATGGGTGCCTCCCTGGTCGCCTCGCCGCTGGGATAGAGAGCGGGAGGTTCGCAGTATAGCCACTTGCCGCTCCGTGTCCAAGTGTCTCGTGTTGAACGGGTTAGGTGCGCTACCGTACGCTGGTTTGTACGCACCCGTACGGACGTCGCGGGTACTGACGGCCAAGTAGCTCGCGGGCTATTTTCGCTATAGCTTCGGTACTAATCTGGGCGCCCATTGGCCGCCTTTTTTCCTTGCGATACCAACCGCGGCTCGAGTACGCCGGCAGCAACCCCCGATCACCGACCGCGATCGTCACTATCGCGCATGGTCCGTGGCGAGGTCGCGGTGCTCAAGGTCGTGTCGCCAGCGATCGACGGGCCGAACGTGGCGCTCGTTGTCAGGTTCGAGCACCTGGGTGAAGAACGCTTCGCGCGTTGGCTTGGCGACTCGGATTGGCGCGAACCCGCGGCGCTCCAGCAGCTATTTGAGAGCGTCGACACCCTGTACGCCGAGACCGGTGTCGGCCCTGCCCGGTGGCAGGTTGGCGACGCACACGGGCGCGTCGCGTTAGGGTTGTCGCATCATCGCGTCCACGACTCCCGCCACTTCTACGCGATCCGCGCGATCAGAGCTGGTACCCCGTACGGAGCTCGTCGCGCGGCAGCTCGGGCATGCGGACATCGCGATGGTGGCGAAGGTCTACGGCCAGTTTGCCCCGCGACGTGACGAGCGCGATCGACGGTCCTCGTCGACCAGCATCGATGAGCGGCTCCGCGGCCCCGGACACCGATGTCCAGCAGGTCGAGTCCGGGGCTCGCCATCACGCCACTGAAGCACGGCAGCGGCATGCCTAACGACAATCAGCTGCCGATCGCTTCGACCTGCTCGTACACCTCGAACCGAGGTGCACCAATCACACCGGCCGCGGCCATCTTTTCGCCAAGCTCGGGATTCGATTTGAACGCTTGGGCGTCGCTGACGGCGTTCCATCCGGATACGATGAGCACCTCGTTCGCGTCGTCCGTCGCGCGGTTCACGCGGGCGAAGAGTGCGCCCGACGCCGTCGGCGGAAAGGAGTCGTACACCGACTTCCACGCATCGAAGTCGCGCACCCGGTGCCTGATCGCCAGGACGATCATGGCCGTCTCCTCGGTGTCGGTTGACGGCGCGTCAGCGCCGGTGGCCGGGTAGAGATCGCGACGCACGAAATCCTCGAGCGTACCGTACGCGAAGCCTGGAATCGCGTCTGTGATCGCGAGCGGCTCGCCGAGGAATGGCTCGCTCTTGAAGTAGTCGTAGAGCTCCGCGTAGAGGTCCTTGTGCACGTCGGAGATCGGGTAGCCGTCGACCGCGGCGCGCGTACCTCCGGCGAATTCCTGGTAGCCGATCTCGCGCCCGGTCACCGCCTGCACCGCGCGGCAGATTGCCGCAGCGGTCACGCCGCCGGGTTGATGGATGTCGAACGCGCGGTTCGTCGGCCCGGCTTCGATGAGGGCGACCGCGGCCCTCGCGACGTCGTCGACGTCGGTCGCCGCCCACGCCATGTCCGCCGGCCACGGCATGCTGAACATGCCCTGATCCAGCCACGGCTTCGCGCCGAACAGGTTTTGCAGATACCACGCCGGGCGTAGAATGGAGAACGGGACCCCGGATTCGCCGAGCGCCGATTCGAGCGACGTCTTGTTGTCGAGGATGCGCGCGCCGGTGTTTCCACGGTTCGCGCGGAGCGCGGTGTGCATGACGATGTGCTTCACGCCCGCCCGCGCGGCGGCCTGGATCACGTTCCGCGCAATTGCCTGCTCGTCACCCAGCGGATTCGTCCCGCCTTCGGGTGGCGTCAGGTATACGACCTCGACACCAATCAGCGCGGCTTCGGCCGCCTCGGCGTCTCGAAGGTCGACCGACACGACTCGATAGGCTGCCGCCGGTTGAGGATTTCGTGAGAGACCGATGACCTCATGACCTGCGTCCACGAGTGCGCGCGCGACGCGGGACCCGATCGTTCCGGTGGCTCCAACCACGGCGACGGACTGTGCCTGGCCTTCCACCATGCGACCGGCGGGTGGGGGATACGTGTCACCTGACATGGGAAACCTCGGTGCGCGGGTTGGTAGTGCGGCCGGCGGGGATGAGACCTCGAACGTTCAAACGATTGTCGTTGCAACAGATATTACGCAACGCAAAACTTGGGCTGGTGGTCGTGACGTCCGTCAGGGGAACGTGCCCATACCGTCCAGCACTTCCGTGAGCAGCTTCGAGAGCAGCTGCAAGCGCGCCTGGCTCACGTGGCCGAGCAGCGCGCGGGGCATGCGTTGGACGTGCGGGTCGAGCTCGCGGAGGAGGTCGAGCCCCTTCTGTGTCATCTCGACCTGCACGACTCGCCGGTCAGCCTGGCTTCTTGCGCGCTTGACCAGGCCACGCTTCGCAAGTCGGTCCACGAGCCGGGTGACGTCCGGGTCACGGGCGATCGTTCGCTCCCCGATCTCACCACACGTTAGGCCCCCCCGCTGACTGCCGCGGAGGATGCGCAGGACGTTGTACTGGCTGGTGCTCAGGTCGGCGGTGTGCTTGAGGAAGGCGGCCCACGGCGCGATGATCTGAGCGGCCGCCATCCGCAGCCCGAGCAGCGCCTCTTCCTCCCGTGTGGAAAATGGAGTTTTCTGTTTGAGCTTCGCGGCAACGGTTTCCGGCATGGCTGATAATATTCGTTGCAACGACTATCGTCAAGAGGAAAATTGTGCCGAGCGTCGGCGAAGGTAAGTAGCGCAACGTCCCCGTGCGTGGTTCTACGCGATCGAACCGAGCGCCGGGCGATCCGCGACCCATCGCGGGCCAACAGTAAGACGGAGGTGAACGGCTGCGTGATCCGGGCTCATTGGCTGCCACTCGGTGGCGCAAGAGAACACCTGCGCTAGCCGGTATGGCTCCCGCCGGTTCGCCGATGATCAGACGGGGTTGCAATCGGTGTTGAATGGGGCACCTTTGACGGCAGCCCGCGGCGTGCCACGCGGCGATGCCCGATCGAGACCCGAGGAGCCCGTGACGCGCACTCTCGCCGACGCCCGTGCGGCGTTCGTCGCCGCCATCAAGCAGGACACGCCAGGCGCGGATCTCCCGCGACTGGTCGCGGTACTCGACGCCCTGATCGCGTGGAGCGCTGCGCGCCCCGCAATGCTCGCGTTCCGGCCGCCGTCGGGGCGGGGCGGCGCCGCCGTCGGCTTCCAGCGCGTGGGTGCGAAAGCGCCGTTCTGGTCGGCGCAGGTCACCCGGGGGGCGGGGCCCAAGCTCGAGATCCACGGGAACGTCGGCGAGGCGCTGAGCGACGCGGAGCGGGCGGCGGTCTTAGCGACGCTCAACGCGCACTCGCGTGAGGTGTTGGTCGACGGCGACCGGCTTCGGATCGGGTTCGGCGCGCTGAAGAACGCCGCGGCGCAGGCGGCGGTGCTAGCCCTGATGGAGCGGCTTCTGGCGCGCGACGCGGGCTGAATCCCGGTAGCGTCCATGTCGACTAGCGGCGTGCCGACGTCCAAAGAGCCTGCGTCGCATCCGCGTTAGCCGCCGCGCGCGCGCCGTCGCCGGTCGGATCGCGATGCGCAACGCGCTGAGGCTCGCGCGGTCGCACTCCTTGAAGGTCCGGGCCTCGAAGTCCGCGAGCTCGTCGAGCCCATCGTAGCAACCAGCTTCACCCACAGCTGCATAGTTTCGGGCGCGGTCAGGGCCGACACCCGTCTCGACGTGCGGGGTGTCGACGCTTTCGAATAGCTGCATGAGCGCCGCGGTCCCGCGCTTCGCGCGCCGCCTGCGTTCTGCGCGCCCAACGTTCCTGACCGTAATTCAACGCCCGCGATCAAAACGCGGGCGAGAAACGTCCTGGCCGGCTACCGCGCGCTCCTGACCATGACGTCGCCTCACTGAACGTCCGACAGGAACAGGATTGGCCGGTGGGGCAGCAGAGCAGAGCCGACCGCCTACGTCAAGTCACGTATAACCAAGCTGACTGGTAGCGCGTACCGTAACACCCCGCTGCCGGCGCGTCCCGTGTTCGCTAGCGCAGCATTTCCTCGACGTGGAGACCCGATGTTAACACGCTTCCGACTGACCCGCCGCCCCGCTGCGTTCGCCCTCGTGGCAACAGGGGTTCTCCATGCCCCGTTCAACGCTCGTTCTCAGGCGCAAGCCAGCACGCACTCGGCGCCCGTCGCGCGCGGGAACGTATGACACGCTCTGCCCACGCATTTCTCGCGGAACCGCCGCGTGCTTACGCCGCTGGCCGCCGTTTCGGCCGAACTGCCTGCGCCGTGGTCGTCATCGCCTGTGGCGATAGCGGGTCGCTTGCCCCAGCACCACCGCCCGAGCAACTCCTGCCACCTCCCGCGCTCGAGAGCATCCCCTACGAGCGCCTGGGGAGCGGGAAGCTGGCCTTCAGGCGGGTCATCAGTGACGGCAACCACCTGTACGTGATCGACGCCGGCGCGCGGACCGTGGCCGCGCTCAACATGGGTAGCTTCTCCGCCGACCCGGCCCTGTCGCCCGACGGCACGCGCATCGCCTACGCCGCTTATAGCGGACCCGTGCAGGGCACCGCCTATGACGTCAGCACGAAGAGGATTACGGGTGCCGACAGCCAGCGTGTGAGCGCGCTCGAGGGGCAGGAGTTCTCGCCGAGCTGGTCGCCCGACGGGCAGGACGTGTACTTCTCCTCCATGGTAGCCGGTGGCATCTACCGGCAGTCAGTCTCGTCGTCCCCGTTGACGCCCACCCCCGTCCTGACGGGCGATAGCCACCCGTGTTGGAGCGACAGCCCGGACAGCCCAGTCTCGGTCTCGGCAAGCGGACGCCTGGCGTTCGGCTGCGTGGGCGCCGTTTACACCGCGAACGAGGACGGCTCGGATCTGCGTGCTCTCCTCCTTCGCCGTGAGACGCCGGCCCCCGGGGGCCCCCCGGACGCATTCTTTGCGCCCACGTGGTCCCCCGACGGGCAGTGGCTCGCGTTCCTTCGCGTCTTCGAGGACACGACAGCCGACGCGCCGCCGCTGACACTGGCGGTCGGAGTGGTTCGAGCAGACGGATCGGCGTCAAGGCTTGTCGTTTCGATGTCTACGGGGCCCGTCGTGACTTCGAGCATCGGTCGGAACTATCTCTCGCTCGCGTGGTCGCCCGACGGCTCACGGCTCGCGTTCAATGTGATGCCGGGCGGGGCCTCGTCGCACATCTACGTAGTGGACATCGACGGCACCGGCCTGATGCAACTCACCACGCGCCCGGACGCGTACGACCACAGCCTCACGTGGGTGCGGTAGCGCACGTGAGCGACTCGGTTGCGGCGACCCCGGGACGTCGCCGGCGGCGAGTGGGACGTCGATGTGGTTGTGCATGTCGACGCCGAGCGTGCCGGACGTGGGCGGCGCGAATTGCGCGGAGGCCGGCGCCGCCTGTCCGCGCACGACGGATCCGAGAGGCGCCGTAACGCCTGCCCCAGCCACACCAACCATGAATTGTTGCCTGGAAAGCACCGTGCTGTCACGTGTCATTGAGGTGAACCTCATCGACCTGACTGAGGCACTGACGGTCGCAGTCGACAGTTGGGGCGGATGACGGCTGCGCGACGGCCTCTGCCGGCCATGTGGTGCAGAGCGTCAGGGTAAGGCATGCGCCGACGGGCACTGCGGTGCGCAACATCTCGAGCATCGTCGTGCATTTCAGAAGCGCTCTCCGTCCCAATGTGTAAGGTCGGTGAACACGCCGGTGATGAGTCAGTAAGCGACGCCAAAGCGCCGCCCCACGTGCTGCGGACGTTCGAGCTCGTCGACTACCGCGACCGCGTAGTCCTCGAAGCTGATGAAGCTCTTGCCGTTCGCGTCGAAGAGCATTCGCTCGTCGGTCGTGCGGTAGCTCCCGGTGCGCTCGCCGGGCCCGATCTCGATGGCGGGGCTCAGGAACGTCCAGTCGAGTCCCTCGGCCTCGGAACGCCAGATGCCGAGCGCCTCACGTCCCTCGAGTGCCTCGGCTTTGTAGAGCTCCGGGAAGTCCGGCTCGTCGAGGAGCTGTCGGCCGGGCGCGATCTCGAGCGTGCTGCCGCCACCGACGTAGAGCACGCGCCGCGCGCCGGTCTGTCGCAGCCCGGCGATGAGCGCGCGCGCGTTGTCGGCGAGACGTGGCTGCGGAAGCCCACGCGTGTTCGGGCGCGGCGAGATGGCGCTGACCACCGCGTCGGCGCCGCGCGCGACCTCGGCGACGCTGTCGGCGTTCGTCGCGTCGCCCCGCACGAGACGGACGCGCGGGTCAGGCGACGTCACCGCGGCCGGGTCGCGGACGACGCCGACGATGTCGTGCCCGCGACGAAGGGCCTCGGCGGCAATGCGCTGGCCGATGTT
>Ga0070664_100004018_pt1 | contig 11811 bp, 8 predicted proteins | sample KBSC73metaG_FD_65863 | JGI IMG/M metagenome (GOLD analysis project Ga0070664, IMG submission 65863) | Corn rhizosphere microbial communities from Kellogg Biological Station, Michigan, USA - KBS C7-3 metaG | ecosystem: Host-associated > Plants > Roots > Rhizosphere > Soil ... | reverse complement strand
CGACACCAACGTGGTCTCGGCGCTTCACAGCGTCGCCCGTCGCGGGATCGACCTGGAGCGTCCGACGGACCGACGCGTGGCGCACCTGCTCTACTGGCTGCACGAGCGTCCCTCGGCGGCTGTATTTACCGTTTTTGGCATCGCCGAGGGAGCGGGCTTCCACCGCGGTGCACTCGAGAGCCACGCGCTCGTCGGGCGAGCCGCGAGCTCGCTTGCAGTGATCGAGCACGGGAGGACGCAGGGGGAGGCGTGGATCGCCTCAGGGAAGCCGCTCCCAGCCATGAACCTCCCATCCGCTGCGATCCACCCCCGTAACGTGACCGAGCTGGTCGAGGAGCTGCTGCCGCTGACGGTGCTGCCCTGCTACCTCGCCGCGCTTGCCGCTGTGGTTGCTGACCGCAGGGGCCAGCGCCCGATCGAAGCCGCGACCAGCGTCTTTCGGCGATTGGTGGCGGAGATCGACTATGTGCCACTTTTCGGATGGGTGGCGGCGGCGCTGCTCTTCCTCGGCGAGACTGAGCTGAGGCGAGACCTGCGCCAGACGCTCTTCAAGCTCCAGCGCGACGACCTGCGGCAGTCCTGCCTGTCGGCTGCTTGGGATCTCGGTTACCTGCAGCTGCTGTCCCTGATCCGCTCGCCCCTGCTGGCCGGGTTCTTCGAGGGGCTGATGCCGGTTCTGGTGACCGAGGATCGCCAGCTTGGCCCGACGGCGATCCTGGCGCCATGCCTGTCGAATTCACCGGCCTTCGAGCTGTCGGCCGACCTCTTCGACCCGGCCTGGGAGGAGGAGGCGGTCGACCTGATGCAGGCTTGCGCGGAGGAGCGGCTGGTGGGAGGAAGGATCCCCGACTGGGACGCTTGCGTCACAGCTGCCGCGACCATGGAGAGCGAAGTGGGCATCGAAGCTGCGCCGCTCGGGACCGCCGAGGCGACGCTCGTCGTCGAGCTGGGGCGCGAGGAGCTGGCGGCGTTCATCGAGCTGCTGGACTACGACAGCCTCGGGAAGATCATCGAGACACACGATCAGCTCGATCCAAGGATCGAGCTGACGGGCCTCGAGGTGTTGGCCGGGCTCCTGGCTGACAACGCTCGGGCGCGAGGAAGGCTGATCGAGGAGAGCCTCTCGATTCTGCTCGCGAAGCCCCTCTGGGATTCCGAGCCCCGATCGGCGGTGCTGATCGGGGTCTTGAACATGGTCAGCGCCGCCGTCCGCGAGGACTTTCAGATGGTGAGCGCTTGGGCCCAAACCCTGATCCTCGAGGGCAATGAAGCATGGATCTGGGCGTGCCTCTGGTGGATGGGACGGAAGGTGCTGGAGGACACAGCGGCGGTACGCGAGGTCTCGCTCGAGGAGCTGGTCTGGCGCCTGCAGATGAACTTCGACCTCGCGGGCTCGGCCGACGGGCGGTAGCTCGGCTCAGCGGCTCTTCAGCAGGCGTCCGACCGCGTCCATCATCTCCTCGGTCCTCGCCTCGCGCTCGGCGGCGCTGCCGGCGCCGACGACGCAGTGGCGGGTGTGTTCGTCGAGCAGGGCGAGGGCGACCTTGTCGATCGCGGCCTGGGCGGCGGAGATCTGGGTGAGGATGTCGATGCAGTAGCGCTCCTCGTCGACCATCCGCTCGATGCCGCCGATCTGGCCGCTGATCCGGCGCAGCCGGTTCTTCACCTTCTCCTTGTTCTCGATGTAGCCGGGATGGGTGGGCGTCTCCGCCATCTTGTTCCTTTCGAGCCGGGATCCGGGCTGGCGTTCGTCCTTCGTCGGCTACAGGGCGGCAAAGGACGGACGCAGCCAGGATAGTATACCCCCTCCCCGTATATGTTACAGTGAGCGCATGGATACCCCCCACCCCTATGTGAAGGTCGGTCTGTTCCTTCTCGGGCTGGTCGCGCTGTTCGCCGCCTCAGTGGCGGTCGGAGCGGCTGTCGATCCTGCGGAGATCGAGGGCGAGAGGGGCGGAGCGATCGGGGCGCACGGCCCCCACGAGACCGTCGCGGCCTCTGCGCACCAGCCAGACGGGCTCGGGGTCTCCGCCGACGGCTACACGCTGCGGCTGAGCCCGACCCAGGTCAAGCGGGGCGAGCGGCGGGAGCTGCGCTTCGCGATCGAGGCGGGCGGCGAGCCGGTCACCGAGTTCGACGAGCTGCACGAGCGCCGCATGCACCTGATCGTCGTCCGCCGCGACGGCAGCGAGTTCCGCCACCTGCACCCGGAGATGAGCGCGGCGGGGACCTGGTCGCTTCCCGTCGCCTTCCGCGAGGCGGGCGTCTACCGGGTCTTCGCCGACTTCTCGGTCGAAGGCGAGCAGGAGACCCTGGCGACTGACGTCTTCGTCTCCGGCAGCGAGTTCGAGGCGCGGCCGTTCCCGGCGCCGCAGCGCCGGGCGGAGACCGAGGGGTATGAGGTCGAGCTCGAGGCCGGCGACGCCATGGCGGCCGAGCCCGTCACGCTTGAGTTCGGGGTCAGCGAGGACAAGCTCCCGGTCGACGGGCTGCAGCCCTACCTCGGCGCCGACGGCCACCTCGTCGCCCTGCGCGAAGGCGATCTCGCCTTCCTCCACGTCCACCCCGAGGAGCATGGGGCGCCGAACGAGATCGTCTTCGAGGCCGAGTTCCCGACCCCCGGGCGCTACCGCCTGTACCTGCAGTTCAAGCACAACGGGGCCGTTCGGACCGTCGAGTTCACGGTGGTGGTGCCGCGATGAGCCAGGCGGTGAAGAGCGAGCGGGAGGAGAGGCTGGAGCTCCCGATCGTGGGCATGACCTGCTCCTCCTGCGCCGGCCGCGTCGAGAAGAGCCTGAACCGGCTCGACGGGGTAGAGGCCAGCGTCAACTACGCGACCGAGCGGGCCAGCGTCAGCTTCGACCCCGAGCGGGTAGAGCCCGGGCAGCTGGTCGGGGCGGTGGAGAGCGTCGGCTACTCGGCCTCGCTGCCTGCGAGCGGGGAGGAGGGGGGAGACGCGGCCGAGCACGGGCACGACCCGACCGACGACCTGCGTCGGCGGCTGATCTTCGCCACCGTCCTCTCGCTGCCTGTGCTGGCGCTGGCGATGATCGAGCCGCTGCAGCTCGAGAGCTGGCAGTGGCTCTCGCTGCAGCTGGCGACGCCGGTCGTGCTCTGGGCGGGCTGGCCGTTCCACAAGGCCGCCTGGCAGAACCTGCGCCACGGCGCCGCGACGATGGACACGCTGATCTCGCTCGGCACCCTCGCCGCTCTCGGCTGGTCGCTCTACGCGCTCTTCTTCGGCGACGCCGGGATGCCGGGGATGAAGATGCCCTTCGAGCTGGTGACCGATCGCGGCGCCGGCGCCGACGAGATCTACCTCGAGGTGGCGGCGGTCGTCACCACCTTCATCCTCGCCGGCCGTTACTTCGAGGCGCGGGCGAAGCGGCGCGCCGGGGCGGCGCTGGAGGCGCTGCTCGACCTCGGCGCCAAGGACGTGACCCTGGTCGATGACGACGGCCGCGAGCGCCGCGCCCCCGTCGAGGAGCTGGCGGTCGGCGACCGCTTCGTCGTCCGGCCGGGGGAGAAGGTGGCGACGGACGGCGTCGTCGAGGGCGGCTCCTCCGCGGTCGACCAGTCCCTCGTCACCGGGGAGTCGGTGCCGGTTGAGGTCGGGCCCGGCGACGAGGTGATCGGCGCGACGATCAACGCCGGCGGGCGCCTTGTCGTCCGCGCGACGCGGATCGGTGAGGAAACCGCGCTGGCGCAGATCGCCCGCCTCGTCACCGAGGCGCAGTCGGCCAAGGCCCCGGTGCAGCGCCTCGCCGACCGGATCAGCGCCGTCTTCGTACCCGTAGTCATCGCCCTCGCCGTCGCCACCCTCGGCTTCTGGCTCGGTAACGGGGCGGGAGCGGCCTTCGCCTTCACCGCCGCGGTCGCGGTCCTGATCATCGCCTGCCCCTGCGCGCTCGGGCTGGCGACGCCGACCGCGCTCCTGGTCGGCACCGGCCGCGGCGCCCAGCTCGGGCTGCTGATCAAGGGGCCGGAAGCGCTGGAGTCGACGCGGCGGATCGACACCGTCGTCCTCGACAAGACCGGCACCGTGACCAGCGGGGAGATGTCCGTCGCGATCGTGGTCGCCGCGCCGGGCGAGGCCGAGGCCGAGGTGCTGCGCCTCGCCGGCGCCGTCGAGGACGCCTCCGAGCACCCGATCGCCCAGGCGATCGCGGCGCGCGCGAAGCAGGAGCTCGTGCTGCTGCCGGCGGTCCATGAGTTCGAGAGCGAGGCCGGGGTGGGGGTGCGCGGCGAGGTCGACGGGCGATCCGTCGTCGTCGGCCGCGCGTCGGGCCTGTCGACTTTGTCTCCCATAGGAGGACAAAGGCGACACGCCGGCACCGTGGTGGCGGTCAGCTGGGACGGGGTCGAGCGAGGCGTGATCGTCGTCTCCGATTCGGTGAAGCCATCGAGCGCGGAAGCGATCTCGGCGCTAAAGGAGCTGGAGCTGCGCCCCGTCCTGCTGACCGGCGACAACGAGGCGACGGCGCTGTCCGTCGCCGCCGAAGTGGGCATCGACGAGGTGATCGCCGAAGTGCTGCCGGCCGAGAAGGCCGAGGTCGTCGCCCGCCTCCAGGGCGAGAGCCGAACCGTGGCGATGGTCGGCGACGGCGTCAACGACGCGCCGGCGCTCGCCCAGGCCGACCTCGGCCTCGCGATCGGCACCGGCACCGACGTCGCGATCGAGGCCTCCGACATCACCCTCGTCTCCGGCGACCCCCGAGCCGTCGCCGACGCGATCCGCCTCTCCCGCCGCACCCTGGCGACGATCAGGGGCAACCTCTTCTGGGCCTTCGCCTACAACGTCGCCGCTCTGCCCCTGGCGGCGGCCGGCTATCTCAATCCCCTGATCGCCGGCGCCGCGATGGCCTTCTCCAGCGTCTTCGTCGTCACCAACTCGCTGCGGCTGCGCGGGTTCAAGCCACGCCGGTAGCCGCGTTTCGAAGCTCGTCGCCGGCGACGTAGCTGCTGCTCCGAGCGCGGCCGCGCTGCTCGACGAGACCGGCGTCGAGGAGGCGGCGGAGGTCGGCGCTGGCGGTGGCGGGGGAGACGTCTGCCTCGTCGCCATACCTACTGCGATCGGTGCCGCCGAGGAGGCTCTGCTCCAGGGCGATGACGGTGCGTTCCGGCCAGCCGCGCTGCGAGACGAGGTCTTCGAGCCGCTGCCAGCGAGCCGCTGCCTCTTCGATCTGAGCCAGTCGCCGTTGCGCCTGGGCGACGTGAGCATCGAGGCAGAACGCGATCCAGCGAGTGGGGTCCCGATCGGGCTGGTAGCTGCCGCCCTGCGTCTCCCGCAGGGCGGTGTAGTACTCCCGGGTGTGCCCGCCGAGGTATTCCTCGATCGAGAAGAACTCGGGGGATCCAAGGCCGCCGCGGGCGAGCACCAGCGACTGGATGACCCGGGCGATGCGGCCGTTACCGTCGCGAAAGGGGTGGACGGAGATCACGTTCAGGTGCGCCATCGCCGCGCGGACGAAGACGTCGGCCTCGAGGTCACCCGTCCCCAGCCATCTCACCACCTCCTCCATCAGGCCGACGACCTCCCTGGCGTCGGGCCCCCGGTACTCGAGCGATCCGTCGGCACCGGTTACCCCGATCGGTCCGAGCCTCCAGAGCCCCGGGTCCTTATCGCGTTGGGAATGGCAGGCGTCGAAGTGGAGGTCGAGGATCACCCGGTCGAGCCAGCGGAATTCAGGGTCCACAGCCATCGTCCCGACGTGGTCCATGGCGCGGGAGTAACAGGCGACCGCCTGGCGGTCGACGTCGCCTGGTTCGGGGCTGAATCGTCCGCTGGTGAGAGCCAGTGCTTCCTCGGGGGAGACACTGAAGCCCTCGATCGAGATGGAGCTCTCGATCGAGCTCGCACGAACCTGCCGTCGTAGCGATCCCATCCAGCGGCTACGGGTCTGCATCCCCTTTTCGAGGGTGTGACGCAGCGCCTCGAGTTCGTCGAGCCTATCCAGGAGCGGCTGCTCCAGTCGAGGGATCTGGAAGATCATCCACCGACCTTAGATGATTAGACGTTTAATCGTCTAATTAGCTAAATCGGCCCGTCAGGCGTGCGAAGGAACCGAGGCGAACCACCTGCCCAGCCGCTCCTTGGTGAAGACGTCTTCTTTCGGGCGCAGCCGGCGGCTGAGGGCGTCGCGGAGGTTCTGGCCGGCTTCGGGGTCGGAGACGAGGCCGCGGAAGATCGGAGCGGAGGTCTCCGGCTTGGCGAAGCGGGCGAAGTCGAAGGACCACTCGTAGTGCTCGCGGGCGCGTTCGTCGCGGTAGGCCTCGTAGCCGGCGAGGCTCTCCTGCGGGCCGGTCAGCTCGGCGGCGACGTGGAGGGACTGCTCGATCGCGTCGGAGATGCCCTGTGCGGTGGACGGGTTCTTGAAGTGGCCGGCGTCGCCGATCAGCGCCCAGCCCGGGCCGGTACCCCGGCGGAAGAAGCCGCGCAGCATCGTCTCCGGGGCGACGCGGATGCCTCCGACCTGCTCGCCCTGCTCAAGCCAGGCCGGGTCGAACCAGTCGCTGTACTTATGGAGCAGCTCGACGAAGGTCCGCTGCTTCTCGGCCGGGTTGCCGCGGGTCGCCGCCGGGTCGACGCCGAGGATCAGGATCGAGAGGTCGTCCTCGGCCGGGGACCAGACCAGCGAGCCCTCCTCGATCACGTCGATTTTGAACTGGTCGCTGGGCGGCAGCCCGCGCCAGTAGCCGAACATAAAGGCCATCTCGCCCGCCAGCTGCCGTTCCTTCTCCAGCCCCAGCAGGCGGGCGACGGTGGAGACGCGGCCGTCGGCGCCGAGCACCCAACGGGCCTCGATCTCCTCGCCGCTCTCCAGCACGACGCCGTGCGCCGGGTCGGCGTCGGTGCCGGCGCCGAGTAGGCCCGTCACCTTCTCGCCGAAGCGCGTCTCCGCTCCCGCCGCGACCGCGACCTCGAGCAGCGCCGGGTCCAGCACCGGCCGCGTGATCACGGCCATCCGGTCGAAGCCGCCGATCGGGGTGAAAGATCCCGTCGCTTCGTAGCCGAGGGTGCGGATCGCGTACTCGACGTAGTTGACCCGGTGGCGCTCCTCGATCCGCTCCAGCGCCCCCAGCTCCGCCAGCCGCGCCAGCGTGTTCGGGAACAGGGTGTGGGTCGAGAGGGTGTCGGCCGGGGGCGGCTCGCGGTCGAGGAGCAGGACCTTCCAGCCCGTCTTCGCCAGCCGCGTCGCCGCCGGCGTGCCGGCGACGCGGGCGCCGACGATGACCGCGTCGTATCGCGAGCCGCCCATCGCCCTCAGCCCCGCTTCCGCCCGACGGTCAGCAGGTACTCCATGCCGAAGTGCGCCTGCTCCTCGCTGCCCTTGTTCCACTCGGCGCAGAACTCGCTCAGGACCTGGTCGAACTCCTCGGCGCGGCCCTCTTTCTCGGCGTTGGCGCGGGCGGCGATCGTCGGCCCGTAGCGCTGCTTGAAGTGCTCGCCGTAGTCGTCGGGCCGCTCGAAGGCGGTCACCTCGAGCACGCCTTTCTCGATCGTCTCCAGATCGACCTCGTCGCCGAGCAGGCCGCGCAGGTGCTCCTCGCCGCCCCACAGCGGCGGCGGCTGCGCGCCGGCGGGCGGGGGAGGCATGAACTCGCCCATCGCGCGGAAGAGGGCGCCGATCATCCCCTCGGGGGTCCAGCTGAGGAGGCCGATCCTGCCGCCCGGCTTGCAGACGCGGACCAGCTCGGCGGCCGCCCGCTCGTGGAAGGGGGCGAACATCACCCCGATCGAGGAGATGACGACGTCGAAGCCGGCGTCCTCGAAGGGGAGGTCGTGGGCGTCGGCCTCGATCCACTCCAGCTCGACTTCCTCGGCCTCGGCGCGGGCGCGGCCGGCGTCGAAGAGCTCCGGCGTCAGGTCGCTGGCGACGACCTCGGCGCCCGTCTTGGCGGCGACGATCGCGGCGTTGCCGGTGCCGGCGGCGACGTCGAGCACGCGGTCGCCGGGCCCGATGCCGCAGGCCTCGACGAGGCGCGGGCCGAGCGGGGTGAGGAAGGTCTCGACCATCGATGGGTAGTCGCCGGAGGCCCACATCTTGCGGTGTTTCTGCCGCAGCTCGGGGCTGGGGCTCGGGGTGTCGGTGCTGGGGCTCACTGCTGAGTCTCCTTTTTGGATTGCCTGATGATCCTTTTCTACGCTCACGCGTCAAGGGGATCAACTTCAAGATCTGCAGTTAGGCGCGCCGCGGGCGCGTACACTCGCCTAGAGGAGATGCCGGAGAGCTATGGACAGTTCTGCCCGGTCGCCCAGGCGGCGGAGGTCCTGACCGAGCGGTGGACCCTGCTGGTCCTGCGCGAGCTGCTGATGGGCAGCACCCGCTTCAACGAGCTGCAGCGCGGGGTGCCGCGGATGTCCTCCTCGCTGCTGAGCAAACGGCTGCGGGAGATGGAGCGCTCGGGCCTGATCACGCGGGAGCCGCTGCAGGGGGAGCGCGGGCACGCCTACCGGCTGACTCCGGCCGGGGAAGCGCTGGGGCCGCTGGTCGTCTCGCTCGGCAACTGGAGCCGCGAGTGGCTGACCCGGGAGATCTCCGAGGAGGAGGCCGACCCGGCGCTCTTGATGTGGGACATGCGCCGCAGCATCCGTGTCGACCGCCTGCCGAAGGACCAGCTCGTCGTCTTCTTCCGCTACCGCGACGCCGAAGAGGGCAAACGCGCCTGGTGGCTCGTCGCCGAGCCGACCGACGCCGAACTCTGCTTCACCGACCCTGGCTTCGGGATCGACCTCAACGTCGACGCGGAGGCGCGGGCGATGGCCGAAGTCTGGCTCGGGCGGCTCGAGCTCGGCGCGGCGATGCGCTCGAAGCGGATCCGCTTCAGCGGCCCCGAGCACCTCGTCCGCAGCGTCCCGGACTGGCTCGGGTACAGCACTTTCGCCTACGAGGACCCGGCGGCGGAGCTGGAGACGCGTCTGGCGAAGTAGGCACGGCGTCCACCCGTCGGTTCGCGGTTCCTTTCCAACGGGTAGTACAAACGTTGAGAGGGGTACTCAGGCAGGCGAACGGGAGGATCGAAGATGCCGCGAGCGATCGATGGTCGTCTCATGGGTTTTGCGCTGGTGGCGGTGGTCTTCGTCTCATTTGCCCTGATGCTCGTCTTCGCCGACTCGCCCGAGGCGCTGAAGCGGCTCTGCGGGGGCAAGAAGGCGACGATCGCCTCGAACGATCGCCTCGTCCACGGCACCCGCGGCCCCGACGTGATCCTCGGCGGTCGCGGCGCCAACAAGATCGTCGGCGGGGGCGGCAACGACGTCATCTGCGGCGGCTTCGGCCGTGACTACATCGTCGGCGGCAAAGGCAAGGACACGATCGACGGCAAGAAAGGCGACGACTACGTCCGCGGCGGCCGCGGCTCCGACGAGGTGGATGGCGGCGCCGGCCGCGACCGGGTGCGCGGCGACAGCGGCAACGACATGGTGCGCGGCAGCCCGGGACGCGACGACGTCGAGGGCGGCCTCGGCGACGACGAGGTGGAAGGCGGGCAGGGCGGCTACGACACGGTTGCCGGCGGCATCGGCCGCGACCGCATCGACGGCGGCCCGGGTGCCCACGACATCGCCAATTACCGCAGCGCGGGGGGGCCGGTCGAAGTCGACCTCGCGAGCGGAACGGTCCGGGGTGCCGAGGCCGAGCACCTGACCGGCGTCGAGGATGTGGTCGGCGGCTCGGGCGACGACCTCCTGGCCACCTCCGATGCCACCGCCAACCGGGTCGAGGGAGGGCCGGGCGACGACCGCCTGCTCAGCGCCCATCCCGAAGACGAAGCGTTCGGCGGCCCCGGCAGCGACGAGTGCTTCGGGTCCTTCTCGGTCGAGGAGTCCTGCGGCGCCGCAGGGGGCAGCGGGACCCGGGTCGAGCTCTACGACAGCCTCACCGGGGCGCCGGCGCTCGCGGTCGCCGGCGACGCCGGCGTCGACGAAGTCCACCTCGATTTCCGCAACGGCCGCTTCTTCGTCCGCGCTGGCGCCGGCAACCCGGTCGGGCTCGGCGACCCGCGCTACGCCGGTGGCTGCGCAATCGGCGACGGAGTCGTCTGCGCCGGTGAGGTCAAGTCGATCCTCGTCGCCCTCGGCCCCGGCGGCGACCGGATCGTGCTCGGGCGCTCGCTGCCGCCGGAGATCGCGGTGACGATCGACGGGGGGGCCGGGAGCGATTGGCTGCAGGGCGGGCCCGGCGGCGACACCCTCTATGCGGGCGATGACGGCGATCCCGACCGCCTCGAAGGCGGCGGCGGAGACGACGCGCTCTTCGGCGTCAACATCCTCCACCCGCGCCGCGGCAGCGGGGCGGCGGCGATGCTGGGCGGGGGAGGGGACGACCTCCTGATCGGCGGCCAGCCCTGCGAGGGGGACCTCTTCCGCGGCGGCCCCGGCGACACCGACAGCGCCTCCTTCGCGCGGGTGCGGAACGAAGGCGTGGTCGTGGCGGCGCGGATCGGCGGCACGGTGGTGGACCCGGAGCTCCCGGAATGCGCCCCGGGCCGGATCGGCGGCAGCACCGAGAAGATCGAGGGGTCGACCGGGCCGGACCGGCTGGCGGGCTCTCACGGCGCCAACGTCCTGCTCGGCCGCGGCGGCTCGGACGTCCTCGACGGGCGCGGCGGGCCCGACCGCTGCATCGGCGGCCGCGGCGGGGATCGCCTGCGCCGCTGCGAGTACCGGCGCAACTGAGGTTGCAGGCCGGTTCGGCGCCCGGCGCGCACCTCTAGGCCCGCCTACGGTTTATGGGAGGCCGGCGCGTATGCCGGCTTTCCTCTCTCTTCATGCCTAATCCGACCGCAAAACCGCGCCGGCGCTGGCTCACGTCGCTCCTGGCGATGGCCCTCGCCCTGCTCGCCTCCTGTGCGGTGGCGGTCGCGACCGCGCCCGCGAAGTCGAGCTCGGAGAAGCTGGAAGCGGTCGAAGAGAAGATCGGCGCGGTCGAAGAACGCGAAGGCGTGCTCACCTCCGACATCGCCGCGATGGAGGATGAGATCTCCGCCCTCGAAGGCCAGGTCTCGGCGCTGCGCAATCAGGAGGCGGCGGCCGAGGAAGAGCTGGCGGCGAAGGAAGCCGAGCTGAAATCGGCCGAAGACGAGCTGCGCGAGGCGCTGGAACGGCTCGAGACGCTGCGGGGCCGGCTGAAGCGGGCGCTGGTCAACCTGCGCGAGCGCCTGGTCGCGATCTACACCTACGGCACGACCGACATCACCTCGGTCATCCTCAGCTCCGAGGACTACGGCGACATGGTCGCCCGCACCGAGTACTTCGACGCGATCCAGGAAAGCGACGAGAAGCTGGCCGGGCGGGTGCGCGAGCTGCGCGACGAAGCGAAGAAGCTGGTGCGGCAGCGGAAGATCGCGAAGCTGACGATCGAAGACGCCCGCGACGCGATCGCCGCCAAGGAGCAGCGACTGGAAACGACCCGCTCAACGCTGGAGCAACGCGAGGGGGCGCTGCTCTCGAAGCGGGCCGAGCGGCGCCAGACGCTGAGGGGGATCGAAGGCGAGCGCGACGAGCACGAGGAAGTCGCCGCCGACCTGCGGGCGCAGATCGCCCAGGAAATCGCCGAAGCGACCGGCGGGGTGGCGCTGCCGGCCGGGCCGATGCCCTCGCCGAGCGCGGCCGGCCTGATCTGGCCGCTCGAAGGCACCCTCACCTCCGGCTTCGGCTACCGCTGGGGGCGGATGCACGAGGGGATCGACATCTCCGTCCCGGAAGGGACGCCGATCCGCGCCGCGGCCGACGGCACCGTGATCCTGATGCAGTCCGAGTACGAAAGCGGCGGCTACGGCAACTACACCTGCATCGACCACGGCGGCGGC
>Ga0070664_100004012_pt1 | contig 11822 bp, 9 predicted proteins | sample KBSC73metaG_FD_65863 | JGI IMG/M metagenome (GOLD analysis project Ga0070664, IMG submission 65863) | Corn rhizosphere microbial communities from Kellogg Biological Station, Michigan, USA - KBS C7-3 metaG | ecosystem: Host-associated > Plants > Roots > Rhizosphere > Soil ... | reverse complement strand
GGATCCACGAGATCGTCGAGCGCGGCCCCCGGTTCCGCTTCTCGGTCACCCTGTTCGGGCACATGGTGCTGACCATGGGCATCTGCCTGGTGCTGCAGCCCACGCCCGCCGACGTCGCGCTCGCCGCCGCTTTCGGCGTGCTGGTGGCGGTGCTCAAGCGGGTCGGCGCGCGGTGGACCAGTACACAGATGATCATGCCGGTGGGTGCGGCCTTCGTCGTCGGCGCCGCCACGTTCATGCTCTCCAAGCAGGGCTGGGTGGACGCCGACGTGCGCTCGATGGTCGCGCCGCTGGTGACCTTCCTGCCCGGTGCGGCTCTCACGATGGCCGTCGTCGAGCTGTCGGCCGGTGAAATGGTCACCGGCGCGAGCCGCCTGGTCGCCGGCACGCTGCAACTGCTCCTGCTCAGCTTCGGCATCGTCGCGGCGGCACAGGTGGTGGGACTGCCCAGCACCGACCAACTCGTCGACGAACAGGCCAACCACTTCGGCTGGTGGGCGCCGTGGCTGGGGGTGCTGCTCGTCGGGATCGGCAGCTATCTCTTCCATTCGGCGCCGCCGCGCTCCCTCGGGTGGCTCTGCCTGGTGCTGTACGTCGCCTGGATCGGTCAGTACGTCGGCAGCGAGCTGTTCGGCGCCTACCTCAGCGGCTTCTTCGGCGCGCTCGTGATGACTCCGGTGGCCTACCTGGCGTCCCGCCGGCCGACCGGGCCGCCGGCGCTGGTGTCGTTCCTGCCGGCGTTCTGGCTGCTCGTCCCGGGCGCCATCGGCCTGATCGGGATCGCCGAGTACCTCGGCCAGGACACCGTGCGGGGCATCCAGGATCTGCTCCACACTCTGGGATCGATGATCGCCGTGGCGCTCGGGGTGCTGTGCGGATACCCGCTCTACCGGTCCCTCGCCGCCACCCTGCGGCGGCTTCCGTGGCGATCGGTGGTCCGCCTGCGCGGCCGGTGACGGCCGGTGACAGTGCAGGTGGGCACCCGTGTCAGCTGACGACGCGCAGGCTGTGACTCGTGTTGTTGAGCCGCCGGCCACCGTCCGCAGTCACGGTCACGATGTCCTCGATCCGTACGCCGAACCGGCCGGGCAGGTAGATACCCGGTTCAATGGAGAAGCACATGCCGGGCACGAGCGGCTGCTCCTCCCCCTCGACGAGGTACGGCGGCTCGTGCGTGGTCACGCCGATCCCGTGGCCGGTGCGGTGGATGAAGCGCTCGCCGTACCCGGCGTCGGTGATGACCCGCCGGGCGACCCTGTCGATCTCCTCGCACGGCACCCCGGGCCGGACCGCTTCGAACGCCGCCTGCTGGGCCCGGCGCACGATGCTGTGCACGAGACGCACCTCGTCGGTGGGCTCGCCCACGGACACTGTGCGCGTGGTGTCCGAGCCGTAGCCGTGCTTCAGCCCGCCGAAGTCGAGCACCACCGTGTCTCCGGTCCGGATGACCCGGTCGCCCGCCTCGTGGTGCGGGTTGGCGCCGTTCGGCCCGGATCCCACGACGGTGAAGTCGACCTGTTCGTGGCCGAACCTGCGCAGCAGCGCGGCGAGGTCGGCGGCCACGTCGGTCTCGCGGCGGCCGGCGAACGGCAACGCGAGGATCTCGCGGTAGGCGGCGTCGGCCGCCTCGCCCGCGGCGGCCAGCCGCTGCAACTCGTGGGCGTCCTTGACCGCCCGCAGCATCGGCATGCAGTCGGTCAGCGCCCGGTAGTCGGTGCCGGCGCTGGCGACCTGCAGCCCCAGGAGATGCAGCGCCCAGGTCGAGTCGGACACGCCGTAGCGGCTCCCGCCGCTCAGCAGCGGGGCGATCAGCGCGTACGGGTCGTCGCCGTCGCGCCACTCCTTGACGCTGAACGCCGGCGCACCGGCGGCGGCCTCCGCGTCGGGACGCTCCAGCGCGGGGACCACGAGCGTCGGCCGGCGACCCGGCACCAGGATCAGCAGGGTGAGCCGCTCCGTGATCGCGGTCGGCCGGTAGCCGGTCAGCCAGACGAGATCCGGCCCGGGCGCCACGAGAACACCGGCCAGCCCGGCCGTCGACGCGGCATCGACGGTCCGGCTCATCCGGACGGCATAGTCGTCGCTGGTGAACGGTACCGGTGCCGGGATCGACGGCGCGGGTGCGGTCATGGTCGCCTCCTCATGGGGTCGTGCTCTGGGAGTCGATGGGCTTCGTGGCGTCGCTGTCGGCCGGGAGCGGGTCGGCGGGCGGCGCGTCGGCCGGGAGCATGCGGTAGGCCGCCACCGCGTCCTCGATCGTCGGGAAGAAGTGAGCGGGATCGATCGGTCCGGTGAGCTTGTAGCGGTCGAGCTTCCGGCGCACCGGATCCTTCAACTCGGCGAACACGAGCGAGATGCCGCGGGCGTTCAGGTACTCGTCGAGGTCGCCGAGCATGTCGGCGGCGGTGGTGTCGACGTCGGTGATCGGCTCGGCGGCGAGGACGATCCACTTCGGCCGCGGCTCGGCCCGGGCGAGTTCGCGCATCTGTTCGCGGAAGACGCGCGAGTTCGCGAAGATCAGCGGTGCGTCGAACCGGAACAGCACGAGACCGGGCAGCCGCTCGGCATCCGGATACGACCGCAGATCGTGGTATCCGGCGACGCCCTCGGCCCGGCCCAGCTCCGCCTGGTACGGCCACCAGGTCCGGCGGAACACGTTGAGGACCGACAGCGCGACGGCGATGCCGATGCCCGGCAGCACGCCGAGCAGCGCCACGCCGAGGAAGGCGGCGATCGACAGGCCGAACTCGACGCGTCGCTGGCGCCACAGGTGCGCCGCGCCGGACACGTCGGCAAGCGACAGCGAGGCGGCGATGACGACCGCGGCCAGCGTCGGCTGCGGCAGGTTGCGCAGCAGTCCGGGGACGAACACCAGCATCAGCAGGATGAGGGTCGCGCCCACCACGCCCGTGAGCTGGGTGCGCGCGCCCGACTGGGAGGCGACCGCGGTGCGCGAACCACTGGTGCTGACCGGGAAGCCCTGGAACAACGACGCCGCGAGGTTCGCCGACCCGATGCCGATCATCTCCTGGTTGCCGCGGACCTCCTGACCCGTCCGGGCGGCGAACGACGACGCGGTGGAGATGGTGTCGGTCAGCGACACGAGGGTGATCCCGAGGGCTCCGCCCAGCAGCAGCGGCAGGTCGGTCCAGCCCACCAGCGGCACGGTGAACGGCGGGAACCCCTTCGGTAGCGGACCGACCAGGTCGACGCCGCGGTCGGCGACGTCGAAGAGGGAGGCCACGACGATCGAGGCGACCACCGCGACGAGGATCGCGGGCACCTTGGGCAGCAACCGGTTCAGGGCGAGGATGGCGAGCAGGCCGAAGCCACCGATCGCGATCGCGGCGCCCACCGCCTCGCCGTTCGCGACGCCACGCACGAACCCGGTGGCCTCCGCGATCAGGCCGTCGCCGTCGACGGAGAACCCGAACAGCTTCGGCAGCTGGCTGATCAGGATCGTCAGCGCGAGGCCGTTCATGTAGCCGATCTGCGTCGGCTTCGACAGCAGGTCGGCGATGAAACCGAGCTTGGCGATGCCGGCCACCGCCATCATCACGCCGACGAGCAGCGCCAGCATCGACGCCAGGGCGACGGCCCGCTCCGGGTCCCCGCCCGACCCGACGATCGGAATGACCACCGCGGCGATCATCGGCCCGAGCGAGGAGTCGGGACCGAGAACAAGAATCCTCGACGGACCGAACACGGCGTACGCGAGCAGGCACCAGATCGACGTGTAGAGACCGGTGATCGCCGGCAGCCCGGCGAGCTCCGCATACGCCATGCCCTGGGGAACCAGCAGCGTGCTCAGAACCAGACCGGCGACGAGGTCACGCGGCAGCCATCCCATCCGGTACGTGGCAACCACGTTCAGACCGGGAATCCACCGCCGCAGTCCCGATTGTTCGGCCGCGGCCGCGGAGGCCGCGGCCGCGGAGTCCGCGCTCATCCGTCAGGTCCGATTGGACAGACCGTTTGTCATGCGCCGATGATTCTCGGACCCGTGCGTCGACACATCATCCGACCCGGATGAGCCCGAAACCCGGCGTCGGAAAGCACCCCTCCGCACACCGAAAGCCGGCCCGGGCGTCCCGGGCCGGCCTTCGACATCCGCTGGTCAGCTGGTCTTGGCGGCCGCTTCCTCGCCGTGCAGGGCTTCCTGCAACTCGGCCTCTGCCTCCTTGGACAGCGACGACTTGAGCACGGTTCCGCCGAACTTGGACAGGCCTTCCACCGCCTTGTCGGGGGTGACCTTCTCGACCACCAGGAACAGCGCCGACGTGCCGGGCTGGAGCAGGTCGCGCACCTGGTCCTGGAACTCCTTGTTGACGGCACCCTTGGTCATCTTGCCCATGAGCGCACCCATGCCGGCGCCGATCGCCATGCCGAGGAACGGCACGAAGAAGAGCATGCCGAACAGCAGGCCCCAGAACATGCCCCAGGTCGTCCCGCCGGCAACCGCGTGGTGGGTGGTCGTGACGTGGAACTTGCCTTCCTTGTCGCGGATGATGGCCGCGATCGCGTCGGGCTGGATGATGAGATCCTTCGCCAACCGCTGTGCCTCGAGCGACGCGGCCGTGGCGGTGGTCTCGTCCGGATAGCCGATGGCGACCAGAGTTGCCATTCCCTGCACTCCCCTTCGATGTCAGTCGAGGCCGCCACCGCACTGCGGCGGCCGAGCGCTCCGTCGCCGTTCGCCTTCCTGGGACGCGGCTCGGCGCTGCGTCCAGTGAGCCACGCGGCGCCGGCCGCCCACCTCATTCCGCGGGAATGAACCTAGGCACCCGGAGCCTGCCGGATCCGACCCACTCCGGCGTGGTCGGGTGCGGCTGAGCGGGGCCGGTACCGGGTTCATCCATGCCGGATGAGGCACCGACCGTCGCCGGTCACGGAGTGTCGGCGGAGGGCTGGGCCGTGCACGCACCGCGAGGAGGACGGGAATGTCTGGCATGTACAACGCACCCGCGGCATCGCAACGTCCCGTCGTCAACTCCGGGCGGCTCTGGTCGGGCGGCCTGGCCACCGCGCTGGTCGCCGCACTGATCGCGGTGGTCGGCATCCTGCTCGCCCGCGGGCTGTTCGACGTGCCGATCCTCGCCCCGAAGGGGAACGGGGTCTGGGGCGACGCCAGCACGTTCTGGTATTCCGTCGGCGCCGCCTGCGCGGCTCTGGTGGCGACCGGGCTGATGCACGTTCTGCTGATCTCGACGCCGCGGCCGATGCTGTTCTTCGGTTGGGCGATCGGGTTGGCCACGCTGGTTGGAATGCTGGCCCCGTTCATCGTCGAGGCGAGCCTCGCCTCGCGGGTGTGCTCCTCGCTGCTGAACCTGGTGATCGGGGTGGCGATCGGATCGCTGGTCGCCGGAACCGCGCGCTCGGCGCTGATGCCGCCGACCGCTCCCGTGATGCGGCCCGCTCCTCGTCCGTACCCCTGATCCGCCCGCCCGGCAAGGCACGCAGAAGGACAGGTGTCGCCGTGACACAGGCGCCAGAAACCTCCGAGCCTCCGGTCCCGACGGCCGTATCCGACGAGGAGTTGGATCGGCTCCGCGTCGAGGTGGTCGAGTTGCGGGGCCGGCTGGACGCCAGGCGACGCCGGGCGCACGCGATTACCGCCGTGCGCCGGGTCGCCGCCGCAGTGCTCGTCTTCGTCGCCGCCTTCGCGCTGGTCGCCAGCGTGGTCGGGGTGTGGGCGGCGCGCACGACGTTCAACACGAACCGGTGGGTGGAGACGGTGACCCCGCTGCCCCGCGACCCGCAGGTCGCGAACGCGGTCTCCGACTACGCCACCACCCAGTTGTTCACCGTTCTCGACGTCGAGGACCGCCTGCGGGAAGTGCTGCCGGACCAGGCCGCCTTCGTCGTCGGGCCGTTGACCGGCCAGCTCCGCGAGGCGGTCCAGAAGACCGTCCACAACGTACTTGTCAGCGACCGGTTCCAGCGGCTCTGGGTGGAGGTCAACCGGCGGGCCCACCAGCGCGCCCTGGCCATCATCCAGGGCACCAGCACCGTTGTCGTCGCACGTGACGACCGCGTCGAGATCGACCTGCTGCCGCTGATAAACCAGGTGTTGCGCGAGCTGAGCACGCAACTGCCGACGATGTTCGGCAAACAGATCACGCTGCCCGACCTCAGCAGCGGCGAGATCCCCGACAACCTGCGCACCCGGGTGGAGGACGCGATCGGGGTGACGCTACCGGCGAACTTCGCGCAGTTCACCATCTACAACGCGGGACAGCTGAAGGCGATCCAGCAGGCGGTGGCCACCGCCAAACGCGACCTCGTGCTGTTCGTCGTGAGCACGTTCGTGCTGCTGATCGTGGCGTTGCTGATCTCGCCGAACCGGCGGCGGACACTGCTGCAACTGGGGCTGTGGCTCGTCGTCGCCGCCGTGGTGATCACTGCCGTGCTTCGCCGGATGCGTCAGGAGATCCTGCTGGAGGTGCCGTCCGGCACCTACCGCGACGGTGCCGGTTCGGCGTTCACCATCGTGTTCGCATCACTCCGGGAACGCGGGACGCAGCTGATCTGGATCGGCGCGATCCTCGCCGTGCTGATGTACGTGATCGGTCCGGCCAGGATTCCGACGTGGGTGCGCCGCAAGACAGCGGTGGCGGCGCGGGCCGGTGGCCGCTGGATCGCGCGCGGCACACGGGCCACGGCAGCCCACGGGCCCGGCTGGATCGCGCGTCACCTCGACGCGGTGCGCCTGGCCGGCGTCGCGGTCGCCGGGGTGCTCGCGCTGATCCTGTCGTCCTGGACCTCCCTGCTGGTGATCGTCGTGGTGCTTGCCGTCTTCGAGGTGGCGGTCACCCTCATCGCGAGGCGCGACGGCGGGGACGCACCACCCCCCGCCGGGGCCGGCGCCGAGACGGTCACCGCCGACGTCGGTTCCGCGCCGCCAGTGGCGGCCGGGTGACGCCGTCGTGACGATCCCGGCGCGCCGGCGACGGGGCCTCGGCCGGCTCGCACCGAGCGGCGTCACCGAGGAAGCGACGGCGGCCGGCGTCTACGGCGTCATCGTCAGCGCCTCGGTCATGACGGCGTCGCATGCCACCACGGCGGTGGCGGTCGACGCCGCGGTCCTCGTCACGTTGATCATCTACTGGTCCGCCGAGCGGTTCGCCCGGGTCGTGGCCGGACGGATCCACAGCGGGCAGCGGCCCGACCGGCAGGAGCTCCTGCGCGAGCTCACCACCGGCTGGGAGATCGTGACGGCGTCGATGCTGCCGCTGGTCGTGCTGGTCGTGGCCCGACTGGTCGGCCGCCCGCTCGACCAGGCCATCCTCGCCGCGCTCGTGTGCTGCACGCTGCTGCTCTGCCTCGCGGGTTGGGAGATGGGCCGGCACGGTCAGCTGAGCCGGCTCGAACGCCTCGTCGTGACGGCCGTGGCCGGGTCGTTCGGGTTCCTGATGATCGTCCTGAAGTCGCTACTGCATTAGAACGCGCCGAGTTCGCGGCCGCGCACGACCGCCTCGCGCCGGCGGGAGACGTCCAGCTTGCGGTAGATGTTGCGCAGATGGGCCTTGACCGTGTTGACAGACACGTGCAGGTCGCGGGCGATCTCCGCGGCGGTCAGCACGGTGGGTAGGTACCGCAGCACCTCCAGTTCGCGCTCACTCAGGTCGGTCATCGGCGAGTTCACCGAGACCGGCCGCTGCGTCTCGGTCTCGGCCAGCATGTCGGCGACGAAGCGCGAGTTCTCCTTCACCAGCCAGCGCTGCCGCTCCAGCAGGGCGACCAGCCGGCGGTCGCCCAGGGTCAGGAACGGGCGGCGGATGCCCTCCCGGTGGGCGATGCGCACCGCCGTGGCGAGCGCGTCGACCGACCGGTTTCCGTAACCCTGGGCGTCCGCGACCAGGGCGGTGACGGTCCAGGCCCACACCGCGACGAGGTTGCCGGGGGCCGCCGCCCGCGCCCGCCCGGCGAGCGCCTCGGCCAGGTCCAGGTTGCCCTGCGCGAGCTCGGCGCGCGCCAGACACACCGTCTCGGCCGGCAACAGGGTGTTGGTGTGCCGGCCGTAGCGGTTCGCGACGCCCTCGGCGTGGCCCGAGGCGAGGTCCAGCTCCGACTGGGTCAGCAGGTACCACCGCTCCGCGGCGGGCGCCACCATGAGCGGGTCGACGTCGCGGCGGGACTGCCGGAGGACCAGCCGGGCGGAGTCCAGGTCGCCGCGGGCCATGTACAGCCGCGCCTGGGTCATCGCGGACACCAGCACCTGGGTGGCCTCGGGGTCGGTGCGGTGTGCGTCGAAGCCGTGCTGGAAGGCCCGCTCCGCTTCGGCGAGGTTGTTGTGCTCAAGCTCGACGAGCGCCAACGCCAGGTGCGCGGCGACCACCTGGAGGGTGCCATCCGCACCGCGCCGCTCCGCCAGGTCACGGGCGTGAACGGCGTGCTCGTACGCCTCCCGCAGCGACCCTCGCATCATTGCGAGCAGAGCCAGGTGCCCGATGGCGTTGATCTCGACGAGGACCAGGCCCGCCGAGCGGGCGGCCGTCGAGCCGGCCCAGAGGTACCTGTCGGCGTGCACCTCGTCGCCGCTCCACAGCAGGCCCACGCCCTTGTTGTTGAGGGCGATCGCCCGGTAGTGCAGCAGCGCCGGCAGCTCGTCGAACGGCACGGTGGCGAGCCGGGCGAGGATGTCGGTGTTCGTCGCGATCAGGCAGCCCATGTCGCCGTGGACCCGGCACACGACGGCCGAGTGGATGGTCAACAGAGCGATCTCGAGGGGCGACGCCGGCCGCTCGCCGTCGCCGTTCATCCTGGTTCGGGCCAACGCGAGCTGCTCGGGGATCGCGTCGTAGTTGCCCGCGTCGTACAGCAGCAGCGCCGCGCAGACGGCGAGCTCGGGACTGGTGGCCAACCGGTCCGGCGGGATGCGCCGCAGCACGCCGACGAACGCGGTCCGGTCGCCCGACACCATCAGCGCGCTCCAGCTCACCGCGAGCCGCGCCACGAAGCCCCAGTCGCGTCCGGCGGCCGCCTGCCGCATCGCCTCGATCACGGCGCCGTTGTCGGTGTACCACCGAGCGGCCAGCCCGTGCAGCTCCGCCACCAGCTCGGGCGATTCGATCTGCAACCGGTTGCTCAACACGTCCTTCAGCAGCGGGTGGTAGCGGAACCAGCGCGAGTGCGGGTCGAGCCCGTACACGAACGCGTTGGACCGCTCGAGGTCGTCGAGGATCCGTTGGCTGTAGCGCTCACCCGTGACGGCGGTGGCCAGCTCGGCGCACACCTCCCCGAGAACGCTCGTGCGCAACAGGAATGCCTGCACGTCGGGCGGCAGGACGGCGAGGACCTCGCGGCTGAGGTAGTCGGCCACCGCGCCGCGGTCCGCGGCGAAGTGGTCGATCCGGTGCCGCTGTTCCGGCCGGTTCAGGAAGGCGGCGGCGAGCCGCAGGCCGGCGGGCCAACCCTCGGTGCGCTGCAGGAGGGCGGTCACCTCGTCGTCGGACATCCGCAGGTCGTGCCGGGCGAACAGGCCGGCCGCCTCGTCGGCGCGGAACGCGAGGTCCTCGGTCCGGATCTCGGTCAGGTCTCCGGCCGCCCGGAGCCGGTGCAGCGGCACGACCGGCTCGGTCCGGGTGATCACCACAACCCGCATGCACTCCGGCATGTATTGGAACAGGTGGGCGAGATCGTCGAGGACGGTCCGGTCGTCGATCTCCTGGAAGTCGTCGAGGACGAGGACGGCGGGCTTCACCAGGTGGTCGAGGGCCTCCAGCACGCGAAGCAGGACGGTGTCGGCCAGGCGGGGGGCGGGTTCCAGCTCCGCCAGCGCGCTACCCGTCGGCACGACCCCGGCGGCCCGCAGCGACGCCGCGACGTGCGTCCAGAAGGTCGTCCGCTCGTTGTCCTCGCCGCTGAGGGTCAGCCACGCGACCGGGCCCGGCGTGGTGGCCGCCCACGACGCCACGAGGATCGTCTTGCCCCATCCGGCGCCCGCACAGACCAGGGTGACGGCCTGGCCCACGCCATCGTTGACGAGCTCGACGAGCCGCCGTCTGTGCACGAGTTTGCTCGACAGCCGCGGACGGGCGAGCCGGGTGACGGGTTCGCTTTGTGGCGGCGGCACTGACGAGACCCGTGAACCGCTCAGCGTTTCCTGTTGGCCGCGGCTGCCCACGGCATTCCGAACGTGCCCATCCAACTCGGCCCCCTGTCGCACGACGGCGCGCCCGAGTGGCTCGCAGGCCGGACAGCCAAACCCACTTACCGGTAAGTGACCCGATTGGCGGGATCTCGCGACGCGGCTGCCCGGTCTCCTGCCCGCGCCTGAAGGAATCGATTTCCAATGTGCTGCTTCCGGCCAATCCGCCAGCCGGAACCCGGCCGTGATGAGTCGACTGGAACCTCCTCACGTGCGGGTCCGCGGTTCGCCGGCGGCCCCCGGCGCGACGTCACAGAGCTCTACCGAATGGACCAGAATATCAACTTATCGACGCCGACCGAAGAGCTGTATGCAATCGCAACGCTGACTCTTGGCCGACTTCCCGGCGGCCCGGCACCGCCGGCTCGACAAATATTGTCTGGGAAATGTTTCCCCACAGTGGGAACACGTACTTCATCCCGCGTGGGTGAATCGGCCCACCGACGGCGGCGGCATCCCGTTGACCGCGAGGTGAGCCCAGACGATCTTGCCGTCGTCGATACGCGTGCTGCCCCATCGCGCGGAGTGCTCCTGCACGAGCCGCAGCCCCCAGCCGTGCTTGGCCAGCGCCGGCGCCAGCAGGCTGTCCAGCACCAGCCGGGGTCCGGCCGGGCTGCCGTCCTGAACCGCGATGCGCAGGAACCGGCCGTTCGAGGCCACGGTGACGACGAGCGGGGTGCGGGCGTGGACGACCGCGTTGTTGACCAGCTCCGACACGACGAGGCGAGCGGCCGTCCCGAGATGCTCCATCCCCCAGGCGGTGCAGCCGTCGTGGACGAGCCGCCGCGCCTCCGCCGCCGCCGACACCGTCGGCTCCAGGCGCGTGTGCATCCATCGCAGGTCACCTGCGCGCACCGCCGCGATCGCTTCGTCGCGGTTCGCGTGGACGGTGAGCACCGACCGGTACAGGGCGAGATGGGTTCCGACGTCCTCGGCGCAGCCGCACACCAGTAGCGGTACGCCGTACTCCTCGCTGGCCCGCTGCGCACTCGCGGGAAACACCGCCAGCAGGCTCGATCGAGCCGATGCCATCTCCTGTAGGTCGAGGATCAGCGCCGTCGGGCACTCGGCGGCGAGCGTGTGCACCTTGGTACGCAGATCCGGCGCAGTGGCCAGGGTGAGCTGGCCGACCAGCGACGCAATGGTCGCGCCGGTGCCTGTGTCGCGATTCGCGTCGACGATCATGGCGGGTACCAGCTTACCTAGTCGCGTAACGCGAGCATTGTTGCACGACATCGACGCAGGGTGCCGATCCTCCTACGCGGAGGATGTGCGCGGTTCATCACTCCGGCACCGTTGACCGGGCCCAGCCGAAGGCTCGACCCGCGAGGAGGACCGCCATGCACAGAAGGTACGAGGTTCGGGTGCGCGGATTCCTCAGCCCCGCGCTGCGCGCGATGGCGGGCGGGATGCGATCGGCGTACGTGCCGCGCCAGACGACGATCAGCGGCCGGCTCACGCCGAGCGCGCTGAGCCAGTTGCTGCGGCGCCTCGACCAGAGCGGCGTGAAGCTGATCCACCTCAACCGCGCCGACATGTGACCGCGTCGGACCGGGCGGCGGGCCGTCATCCGCACCGGATGATGCGGTGTGCGCCGGCCCGGCGACAAGCTGTCACCTGCTTCAGGAGCTTCACCGGCTTCATCGCGACGGGAGGCGGTACGCAGATGTCG